>Ga0172380_10004030_pt1 | contig 19369 bp, 16 predicted proteins | sample Leawe162metaG_FD_119747 | JGI IMG/M metagenome (GOLD analysis project Ga0172380, IMG submission 119747) | Leachate microbial communities from a municipal landfill in Southern Ontario, Canada - Leachate well 162 metaG | ecosystem: Engineered > Solid waste > Landfill > Unclassified | place... | reverse complement strand
CCGCAGAAAAACGGTGCCCATTCAGGCCGTCAAGTAACGCCGTTGCGTATCGGCATGGGCGCAATGATCACGCCCCATGAAGGTTATGTTTATTATCAGCATCTGAGGGATTATATCGAGAGAAAGCTCGGGCAACCGGTGTTGATGGTTGACCGGGGAAGTTATAGCGAGATGAACAACCTGCTGGAGACGGGCGGCGTCGATATTGCCTTTGTCTGTGCCGGCCCATATGTGGAGGGCCAGGAAAAATTCGGCATGGAACTCTTGGCCATGCCGCTTGTCAAGGGGAGATCCTCCTATCAGGCCTATATCATAGTTCCCAGGGACAGCCCTGCTCGGAGCCTGCAGGATCTGCGCGGCAAGGTGTTTGCCTTTGCCGACCCAAAGTCCAACAGCGGAAAAGTGGTTCCCACCTATATGTTGTCGAAGCTGAACGAAACCCCTGAATCCTTCTTTTCATCTTATAAATACACCTATGGCCATGACGTTTCCATTCGTGCGGTCGCCGAAAAGCTCGTTGATGGTGCGGCCGTGGACAGCCTTATCTGGGAGTATATCGCCAGAAAGACGCCGGCGGTCACGGAAAAAACAAGGATTATCGCGCGATCTGAATTTTACGGCATACCGCCGGTTGTTGCCCGGCCAGGGCTTGATCCGAAACTGAAACGGCAGATACGGGATATTCTGACGTCGGCCTCTTCCGATGGGGCCGGCAAGGAAATCCTCAAGGGTATGATGATCGATGGCTTCGTGCCGGGCAATGACGCCAACTACGACTCGATCCGCTCCATCAATGCCTGGCTGGCCGGGAAGAGGAAACAGGATCAATGATTTTCCGCAGCCTGAGGACTAAATTCATCGCCGGGTCCGTTGCCTTGGTCCTGCTTGTCGGCGCCGCGCTGGTTACCTTCATCCTTGTTGATATTCATGACAGGCTGGAGACAGAGGTATACAAACGCGCCTTTGCCATAGCCCGCCATCTGGCGGAAGCTTCTATTACGCCGATCCTCACTGAAAACCAGATCAAACTGCAGCTTTTGGTAAACGATTACCTGAAAAATGAAGAAGACCTCCGCTATATTTATGTCATAAACAACAATAAAGAGGTGCTTGCCCACACCTTTGGGAATGCGTTCCCGGATGATCTGATCAAGCTGTATGCCCATACAGACGGCGAGAAGACCGGACGTCTCGTGGCACTGGGGGCAGGGGAAGGGTTGGTCTACGATATGCCGGCCATGATTCAGCATGGCGACCTCGGCCAGGTGCATATCGGTATCGCGGAAACCGTTATCCGGAAAAACCAGCATGATATCCTGAATCGACTGTTTTTATACGTTTCCGTTATTCTTTGTCTGGGGGTCGTTGTGGCGATCCTCTTTGCAGCCACCATTACCAAACCCATTGCCATTCTGGCGGCAGGGGTCAGGCAGGTCGGCCGCGGGAAGTACATGGAAGGCATTGACATCGGCAGCAGCGACGAGATAGGGCAGCTGGCGGAATCATTCAACGCCATGACCGAGAACCTGCGCCAGACTACGGTCTCGCGCGAATTCATGGATAAAATCATCAATACCATGAATGACTCCTTGGTGGTGATTTCCCCGGAAGGTGTCATCAAAAGTGTCAATCGGGCCTATGGGGAGTTGTTCGGCTATGATCCGGCCCAACTGCCGGGGCGCAGGGTGGACGAGTTTGATGAGCAGGAGGCGCCGCAGCTCATGTACGGGGCCTTTGGCAGCGTTTTTCAGAAAGGTCGGGTTCCAAACTATGAATGCATTTGCCGCCGCTCATCGGGCGAACTGGTGCCGGTGCTGTTTTCCCTGGCCGTGATGTATGACGAGCAGGGCTCTATCGAAGCAGTGATCTGCGCTGCCCAGGACATCAGCGCTATTAAGGGCGTGCAGCAGAAACTGGAACAGAAGCAGGCCGAGTTGGAAGAGTTGAACCGCTCTCTGGAGGATATGGTGGCCTGCCGGACCAATGAGCTGGCCGTAACCAATCGCGGGCTGCTGGCTGAAATGGCGGAACACCAACAGACCACCGAAGCGTTGCGGCTTGCCCGCGATGCGGCCGAGAAAGCCAACCGGGCCAAGACCGACTTCCTGGCCAACATGAGCCATGAGATGCGCACGCCGCTCAACTCCATCATCGGCGGCACCGACTATCTGGCAGAGGCGGCGCTGACCAGCGACCAGACCAGATGCCTGGACATGATCCGTCAGGCAGGCAATAACCTGCTTGTCCTGGTGAATGACCTCATCGACTTGTCTCGTATCGAAACCGGGCGAATGGAATTGCTGCCGCGGGAATTCCGCCTGAAAGATATAATGGAGCATACCCTCAGGATGCTGAGCGGGGAAGCCAGGAGTAAGCACCTGGAGCTTTCACTCGACATAGACGCCGGCCTGCCGGACATGCTGGTCGGCGATGAAATACGGCTGCAACAGGTGCTGGTGAATCTGCTTGCCAATGCCATAAAGTTCACGGTCGAAGGAAGTGTCAAGATTTCCGTTGTTAGCGGTTTACAAAAGGATGAGCAGATCCCGGTTACATTCGAGGTAAGAGATACCGGCATCGGCATCGAGGAGAGCAAGCTGGAGATGATCTTTGAAACCTTCACTCAGGCAGATTCATCGATCACCCGCAAGTATGGTGGCAGCGGCCTTGGGCTTGCCATAAGCCGCAAGCTGGTGGAGGCCATGGGCGGTCAACTGCGGGTTGCGAGCACGGTTGGCGTTGGCAGCCAGTTTGCTTTTACAATCCCTTTACGCCTATCGTCGGGCAGCAGCATCCCGGACCAGGTGGAAAAACCGGCTAGAAGCAAATCTGAAGTTCCGGGTTCGCCCGGTTCCGCCAATGACGCCAACCTTCCGTTGGTGCTTCTGGTGGATGATTCCCTGGACAACAGGAGGCTGTTGCGCCTCTTGCTGGTCAGAAAGCATTTAAATATTCATGAGGCCTCCGATGGCAGTGAGGCGCAGGAGTTGTTCGAAAAGAACAAATACGCATTGGTTTTGATGGATATACAAATGCCGGTCATGGATGGCTATACCGCCACGCGCATGCTGCGCCAGATAGAGCAAAAAAGTGGACGGTCAAGGACACCAGTAATAGCCCTGACGGCACATGACACGGAAGAGGATATCCGTGCCTGCCTGGAAGCGGGCTGTGATGATCACATCTCGAAACCTTTCAAAAAAGAGGCATTGTTCGAGTGTCTTTCGCGATATATCAGGTTAGCAAGTTAAAGGTTGTTTTCTGTGCTTTTCAGGTGGAGAATAAATAAATGAAAGTGCATTGTCCTATAGATAAGGGTTGGGATCGGCATGAAAGATATTAGTGGTGGCGGCACAATACAGGTTGAAATCGACAGCGAGCTGGAACCGATAATACCCGGTTTTTTTGAGAGTCGGCGCAAGGATTGCGAGCTGCTGGGGCAGCTGCTGGAAACAGGTGATCTGGACGAGATTTCCAGGCTTGGCCACCGCCTGAGAGGCGCTGGCGGCAGCTATGGTTTCGATGCCATTTCGGAAATCGGCCTTGCGCTGGAGCGGGCTGCCGCCATTAAGGATAAAGGTTCGATTGCCGCAAGTTGTGAAAAATTGCTGAACTATCTGCAACATGTGCAGATTATCTATGATTAGCTGCGCCAGCCGCAAGCCGTGGCGGATGATATCGGCTGCTTGGAGCGCTCCTGCAAATTAAACGGCCCTGGTTATGTTCCAGGGCTGTTTTGCGTTCCGATTGCAAATCAAAGCGCCATCTTCTCTGGCTCGTCTCCGGTTCCCCAAGATACTGATTTGGCTGCCTGCGCCACCTTAATCCTTGCCGCTTTGATCCTTGATTTGAAATTGATATTACTGCCGGTACTGTAGCAGGAACAGCGATTGTATGTAGCTGGCCGCAACTTTCTGCTCCTGGGAGGAGAGGCTGTCGCAGGGGACTGGATGCGTAAACCGCCTTAAAAAGAGCCGCTCTTGCCGACCGAGCAACGGGTTGGGATGCCCCAGCCTGGGCGGGATCTGGCGCGTTCCAAGCCCGAGCGCTCCCACGGCGAAACCAAGGCACGGATTGAGCACGATAAACTTCCGGCGTTCGTCACGGCATGGCCCCTGCACATTGCGCCCCAGGTAGAGCACGAAGTTTCCGGGGGAGTCCTTGAGTGCTTCCAGTCGGCGGATGCGCTCGATTTCCAGGCCTGTGTCCGGCAGGGCGTTATCGTGGGCGAACAGCAGCGGTTCAAGGCCGGACTGGAGGACCAATGCCATGAATTCGTCAATGCGGTAGGTATGCACGCAGGGGTGCAGGAGGGCATCGGCCAAGCCGGCCCCGGAGGCGGCTTCCCAGGATGAGTCCAGAAACCGGCGCAGTCGCGAGCCATGCTTTGCGCCACGCAGAATTTTCCGCGCCCTTGCCGGGTCTGATACCCCCAGCATGCGGAAGGCGCGGCGGATGGACTCTTCCGAGCGGCGCGCATAACGGCTGTAGAGCATGATCCGCAGAATGCCGCCATCAACAAGCCGTGCCGCCAGGGCCTTTAACCCGGCAAGGGGATCGTCCAGATGATGCAGGACTCCATAGGAGTCAACCAGACCGTAAGTGCCGCTTGCCTTGGATGGTTCGAGCAGGTCTCCGCACTGGAAGGCGACATTGCGCCTGCCGTGCAGCAGGCAGTGCAATCGAGCCCTTCTAAGGGATTGGCTGGACAGATCTAGGGCGCATATATCCGCGTCGGGATTTGACAGGGCAAAAGGGTAGGGGGCAAAGCTTCCGCAACCGGCAATCAGGATGCGCATTGCGGTTGCCGGCGGCATTTCTCCGTTAAAGCGCGCCCACAGAGCGGTCAGGTTGAGGGCATAGGTGTCGCAGCGGCGTACTGAGGCCAGCAAGGGATAACTGGGATAGGGGTACAGTTCGTAATGCCGGCGGACAGGATCTGACATGCCCCACTTTAGCAGAGTTGTGGAAGGATTTACAATAAGGATAGGTGGGCAATGGGCGGCTTGAAATAGTAAAAGCCCCTCCGGTCGGGAGGGGCCTTTACAGCGGCGGAGGTTGCGCCTATTTCTTTATAGTGCTGTTTTCTATGATGACTTTGTAAAAATAACCGGCGCCGAAATCTTTGTCTTTAGTCAGCGTACCGCTGATGGTGACCACATCGCCGACATTTGGCAGGTCGCCTGCAGTGGTACAGGTGAGGTCGTAATTACCCTTGGCCTGGGAACCGGTGCCGTCCTGGATATGAACCCAGTTTTTGCCCATGATGCCGGCTGATACCTTGACCACTTTACCCTTGATGACGACCTTCTTCTTGGCAAGCTTGGCGCTGTTGCCGTAAGCTCCTTCAATCGTCGTGGCATTGGGACCGGTTGCCTTGCTGACGGAAATCTTGTTTTCCTTGGAGGTGGTGGTGCGGGCCATGCCCGGGGCCTTGTCCATGGAACTCATGGCAGCCGGGGCAGCGCCGGCCGTAGCGGGTGCGCCCTGGACGCCATCGGAGAAGATGATGGAATCAAAGGTGCGTTTCAGGCTCTTGCTCTCGAATTTACGCATTTCGATGCCGGGCTTGAAACTGATCTGGCTGCCTGTCTTGACTGTGGTTTCCGGTACGGCCACCCAGACCTTTTCGCCGTTTTTCTTCTGGAGGTAGATATAGGTGTAGCCGCCGCTGTTCATGGTCTGGAGTGCTTTGCCGGACAGCGTTTCCGAAGCTGATGGTTGAGCGGTTAGCCCCTGGGCGGCGGCGGAAGGATGGCCGGCAGGTTTGGTTGCAAAGGCGGATGTGCAGAGTGCTGCGATTAGTGATACAGACAATAGCAATGACTTTTTCATGGGTTCCTCTTTTTTGGATTTACCAGCCTATGTTTTCTGATACTATCACATTAATCAAGAATCTGGCACTTCAAAAATAGGAGCGTAGCAGTATGGAACGAAAAGCGGTTGTCCTCTACAGCGGGGGACTGGACTCCACAACATGTTTGGCAATAGCCGGGGCAGAAGGGTTTGCGCCCTGTGCCATCAGCTTTTCATATGGACAACGGCATAGCCATGAATTGACTGTAGCCAAGGACAATGCCAAACGCTTGGGGGCGGTGGAACATCTGGTGGTTGACTTTGATCTGCGCCTGATGGGAGGCAGTGCCTTGACGGCTGACATTGATGTGCCCAAGGAGGGAGTGGGAAACGACATCCCTGTTACCTACGTGCCGGCCCGCAATACCATCTTCCTCTCCTTTGCCCTTGGTTGGGCAGAGGTGCTGGGGGCCAGCGACATCTTCATCGGTGTCAACGCCCTGGACTATTCCGGTTATCCGGACTGCCGCCCGGAGTACATAACTGCCTATGAGGCTATGGCCAACCTGGCTACCAGGGCGGGTGTGGAGGGAACGGCTAAATTCCGGATTCACGCCCCGCTGATTAATCTCACCAAGGCTGAAATCATCAAGAAGGGGATCGCACTCGGCGTCGATTACAGCTTGACTCATTCCTGCTACGATCCAACCCCGGAAGGGCTTTCCTGCGGCAGTTGCGATTCCTGCCGCTTGCGGCTGAAAGGGTTTGCCGAGGCAGGGCTGAGTGATCCGATCAGGTATGCATAGGAAAATTCTCAGTTTTTTTCTGGTATTGATTTTTATTGGTTTTCATAGGCCCGGCCATCCCGCATCTCGATCAGCCGCCCTGCAAGCCGGCCAAGGCCGGGATTATGGGTCACCATAATAATGGTTAGGCCGGCGTTTTTGTTGAGGTCCTGCAGAACCTCTCCGATCTCTCCCGACCTTTTCGTGTCCAGATTCCCGGTAGGTTCATCGGCGAGAAGGATTTCGGGTCGGTTCACCAGCGCCCGCGCAATGGCCACGCGCTGCATTTCGCCGCCTGAAATCTGCGCCGGCAGGTGGTTCATCCTGTGTGCCATGCCAAGCATCCCGAGGAGCCGCTCCACCTCCCCCTCAACCCCTGGCTTACGGTAGAAGGCGAGGGGGAGTGCCACGTTTTCCCGGACGGTAAGGGTGGGTATGAGGTAGAAGTTCTGGAAGATGTAGCCGAAGATCTCCCGTCGGATCCTGGTCAGTTGCCGCTCCCCAAGTGGTTTCCCGTTACCGAAGATGTTTCTGCCGGCCAGGGCGAGTTTTCCCGACGAAGGATTGTCAAGGCAGCCGAGCAGGTTAACCAGGGTGGTCTTCCCTGATCCCGATGGCCCCATGAAGGCGACAAACTCCCCGTGTTTAATCTGCAACGATACCCCATCCAAGGCCCGGATCTTTTCGCTCCCCCGGCGATATACCCTGGTCAGGTCTTGTGCCTCCAACGATGCACCAACCTGAACGGTCATCCTTCACTCCTTATGGATTCCAGCGGACGTACCCTGCCGGCTTTCCAGGCCGGGTAAATGCCACTCACCAATCCCACGGTCACGATGACCGCCAGAGTTAATAAAGAAAGGCGCATATCGATTGCCACAAGATCTCCGCCAGGGGCATAGGGGAGAATCCTTCGCACCAGGATATCGGAGAGCCGGGCAAAGACAAATGCCAGCCCAATCCCGGCGGTCCCGCCGCAGGCGCAAAGGAGAAGGGTTTCGGTCCAGACGAGGCAAAAAATGTCCCATGGCATCGCCCCCATGGTTTTGAGGATGCCGATCTCCTGTTTTCGCTCCAGTACCGACATGAGAATGGTGTTAACAACACCGACCATGGCGATCAATAAGGCGATAATCGCAATGGAGAGCACCATTATCCGCGCTGTGGTGATGAGCTTCATGATGGTTTGCTTTACCTGGCTGAAGCTGACTACCTGCAAATCAGGCAGCTGATACAAGGCTGCTTCCAGCTTGGTGATGTCAGCATCCTTCTTGACCCTGATGCCTATGGTAGTGATCTTGTCGATGCCGGAGATTTTTTGCAGCGTCTTCAGCGGCACAAAGATCGTACCGTCATCCTGGGTGCCGGAACGCTCAAGAATGCCCACGACCTTGAGCTGGACATTCTTTTCAGGGACCAGGATCATGTCCCCCACCTGGCGCTGTTCCAGTTCGGCTGCCTCGTAACCCATGACCGCCTCGGCTGCCGTTGCCTCATGGAACCACCCACCCTGGTGAAAGCGAAGGAATGGTTTCATGCCAGGATATGTGGCGACATCAACGCCGTAATAACCGGCAATCCCCCCCCCATCACCCTTGTTGGGATCGAAGAAGGCTTGCATCAGGATCGGAGTTACCTGGTCAACTTCCGGTTTTTTGGCAATGGAATCCATCACCGACTGTTCAATGTAGCGCAGTCCTGCCCCACCTTGGAGCATCATCGTGGCTGCCTCGTATGGACAGCCCTTGGCCATGACCATGATCTGGTAGCCCATGTTGTCGATGTCCCGGTTCAGGGCGGTTTCATAGCCGCGGTTAAAGCCGAGCAAACTCACAAGCACCCATGATGACAGCATGATCCCTGCCAGGGTAAGAAAGGTGCGCGACTTTTTTCGCAGGAGGTTCTTGCTGGCAATCTGGAACTTACTGATCATGGCTGCGCCTTTTTTGCCGAGTAAAAGAACTCATCCATCAGAATGAGGTTTTTCTTTATTGCCCGCAGCAAACCGTAAAAGTCGGTTGATGCCTCCGGGGCCGGATTTTTTATTGCGGCCACCTTGCCGGAGCCCTTGCTGCTGACCGGGTCGTAGGACTCAAAATCCTTGAGGGAGAGCCCGATGAACTGTTTGCCAAAATTGGTCGAAGTGAACTTCCTTGCCCACTGTCCGGATATCTTCTGGATATAGAAGGCTTTGATCACCCCTTTCATGTCCAGGGAGACGAAGACCTCGATCACGCCGAACTGCCCCTTCTGGTTCACACCGTGAACGTAGCCGACTTTCTTTGTCCCTTTGTAGATTTCGTAGAGTGTGTAAGGAACGTCAAGGGGGGCGAAGAGAGCTGGAACCCCTCCGAGACGCGACTCGACTTGCCGCAGCAGGGTGGGGCCGCCATGTTTGGTAAAGGAAAAGTATGTGGTTATGTAACTGGTGGAATCAGGGAAGAGCCTGGGTACATCTCTGGCCGGGTAGTTCAGTTCGCAACTGATGGCTGCCCACACCGGGGCAGCCGTCAACAGGGACAACAACATTGCCGGAAGGAGAATACGCTTCAAGCCCAGTACTATCTGCCGGTTCATCTTATACCAGTTCATGCTCTTGTCTCTCATTTGTTAACAGGTTGTTGGAAAACAGCCATCTCGCTGCTGTCCTCGAAAGACCTCTTGTGCGGCGTAGCGCTGCTACGCCTCCGCGGGCCGTTCTGCGGGTGCGACGATCTGGCTTTTTTGAACAACCTGAGCTTTCAACAGCCTCTTAAAGATCGAACAGGTAGGCGCCCCGGAATACCACTTTGCCATTTTTCTCAAATATGAGGGTTACTTCCCAGTCTCCAGGCATGACAAGCCGAATCGGTTTGAGGTAAACTCCCTTGGCAGAAAGGGAATACTCCCCTTCGCCATTGCCGTGAGCTCCCCTCATGGAAGGCATGTCCGCATCCCCTTTGACCACATACGACGTGTCCCGTTTGCCGTTACGGTTGAATATGTCTACCCTCATGATAGCCATACCGAGTTTGGGCGGTTTTTCAAAGCCATAGATAAAATAGCTGTTGGCATCAAGTGATATTTTTTCCCCAGGTTTTGGGAGCGGTTGGTAGGCGACCTTGGCGGCCGGAGATGGCGCGGCGCAAATTGTCAGGGGGGCAATTATTCCCAGGCTGAAGATGAGTAAAACATAGAACACAATTCTTTTCACAAAATGTCCTCCTTAGTAGTTTCAGAATACTCCGGTTTTGCGGACAGGCGGTCAAGTTTGGTTAGCCCATGATGCGGAGGTGGTTTGTGATGGCAAGCATGAGCACCAAAGTACGGAATTCAAAGCCAAAAGACTAGCTGAAAACAGAGCAAGACCAAACTTGAAATATTCAATTCACTGTCTTGACAACCGGTAGTAGCTTAGTAAAGTAGTAGTAATTGACTTTAGCCGCACGTTATTGTGATTACTCAATAATGCATTAAAAGCTATGTATGTCAACCATACTGACTTGATGAGAGAATTGTTGGGTGCAAAACATCAACAAAAATTGCAGGTTAGCTTGTCAAAGGGTTCTTGGTCAAATTAATTAATTTAATTTATGTAGACAAATCCTCGATATTCAAATCTAATTGCTAATAAGACACTTTTGGTCTTAAAGGAAGCGGCTTATGGCGTAAATCAAGTATAGATGGATAAACTCGGATGATTGGAGTCAATATGAGCACATCTGGCACAAATAAGCGGGGAAAAGACGGAGTTGCCGTTGCTGTCTTACTTATCAGTTGCCTCTTGGGGTTCATACTGCCATGTTCAGCCGCTGAACCTGTAAAAAAGGCGCTGCCAGCCACGGAACAGATGCGCCTTGGGGAGCGGATGTACCGGGAAGGCATTTTGCCCTCGGGCAAGGCGATGCAGTCTGTTGTCAAAGGCGGTATCGCTGTTCCAGGCACCTCTTTCAGTTGTGCGAGTTGTCATCTGCGGGCAGGGTTGGGATCGGTAGAGGGCAATGTCGTTGCTCCTCCGGCCACCGGCGCAAAGCTGTACAAACCTTATATCCGGCCACCCTCTCTGGCCAATAACTCGGATCGGGCCGGACAGGCCATGCATGACAGAACAGTTGTCCAGCGGCCGGCCTATGACCGGAAAAGCCTTGCGAGCGCCCTGCGTGTTGGTATCGATCCTGCCGGGAAAGTATTGAATGCTGCAATGCCCCGCTACCCGCTGGATGACCGTGACATGGCAATCCTGATAAGTTATCTGGAATCCCTTTCTTCAACGCCCTCTCCAGGGGCCAGCGCTACTGAATTCCATTTTGCCACCATTATTACCGACGATGTCAGCCAAGAGGATCGCCAGGCCCTGCTCCAGCCGCTTCAAGAGGTAATAGCCGAAAAAAATCAGCAGTTAAAGCTATACGACGACTTCATAAAGTTCGGTTATTCTCCTACCATTGAGATGAGGCATGCCTTTCGTAAGGCGTCCTTGGCTGTATGGGAGTTGAAAGGCGCTCCGGCAACATGGGGCAGGCAACTGGCGGCGTACTATAAAAGTAACCCGGTTTTTGCGGTGCTGGGCGGCATTTCGAACAGCGACTGGCGGCCTATCCACGATTTTTGCGAGGCAGAGCATCTGCCCTGTCTCTTTCCTATTACGGATTTGCCGGTTGTTTCCGCCACTGGCTGGTATACGTACTATTTCAACAAAGGCTATGCCCAGGAGGGAGAGGCGGCTGCGCGCTATCTCAATCTCATGGAGGGCAGCGCCGCTGACACACCCATACTGCAGATAGTACAGGACTCCCCGGTCGGCCGGGCGCTGGCATCCGGTTTTCAAGCCAGTTGGCACGAACTTGATCATCCGGCAGTAACCACGCTGACTCTTGCTGCCGGCCAGTTACTTGATCATGCCGTACTGGCCGATATCCTGAAAAAGCACAAGCCCGGGGTGCTGCTGCTCTGGACCGATGCCGCACTTCTGCCGTTCCTGCCGAAACTGGCTGAACAACTTCCTCCTGCCGGTAAAATTTTCATTTCCTCCGGGTACCTTGGCAAAAAGACAATAACCCTGGCGGAAGCTGTCCGTGAAAGGGTTTACATTACCTTTCCCTATCGCCTGACACCGTATGTCGGTTCTGGGGATGGGGTTTTAGATGCCAAGGTCCCGACGTTGACCAGGGCAAAGGATCTTGGTGACCGTAGGATTACCTCACGCACCATAGGTATGCTGAAGCTGGTAACCATGCGTGGACTTAATCTGCTCTATGACAACCTGTACCGCGACCATATGCTTGATATCATCGGTTCCCAGATGGATCTCATAGTGAGGGATTATGAATATCTCACTTTTGGTCCGGGACAGCGCTATGTGTCCAGTGGCTGCTATATTATTCAACTGGGTCATGGGGCAGAGCCCGCCTTGTTGCCAAAGAGTGAATGGGTCATTTATTGAAATAATTCGGCAGTTTTTTCGGTAAAGTTTCCGGTTTGTACGACTTGTTTCCATTAGATTGAGAAAGGGGAGCACCATGAAGAACAGAACACTCGGTACAGTTGCTCTGTCACTGATGATAGCAGTGCTGCTGTCATTGTCAGGCGGGCCGGCCTTTGCCGCGGGCAGAACCGCTCTGACGCCGGAGTTGGCCGCTAAGAGGGAGATGGTTCGCAATCAGCAAAAACAGCGCGTTACATCCAAACAGCGCAAGACGGCAGCAAAAGCGCTCAAAGCGGAAAGATTGAAAATATATAAGGCGCGGCAGGCAGCACAACAACTGAACCCGTCATCCACTGATTTCAAATAACTGACGTATTGCCTAAACAGGAGGCGAATTTGAATACTCTGAAAATAATGAAGATACGGAGCTTCGGGCTGGTTTTTACCCTGCTCTGCATATGGAGCCTCCCGAACCTGGCCGGAGCTGGTACGGTCCCCCCCATTCCAACTGGACCTTTTGATGCCAATGGCAATCCGTCAGTGCCTGATTACTACACGACAGCAAACTGGGCAAACAGCCCGCCACTGGCAAAATTCGTTGATAGCCTCCCTGGTCTCGGGAGCGCCAAGGCGAACAACCTGGGGCAATATCTCTCAGTTGCCAAGCCCGACATCACAACCTACCCCGGCTCAGATTATTATGAGATAGAGCTGGTGCAATTCAACGAGCGGATGCACTCGGATCTGCCGGCGCCCGGTACCATGCTGCGCGGCTATGTACAGGTCAACAAAGGCACGAACATCTCGGCCGGCACTTTGCCGAGCCAGAATTTATGCGGTGCCAACCGCCATGCCTGCACACCCGCCGACACGGCTGCAGGCGTAGGGCTTGCCCCGGATCCGGTACATCAGGCCGGCCCTACGATTATTGCCGAAAGAGATCGTCCGATACGCATAAAATTCACCAACAAGCTGCCGGTTGGTGTTGACGGGAACCTTTTCATACCGGTAGATACCACAGTCATGGGTGCCGGTCCCGGGCCAGCCTATGCCGGTACGACCCGTGGCGATGGCGCACCGTGCGATAATACCCAAGATCCCAATAACTGCGCCAGTTACCCTCAAAATCGCGCGGTAATCCACCTGCATGGCGGCCGCACCCCATGGATCAGCGACGGAACACCCCATCAGTGGATTACCCCTGCTGACGAAATAACGCCGTTCACCAAAGGCGTCAGTTTCAAAAATGTGCCGGACATGCCTGATCCGGGTGACGGTTCGATGACCTACTATTATACCAATCAGCAGAGTTCCAGGCTGATGTTCTATCACGACCATGCCTGGGGCATCACCCGGCTCAACGTCTATGTTGGCGAGGCCGCAGGCTACCTGATTACCGACAAGTACGATCAGGATCTTGTGGCTCGCGGGATCGTACCGCCAGACCAGATACCATTGATCATCCAGGATAAGACCTTCGTAGATGCCACTCCTGTCAACCATCCGGTAACAGGTGCGCCCACGACCCAAATTCGTGTCACCGACCCGCTCTGGAACTGGGGTAGCGGCACTCCCGACGTAAATGGCGTGCGCCCGCCGGTAACGGGCGATCTCTGGCTACCCCATGTCTATATGCCGGCCCAGACCCTTGCCGCAGGATTTGGCGGAGTCAATCCCTTTGGGCGCTGGATGTATGGCCCCTGGTTCTATCCGGCAACCGTTGTCACCAAAGGTCCTGTGGCCAATCCATATTACGATGCTGACTGCAGCAGCCCGTTGCCCGCTGTTTATGCCAATTGCACCACCCCAGGGCAGCCAACAATGATCCCGGGAACACCCAATACCTCCATGGGCATGGAAGCCTTTCAGGACAGCGCCATTGTCAACGGTACCGCATTTCCTACCTTGACCGTGGACCCACGTGCCTATCGCTTCCGCATTCTCAATGCCGCCAGCGACCGTTTCTTTAACCTGTCCTTTTATACAGCCGACCCGAACCAGGTCAGCCCCGATTCCCGGCCGGCAGACCGCCATACCGAAGTGGCGATGGTGGCGGCTTCGGCTTCGCTTGCCGCAGCAAACAATTGGCCGCCGCTCTGGCCGGTAGACGGACGTGACGGCGGTGTTCCCGACCCCGGCACCTGTACTAATTCCGGCACCACTGCAAACCCTTCGTGGAAATGCACCAACTGGGGACCGAAATGGCTCCAGATTGGTACTGACAGCGGCTTCTTGCCGAAACCGGTGGTAATAGATCCGCAGCCGATTACCTATATCACCGACCCGACCGCCTTTTGGGTCGGCAATGTCGACAAGATGGGCCTTGCGGTCGGTCCGGCGGAACGAGCAGATGTTATTGTCGATTTCAGCGCATATGCCGGCCAGACCTTGATTCTCTATAATGATGCACCAGCTGCCTGGCCTGCCGGTGTGGCAACGTACGATTATTATACGGATGCGCCCGATCTGCGTGATGTCGGCGGATATGGCACAGGCGGCACCTATGACCTGGCCAGTGGCACCTGGATTGGCGGCACCGGCCCCAAAGCAGGCTATGCTCCGAACACGCGCACTGTCATGCAGGTCATCGTGCGCTCGTCAGTCGGTACGGACCCGGCCTATACATTCAGCCAGGCTAATCTGGAAAAAGAATTTACATCGGCAGCGCCGGTTACTGCGGTAAATCCTGCCCCGGCAAAGACTCTGTTCGAGCGGAGCCAAGAGCCGATTATCGTGGGTCAGGCAGCGTTTAAAGATGCTTATCCCAATTCATACTTCCCCACCAACTATCCTTGGGAAGGCATAAATCAGATTAACGATCACTTTCTCCAGTTCGTGACATTGGCTGGTGAACAGGTGAAAATCCCGACGGAGCCGAAGGGGCTTCATGATGAAATGGGTGCTTCCTTTGATCCGATTTATGGCCGCATGAGTGGCAATCTCGCGATGCAGATACCCAATCCAACCACGCTCACGGCGAACTTGATCCTGTATGGATTCTCTGATATTCCGACAGAAGTTGTTGATAATTCAACTCAAATTAACGTCTCTGTAATTCCGGACCCTGTCACCGGTTACAATAAAACCGCCGATGGCACCCAAATATGGAAGATCTCCCACAATGGCGTCGATACCCATCCGATTCACTTCCATATTTTCGACGTGCAGTTGATCAACCGTGTTGGCTGGGATGGTCAGATCCTATTACCGGAACCGAATGAATTGGGTTGGAAAGAAGTCGTGAAAATCAGTCCGCTGGAGGACACCATAGTTGCGGTAAGGCCGCGAGCTCCTGCGCTCCCCTTTGGCGTTCCCAACAGTCTGCGCCCGCTTAATCCCGGTATCCCGATCGATTCACCCATGGGCTTCAACAGCGTTGACTGGACGACCGGCGCGGCGCGGGTTCCGGCGGTCACCAATCAGCTCTTCAACTTCGGTTGGGAGTACGTATGGCATTGCCACATCCTGAGCCACGAAGAGATGGACATGATGCGGCCGATTGTGCTGAACGTGCAGAGCATTGTTCCTGATGCCCCGTATATTGCCAGTGCGGCATTGTCAGGCAGCAATGTCAACCTGACCTGGATCGATCCCACGTCGATTGTAGACGTTACCACTCTCGGTAACCCGAAGAACGAGATCGGTTTCAGGATCGAACGCGCTGATATTGGCGGGGACTTTGCCCCAGTGGGGACAGCCCTGGCCAATGCTACAACCTTTACTGATGCCACAAGCGCCCTGGCGGCATCCTATCGCTACAGGGTGGTCGCCTACAACGCGGCAGGTGAAACTCCATCAGCCGAGTTTGCGTTGATCCCCAGCATCACGACGGCACCTGCAGTAGCGGCCTTTGGTAATGTTGCCGTAAGCTACACATCCATCCCAGCTGTTTTTACAATCGGCAATACCGGTCAGGCATATCTTACGGTCACCGGTCTCACTGCCGGAGGGACGGATGCAGGGATGTTCCAGTTGCTGGCCGGCAGTTGCGGTGCCCTGCCATTCAATGTGGCGCCGGGCGGCAACTGCAATTTTTCTGCAACGTTTATCCCATCCAGCGCCGGGAGCAAGACGGCCAATGTACAAATTGCTTCCAACTCCACTGTGCTGACCTTGAACCTTACAGGCGCCGGCGTCACCGGGACGTTTCCGGTACAGATCGGCACACAGGGCTATGGCGCGCTTGCGACCTCCTCCAGCGCTGCGGTTGCGGGAAATACTATTCAGGCATGGGGGATATTGTTTACCGAGCCTCTGGTTAATTTCAATGTTGCCGGAAGGGTGAGCTTAACCGGCGGGTGGAATCCTGCTTTCAGCAGCAACACAGGCGGCAAGACATACCTGAAGGGGACCTTGACCATAACAAAGGGGACACTGGTCGTGGATAAGCTTACGGTTTATTAGGGGCTCTTTATGTAAGGCTGATGGGAGGGCCGCCGGCTAATGGCCAAACTCCGCCCCCCCCCTGGGAACAAGGGGGGGCGGATCGCATTACCTGATCTGCCCCCGGATCTCCCCGTCCGGGTGGGCAACGGTATGGACGTTCACGTAGGTCTTTCCTTCCCTGATGAGTTTCACCAGATCACCCAGCGATTTTCCCGCGAGGTTACCCAGCAACTCTTTATCGCTGATCTTGCCCTCGGCAAGGATGCCGCTGAAGGTGCCCTTTTTCTCGGGCCCGGCAAAAAGGCCGGCCAGCGGCGGGCCGCTCTCACCTTTCCTCCCCAAATGGATATGGGCCGCTGTGACGTTCGCGATATCATGGGCCGCCAGTTTGTCGCTCAACTCCTTGCCATCCTTGCTCAGGTTAAACATCGCTTCGCCCCTGGCCTTGGTCTTTACGGCGGGAACGCTCTGCTGCCCCGTGATTTTGGCGGTAAAAGCGTTATGTTCAGCGGCAAAGCCGACGGAAACCGTCAATAGAGCTGCCAGGATGACGAACAGAAACAGTCTGAATTTTCCCATTGCACCTCTCCTTTCGTGACTATCAGTAGGGAATACACCCTTCTTCATTATTAAAGGAAAGCACAAAACGGTTATGAATGCAAAAATCTGAATACATGGATACCAGGCGGTAATTCTCCCTTAGCGTGCCGCTACCAGATGTTATAGTAAACAGAGACACTGACCGATACATCCATGACCCAAGGAGACGAAAAATGAACGATTTCGATAGGAAGGCCGCAGGATGGGATGCGGACCCGGCCAAGGGTGCCGTTGCCGACGCCATCAGGGCCAGGGTGCCGCTGGGGCCGGGTCTTGCTGCCCTCGAATATGGCTGCGGTACCGGACTGCTGAGTTTCCCCCTATCTGGCCAGGATCACCCAGGAAGACACCTCCCCCGGCATGCTGGCCGTGCTCACGGAGAAGATCGCTAACGCCGGCATCGGCACCATGACGCCGGTCAGGCTGGATCTGACCGCCGACCCGGTGCCGTCGGAGCGGTACGGGCTTATCTATTCACTGATGACGCTGCATCATATCCCTGACTATGAACCGCTGCTGAAGACCTTCCACACGCTCCTGGAACCGGGCGGTCATCGACCTGGATAAGGAGGAAGGGGGGGCTACCACGGTGAGGGGTTTCACGGCCATCACGGTTTCGATCGGCAAGTGTTGCGGCAAAAGGCAGAGCAGGCGGGTTTCGTGGCGATCGGCTTCGCCACGGTATTTGAAATGGTCAAGGATACGCCGGAAGGGCGGCAGACCTTTCCGCTGCCGATGGCGAGTTTGAACTTGCTGATCACCTTGGTGGACATCTTGCCTAGATGCCGGGTGCCACTCCCGGGGACGGCTAGCGGTCGGTGTTGTAGTCCGCGGCCATGACGGGAACTGCCATGCATAAGGCCGTTGCAGTCAAATATACGGTTTTCATTCGTGCTTCCCTGAAAAGAGTTTAATCGCGCATCAGCTAACAGGGTAACAAGGATGTGACATTTATCAAGCAACCACGTGATCTGCGGCTGAGAGGTTCAGTGTGATGAGGAGGCGTGACAACGACAAAGGCGCATCCAAACGGATGCGCCTTTGTCGTTGCGCTGAACTGAAAAGAGGTGATCAGGCCTGAGCCGCCTGAACCGCCGTGATGGCAGCGACATTGACGATGTCGTCTACCGAGCAGCCGCGGGAGAGGTCGTTGACCGGCTTGGCCAGTCCCTGGATGATCGGTCCGACCGCCTCTGCTCCGGCCACGCGCTCCACCAGTTTGTAGGCGATGTTGCCGGCATCAAGGTCGGGGAAGATCAATACATTGGCCTTTCCTGCCACGGAACTGCCGGGGGCCTTTTTCTCGCCCACCTTGGGCAGCAGGGCCGCATCGGCCTGCAGTTCTCCGTCCACCTGCATGTCGGGCTTGATCTGCCTGGCGATTTCCAGGGCCTTGAGGACCTTGTCGCAGTCGGGATGGGTAGCGCTTCCCTTGGTGGAGAAGGAAAGCATGGCAACCCGGGCATCCACGTCCAGGAAGGCCTTGCAGTTGCCGGCGGTGGCCACGGCGATTTCTGCCAGGGCCTGGGCATCGGGGTTGGGATTGACGGCACAATCGGCGAACAGGATGATGCCGTTTTCACCGAAGGTGGGGGTCTTGGTCACCATCAGGAAAAAGGACGAGACGGTCTTGATCCCTTTGGCCGGCCCAACGGTCTGGAAGGCGGCCTTGAGGACATTGCCGGTGGTCCCGGTGGCGCCGGCCACCTCGCCGCCAGCATCGCCGTTCTTAACCATCATGCCGGCGTAGTAGAGGTTGTCCTCGGCGGTCAATAGCTTCCTGGCCTCGTCGGCGGTCAGGCCCTTGCTCTTGCGCAACTCGACCAGATCGGCCACGTATTGCTCCAGTTTGGGCGAAGCAGCCGGATTGAGCAGCTCGACCCCTGCCAGGTTGATACCTTTGGCGCCGGCCTCGGCCTGGATCTTTTGCGGATCGCCCAGGATGACTATCCTGGCCAGCCCTTCTTTAACGATCTTCTCGGCGGCGTACAGCATCCGCTCGTCATAGCTTTCCGGCAATACCACAGTCTGCAGGTTCTTTCTGGCCTTTTCCTTGATCTGGTCTACAAGGTGCATGAGTTACCCCCTCTCAAAATTAATAAAACAGGATTATATTTATATACGAAATAGCACGGCGCGGTCAATAAAAAAAAGCCGCAAAGCGCCGGATTTAGCGAGGCTGAAAAGCATAAAACAAAAATAAAATAGCTGATATCAGGACTTGAAACGTTTCTGGCTGGGAAAGAAAAAGGCCCGCTCCTGGCGGGCCTTTTTGAGTGAGGCAGGGTGAAGGTATTTATTAAAACTTGACTCCCATGGCCTCGGCCACGGTATGGATGTCCTTGTCTCCGCGACCGGACAGGCAAACCACGATGCTCTGATCCTTGCGCATGGTTGG
>Ga0172380_10004029_pt1 | contig 19378 bp, 19 predicted proteins | sample Leawe162metaG_FD_119747 | JGI IMG/M metagenome (GOLD analysis project Ga0172380, IMG submission 119747) | Leachate microbial communities from a municipal landfill in Southern Ontario, Canada - Leachate well 162 metaG | ecosystem: Engineered > Solid waste > Landfill > Unclassified | place... | reverse complement strand
GGAATCAAATAAATATGCCGTCAAAGCAAGTACTGATGGTGGTCTTGATCCTGCACAATATGATATTGGTACCAATCTTACCTTAACTCCTTTCACCCATGGTCTGGTAGGCTATTGGACCTTAGACGAGACATCGGGATCCATTGCTCAAGATTGGAGTGGATATGGGAATACTCTTACTGCGGGCGCGCTTGGATCAAGTGCTTCATGGAGCACTGGTAAAATAGGAAACTCATTTCAACTACTTGCTTCTGCAAAGACAAATACCACTCCCTGTCCCATAGGTCTTTCTACAGGTATTGCACCATCTAATATTCTATATAATCTTCCACAGAGTAATTTTTCTATTTCTATGTGGAGTAATTTAAGTGCAGGAGGTGCCCTATTTCATTTATATACACAATATACATATTCTACGAGTTTCACAGGAATGTGGGGGAGAGATGTTACTATTGAAGTCGCAAATTCATTATCACAGTACACTCCTCTTGCAGGAATTGTGGTTCCAAAAGATTCTCTCTGGCACCATGTGGTCTATGTTTTTGATATAAATAATAGTACTCAATCGTTATACATTGATGGGATAAAAACTAAAACAGTACAAAATCTTTCAGCTAATTATGGTAATCCTTCAAGTATTCATTTCGGAACATATGATGTAAATTGGTGTGGAGCTGGACATGCATTAGTTGGATTGCTCGATGATATTCGTATCTATCGACGTGCTTTGAGGGACGATGAAATTGTAGGATTATATAATGTCTATAAATAAAGAACTCAAAATAATTTTGGTACAGCCACTCTGTCCTTTATACTTAATACCAAATACGATATACTAAACGCATATGGAAAAACCACGTGCATTAACGGGGGATAGGCCCACCGGAAAACTTCATTTAGGACATTATGTCGGATCACTTCAAAATAGAGTGTTGCTTCAAGATACTCACGATCAATACGTTATGATTGCAGATATGCAAGCGCTTACCGATAATGCTGAAAATCCTCAGAAAGTAAGAGACAATGTATTTGAGGTTGCTCTCGATTATTTAGCGGTAGGAATAGATCCACAAAAGACAACGGTATTTATCCAATCTCTTGTTCCTGAGTTGGCTGAGCTTACCATGTATTTTTTGAACCTCGTGACTATTGCACGATTAGGACAAAATCCTACGGTGAAATCAGAAATGAAAGAAAAAGGATTTGAGACGTCAGTCCCTGCTGGGTTCTATATGTATCCCGTAAGTCAAGCTTCTGATATTCTTGCATTTAAACCAATAGCGGTTCCTGTGGGAGAAGATCAACTTCCTATGATTGAACAAACAAATGAAATTGTAGAAAAATTTAATAGATTGTATGGTCCTGTGTTTGAAAAAGTATCTGCGGTTATCGCGCACACGTCACGACTTCCCGGTTTAGATGGGAAGGCAAAAATGAGTAAGTCGTTGAATAATGCAATATATATATCAGATTCGAGACACGATCTTGAAAAGAAAGTAATGGAAATGTATACCGACCCCGAGCACATCAAGGCAACGGATCCTGGTCATATCGAGGGGAACGTGGTATTTGCATACTTAGATATTTTTGATACCAGACATGAGGAGGTATTGCAATTAAAACATCAATATGCACAAGGAGGATTGGGTGATGTGATATTAAAGAAAAGACTCGTAGATGTATTAGATCAGCTTATTGCACCTATGCGTGAACGACGATCTCAGTATGAAAAAAATCCACAAGCAGTTTTTGATCTTTTAGAAAAAGGAACCCAAAAAGCTCGTGAAGTGGCACGACAGACACTTACTGAAGTACGTGCGGCTATTGGTATAAATTATTTTAGTTAACGTTGTTTCTATGTCAGATCAAGTACTCGAAGAGACTATTATACGTCTTGCGCAAAAAAAGCATAGCCGGGCCGAAATTATTCGTGTTCTTATTACAGAAGGATATGAGGCAGCCTATATTGAAGAAACAATTAATACATTATATTACTCAGGTAAATTGGTGTCTGATGTAGATAGTGTCATAAAAAATGAAAATATACATACCATTGATGCAATGGTTGAGAAAAAATCAGAAGAAACTCCTTCCTTATTATTTCGTGCAAACGTGTGGATGCGGCTACACCCAATAAAAATTATTCTATGGTGTATAGTTGGTGTTGTTTTGTTGGGGGGAGGGGTTGGAGGATATATAGGTTATAGAAACACTCCCATAAGAGTTATAACACGAATGACAGAATATTTCCGCCAAATTCCATTGCTATCATTCACTATCATTAAAAATGCAAATACTGACGATTATGCCGTGTATTCTATGCAGGGAGTTCTTGATAGTGATGGTCGCATAAGTGCAACCATCTCTTTTAATGCAACCAAAGATGAACAAACAAAATGGGAGCTTGATGCGGTTCGAATAGCAGATGGTAATATCTATATACGTTTGAAACGAGGTCCTCTCCCATATGCGTTTCTTTATAATACGTGGATTTCTATAAAAATACATGAAGAAAATACCGATCAAGAAATTTTAACAACGCTCGGATTAGGGGATTTGCCGCAGTATTTATCTATTCCTCGAAAGGTACAGTCTGAACTCTTTCTTCCTCAGGGATATCAATCAATAGTTCTCGAACCAAAAACAACAACGTGCCCCTCCCTTTATAAGATTGTATTCTCGCATCCTTCTGGGCAAGAAGTTTCGTTTATAGATGGTCCATTGGGGCGTGTACAGGCATTATTCACCACAGCCCCCTGGTCTCTCTGTGTTACTCCAGAATATGTACCACTCTCTGTTTCATCTCAGAATTTTTCAGCCGCATTTTCTGTCCCCACTATAATTCCTTCATTCACCATTGATACACCCGCTACTACATTACCCACACTTATGGAGTGGATAGCAGAGGATAAATAAAGTAAACTATACGACATCTCTATATGAATCAAATTATTTTTGGAATTTTTGTATATATTGTTATTGTTTTGTCTGCAACATTTCATGAATATGCTCATGGACTTATGGCGTTTCAATTGGGGGATGATACAGCAAAACGCATGGGACGTCTCACGTTAAATCCTATTGCACATCTTGATATATTCGGAACAGTTATTGTACCGATTTTGTTTACTCTTACCGCTGGTTCGTTTATTGGGTGGGCAAAACCAGTTCCCTATAATCCATTAAATTTATCAGATAAAAGATTTGGATCATTAAAAGTAGCACTTGCAGGACCTTCAGCAAACATAGCTATTGCGATTATACTTGGATTGCTTATTCGGTTCAGTGGAGGGATGTTGATGCAAGGAGTTGTTTTGGAGTTAATTTCTTTTATTACGTATGTTAATATCTTTCTCGCACTATTTAATTTAATTCCTATTCCACCACTTGATGGATCAAAGATTCTATTTGATCTCATTCCTTCAAGTGAGCGCATCTTAAATCAGGTAGGTTTTGTGGGTGTTTTTATTGCATTGGTAATTTCATTTTATGTACTGAGTCCTATTGCACAATTTGTTTTTAGTATAATTACGGGGATGGGATCATTTTAATTTTTCTTGACTTATTTAAATAAAAAGATACTATGTGTAGGCGGAATGTTCATCCATTTCCGTTTTTTATATTAGTACCATCTTTATAGTGAATGAATTCAAACTAGTTAAGGAGGTATGAATGCAGTTCTTTCGAAAAGTTTTATTCAAAATTTATTTTGCCAGAGCATTCCATTAGGCAAAGAGTTTTCTCAAAATTTTAAATTGAATTTCCCGCCCAATATCTTCACAAATCAGGCGCGGAGATCCTCCAATTCGAAAAGTGAGAAAATTCAGGCACCCGGGGCTATCGTACATATGAAATATATGTCATGGCCCTGGGCTGTTTTTATAAATAAGAGTATTGTATAGAGTATATATTGACTTTCTTATATAATATTTGATATAGTATCGCTACCGTCCAAGTAATGGATGTTTTATTTTATTGATATGCCAACGATCAGCCAACTTGTAAAAAAAGGAAGAAAAACAACAGTGAAAAAATCAAAGTCACCCGCTATGGGACTTTACTTTAACACCGTATTAAATAAACCGGTAAATTCTGGATCACCGTTCAAGAGAGGGGTGTGTTTGAAAGTATTTACAACAACTCCTAAAAAACCAAACTCTGCATTACGTAAAGTAGCGCGTGTGCGTTTAACAAACGGTATGGAAGTAACAGCCTATATTCCAGGAGAAGGGCATAACCTACAAGAGCACTCAGTAGTCATGATTCGCGGAGGACGCGTAAAAGATCTTCCAGGAGTACGCTATCACATTGTACGAGGACGTTTTGATTCAGTAGGAGTTGCAAATCGTAAGCAAGAACGTAGTAAATATGGAGTTAAAAAATCGACTACTAAAGCCAAATAATTAATGTATGAGAAAAAAAAGAAATTATAAACGGGATATTCTTCCCGATATCCGGTACGAAAATCTTGCTATCGCGCGTTTTATTAACTATCTCATGCAAGATGGTAAAAAATCAACCGCTCAAAAAGTGGTCTATGACGCACTTGATGAAGTCGCAAAAACAACAGGAAAAGACGCATTAGAAGTTTTTGAAAAAGCTTTGGAGAATGCAAGTCCTGTATTTGAAGTAGTCTCAAAACGTGTGGGAGGTGCAAATTACCAAGTACCTCGTGAAGTACGTGCGGGACGTAAATTCTTTTTGGGATGCAAATGGATGATTGAAGCGGCACGTTCTGTAAAAGGAAAACCCATGAGTAAGCGTTTAGCTGCAGAATTTATCGCTGCATTCAATAATGATGGAGTTGCTATTAAGAAGAAATTGAATGTACATAAAATGGCTGAGGCAAACCGTGCATTTGCTCACTTTGCCCGATAATATAATAACAAAATCAGTTTTACTAACTCTAACTATCTACCTATGGCTCGTGCATATCCTCTTAATAAATATAGAAATATTGGTATTATTGCCCATATTGATGCAGGAAAAACAACCGTCTCAGAACGGGTCCTGTTTTATACAGGTATCTCACATAAAATAGGTGAGGTTCACGAAGGAGCTGCGGTTATGGATTGGATGGAGCAGGAACGAGAGCGGGGTATTACGATTACCTCAGCGGCAACAACTTGTTTTTGGACTCCCGCACGATATACCCGTCTCGCAAAAACTGATGAAGAACGAGCAAAATTAAAAGCAGAATATGAACATCGTATCAATATTATTGATACTCCAGGGCACGTTGATTTTACCGCTGAAGTAGAGCGTTCATTACGCGTCCTTGATGGAGGAGTAACGGTGTTTGATGGAGTTGCGGGTGTAGAACCACAGTCAGAAACCGTGTGGCATCAGGCAGATAAATATGCAGTTCCTCGTATCTGTTTTATAAACAAAATGGATCGTATGGGTGCAAGTTTTGAAAAATCATTCAATTCTATTATTGAACGTTTGACTCCTCATGCAATTCCTGTGCAGATTCCTATTGGTGCTGAAGAAAATTTTAAAGGAGTTGTTGATTTGTTGGAAATGAAAGCTTTTGAATTTAATGGAGAACATGGAGAAAAAATAGATGAAGTTGAAATTCCCTCAGACATACAAGCAGAAGCAGAAAAGCGTCATGCGCAATTGATAGAAAAAATTGTAGAACACGATGAAGTTATGATGGAAAAATACTTAGGAGGGGAAACTATTCCCGTTGCTGATTTACGAGCGGTTTTGCGTACTGCAACGATTGCGAATAAATTAATTCCAGTATTTTGTGGAACTGCTCTCCGTAATAAAGGAACTCAGCTTATGTTAGATGGCGTTATAGACTATCTTCCTTCTCCGATTGATATTAATGAGTCAAAACCTATTAAGGGAACTGATCTTGCCACAGGGGCCGAGGTTATTAGACAACCCAATGATACCGAACCATTAACCGCGGTTGCGTTTAAGGTTGCAACAGATCCATTTGTAGGAAATCTTACGTATTTCCGTGTGTATAGCGGAGTAATTAAAAAAGGAAGTTATATTCTCAATGCAACAAAGAACAATCAAGAGCGTATTGGGCGTATTGTACGTATGCACGCGAATCATCGTGAAGATGTTGAAGAAATGTATGCGGGAGATTTAGGAGCTATCGTAGGATTAAAAAATACCACCACAGGAGATACTCTCTGTAATCCTGAGACACCTATTGTCTTAGAGGCAATAACATTTCCTGAACCGGTTATTAGTTTACGTATTGAACCAAAAACAAAAAATGACCAAGAGCGATTAGGCATGGCATTAAAACGTTTATCTGATGAAGATCCAACATTTCGAGTGACGGGTAATTCAGATACGGGAGAAACAATCATTTGGGGTATGGGAGAATTACACTTGGAAATTTTGGTAGATCGTATGAAACGTGAGTTTAATGTAGAAGCAAATGTGGGGCGCCCTCAAGTTTCATATAAAGAAACTATTAAAAAAGATGCAGAAGCAGAAGGAAAATATATTCGTCAATCAGGAGGAAAAGGACAATATGGACATGCAAAAATTAAATTACATCCTCTTGAGAAAGGAAAAGGATTTGTGTTTGTAAATCAGATTAAAGGAGGAGTTGTTCCTCAAGAATATATTGCGCCTATTGAGAAAGGTATTAAAGAGGCTATGGCACGTGGTATTGTTGCAGGATTTCCTATGACTGACTGTGAGGTAATTTTGTACGATGGATCATATCATGAAGTAGATTCTTCAGAAGCAGCGTTTAAAATTGCAGGATCAATGGCTTTTCAAGAAGGAGCAAAGAATGCAAGTCCTGTCTTACTTGAACCTATTATGAAAGTGCAAGTTATCTGTCCTCAAGATTACTTGGGAGATGTAACGGGAGATTTGAGTTCAAAGCGTGGCCGTATTGAAAGTTTAAATGACAGAGGTATGATGAAGGTGGTAGATGCTATGGTTCCTCTATCAGAAATGTTTGGATATGCAACGAAGTTACGTTCCATGACACAAGGACGAGGATCATTTACCATGGAATTTAGCAGTTATGAAGAGGCTCCCAAAAGTATTGAACAACAAGTTATTGAAGGTAAAAAATAATAAATATGGCAAACTATAGTATTGATTGTACAAAAAAAACACTCGGACGTATTGCAACAGAAGTTGCATCTATTTTGCAGGGTAAAAAAAATCCTTCATATGATCCTCGATTAGAAGGAGATGATACTGTTACTATACTCAATGTTGATGGTATGGTTCTCACGGGAAGAAAAGCTGATCAAAAGATTTATTACTCTCATACCACACAGATTGGTCATTTGAAAGAAAGAAAATTAAGCGATGTTGTTGCAAAGCATGGAAATAAGTATATATTACGTCATGCAATACAACGCATGCTACCCAAGAACAAACTTCAAATTAGACGTATGAAGCGTATTACTTTTGTATAAATTATATGACTACAATAAAGAAACCAGCAGTAAAAAAAGGTGAATATCTCGAAGCAGTAGGACGTCGTAAAACATCGGTTGCACGAGTTCGTATTTATCATATGCCTAAACCACTTGTGGTGGAGGGTACCGATTTTACTCCCGCACTTGAGCTTATTACCGTGAATGAAAAACCGGTAACAACATATTTTCCACTCAAAAATCACCATCGGGTAATTGTGAGTCCATTTCAAAAATCTGATCTATTGGGTCATTTTAAAGTTACAATACACACCTTGGGGGGAGGGGTTTCTTCTCAGGCATTTGCGGTTCGTCATGGTATTGCTCGGGCCTTGTTAGAATTTGATGCAGAACTTCGAAAAAAATTGAAAAAGTTTGGATATCTTACTCGTGATCCTCGTATGGTGGAACGTAAGAAATATGGTCTCAAGAAGGCAAGGAGAGCTCCACAATGGTCAAAACGTTAATAAATAAGAAACCACCCCTTTGGGGGTGGTTTTGGTTTATGGCGTATCGGTTATACCATATACTCTAAAGTGTCTGAGTCCATACGCCATGGATATGGTCTTAATACAGGAACGATACGTTCTTTGAGAAGAGGAGCGAGACTACAGGTAAAATTTACAATTCGCTCAGTGAATTCAAGAGGAATAAATATAAAATTTCCGTTTGAAAATAAAGGGTTATTCTTCATAAGATACACCCCTTCTTCTGCTTCACAGACAATATTATATATAACATCTCGTTTTATTTCTTCTTGTGTCATTGAAAAATTTTTATATTTTTTTGTTCTCTCTATAAAATTTTTCAAATCAATAGCATATGCCTTTTCAGATATAAAAGATTTAAAACAACGTATATTTTCCGGATCAGGAGATGGTCTTTGAGTACGAACATCTATCTCCCAATTTAACACAATAACATTTTCTCTAAGAACTTTATTGCTGTCTATAAAGTTTTTAATAAGAGATATATACGCACCCCCTATAGATTCAGGTATACGCGCAGAATCAAAGAACGCATTATTGAAGGTAAGAGTCCAATTCATTAATAATCCCTGAGAAACACCATACGAAATAATGCGCTCCATAGTTTCAAATGTTTTTATCTCTGAAGAAAGAAGTGTAAAAGAACCTCCTTGTTTTAAGAGGCGTGTTTCTAAATTTTTTCCAATGCACCAGGGGGTGAATAACTCAATATATGAACCCTCGAGTACACATTGATTTACGTAGGCGTCAACCCACGGAGAAATCTTTCTATTATTTGTCCGTATTGTTTGAGATTGATTTCTCAAATATGATAGAAAATTTCTTGTTGATAAAAGCATCATAGGGACCTCCTCTTTTTGTGTATATATGTTTTGTGTCATATTCGACCATAGTTTAAAAAGAACAGTTTTAATCAAGCCAAGATAATAGATGGTTTGATTAAATGTATTCTTTTTTCTTTTTTTATTTTTATAACTCATGGGGTTCTCGACGGGACTTGCACCCGCAACCAATCCCTTCACAGGGGATCGCTCTTCTATTGAGCTACGAGAACCATAAGGGGGGAGAGACAAACTCTCCCGAAACAGGTTTTATATGTGGTCCTGTGCCACCAAAAGATCTGTGTATAAGGGTATACACGGTATCCTCCTTATATTTTGAATGAACAAAAAACGCCTCAGAGAGGCGGGATTAAATTCAAGTGTAATTGTTTTAAATAAGAAATCTTAAAATCAAACCTGCCCCTCTAAAGAGATGTGTGTATGAGAGGTATGTGCGTGTGATTTTTGACACGGGATAAAAGTGATTTGATTCATAAGATGAATACATTCACTATAGGAGTTTCTTTTATTTTGTCAAGAAAAGAAAACAATCTATATAAAATAACGAGAGAGAAAGCCGTTATTGAATGAATGTTGCAAAGTCAATCTGAACTACTTCTGTGGGAGATGTTGCAAAAATAAGATTATTTTGATCAGGAGCATACGAAGCCATAAGATACAAACCTTGCCAGATAAGAGGCTGGTTATTTGGTTCTTTTCGAGTTACTTCTGCAAGACGAATTTCTTCCGGGTACATAAGAATAAGATGGGCTGAGTCTTGATACCATTCAATAGTTCGTATGCCGGAGGTATGAATAAGAGAGAGAATTATATCATCTCCTGCATGTGCATCTAAGGTCTCTAATTCATCTTTTATAAAATAAATATGTACCTTTCCATCCCCACTACGATATAACAGTTTTTTTGCATCGGGAGAAAAGAGTGCAGACGTCACGTTCTGATTCAGTATTGTTTCTATTTTTTTATCGGTATCATATAAGATAAGTGATTTATCCGTGGTAATAAATGCGATAAAATTATTCTTTGTATAGAGTGAGGTTATTGATTGCACACGCTGTGCCGTAAGAAATGGAATATAGGTAGTAGATCCAGAATGAATATCGATACGAGTGAGTGAGGCGAGGGGATTTGTATCTTTTGGTTGCTTTGTTTTTACCGTGGCGGTGGAAGTCGAGGATTTAGTTTCTAAAGAGGAATCTATAAAGGTGAGTATGTTATCTTGTATCGTATACGCATAAGGAAGTGTACTTGAAGAAAGAAGGGTCACTGCTGGTTCAGTGGTATCAATGCGATAAATACCGGTACTACTGGTTGCAATAAGTTCTGAGGGATTATTAGAATAGAATAGATAGTGAGAAAACTTTTGTTTTGATATGGGAGTGAGTACCTTTTGAATAAGAAGAGCTGTTGATGAAGCTTGTGTTGAATCTGTCGGAATGGTGTGTATCGTAAACTGATTTCCTTTTTGTGTTGTCTCGTGAGTGATCAATCCCCGCGTCATAATATCATCCAAAATCATATTTGATGATGAAGCAATAACGTGTTTGGTATAGGATATATCTTTCGGAACGAGGAGTATATTAAAGAAACGAACTACCTGAGAGGGGAAAATTTCTATGTTTTTTGTGTACTCCAAAAAACCATCTTTTTGTATAGAAACCTGATATTTTTTAGGGATAACGCTGGGAATAAGGGTTCCCTTCGTGAGTAATCCTGATTTATCTTTATAATAGGTCTCATTGAGATAAATATGAATAGGACGTTGATAACTCTCTATATAGAGAGCCCCAATTTTAGTGAGAGAGAATGAGCTTGTATCTAAACGGTATCCTTGTGAATACAAAACAACGAGAGCTCCGAGAATGATAAAGAGGACAATAAAAAAAGCGAGTAATTTTCGTCTGAAGCGGATGGTCATAGTATAGATACAGAATAACGTACTATGAGCATTTTTTCAAACGGAACATATACTTTTGTTATGCAGTATAGAATTATTGACTAATACATCGATTGAGATGTATAATAAAATTCTGCTCTTTTATACAGGGGTGTAGTAAAACTAACTAATCTTATTTCATATTTAGTGGGAGAGTTTTATGCAACAAAATCAACAAAAAGCTTTTTTTTCGTTGGATTCTACCGGGGACACAACAATGTCTTTGGAGAACAATGAGATTTCTATAATGGTAGTTGATGAGAGTATCGATATTGAAACTATCGCTACTCTTGGAGATGATCCGTTAATTACCCTTCTTCTTTCTGAACAAACACAAATACAGAAGAAGAAAGAAATAAAGAAAAATAAAGAAAAAAAGGAGCTGAGAAATCTGAAAAGGTTGTGGGAGGGTGCCAGAATAAACAACCCAGGAAAAAAAGTTTTTTTCAAGAAAGATAAAATGAGTGTAGGTATTGACGAAATTTTCCCAAGTTTTGTCTCTATGAAGAGAGGGTTTAATCATCCTCAGTTGAAATATTTTTAGGATTAGTTTGATACTTAGGTATAAACCCGGCTCTCAAGGCTGGGTTTTTATATGAGTTGCAAATGGTTAAAAAAATGGTTAGTATGGCTATATATCTATGTTTACAAAGAAAATTGGTATTGATTTAGGAACGGCAAATACAGTGGTTTTTGTGCCTGGAAAGGGGTTTATTATCAATGAGCCTACGATTGTGGCATTAAGCGTACCTGATAACAATGTACTTGCGGTGGGACGAGAGGCTAAGGATATGATTGGAAAAACACCCTCAGATATTATTGCCTATAAACCCTTAAAAGACGGAGTTATTGCTGATTATTATATTACCAAAGCACTTTTGAAATATTTTATTTCAAAAGCAGTGGGTTCACTTGGTGCTTTTATTAAACCAGATGTGGTTATTTCCGTTCCCGCTGGTATCACTCAAACTGAGCGACGCGCAGTAGTAAATGCGGCCTTAGAAGCAGGAGCTCGAGAAGCCTATATTGTAAAAGAACCTATCCTTGCGGCCTTAGGGGCGGGTATTCCTATTAATTCTCATTCAGGTAATATGATTATTAATATTGGAGGAGGAACGTCTGAAGTTGCGGTTGTTTCATTGGGGGGTATTGTTTCGTGGGCGAGTCTACGTATTGCAGGAAATAAATTCGATCAAGCTATTTCTGAATACATAAAGAAAAAATATGGATTGCATGTAGGGGAGCAGACTGCGGAGAATGTAAAAATTGCTATTAGTTCGGCCATCTCGACACGCGCTAAAAAAGAATATCAGATTCGAGGACGTGATAGTGCTACAGGACTCCCTCGTGATCTCATGATTACTTCGAATGAAATTGCAGAAGCGCTTCATCCTCATTTAGTAGAAATTGCAAAAAATGTACAACAAGTCTTTAATGAAACACCTCCAGAATTAGTAGCTGATATCATGGAGAAAGGATTGATTATTTCTGGAGGGGGAGCTCAGATTGAACATCTTTCTGTATTTTTTAAGAAAGCTTTGGGAGTGAATGCTTATGTTGCTGAAGATCCCTTATTATGTGTGGCAAAAGGTACAGGGCTCATTTTAAGCCATCTCGATGTATATAAGAGGGCCTTACTGAATAAAAAATAATAGTTAACTCTTCGTCTCTAGTCTCCGATAGTTATTTTTGGTATACTTACTTTGAGTGGCGAGCGAGCACTCACTCAATACAAAAAAAGGAGGTCACCCTCGTCACTCGCTTCAAAAGTCTCCCTATAGGGGGATTTTTGTTGCGAATTTTTAAACTATATAAAAATAATATTTGTATATTGCTATCACAACTATATAAATATTATTTTTCTTTTAATAGTATGATGTGAAAATATTTCTTTATAAAAATAAAAAATGAAAATTATTTTTTTTATCTTTTTAGAGTTATCCACAGATTTTTTATTTTTATTTTTGCAAAAATGAATTACAATGAAGGTAGAGTTCAGCATAAACAATTGACTCGTCGGCAATTCGTTTGATGCTGGTAATCGTAACATCTTTTATATCACTTTGGTGATATGAAGGAAATAAAAAAATGGCAGCAAAAAAGAAAGTAGCAAAAAAGAAAGTTGCTAAGAAGGTAGTAAAGAAGGCTGTGAAAAAGGTAGTAAAGAAAGTAGCAAAAAAGAAAGTTGCTAAGAAAGTAGCAAAAAAGAAATAAGACTATCACTTTTCAAACTTTTTAGGAAAATCGTCACTCACGTGATGATTTTTCTTTATAGTATCTTCATTTTTTGTTTGTTGCTCTCCGTAGGTGAAATTGCTACACTTACGGTATTATAAGTAAACTACTATATATCTAATATGCGTATTACTATTACTGGTACTCAACTTGAAATAACTCCTGCGTTGAATATATATGTATTAAAACGACTCGAGTCACTCGCAAACCATATCAAACCATTTGAAAAAAGTGGAGAAATGTTGCTTCGAGTAGAGATTGCGCGTTCAACAAAACATCACAAGAAAGGAGAGGAGATATATTATGTTGAATTCACTATCGCATTACCTAAAAAGACAATACGCATAGAACAATATAATGCAAATGTACGGAAAGCAGTCGATGAGGCGCAACGACGCATTAAGTCTGCGATAAGTGATTATAAAGATTTATTAGTGGAAAAAAAGAAAAAGACCACAGAGCGTATATATGTTTAGATTATTTTCATCACGACCAAAATTCAGTGAAGTTCCTGCGCGAGTAAATTCATTAGAGGCAATATATGCATCATACACAGCTGATGAACTTTTAAGTGCAAGTAAAACTCTCAAAGAAGAGATAATGACACAAGGTCTCTCTGATACGTATAGGGATCGCGCATTTGCTTTAGCGCGGGAATCAGCAAAACGAACTTTGGGACAAAGACAATATGATGTGCAGTTGATTGCGGGTACCGCGCTTGCGAAAGGATATATTGCCGAAATGGGTACGGGAGAGGGAAAAACACTTGCAGCGACTGCTCCGGCATATTATCACGCACTTACGGGGAAGGGAGTTCATGTGATAACCGTGAACGATTATTTAGCGCAACGTGATGCGGTGTGGATGGGGCAGGTGTATGCTGCACTGGGAATGACTACATCGTGCATTGTGCATGATGCGGCATATAGATACGATCCTACGTGGAAAGGAAATGAAGAAGAGCAGAATCAAAAGGACACTGAACGAGATGTTTTGGGAAGTTTTCATATTGAGCGTTCTTTCTTGCGTCCCATAAGTCGTGCCGAAGCATATCGAGCTGATATTGTATATGGCACCAATACTGAATTTGGATTTGATTATTTACGTGATAACCTTGCATACCAACCACAACAACAAGTACAACGCGAAAGATACTATGCCATTATTGATGAAGTAGATAGTATTCTTATTGATGAGGCCCGAACGCCACTTATCATTTCTGCTCCAGATACAGAAGCAGCGCAATTCTATTTATTATTTGCTCAGATAGTGAGAGATTTAAAGCCAGAGACCGATTATGAGGTTGACGAAAAGGCTCGTTTTGTGAACCTTACTCCAGAAGGAATTGAGTATGTTGAAAAAAAACTGGGTATAGAAAATTTGTATGATGTACAGCATGTGCGATTAACACACTACCTTGAGGAGTCGCTAAAAGCTCGGGCACTCTTTTTGCGTGACAGACAATATGTAGTACAGAATAATCAGATTGTTATTGTTGATGAATTTACGGGTCGTCTCATGCATGGACGACGATATTCGGGAGGACTTCATCAGGCAATTGAAGCGAAAGAAGGAGTTGCCGTACAACAAGAATCAAAAACATTTGCGCAGATTACCATCCAAAATTATTTTCGTCTGTATGAGATTATATCAGGTATGACGGGGACGGCAGAAACATCAGCAGAGGAGTTTCAAAAAGTATATGGACTTGAGGTTTTAGTTATTCCCCCTCACAGAGAACGTATTCGTATGGATCACCCAGATTTGGTGTATCAAACGAAAGAGGCAAAGTATCAAGCTATTGTTGAAAAAGTACAGGCATGTGTCGTTAAAGGGCAACCCGTACTTGTAGGAACAACGTCTATTGATGAGAATGAATTGCTTTCAGATAAATTTTCACGAGCGGGAATTATTCATGAAGTGTTGAATGCAAAAAATCATGAACGAGAAGGAGAGATTATTGCGCAAGCAGGGCGTGCAGGAAGAGTAACTCTCGCAACAAACATGGCGGGACGAGGAGTAGATATTGTATTAGGAGGGAATCCTCCTGATGTAGATGAATCACAACGGGTGCGTGATGCGGGAGGATTGTTTGTGCTAGGAACACAACGAAATGACGCGCGTCGTGTGGATAATCAGCTTCGAGGACGTTGTGGACGACAAGGAGACCCCGGAGAAACAGGTTTTTTCCTTTCATTGGAAGATGATATGTTTCGTATTTTTGGAGGAGACCGTATACAAAGACTTATGACGAATCTCAAGCTTCCTCCCGGTGTTCCTATTGAATCGGGTCTCGTGGTCCGTGCTATTAATGAGGCTCAAAAGAAAGTAGAGGGTTTTAACTTTGATGCGCGTAAACATTTATTAGAATATGATGATGTATTACAAAAACAACGTACTGCAGTGTATAGACGAAGACAGGGAATGTTAGAATCTATTGCTCGAGGAGAGGTGGAGCAGATATTGTTAGAAATGGTTATTCGTTTTATACAAACGATTTCCCATGAATATGAAATAAAAGAAACAACAGAAATACAGACTGAGAAAAACAAAGCAATGGCTGCCTTTCTTACAGCACGACTGCAATCAGTTCGGCTTTTAGGAGGGGGGATTGTCCTTGCTGATGAAGATGTGGTGCATATTCAGGAAGGCACTTTACCAGCATCCATACGTGAATATATTCTTCGTGCTTCGCAACAGCAAGAAACGGGAATGCGTATGCTTGCATCTCTTGATATGTACTGGACAAACCACTTGGAAAATTTGGAGGCATTATTAGAGTCAGTACGCATGCGTGCCTATGGACAAAAAGATCCGTTAGTAGAATATAAACGAGAAAGTTATGATTTATTTAGGAATCTGATTGCCGATGCAGAGAACTGGGTTATTTCAAATGTATTTGTACTTACGGATGAGCAAGTTCGTGCACAACAACAAGCGAGTGCTCCCGCAATACGCGTTACAGATCCCCACGCAGACGTAGGACGGAACGATCCCTGTTGGTGCGGAAGTGGAAAAAAACTCAAGAAGTGTCATGGAAAATAATATAAAAAAAGAATTGCATTACTTGCAATTCTTTTTTTATCATGGTATATTCACGCCGGTTTCATGTGCATCCAAAACTAAAGATTGTTCACCTACGTGTAGATAATCTTTAATCTTGAACGTATATAATCATGTTGCTCATTTACATTTTTTAAATACTACTTTAATTTAATGGGAGGTTGTATGATACGCGCACCTCATATTGTCGCGTCTTTATTTAGACTAATGGTTATTCTAATGACCTTAGGTCTGTTTTTCATTTTGGGAATCGCTTTGGTATATGTACTAGCATATTCCGAAATTCCATTGGAATTATTTATGGGAAAATCTTGTATTATTACCTGTATTTTTTTAGGGTTAAGCTTAATTTTTTCCCCCTATATCCAAAGAAAATTTGTCGGAATTATACGATACATCTTCCACAGAAGAAGTTACCCCCTTTAAAGAGGGTAGCTTCTTAAAAACCGCTCTATAGGCGGTCTTTTTTTATATAGAGACGCTTGACAAATATATATAAAGTGTGGTATGATATGCTTAGAACTATAAAAAAGTTTTCTTGAAAAAAGAAATCAAAAACGAATTAAAATCATAAAAAGCGAGGTATTAAATGAAAAAGCTTATTACTTTTTCGACGTTTCTGTTTCTAGTCCTTCTTACTACATCTGTCTCTGCACAAACATTCACATTTTCTAAGCAATTTGTTGCATATGGCACGGGAATAATTACCAGTGCAACAAGAATTTCCGGTGGATTTCACGGAGATTTCTGCGAAGAAATAGCATTAACCGGAACCTCCCAACCAAATGGGTTGGGACGTCATCTTATAGACGTTGAATATCGTTTAACAGCAAGTCCTGCTATCCAAGCGGGGGATTCAATTTCATTCTATATGAAGCTAGGGACTTTCATTCCCATTCTACCAGGTGGAACACTCATTCTTGCGCTCTTAGATGAAAATAAGAATCAAGCTGGAAATTTACAGATCGATTTAAATCCTTTATCATCAACTACCTGGAAACGATATGCGATTAAGGTTCCAACAGGAATGACTTCTCTCAGTGGAATATCATTTGTAGTAGTTTCTTCACAAACAACAGTGTCATTCTTTGCTGATGTGAAGTTGGACTTTGATCTTGTAGAAATTTGGAGAAACGGATCTTCTCAAATATTAACCTCTTTTGAGACTGATATTACGGCAGTAGAAGACATGGCTGTTATGCCAACGGATTTTCAATTAGAACAGAATTATCCGAATCCGTTCAATCCATCCACAACTATTAGTTTTAATATACCGGTATCTGGGAATTATTCATTGAAAGTATATAATCTTCTCGGTGAAGAAATTACCACCTTAATTAATAAAGAATTATTTGCAGGAGCTCACAAGGTAAATTTTAATGCAAATAATCTCGCAACAGGAATGTATCTGTATACGTTAACTGGAAAGGGTTCATCAATGACCAAAAAAATGATTTTAATGAAGTAAATAGCACGCCCTTGCTGAAGGGATATATTCTCAGCACTCGCCCACAAGGCGAGTTTTTTGTTATCCAAATTTATATAAATGTATGCCTTATAAAGATACCAATATAACTTTGGAGGAGGTTATTCATAGAGTACCCTCATACATTTTTATTTTTTATATATATGATGTATACTGTATCTATAATAAATTATAAAAATATGTTTATGCGTATGAATAAATCAAAAGGATGGGTCTGGACTCTTATAGTCGTTGCCATCGTTGTCGTTATCGCGGCAGTATTATGGATTGTAGGAGTATTCTCCTCATCATATTATGCGGTATACCTCAATACCGGAGATCTATACTTTGGGTCGTTATCTCCTGTATCATCAACTCTTACCAATGTTTGGTATATTCAAAAAGATGCTCAGAATCAATCTTTGGCACTCGCCGATTTTTCAAAGGTGGTCTGGGGATCATCAGGGAATCTTGAATTAAACCAAGATAATGTAGTGTGGATGACTCAACTTGCGAGTGATAGTAAAATTATTCCTGTATTAAAAGGAGAGAGTGCTATGACACAACAAGCAGGAGATCAACAAATTCCTGCTCCAACCACTCCAACGCAACCAAGTGCAAGTACCACAGAAGGACAGTAATACAATGTAACTTATAAAAATTCACCTCTTATGAGAGGTGAATTTTTTTTGATCATCTTTTTTCTTTTGTCTATTGAATGATTAATCTTCCAAGGAGTTTTATTCCTGGGGGGCATTGTTTATTACAGATAAGCTCAAAATTGCCTTCTTTACTTGCATCAATACTAATATTAGCTGTTGTTTCCGGTGCTATAGAGGAAATATCTAATCCTAATGTTTGAGAGAAGAGATCGATAGGTGTTGTTGTTTTATTCACAATATTTAATTGTACAATAGTACCTTTTTTTACTACAAAATCAGAAACTGTAAAACCTTTCAAGGTCACGAAAAGGTCATAAATATTGAGTTGCATTCCTTTCTCATCAGAGGAGAGTGTTTCTATTGGTTTACTCAATTCCCTCACTACTTTAAGTGTTGCATTTTGTTGAGCGGCAGATGGTGTCGTTTCTGTAAATGCTACGATTTCATCTTCTTGATTAGAATCCGTATTATAGAGGAATACGAGTATAATAAGAGCAACGACAATTAATAGTATAAATCCAATAAGTAATTTCTTGTTCATGAGATAGTAGTTTAGTTGTTGAAGAATCCTTGGGTGCAGTAATCGATCTTTGCACTCTTTCCTACAGGCGTAGAACATCTCTTATTAGAAACGTCTAAGGATGGTAGTTTTGTTTTTATGGTTGTATTACAGCTTGAATCAGAAGCCCCCGCAAGGTTTGTATCGTTGTTATATGCGTAGAAGTATAGGTTATAGGTCATAGGACATGTAAGACTCGTAAAGGCAAAAGTTGTTCCTGACCCTGTTGCAGCGAGATAACAATTTGCATCATTCGCATCACAACGAACAAGATAAAATCCATCAGCACTATTACTCAAAGATCCTGATACTTGAGGTCTTCCTGGGGTAGGGGTGAGAGAAATGGTTCCTCCTGATAATGCACCAGGAGTTGCAACACAAGATCCAACGGCACATGTTCCGTACGCATAGGTTCCTGACCAGCTTCCATTTGATAAACAGCTTTGGTTTTCATTTACACAAGAACTTCCACACGCAACGAGAGATGCTTGATACATACTGCGAGTTGTTGCCGAAGGAGCAGAAGCGAGTGTATACGTTCCATTAAATGATCCGTTTGATAAACAGGTCTGATTTTCGCTTCCTGCACCATACGTGCCACAAGCCGAAGTAAGAGCAGCGTAGCGTACCCGTGTTGTTGCTGAAGGAGCAGAGGATAGAGAATAGGTACCACTCCATCCACCACCTGATTGACACGTTTGACTCTCACTCGT
>Ga0172380_10004028_pt1 | contig 19386 bp, 7 predicted proteins | sample Leawe162metaG_FD_119747 | JGI IMG/M metagenome (GOLD analysis project Ga0172380, IMG submission 119747) | Leachate microbial communities from a municipal landfill in Southern Ontario, Canada - Leachate well 162 metaG | ecosystem: Engineered > Solid waste > Landfill > Unclassified | place... | reverse complement strand
TTGAGGCAACGCCAGGTGGTTTTGCTTTCGCGAACCCAGACGTGGTCTTCTTCGACTTGTATGGCAAGCTTGGTGTAGCGTTCGTCGTGGCCTTTTTCGGCGATGGCAATAGCTGTGAAGACGGCGGCGATAGCGTTAAATCCCTCTTCTTTGGCGATTTTGGCGAAGGAGGGGTACATGATGGTGTGTTCGTAGTTCTCGCCAGCGGCGGCATGTCGGAGATTTACGGCGGTGGATTCGATCATTCCGGCCGGGAAGGAGGCAGTGATCTCGACTTCGCCGCCTTCGAGGAATTTAAAGAGCCGCTTGGCATGTTCTTTTTCGTGGTTGGCGGTCTCTTCGAAGATTGCGGCGATCTTGTAGAAGCCTTCTTCACGAGCCTTGGAAGCGTAATATGTGTAGCGGTTGCGGGCTTGTGATTCACCTGCGAAGGCGGTCAGCAGGTTTTTTTCGGTTTGCGAGCCTTTGATATCCATTATTGGTGTTCCTTATGATGTTATTTGAGATGAAAGCAGTTTTTTCAATAGTTCGGTGAAGTTGAGAGTTAAGAGTTGAGAGTTGAGAGTACTGCTACAGTTAACAGATTGTCTTCAACTCTCAACACAAAACCGTCCGCAGTCAGCTTTTTGTTCCCAACGGAAGTACTGTTTTGCCATAGAGCTCGTTCAAAATCTGTGCCAGTGCCGCATAGATTGCCGAGTGGCCGCAGAAGATGCCTTCCCAGCCGGCAATTGTTTTGATAGTGGCATTTTCCGTGATGTCGCCGATAGCGAGGAGGAAGAAGAGGATTGCAAGCGATGCAAAGACGACTTGCAAGGCGCGATTGAGCTTCAGCGTGCCGATGAACATTACTGAGGTGAAGACACCCCAGCCTGCGAGGTAGGCGGCCATTTCGATATTGTTTGAGGCAGTCCCCCAGCCCATTTTGGGCATGACCAGCAATCCGACGAGCGAGAGCCAGAAGAGGCCGTAAGCGGTGAATGCAGTGGTGCCGAAGGTGTTGCCTTTTTTCCATTCCATTACACCGGCTAAGATCTGGGCGATCCCACCGATGAATACTCCCATGCCGAGGATCATTGTTCCGAGCCCGAACATGCCAGCGTTGTGCATGTTCAGGAGGACGGTTGTCATTCCGAAGCCGAGCAGACCGAGCGGTGCGGGGTTGGCGGTGGTATCGATAACGCGATAAAGAGTTGCTTCCTGTGGCATTTGTGATTAATCCGGTTGAGTTGATGATATATTGGGGAACGGTAATTTATTGGTAAGAGCCTGTAATTTAATGGACAGCAGTTAAACAAGCTGCAAATGGGGAGGTTAACCAAATTACAAACTCATGCAAGTATGCGCAAACCAGAAATGGTAGCCGGCTCAAGCAAGCTTGAGCAATCCAGGTATGGTCACCTGGCTCAAACAAGATTGAGCAATCCATGAGCAGGAAATACTCATATAGTTCCAGATTATGTTATCTCCCCCATACTTGCAAGGGGGAGGTAGCCTGGTTGGCGCGGACTCAGTGCGTCTTACTGTCTGGTGTGGAAGTTCCAGGCTGTAATGCGCGACTCACCGCCCTTTCCGTCTTTGGCGATAACGCCCCAATAGTACTGCATGTCGGGGTTAAGTCCTGTGATGACATGAGTCGTACCGACAAGATTGCGCTGGTAAATAGCCCCCCATGGCGGCGAAGGACCAAAGTAAACGTCATAGAGCAGTTGATCGCCATCGGGATCGTCGCACTGCCAGCTAAGGATGACCCGAGCCGGATCGATGTTGAGCGCGCCACTACCGGGAGAAGGATTGAAGGCAGAATTGGGCGCGTTGTTACCCTGAATGACGTCAATCAAGATGGTATCTCTCACCGATGTGAAGCCATCGCTGACATCGACGCTTATCCAATACGTTCCGGTGATATTTGGTGCTTGCCACGTGATCGTCGAACCTTCGCCGTAAAGGTTACCCGCCCGATAATTCCACCGATAGATTAGGTTATCGATATCTGGATCATACGCGTTGCAGAAGATCGTCGGTCGGTCGCCAAATACCGCTTTCTCAGGAGTAGCTACCATACCGAGTATTTCCGGAATGCGATTTGGGCGGATAGTCATCATAATCGAATCCTTCACCGCAGCGAGGCCGTCACTGACAGTCACCGAAACCCAGTAGTCGCCTGATGCCTGAGGCGCAAACCAGAGGATGCTCGGACCGCTGCCTTGAGTGGTGCCTGAACTTGGTCTCCAACTATATCTGAGAATGTCTCCATCGAGGTCGTATGCGGTGCAGATGATGCCGACCGAGTGGCCGTGAATGATCGACTGTTCTTCAGCGGTAACGAATTCGATCACTGGCAAGCGATTTGCCGTTACAGTCACTTCAACGGAATCGACTGCCAGCTCCACGCCATCATTAGCGGTTACTTTGATCCAGAAAGGGCCTGATTCCAATGGGGCGAGCCAGGTTGCGTTTGATCCATCGGGAGTAATAACACCATTAGTGCATGACCAGACATAGATAATTGTGTCGCGATCTGCATCTGTGGCAACGCAGGCAAGCGTCAACGTCCGCTGGTGCAATACTTCTACAGGAGTCGCTTCGATTGACTCGATTACTGGTGCGTGATTAACAGGGCCAATCGGTCCTGTGTTAGGTTTATCTTCGTCCTTGGAACAGCCGATTGCAAGGGCAACCCCGAGAACCAGCATCATTACGAACCATTTCATTGTAACTCTCCATTTACGTATTTCACTTTTCATACCAGATGCAAGACTTCCCCCCGAATAGAACCGGAACATGGTGCAGATTAGGACTTGTTGGCGGACAAAGGCGTGCTTACAAAGGTATTATTCCCTTACCTGGCAGTTGACCATACAACTGAGGCAGCGGTTCGCTTCATGAGAACATGTGATCTCATCCAGGCCGTCACGTACTTCATCGAACGAACCGACGCGCTCACTGACAGGCAGGTACTCGGGATTAATACGGAGTCTCGTTTCGAAATTATCCAAGTTCAAATCCTCGAAACGGATAATCTGCATTTCGCCGGAACGAAATAATGGAGGTACGGTCGTCTGGGCGTCCCGCTCGAGCGATTGTTGACTCTCACCGGACTTGCGCTGGGAATCAAAGGTACCAGTTAATAGCCTGTGGATCTCCCCGGCAGCTTTTCTGCCATAGCCGATAGCTGCCGGGACAGAGCCAGCTCCATCGGCAACGTCTCCGCCTGCGAATAGCTTCGATGCGAATGTCCGTCCAAGCTCATCGGCAGAAATGTTTCCATTTGCTCGAGAGAGATATTCCTGCGGTAAATAACTCAAGTCAGCAGTTTCGCCGATAGCGGTCACAATGGAGTCGCACTCTACGACGAATTCGCTATCTGGAATTTCTTCAGGTTTTCGACGGCCGGATTCATCGAGTTTGCCGGGCTGCATTTTAATACACAAAGCCCCAATTAACCTGCCGGTATCATCAATTAACACTTCAACCGGTTTGGCAAGGAAATCGATAGGGATGCCTTCTTCGAGAAAATCATCGATTTCCTCCGCGATAGCGCGCATTTCCTTTCGAGTTCGCCGATAAATAACACGAACGTCCTTTTTCAGCCTCCAGAGAGATCTGGCAACGTCGATAGCAGTGTTCCCTCCACCTACTACCAGCACCTTTTCGCCCAGCCCATCGGGTTCACCAAGATTGATCCGTCGCAGTAAATCAATGCCAGAAACGACCCCGGGGTGAGTGTCGTTTTTAGCGCCAAGCGGTCGGCTGAGAGTCAGACCTGTTCCGGCAAATACCGCATCGAATTTCTCCATAAGCTGCGTGAAGGCGATATCTTTTCCAACGCGAGCTTCAGTAATGATTTGCATTCCCATCTTCTGCATACGGAGGATTTCACCGTCGAGCACCTCCTCAGGGAGGCGGAAGTCGGGGATACCGACACGTAGCATACCGCCTGCTTTGGCGTGGGCTTCGAACACAGTCACTGAGTGACCCGCGAGCAGTAAGTGGTAGGCAGTTGAAAGCCCGGCTGGACCGGAACCAATGACCGCTACGCGCTTATGAGTCGGTTTGGCAAGCTCCATTAACGGCGGATTTTCACGGTAACGGTCGCCAAGGTAGCGTTCAATGGCATGAATATTGATCCTGCCGCCGAGTGTTTCACGGTTGCATTCCGTTTCACAAGGATGAGGGCAGACGCGGCCACACGTTCCGGGAAAGGGAGAAGTTTGCGCCAGAACACGCCATGCATCCTCAAGGCGACCTTCGGATACAAGCGTCACGAAACCGACGACATCGTTGCCTGCGGGGCAGCGAAAGTTGCAGGGGGGAGTTAGCTCAACGCGATGGGGCTCGATATTCCGCGAAGTGCAGGTTTTGTAGATCGAGGTTTCGCCGGACAAAGCGGTATCAAGTGTTTGATCGCGCCTTAATTCGAAGCCGACTGGTGTTTGTGCCATGATCCTGTTGGGTTGTTGTGATTAATATGCATTACGATGAAGATCCTAATGCATTAATCGCCTTTCAAATATTCAATTTACATTGTGAATTTTGTGACGCAAGCCAAATATCCTGTTAGAACGCGATTGTTCTTATTTTGTTTCGGTTTCGGGTGATAAAAAGTTCCTGGAACCATACCGTTTCCCAGTAACCAGAGGCTTCCTCTGCCAGATTGAACGACATACATTCCGTTAGACGAGGGCGTCCGACGTCGGGACCGGGCGAACATTTTGATAATTGGATAGCGCTTAAACGCAAATACCCGGACAGTGTAACCGTTAACGGGGCTCCTGTCCGGGTAATGAAGGGCAACTATTGTGCCTCAAAAGTTGAGTAGGTACTACTTTATCAAGACAACCGGCATGCTGCGATTTTCGGCTCCGCTATTCAGCACTATGCGGTAGGTGCCGGAAGCCGCCTTATCAGCATTCCACAGCAAGTTGTAACTTCCCGCCGACCTGAAGCCTTCGTCGAGCCTCGCAACAAAACGACCCCGGATATCGACGACATCGATGGCGAACCGGCCTGGTTGTTGAAGCGTGTAGTTGATCGAAGTTGTCGCATTAAAAGGATTTGGGAATGACGAGAGCGTCGTTTCAGTCGGTAATGGTGCGGATTCTGCAGAGGCCACATCAGGCGCAAAAGAATTCTCGAAGATCGAGAGTCCTTTATACCGATCGGCGCCGATCACGAACCGGTCGAAGGCGGCAACTCCGTAGTAGTTATCGTATTCTTCGGTCCAAAAACCGACGCGATACGGGCGTTCCGGGTCGCTGACGTCGATGGCTTGAATACCTGCCCAGTTGTCCGCTACGTAGATCCAGTCACCCATTTTGGTGATCGATCTCGGTGCGGCGGGCAGTTCGCACGACCCAAGCAAGACTGAGTTTCGCGGATCGGCTACATCGATGATCTGAAGGCAGGAGGAATTCTGGTAATAAGGCCCGCCGGAGACGTAGGCAATAGAGCCATCGACATGAACATCGAAACTGCCGTTCGACGTACCGTCGAGTAACCCGATGCGATTGATGTAACGCGGGTCGGACGCATCGAAGACGAACGTGCCGGAGTTGGAGGCGGCGTAAATGAGATCGCCGACAAAATCGACGTTGATGAAGAACATATTGTTGGCAGTCGGCTCGTGCCCAAGCAACCGCATGTGATGCGGGTCCGCGACATCGACAACGAAGAGGTTGTCTTGATTTATCAGTGCGGCGAGGCCTCCTTCGACATCGACGTCACGGTAATTCATGCCCGCAAGAGGTTGGATGGTTCCGAGCAACGCGGGTGCGCGCGGGTTGGAAATGTCGTAGATGCGGAGGTCTTCGCACGGAACATAGACAAGATTGTCGATGAATTTCAGTGGATCGGCCGAGCCGGGAAGAGGCGTGGTGCTCAACAGAACCGGACGACTGGGGTAAGAGACATCGATAACGCTCATCACGCCGCCGATGCCGACTGCGTAATCGCCGACTTTCTCAATGCCCAGTACTCCACCCATCGAACAAGCCATGCCAACCTGTTCCGAGTTATGCGGGTCTGCGACATTATAGAGATCCATTCCTGCACCAGGCAATAATAGAGCTGTGCGCCCGGAGAAGGCGACGCCGCGCATCATGTTTTCGGGCTGGACGTTGAAGAGAAGCTCCAACCCGCCATTTTGAGATAGAGAGAACAATCTCCAGCCATCCCTGCAAGCGGCAAGGAGCTGCCTGCCATCGGAGGAGAAAGCGATGTCTGAAGGAAGGTTTACAGGCGAAAACGCGCTGGCAAGCGACGGAGCGGATGGGTCGCTAATGACGAAGCATTTAATCGAGTTGGCGGTGCAACCGACAAGGCGGGTGGCCAAGATTTTTACATCGACGAAGGACTCTTCGATTTCTCCGATTGGCGATGGTTCGGCGTCCTCATCGATGCGATAGAGAGTTGTTCCGATTTGGGGTCCGGTTACGGCTAACAGATCACCTTCGACGGCGATAGCGGCAATCGCGTTGCCCTGCTCGAAGTGGGCTACGGCAACGAGGCCCTCCTCTCCACGATCTTCGAGGACAACGACACCGTCGGCGGCATAGCCGGCATAGATGCGCGAACCGGAGACTCCGACGCAGACTGCCGAGCCGTTTAGTTCGTTATAGTAACTGACTTCCAGCGGATGTTCCATGTCGGCGAGATCGACTTTGCTGATACCACCCCAGCCGGTCGCGACATAGGCGACATCTTCACCGAGCGTTATTCCGGACGCTATACCGGGAAGCCGAAGGTAACTGGCTTCGTAGGTCATTGCGGGGTTTTCGACGTCGAGGATTCGCAAGCCGTTAGGGCCGGCTGCGACAAAAGCGTAGTTATCATTGACGACGACTGATTCGCCCCGCCAGCTCTGGAGGCTTCCAACACGTGCCAGGTTGAGGCTCTCTTCACCGGAAGAAATACCGGCGAGCAGTAATGTGAGCAGTAGAGTAATCGACGCAAGTTTCATCATAGGCCTCAGTTTCGGGTTTCAGATCAAGAGTGGAATTTCGGAAAGAGAAGGTGGGAAGGCATTTGCGGGCAGCGGGGGATTTTACGTAATTCTCGATGTCCTTTGAATGCACTTCGCTTTGTAATATAGTAACATAAGGGTTGAGAGTCAAGTGAAATATAAAAGCTGTGGAGTTGAAATCGTGCGGGAGAGCGACCGTTCGCCCGAACGAATCTGTTGGGGTTGGGTCTTTCTCAACAGAGGCAAACTTGACTTTGACAGGTGCGGCGGGTACATTAAATGAGAGGTGGAGTTGGTCGGTGTCGGTTAGTTTTGTCAAACGAGGTTGAGGTGAAGAAGAAATTATTGATGCTGATGGTGATGGTGACTGTAGTCGGGCAAGTGCTGGCGTTCGATCCGCCGAGGATTATCGGGCATTTGACGGCGTCGCAGCCATCGTTAGACGACTTTGCCACCGACTTCGTCTGTGTCGGCGATCAGAACGGTGACGGGTACGACGATCTGTTGGTCAACCATGGTATTTGGGATAACGGTTACGGGGACCAACCGTTCTCGAATCGCGTTGAACTCTTTTATGGCGGTCGCCAGATGGATGACCGACCAGACTTTGTTATCGAAGGCGGACCAACCGGACCAATCCACTTCGGCTATCACATCAACTTCCTTGGACGACTAACAGACTCGGAGAATCCGTGGTGGGCAGTGCAGATACTTGACGAATCGGAGCTGAATAACGAGCACAGCATGGTAATTCTCTATGAAGCAGGTGACGCACTTGATAATCGTGCTGAATATGTCTTAAGGTATGGAAATTATCATGAGTGGCCTTTTGAACAAGGCGTATTCATGGGACTTGGTCGAAGGACAAAACCGATGGACGTGAATGGGGATGGTTTCCAAGACATAATCCTTTGTCGCTCGTTCGATCCGGATTTAGACTTGAACTCTTCAAACGTGGAAATCTATTATGGCGGAGCAGACTTCGATACACTTCCAGATGTGAAGTTCATTATACCGACTGGAAACGAAAAATCATTCGACGTTTCGTCTGGCTATGACGTGAACAATGACGGGTACGACGATATGTTAATCAGATACACCGATAGTCGCACAGAAGATCGCAAGTTGTTGTATTCTCTTTTCCTTGGTGGCAACTCCTTTGATACTACCGCTGTCTGGGAGTTTTTTGAAGACAGGTATGAAGACACCTTGACGGAGAGAGGTTTTGCCATGGTTCCTGATTTCAACGGGGATCATTTTGACGACTGGGTGATCCATTACTGGAAAGCATCGAGCATACTTCAACCCACATATAGGGAGGGGTACTTTCTTTTCTATGGTGGTGATGAGCCTAATTCAGTTCCAGATCTGCGGCTCGATGGAGCACCGTCGGCTTGGGGTTTCGAGAGCGAGGTTGTTGGCGGAGATATCAACGGCGACGGGTATGGGGATATTATTTGTGCAAATCCCGCCGGTTACTTGGCTGATGGTGCAATTCAAGTTTTCTTCGGTGCACGGTGGTATTCGAATCGCAATAGTTTGGTTGTTAATGGGATAAGGACGTATGGTGCGCAGGTAAATAGCTCCTTTGCCAGCCTGATCGGAGGAGTTGGAGAATTTAATGGTGATGGGACATCCGATTTTGTCACTCGTACTTCTGAGCGTGACGGTCCATTGGGATGTTTTGTGTTTTCTAAAGCAGAAAATTGGGAGGTCTCGGTCAATCCCAATGTAATTTCGGAGACATATGAGTTTTCACTATCATCAAGTCCCAACCCATTCAACGACAGAGTGACAATTCAGTATTCACTCAGTACTGCGCTTAAGCATCACCTTGCAATTTATGATGTCAACGGAAGGCTGATTGAAGTACTGGTGGATGACCAGCAGCCCATTCGGTTGACTGGCAGGCAGGCGCTGGTATCTATTTCATTTCACTGGTTGCTGGTACGGCTGATGGTCCGTCAACCAAAATTGTTAGGAAGGTCGTCTCGCTGTGCTGAAGGGATCAAAGCGGTTGATTAGTCTTGCACTCACTTTTCGGATGGTTGGTTGCGGAGAGAGGAAGCGTTATAAAACAGAAAAGTGAAAACAGAAAATAGAAAAGTGAAACAGAAAACAGAAAACAGAAAAGTGAAACAGAAAACAGAAAAGTGAAAATTGAAAATTGAAAAGGCTTTGTAGTACTCCGCTTGCATAGAGGCGGCAAATCGGATTATATTAACTTTTTCATATTCGCATTTTCCTTCGACCAGGAGAGGTGGCAGAGCGGTCGATCGCGCACGCTTGGAAAGCGTGTTTAGGCTTATACCCTAACGCGGGTTCAAATCCCGCCCTCTCCGCTGACAAAATCAAGAATAGCCCCATTTTATTGGGGCTATTCTATTTTTGAGTTCCGTCAGTTCTTAGCTTGAACTTACAGGCATCGCCCCGTCAGGTCTCTGCTACTTCACCAGCAATACCTTCAGGCTGGCAGTCTCGCCAGAGGCGGTTAATCTGGCAAGATAGACTCCTGATGGCAGTTCATCCCCCTGCAAAACCGCAGTATAGTTACCCGCCCGAACCACTTCATCCTTGAGTAACGCCACTTCCCGTCCTCGTAGATCAAATATTTTCAACATCGCCCGTCCGTTACGAGAGACACTGTATTTGATCGTCGTAGTGCTGTTGAACGGGTTGGGGTATGCAGCGGAAATTGCAACGTGGAGTGGGGTGGCGACCGGTTCATTCCTGACTCCGGCCGGTCCCAGATCGAAGTTGATCTCAAGTGAGTCGCTGTCGGCAAAAACCAGATTTCTTCGTGTCGAGTCAGCGTAATGTTCGCCTAAGGCGGTAAGCGAAAACTCAGTGCCTTGAACTACACCGAAAAGTATGTAATTGCCGTCTTCATCAGTAGTAGTCTGAAGTCCGTAGTGTGTTTTTACCGTTGCACCACGTATCGGCGCGCCTACCCTACCCATGCGGACGTGTCCATAAATGACACCGCGGTGCTGGCGATTGGACGTAGTGTAGCGAATCGCGCGTCTGTTGGCAAGTGGTGCAGAGGCGATAGGATAAGTATTGCGGAAGACATAACTCGAACCATCCGTACCATCGGGACTGGATATTCCGACCGATGCAAAGGCAATATCAGCGTCTTCAGTTTCGCTGCCTTCGATATCTTCGATTGTCTTGTATTGAAAGAGAATGTCGGGATCGCCAGATTCACGCGCCCATTTCGACCGGTCGTAGAGGATAACCTGAAAGGTAAGCTCGTTCTCGTTGCCGGAATGATGTCTGACTCGATAGAATTCAATAATCACCATCCCGGAATCGGTGTCGGCATAGGCATAAATGCCTGACCCCTGACCAAAGCTCAGCCAATCCCAGAAAGGTGCTATCATTCCTATGCCTCCGCCCATGCCTCTGTCAAGCGGCCAGTTTTGCGGGTTTATGACTCTGGTCTGGTTGCCGGGAAGGATGTAGCCGTTGGAGCATATTGTCAAGGAGTCGAAGGGCTGTCCATACATTGAGGAGCTGAAGGGTAAAGCTATCACGACTGCTTCACCCACATCGTGTGTAGATTGTCCTGTAAATTCGAGTAGGGAGCCATCGAAGACAACGTTCTGGTCGGCGGGGCTAATCTCAATCCAGTTGTAAACCGGTGTATTATTCCAGCCTTCATCGGTGTTGTCGAAACAAATGTAGCCGTATTTGTCAAGGGCGGCCGGTGCATCGGCTCGGGGTTGTGAAGTTTGAAGTGAAAACAGTGATGAGTCGAAAGATCCGTCGTCCCTCGCGAACCGAAGCCACATGTCGCAATCTGCACCGGGAATGGCATCGGGCTCCATCCGAACAGTAAGCGTTTGTGCAAGACAAGTGCGGTCTTCTCCAGCAGGAATAGCAGGGAAGGCCGCTGAGTCAACGACGATTTCAACACCGACTCCCTGGCTGCTCAGGATGGCCTCAAAGGCAGGGGCATCTGCGCGGCCCTTGTTTATAATTTCGATATCCATCTCGAAACGACCCTGAGCAGGGATAGCGTTACCTTCCGGGATGCTTAATATCTCGAGGTCAGGTGCATAGGGATCGAGTTGGATAGCGCTATTCCAGCCGGTCAGATTGCTGTGGAAGTGGATGTCAAATACCGGCTTCGTTTCGGGTTGGGATGCTCCGTCGGGACAATTTGTAGCGATGCTGAAGATGACTCCGTTTTCGCCTTCGATGCTGGATCCTGCGGCAAGGTTGCCAAATTGAATTCTTGCTGAATCGGCGATGGTGATGAAGGGCGAAGTCGTCAGAATGTCGGCACTCACCGCCATGAGTTCGCCTGCGCCCGGATTGTGAGCAGTTATCGTAAGTTCAAACGACTCACCCGGATTAATATTGCCATCGTTATTACCTTCGACCTCAGTGAGTTCATAGGAGGCAATCTCAACTCCTGCTTCCTGATCAGCTATCTCAATCTGGCCAAAGAAAGGTTTGATGTCCTCACCTGTTACGGTGACATAAAGCAGTTCGCCGACTTCAAATTCACCACCACCCTCCAGAACAAATGACGCTCCACCATAGAAATCCGACTTGATTGTCCATGAGCGCATTCCGACGTAGCCGGCATATTCTTCGCTGTCGAACTCCGGCATAGCTCCGGGTGCATACAGCGTGACTTGTGCTCCTGAAATTGGGTTGGGAATTGGAGCAGTGGTGTCGGTGACGGAGATTTCAATGAGGCGGGTGTCAGGCGCTTCAGTTGCATCAAAATTGGCTCTGACCACTTGCGGGACACCGAGCCAAGGGAGGAGCCCCGGGTCGCCATAGTAATCGTAATCGACTTTCATGCTGTTATGGACACGTTGCTCTGCGAAGTAGAAGTTGTTGAAGTAGCGCTCGGAGGCAGTGATTGCCAAAGAACGACTCCAGCCAAAGCTCATTCTTCGGTTGATGAGGGCGTTGACGTTCTCCAACCAGACGGCATTGGTGACGGCAGTGGTAGGTCCTCCCCAGCCGCATGTTGACGCTACGGGGCCTTTCGGGTGTTCGCCGGTCCCGGTACGCAACAATCCCCAGTTGCCGAACTCGCCATGGCCACTCAGAGTGAACCGGATCGGGAAAACGACATTGTCATGTAATGGTTCACGTTCACCCCAGTAAATTGTCTCAACCCTGCCTAACAGAAGGTTGGCACCATCATCGAATAGCTCTCGCTCGAATCGACCGGCGACTCCGCCATATTGATCATAATTATATTCTTCTGAGAGTCGAACGTCTGCGAATCCTTTGGCCTTCAATAGTTGCTCAGCCCAGCGCAAGTTGGAATGGAGGCTGATATGCCAGGCGTTGCCGTCGGGGTCGTTGCCCCAATGCTGGGAATAAACCGCGCTTCGAGTGAACCAGGAGGTGTCTTCCATGCTGGGTGTAGCTTCATAGGCAAGAGTTCGTGTGGTGAAGAGATTCAGAACGCTGTCGGAACCTGCAGCAAAGCGTGAAAATCCAACATCGGGATAGTCATCGTTTCCTTCGAGGCAGGCGTAAATGTAGTCGCCATGACCGGGGCCTTGAGGCCAGATCGTTTGAGCTTTTGGCGCGGCGAGCTTCCACCCTGCCTCCGGTCCGATTTGAGTGCCGTCGATTTTTCGATAGGAGTCGCGGTCGCCTACCAATAGAAGCTCATCGAATGGGTCGAGACCGGCTGCGATAGCATTGTCGTAGCGATCCTGAATCAGACGCTTTATCTCCGCCGTGTCGGATTCGGCAATGTCGTTGGGGATGCTCAGAATATCAACGGTATAGCCGGATTTCCGACGCCACTCGATGAACGGGGCGATGTACTGGAGGCAGTTGGCGTTTGTTGCCACAAGGTAATGGCCGGAGTGGGTCGTGTTGGCGTCGGGGTTGTCTCTCACCAATTGATCACCATTGATTGCCAGCGCGCTGATGAATTTCATAAATTCCGCGCTTTGCCCATTCCGGATTGGTGAGGTAACCGGATTGACTGCGGGACCGGCGGTGAAGTGCAGGACGGCTTGAATTTGTTCGTTGTAGATGTACTCACCGGAACGGTGATCATATTGAATAGGAAAAGTCGTCAGTTTGACTAACCGGACGCCGCGAATAATGAAAGGTTCGGAGATTTCTGCCGCCACTGGCGGGAAAGTTTGTTTCCTCTGAAGCGCATCGTCTGAGTTTGTCGAAAAAGCAGCATCATCAAACAGTTCCGGAGTAGTCCCCGGGTGAACGCGGGTTTGCTGCCCCACAGTGAAGCTGAAATCGATGCCCGAGTGTGGAGGGACGATGATAAAGTGGGTGACGAAAGGCAAGGTTGGTTGACCCGGCTCGGTCAGGACGCCTTCCGAAGGTGATGCCTGACTTTCTGGAGTGCTCCCGCCCCGGGCAGGTCGAGCGCTTAGGCTCAATCGTATTTCGCTCTCGTCTGAGTAAGTAATGACCGAAGTTGCCGAACTTGCTAAGAGATCCGAAGCAAACGCTTGAGGTGCGCACAAAGTCAGGCTTAAAACGATGGACAGGTAGAGATAATTGTATCTATTCATATTAGGAAATACTTGGAAAGGGTTGGTTGGGAACGATTAAATTATTGTGGAATAAGGGCGAATAAGATGAAGTTCGGGTATCAAAAGAAGATCTCTGCCAACTTTACGGGTGTTGGCAGAGATCTTTTAGCTTATGCCGGAGTAGGATTACGTTCGTCTCCTACTTCATCAATACCATCTTACGGACGGCAGTCTTGCCGCCTGATTCAAGCCGGCAGATGTACACTCCGCTTGCAAGTCCTTTAGAACGGAACGAGGTCGCATACTGTCCGGGCTTCATTGGTTGATCGTAAAGTGCGGCGACTTCGCGTCCTTGCAGGTCGAATACTTTCAACCTTGTCAAACCTGCAACTTCAAGCGAGAAGCGAATAGTGGTCGTTTCGTTGAAGGGATTCGGGTATGCGGCTTGCAGATGGAACCCTTTCGGCAGGAGCTGGTTGTCATCGGCTGCCGAATGCAGGGTATCGACTACGTGCATTTCAACCGGCAGGCGTTGGAAGCCGGGCGCAGCGTTGTGCGTGAAGTCGATCATGATCTGATACAATCCGGTATCAAGATTAGTGGATGCGACTTCGATATCGATCATTGTCTGCTCGCCAGCCTGAAGAGTGCCCGATTTTGGTTCGTACGAAACCCAACTCGTGTTGGGGGCAATCTCGAATATGCCGAGCCAGTCATGGGCGGCGTTTTCAATGATTGCCGCGAGGGCATAGACGCGGTTACTCCAATTGTATGTAATTGTCATTCCGCACTTACCGCCCGAAGATGGAGTAACATACTCGGAGAGATCCGTGATGAAAATTGACTCACCAGTCGCTGGCTTTGTCTTGAAAATCGCGAGATCCTGATGGTCGGCGCTGTTAGCCGGGACTTCATTGGTGCCGATGATGTAGAGTGTATAACCTTCAGGATCATCCGGCATCCAGGCGAAACCGTACTTACGAATTGCCTGATTGTCGCGTGGATCGAGCGGGTTGAACTGCTGCACTGCCACCATCAGAGTATCATCGACTAACTCAACGATGGAAACCATACCGGTTGTAGCCGAAAGGTAGAATTGCCCCGTTGCAGGGTCGCGAGTCACACAGCGAATAGCATCAAGACGATTGATACCCCACCATTTGTGGATAATGGTTCCTGCTTCAGGGTCGAGTTGATAGAGGCAGTTATCGGCTGCCGCAGCCCAGAGATTGCCATTTTCATACTCGAGGTCGCGAAATCCGAATGTCCCACCGATACTGTCCGGCTGGGGGAATTGACTGGTCAAAGAGCCTTCACGATCCAAGGTGTAAAATATTCCGGGCCCTTCCTGACCGATGCGACTTGCGGCTATCAGCCAGTGATCACGGATATAAGCAACTGCTTGAATTCGAGGATTGTCAAGAGTGTCGGCGAGCGGCCATTGACGCAATAGCTCCCAGGCATCGTCCGGATCGTCGCGTGGAAGATCGCCATTATCTGCGGGATCCGGTTCCTGTACATGCTCGATTTCGTAACCGTAGCGACTTGAGAAAGTCATCTCACCATTTCCGGTGTTGCGCAATGTTAGTGCGCCAACAGCAATCGAGTCTGTCAGCATAATGTAGTTGGAGCTGTCGTCGGAGAGCGAAAACTCGGGATGAAGCAAGCCAAATTCGACGTAAGTTTCTTCATTCTCACGGATTTCACCGGCAATGGTCGAGTCGTTATAGAACTCTTTCGTAGCCGTGAATTCATAGACTGAATCGACCAGCATGTCGAGAATGCTGAACTCGCCGTTTTCGTCGGTAATTGCTGAAAAACCGTAGGTGGTGTAAACGATGGCGCTATCAAGTGGCGACCCGTCGGCGGCGTCGTAAACCCGGCCTGAGAGCGAACCGGTGACGAATTCGACGAGGGTGGTGAACTTGATCGCAAGACTGTCTCGGATCGGAGCCGCGCCGCCGGGGCGCTCATTCCAGTAGGAATATTCGAGTCCGGTGCTGACATCGGGGCTGGCAATACCGATGGAAGCGAAGGGCGTATCCCAAGTCCCATCAGCGTTTTGATTATCTTCGATGTCAAGATATTGGAAAACAATGTCGCCATCCCCGGTGAAACTGGGAAAGAAATCGGGGTCGTGGAGAATGACCTGGAAGGTCTCAAACGGGTCATTTTGTCCCAATCTGTCAAGTTTTCTTAGACCTGACCACTCCACGATAAAGCGGTGATTTTCTTCATCAAACCAGGTGAAGACACCGGCGTTCTGTGGGATTACCATATCTTCCCAGAAGGGCGCGATCATTCCGGGGGGGCATTCTCCGCCGGGGATGTGGCGATTTCGCGCCGAATTTAACTGGTCATAATCCCCTGGCGCGACCCAGCCATTTGAACAAATCGTTAATTGTTCGAATTCCTGCCCATAGTACTGGTAGATAAAGGGGAGATCGACAGTAACCGAATGGTCATCGCTTTGTGAGCCATCGCGGAGATTCGTGTTTGTGCCGTTGCCACCTCGTCGAGGATCGATTTCAACCCAATTGAACTCAGGGTAGGCGAACCAGGTTTCATCGGTGTTGTCGAAGCAGATATACCCGTAATCATCGGGACCGAAAGGCTCGCCTGCGACTGGCTCACTGATGGGCAGATCAAAGTAGGCGGTATCTACAATGCCATTTTCGGCGGTGATGACGAAACCCATTTTCACTGGTTTGTGGCCAATATGGAAGGGATGCGCTGACACGCGATAGGGGCTACCCGATTCGGCGGCTGCATCGACATCGAGAGCGCGGAAATTTGCTTCGGCTTCGACCGGTCCTACTGTTCGGGAAAGACTGAAGAGCCGGGCGGTGAAGGCGGGGATTCCGGCGGTGCCAACATTACGCAGGAGAGCATCAAACTGGGCGTTCTCTGCACGATGGAGCGGGTCTCCATCCCATGCTAACGAGACGAATTCGACATCCGGACCCGAGACTGGTAATGCTACCGAACTGATCCAGGATTCGTCACCGATGGTTGTTTCAAGCTTGAACGAGGCACTCTGTCCGGAGGGGAAACCACCGCCGATGCGAACAAGGAATGTCGCAGGTGAGGATTCCCCGACGGCTGGCGGTTGCTCCAAAGAGGTTCGACCTTCTTCCAAAACTTCGAGGTGAGGATGATCGGTTGTAAGATGAAGGTCCACCTGACCTTGCATGTCGCTTGTGCCGGTATTCTTCACATCGATGGTCAGTTCGATCGTTTCAAGCTGATTTGTCTCACTATCATCGTTACCGACGGAGTTGCCGTTGTTGTCGTCATCTATTGTGAAAGCTGAAGCGCCGAAGAAGTGTTGGACGTCCTCATTAACCAAATAGCTTCTCCGTGAAGTCAGGAGGTTGTGACCCGTGATAGTCAGGTGGACGGAATCCTCTTCTGTCCAGGAAGGATCCAAATCGAAGACGACACGGCCATCTGCATCGGGTCTCTTGACGATCTGGAACGCCTCTGACTTGTAGAGGCATACATCAGCGTCGTAAGCTGGTTGGTCGTTATCGTCGTATAGTACGGTAACTTCGACGCGAGATTCGCCTGAGCGGATGGCAGCCGGAGAAGTCACGGCCAATCTACGTGGAACAGCAGTGAAGAGATCGACGGCTGGATCACCCATCAGGTTGGTGATGTAAAGCTCGCAGAGCCAGGCTTCCATTTGAGGATTTTCTTCGTGCGGTACGTCTCCACGGTCGGCATAGTGGCTGTAGAGGGCTAACTTACCGGATTCGTGCGCCCAACCTTGATTGGTGATTCCCTCGGTTACAAAAGCGCGAACGGTCTCAGTACAGTAGATGTTGTTGTAAGCTGTGTGAGTAGCGCCAGAGCAGCCTGTTGCGCCTATCGCACCACCGGCTGGCTGGAAAGAGAAGCGTTCGTTGAAGTAGTACTGACTTGAGGTGACTTCAGAGTAATCTCCTGTGTTGCAGGTGATAATCATGGCGAAGGGCAGCATTCTCGCGTTACGAAGCTGAGAAACATCGTCCCAGAGGAATTTTCCGTTCCCCTGCCCCATCCAAAGGTGGCCACGATGGATGAAAATACTCATGCCTGCGGCGAAGTTATCCATCACAAATTGACGATTATTCTCTTCGACGTTAATCTGTTGATAATATAACTCATTGACTCTTGAGAAGCCGTTGTTCAGCATCTCGGCTTTCGACCATCGGCACATATCGACGGAAGACAAGCCACTCAGTGAAGTAGTTGCTTCGACAGCGCCTCGAGTCTGCCATCCGGCGAAATCACCTTCACCCAGATAAGGATCTGATTCATAAAGGATTGTCTTGGTCACAATATCGCGCAACATGGCGGTTGTATTGAAGATAAATCTTCCGACAGAGGCTTCGGGAAGGACGTCTTCGCCTTCCAGGCAGCCGAAGTCGTGATCGGACTCGTAAGCGTAGCCGCCATTGAGCTTCTTGTTGAAGAACCCGATTACAAAGTTACGTCCTTGTGCATCGGCGTCGCCGCAGATGATTACGTGCTCCGGGGGATTTTCAGCGTCGTCGTAATAATCTTGAATCGCAGTCCTGACTGTGTTTGCATCTCCAGGATTATTAACCCTGAGGACATCGACTGTCCAACCCATTTTCCGGCGCCACTCGATCAATGGCAGGAGTTCGGCAAGGATGGGATTCCAAGCGTTTCCAGTTCCCAAAACGTAAAGGATGGATCCCCCGCGGGTGCCGAGATCCCGATTAGGCGAAGGAGGATTGACGACTATTTGTTGAAGTAATCTATCGACATTAAGTGAGGGGCGCAATTTGCCCGGATTTTGAACCAAATTGAAGCGGTTCTCGTCGCTGGAGAAATCGAACTCAAGCTCGACCGCGTCGATAACTTCCATTTCGTGTGTGGTTGGGTTGTAACGCAAAGGATTCAGGCGGACTGGCAGGATGCGGTAGCCACGCATAACCTGGGGTTCGCCGAGGGTAACTTGCTCCTCAGGCCAAAAAGCGTTTTCCGAATAGAATTCGTTATCGACAACGAGTGGAGCATTAACACGTGAAGCTTCATACTCGGTGACGCTTGAAATGTCTTTCTCAAGCGGTTCAGGTTGTCGGGGATAGGGATTAACGTCGCGAACCAGATGGGAGCGGAGGTTTTTAATCCGCATCGAAACGCCTGATTGAGGCGGAATCAGGATAAATTTGACGATTGCCGGGAGTTCAGGGCGACCGACCGGACCGGCTATAGGCTGGCCGTCGATGGGGAAGCGGTCGTAACGTTCGCCTTGATTCAACTCCTCAATCGTGACGAGGTCGCCAAGCTCGATCTTGAGCGAGGCATTTGATGCCGAAGTCTCGGTGAAGTCAATCGAAATCGGTCTTGACGCGGACATTTCAAACGCCTGTACCGGCGCTACGAAATTGAGCATCAACAGCGTCGAAAGCGCGCAAGCCGTAAAAAACCGAGAAGTCACTGTGCGGTTCATAGATTTCCTCTATCGGCAGAACTGGTTGTCGAAACGTTTTGTTGCAAAATAAAACGACTGTGAGTACAAAATTGAGCGAAAAGTAACCCGAAACCGGAACTTTTACCTGTCAGCAGAAAATTTCCGAATTGAATGAGATTGAATTTTGTCTTGTGAGCATTTACTTCCAAACGCTGTAAGTTGCAATTCATTAAACCTTTTCAAGCGATTACGCTGCCTAATTATTGTGGTGAAAAGGCATTACTCCCATAACCAATAAATATACTATTCTATTTTCCAAAGTCAAATTCTTTCGGGAGCCAAATAGTCATTATTTTATGCAAAACAGAATTTGATACGATGAATAACAGAACATTCTTTGCCGATAGCTTGACTGATGGGGAGTTGCGTGCTACTTTTAAGGGTTCTATCAACCCAAGGAGCAAAATGTCCTCGCAACCATCCGGTGATTTCTTTCTGGAACTTGATAA
>Ga0172380_10004027_pt1 | contig 19393 bp, 21 predicted proteins | sample Leawe162metaG_FD_119747 | JGI IMG/M metagenome (GOLD analysis project Ga0172380, IMG submission 119747) | Leachate microbial communities from a municipal landfill in Southern Ontario, Canada - Leachate well 162 metaG | ecosystem: Engineered > Solid waste > Landfill > Unclassified | place... | reverse complement strand
ATTTACTTCGATAGCCGTTACAACTGTTTTATTAGGTATGTTGACTATCAATGCTGTATTATCGAGAAGAACTAAAGAATCTTTAGCCCCTTTTAATTCAGCTTTATCAACTGCATTTTGTATTCTTGTCAACTCGCCTTCATTAAATTGGATATTACGCGATTCCAATCTTTTTAGCGCATGATTAGAGAATTTTACTTTCTCTAATTCTTCTTTGAATATATCATTAAATGAAGAACGAACAGGATCATTCCTGCGAACTACGGGCTCTTGTTCACGTACAATCGGTATAAAGGGAACAGAGACACCGTTAATTTCAGCCATCATTCACCTCCACTACCTTTAGCATTCAATATCTCTAAGATTGCATCCGATTGATATAGCGCACCATTAATTACAAGCATAGTACCGGACTCGGTGTATTTAACGCCGTCAATCTTTCCTAATTTGTATGTTGATGCCGGAACCATCTTATCTCCATTTAATGCTTTTGCTTCAATTGCAAACGAGTAATTTCCATTTGCTACTTTTACACCATTATTATCGGATAAATCCCAAGAAAGTTTATTCTCTCCTTTATAATTATCTGCACTAAATGTTTTTACTAATCGTCCGAACTCATTAAAAACCTTAATTTCCACTGTTTTTGCATGTTCCGGAAGCTCATAGCCGATATTTATTTCACTTTGACCGTTTACTGTTAATTCATTGCCGCCTACTTTTACTTCTTTACCAATCAAATTTGCATAAAGAGTATTATTTATTGATTGAGTAAGGAAATAATTAGCATCCACGCTTTGTTTCATATAATCATTCAAATTAGTAAGCTGCTCGAGCGAACTGAATTGAGCTAATTGAGCTGAATATTGTGAGCTATCCATCGGATCCATCGGGTCCTGATGTTTTAATTGCTCGATCATCAATTTTAAGAAATCATCTTTACCCAGCTCACTTTTATTTTTCGTTGCGTTGCTTAACGCACCGGATGCATTTGTTATTCCATCTACCATTATATTCTCCTATGCCAAAAATTCGACAGTACTATATCCCATTTTTTTACGGGAATTGTCTTCTTTAGCATCTTCTATTTCAAAATTATTTTCATTCAATGAATTTTTCTTTTTACCGAATGAGTTCTTACCGGCTTTCTGTTCGTTATAGTTTAGACTTACATTCAGACTCGAAACCTGAACTCCTGAAGATTGAATACTACTCTTTAATTGTTCAATATTATTCTGAACGATTTGCCTTACTTGTTCAGATTCTACTTCTATTTTTGCACTAACATGATTATTTATTAAATCAATTACTAATTTCACTTTACCCAATTCATCCGGAGTAATCTGGAAAATCATAGATTGTGTTTCCGGTCTAGCAAGTATTTTATTGATCTCTTTTACAACTTCATTACTTTTAATTAAGCGAATGCTATCTTGCATATTATGTAACTCACTAAATATTTTTTCTTTAGGTGCTTCTACTCTATCTACCGATGGATTTTTAGTAAATTGCTGTAAATTCTTATCAGCAAATTCATTTTTACTTCCAGTATCTGCTTTAGCTTCTGATTCAGCTACTTTCTTACTATTTGAAACTAAATTATCTTTTTCGATTTTAATTGTCTCTTCGGGTTTCATCTCTTTATTGCTTTCAGATTTTATAGATTTCATCAGTCCTGAAATTTCAAATATTTCTAATTCCTTGATAGGTTTAATCACTTCTTTTTCCATTTTTGAAGCAATTAAATCGCTATTATTTTTTATTTCTACCTTTACTTTATAATCTTTTTCTTCAATTACATTATTTATTTCATTTGATTCTGTTTTTTTACTGATAGTTTGGTTTTTTTCTGTCGGTATCGCTTCATCAATATCATTTGAATATTTTACTTTTTCGGTTATCGGGTCACTAATTTTATTTATTTCCACGTTTTCTTTATGCTTTAAAGGAGCTGGGGTTTCAACTTTTAATGCCTCTTTAGTAGCAACCGGAGCTTCTGCTTTCACTTCTGCTTTCACTTCTGCTTTCACTTCTGTTTTCACAGGTGCAGGAGTTTCAGTTTTCACTGCTTCTTTAACAGGGACAGAAGTTTCGGCTTTTTTAGCTTCGTTCACTGCTTCTTTAACAGGGACAGAAGTTTCGGCTTTTTTAGCTTCGTTCACTGCTTCTTTAACAGGGACAGGAGTTTCGGCTTTTTTAGCTTCGTTCACTGCTTCTTTAACAGGGACAGGAGTTTCCGCTTTTTTAGCTTCGTTCACTGCTTCTTTAATAGGAGCATGTGTTTCTGCTTTGACTGTCTCTTTAGTAGCAACCGCAGTTTCAGTTTTCACTGCTTCTTTAACAGGAACAGGAGTTTCCGCTTTTACTTTAGTATCCACCACTTCGGCAGGCTTATCAGATACAAGAGTTTCCTTTGCAACTGTTGCTTCTGCAAGATTATTTGCAGGCTTCTCAACTTTAGTTTTCACTACATTTTGAAAAACACCTGATTCTTTCATCGTTGATTTTTGTGACGTATCATCCTTAACAACTGAATTTTTAATATCTTTAACTTCTGCCGGCTGTAATTTTTCAGATTCTATTACTACTTTTGCTGACAAAACTGTTTCTTTTATTTCAATTTTTTCAGGATTTACTTTACCTTCGGTGCTGTCAATATTTTCCTTCTTTACTGCCTTAGGAGTCTCAGTTTTTTCTGATTTTGCGGGAACTCCTTCAACCGAATTTGAATTAACCACTTTATTAGTTTTTATCTCTGAATACAATTTTGCACTTTCTAAAGGTTGTGTATTATTTAATTTTGTTTCTAATTTAGCTGTCTCTGTTTCATTTATTTTCGGTTCTATTTTTACAGCTTCTGTTTCATTTAATTTCGGTTCTACCGATATCTTAGCATCCGTTGGCTTAGCAGTTTCTGTAGCTATATTTATCTTTTCGCTTGAATCCTGAACCTTTACTGAAAAATGTTTTTTCGGCATAGAAAGTTCAATCGGCGATTGTTTACTTTGCTTTATAGGTGCTTCAACATAGCCATTATTTATATCATTTGTGTTTTCAGAAATTTCCTTAGACCCAATTTCGCTTGGTACAGGATTATCTATTGCTGAAACAGTTTCTACATTTGAAGCTGATGTTTTATTTATAATTTTTATTGGTTCTGAATTTGAGATTGAAGTTTTATTTACAGCCAGAACATTTTCTGAATTAGACACTGGCACTTTATTTAACTCCAAGACAGGTGAAGGTTTTGATTTAGATTTATTTATTAAAGGATTTAAATTTGTTTTTAGAATCTCGCTATTTTGTGTAATCGGGTTAGTTTTTGTTTCTTCGATTTCCATAACAGGTAAAGAGTTAATTAGTACCGAACTCTCAACTGGCAATGCACTATTCTCATTTGAATTTTCAAGCGGTAAGGTAGAGGTAACATTTGTTGGAACTATTGTTACAAGTACTTCTTTTGTTTCCGTTTTAATTTTTATTTCAAAAGAGTATTCAGGTTTTGAATCAACTTTGGCAATATTCTCAAATTCAGGGACACTTTCCTTTGATAAATCTAATTCTCCTAATTTTTGATTAACAGATGCCACTAATTCAATTTTTTGATTTTCATCTTCTACAGCAATAAATTTAACAGGTTCTACATTTACAGTATTATCGTTCACAGATTCTGCATTTGCATCGTCTGCTTTCAATGGTGTAGTATTCACCTCCACAACATTCATTGGGATTTTTTTCACTTCTAGACCTAAATTTTTGTTAGCATCTAAAAGCTCACGAATTTTATTTATTAACTCTTTTACCGTTCCTTTATCAAAAGAAAACTCTTTGCCTACAAGTTCTTTTTCATTGACTAATTTTGGTACTTCATTTAGTTCATTAGGAGATTCAAGATTTTGAACGTTTTGTAAAGCTGATAATATCTGTGATAATTCAGATATAAGAAGGTCTGGTTTTTCATCAGCAAAAACTTTTTGTACCGGCTGAGGAATTTCTGCATCTGCTTCAAATACCTTAATAATATTAGAAAATAGAAATTGTTGCGATTCAAGTTTAGGGAAAGAAATCACCTGTGAACTATCAGCACTTGTAAGTTGATTAAGAAAAAGTGGGTTTAAATTCATTGTAAATTCATTATCCTTGTAGCAGCTTCCGGTTGCAATTCAGAGATTATTTCAGCTGCTTTCTTTTTTTTCATGGAAAATAATATCTCTCTTGCTATATTATCGGAATAACCTTGGATTATTTTAGCGGCTTTTTTTGTATCCATCGATTCATATAGTTTTATGCTGTTTTTCAACCATGAATTATACGTGCTATCCTTTTTAATTTTCATGTTATTTTTAACAATATTATCAGGGACTATTACAACGGATGAAGGTAAAGATTTAACATTCCCATTTGCCTTTTCATCTTTTAATTTTTTTATTTCAGCTAAAAGAAGTTTTAGTGAATCTAATTTTACTGGATCGCTCTCTTCTACAACCGGATTAATGTTACTTCCATTTTTCAAAAGTGAATCAATCTTTGCTTCAGTATCTACCGGCTTGATAACAGGTTTTGGAGATACCTCAGTTTTTGCATTCAATGAATCTTTTACGGTTTTAATGCTATGATCAGCGGGACTAAAATCAAAAGTAAAAACATTTTTGTATCTCCCCGCAGCATAATACATCCCCCCCGTTACTGCAATAAATGCAAATATAAAAATCACAACGTAAATTAATTTCTCTTTCAATTTTCTTTCCTCACAAAATTAGTGATTGCTATATCGTTTAATTGCATCAATTCTTCACGATTAGATTCAACCATAAATTCTTGTTTTTTATTCTCTTTTAATGTCTCTAAAATTTGAATCTCTTTTTTCTTTTCTCTTAACTCGACAAATTTCTTCTCTTTTTTCGATTTCAAATCGATTATCACCTTTACAAAGGAATCTATTTGTCCTTCTAATTGTTTAATATAGATTTTAGAACTTCTATAATTAAGTGCAGAAATTTTTCCCATGCCGATTTCATTTTCAAGCGATTTAATATTACGCTTTAGGATTTCAATCTTGCTATCAACAGAATAGATTTCCTTTTCAATAATTGAAATATCTTTCATAATATTTTTTTCAAATATTTCTTTAACTCTTACAATCGAATCAAATTGAAACTTAAATTTTCCCATAATTTATCAGCCGTTATTAATGTCAATTATTTGATTTAGCCTTTCAACTGTATCTGCATATAAAGCTTTTTCATAAATATCTTGTTTGAGAAACGACTTTAATTGACCAATTTTAGAAATTGCTTTATCAATTGAAGGGTTACTCCCCTTAACGTAAGCTCCAATATTTATTAAATCTTCGGCATCGCGATGAGTAGAAAGAAGCTCATTAAAATTCATAACTTTTTTTAAGTGGTCATGATCAACAATATCCGGCATAACTCTGCTCACGCTTTGGAGCGTATCGATTGCGGGATAATGCCCTTTATTTGCTAATTTCCTTGAAAGGACTATATGTCCATCTAAGATTGAACGGACAGCATCAGCGATTGGTTCTACCATGTCATCTCCATCAACAAGGACAGTATAAATACCTGTAATAGAACCCTTTTCTGTATTTCCTGCTCGTTCAAGTAGTTTTGGAAGCAGTGCAAAAACAGAAGGAGTATATCCTTTACTTGTAGGGGGTTCTCCGATTGTTAAACCAATTTCTCTTTGAGCCATCGCATATCGTGTTACCGAATCCATCATTAATAAAACGTTTAATCCAAGGTCACGGAAATATTCTGCTATTGTAGTGCCAACATAAGCCCCTTTCATTCTAACTAATGGAGACTTATCGCTTGTAGCGACAACTACGACAGACCTTGCAAGACCTTCGTCACCTAAATCTTTTTCAATAAATTCTCTAACTTCCCTTCCGCGTTCTCCGATCAAAGTTATAACATTTACATCTGCACTTGTATTTCTTGCTATCATTCCAAGAGTTACACTTTTTCCCACTCCGCTTCCTGCGAAGATTCCTACTCTTTGACCTTTGCCAATAGTAAGCAAACCATCAATGGCTCTTACGCCTGTCTGAAGTGGTGTCATAATTCTTTTTCTTTCAAGAGGATTCGGAGGTTCGCGATGTGCATCTTTCTGAACCGCAAAATTGATTTCACCTTTACCATCCATCGGATTTCCAAGTCCATCGATTACTCTTCCAAGAAGTTCTTTGCCTACAGGGACAGTAAATCCTTTTCCCGATGCTCTTATTTCACATGCAGGAGAAATATTATGTACTTCTCCAATAGCTATCGAAAGAACTTTTCCTGCTTTGAACCCCACGACTTCTGCTTTACAAACTTCAATTCCATTTTGGTCAATTATAGTACAAATTTCCCCCATAACCGCGTTTGGACCAATGGAGACAATAACCAAACCAACCACATCGACTACCTTACCATTTACCTTAAAAGATTCTGCAGAGTTAATAACTCTCGAAAACTTTTCCATATATTGATCATGAAGCGTCATTATTTATTATTCTCTTCTAACTTTCTTTTGAGCTCATCTAATTGAGTAGTGATTGTAGCATCAACATTCCCAATATCAGTTTCAATTAAGCATCCACCTCTTTCTATTCTATTATCGCCTTCATAATTTATTCTACTGAAAGAACCGGTGGAAATTGATTCTTTCTTATATTGGTTAAGCTGTGATAAATCCTCCGGATGCAGTTTAATTTTTACTTCATTCGCTCCAATAACTTTATTAATTGCATTCTTAATCACATCATTTATAAAAGGGTCATTATTGATTTCTCTTTGAACAATCTTTTCAGCTACAATGAAAGCAGTATCAAGAACTATTTTTTCGAAAGACAATTCATATTCTTCAATCTTTTCGTTGAAGGAATTAGTCAGATGATAAACTTCCTCATATTTACGATAAAGTTTTTCTGAATAATCTTTTTCCAATTCAATTTTTATCTTTTGTTGCCCATCCTTCACACCCTGTAAATACGTTTCTTCAAGTTTTTGTTTAATAGAAACGATATCTTGGACTTCTTGAATCGGTTCAGAAGAGAATCCTTTAATATTTATTTTCGGAGCAGAATTGATCCTTAAGATGCTAGACATATACCTCTTCCGGACCGCCTCTTAAGTTCAATGAAATTTCTCCATTCTCTTCAAGGGCTTTAATTACATCAATAATTTTTCCTTGCGCTCCTTCCACTTCTTTTAATTTTACCATACCCATATACTGTAATTCTTCTCTTAAAAGATCGGCAGCTCTTTCAGACATATTCTTGAATATTTTCTCTTTTAATTTTTCTTCCGATATCTTGAGAGCGAGTGCAAGGTCTTTTCTATCTACTTCTCTAAGAATCTTTTGAATGTCTTTATCAGCTATGTTTACAATTTCGTCAAAAATGAACATAAGTCTTTTAACTTCATAAGTAATTTCGGGGTCAATATCTTCCATCTTAGTAAGAATATCTTTCGTTAAGGTAACACTCAAACGATTTAAAATACCGGCAAGACATTTAGAACCACCAAGCTTGCCAACAGATTGACTCATTGAAAGTCCGGCTATATCATCCACTACATGTTCGATCTGTTTTAATGTTTGTGGAGCAATTTTACCAAGTGTGGCTATTCGAAGTGCAACATCAGTTCTAAGATCCTCTGGCAATTCTTTAAGTGCATTCGCTGTTTGATCCGGATTTAATTGAGAAAGGATCAATGCCATTGTTTGAGGATGCTCTTTATTAAGAAAATTAATTAATTGAGCCGGCTCTGCCTTTTTCAATACATCAAATCCTTTTAAGGTAGTTAATCTTCTTACTTTATCGATTATTTCACGAGCACGAGAAAGTCCGAATGTTTTCTCTAATACTGCCTGTGCATAATCGATACCACCTTCAAGAACATACTCACGGGCAGTTACCATTCCATAAAATTCGGAAACTACCACATCAACTGTCTTAGCAGGAATATTCTTTACTTTCGATATCTCTGCAGATAATAGCTCAACATCGACAGGATCGAGAAATTTAAAAACAGAAGCAGCAGCTTCGATATTTAAAGCAACCATCATTAAAGCCGCTTTTTGAATACCTGTTACTTCTGATGCTATTTCTTTAAGTTGTTTCAATTCAGATTTCATCTTCATGCATCCACGCATTTATAAGTTTGGCTGCATCCACGGGATTCTTGGATACATAATTAACAATTTTTTCTTGCTGATTCTTTTTAACTAAAGCTTCTTCAGAGATTTCATCTTCCAAATCGCCCACCGGTAAACTCTGCTTCCTTTTTTGAAATGCCAGTTTAGATGTAGCGCTACTTTTATCAATCTTTAAATTCATTGCAGGTGCAAGTGAAGACATCGACATTTCTCCACCACCCGGGCTATATGTCCCGATTATTATTTTTTCATTCTTTAATTTTTTCATTAAACTTTTTAGCACTAAGATTGAAGAAACAATTGCCACTAAAATCAGCACTAAATTAATATATTGGTCGACTTGCGGAACGAGAGTTGCTTGTTCTTCTAAATCCAGATTATCAACCGGTTTTACTTCAAATGGAATGCTTACTAATGAAAATTGATCATTTCTTTGAATATCTATACCAACGGCATTCTTCACTAAGTCTTCTAATTTTTTTAATTGTTCCTGCGATCTAGGTTCAAAAACCACTTCAGTCTTCTCGCCATTCTTTACTTCCTTCGCAATATCATTTATAACGGCAGCGACACTTAATCGTGAAATATTTCCACTGCCTTCAACAACTTTTTGAATGGTTTTATTTATTTCATAATTCGTAACAACATTTTGATTTGTTGCACTTGTAGAATCAGAATAAGATTTCCCTTCATTATTTGTTTTTACAGTCTGCTCACTAATCGCCACCTGAGAATCAGGATCATACTGCTCCATCGTCTTTTCTACTTGATCGAAATTAATATCAGCATTTATCTGAACCATCGCATTCCCGATTCCAAGTACATTATCTAATATCGATTGTGCTTTATTAGCAAGATATTTTTCAACCGTTTGTTTAATTTCATACTGTTTACTTGAAGCAAAAGCTAATGGACCATCTTCTGTATCAGAGGAAAGAATTCTACCGTGAGTATCAATAACTGAAACTTTACTTACCGGAAGACCTTCCACACTGCTGCTTACAAGATTAACGATTGAAAGAATATTTTCTTTACTTAAACTGCCGTTTCCTTTTAGTTTCAGGACAACTGATGCAGTGGGTTCTTTTTCATCTTCTTTGAAAATAGATCTTTGAGGTATAACAATATGAACGCGAGCCGCTTGCACTCCATCGATTTGCGCTATTGTTCTACCGATTTCCCCTTCGAGAGCACGTTTGTAATTTAGCTTTTGCATAAATTCGGACATACCCATATTAGCTTTATCGAATATTTCATATCCGATCATTCCGGAGCTTGGAATTCCTTTTCCTGCGAGAGAAAGACGAGTTTCATAAAGTTTTTCTTTAGGAACTTTAATTGTCTGACCATTATCTTCAATCTTATATAGGATTTTTTGACTTGAGAGATGATCAATAACTTTAGATGCATCTTCGGGCGCAAGCCCTGAATATAAGGTGGAGTAACTTGGTTCATTTAACATAAAAAGCATTAAAACGAGCAAAACACCGGTAAGTAAAATTCCACCTACCATCATAAATTTTTGCTTCGCATTTAGCTTATTGAATATTCCTAAAATAGCTTGTAATGGATTTGAGTTCATTTTATAACGGAATCCTTGTTAATTCTTTATACATATCTAAAGTTTTATTTCTTATTTCCATAAGGAGGTCTAAACTAGTCTTTGCTTTTTCGCCGGCAAGCATCACTTCATGAAGTTCAATACCTTCGCCGGATACAAACCCTTCAATAGCTTTTGCTGAATCTACCTGAGATTTATTAACATCATTAATAACATTCATTAGAGTATTTCCGAAACCTTCTGCGGGTGCTGCTTTCTTTTCTAAATCTGTCATCGGATTCGACATAATTTTAGTCAATCTTTCAATATTCATATTATCCTCTCCTATCTAATAGTGAACCTACTGATACGCCGGTGGCTTTTCCACGTGCATTATAAAATTCATAGTTCATTATCTCTTTCTGTTTCTGCGGATATGCTTCAGCAAAATATTTTTTCTCTTCGCCTGAAATTTCAGGACTGTTAAGAGAAAATTTTTCTTTTACCGGTGAAGTATTTCTAACAGTATTTAATGAATAAGTACCAGCTTGATTAGGAATAATTTTCATTCTATATCTCCAAAGAATCTTTTATCATTTGTTTTGATGAAGTAAGTGCAGTTAAATTTGCTTCATAGCTTCTTGATGCTGCTATCATATCTACCATTTCATTAATTATATTAACGTTGGACATCTCCACATAACCTTTATCATCTGCATCCGGATGCTCGGGCATATAAACTACTTCGCCTTTATTGTTATCTGTTTCTTCATTTATTGTTACATCGCCTTTCATTTCAGGTAAATTAATTTCACCTTGATTCTGAAGTGAAAGATGATTTTCATTCGACTTTAATAATTTTATAGATTGGTTCTCTAATTTGAGGTTTGAAGCAAATGACGATTGCTCTGTTTTTACGTTAAGCATTTTTCTTTTGTATGGAGAACCGTCAGCATTACGAACTGAATCTGCATTAGCAATATTTTCAGAAATAATGTCCATCTTTTTCCTCTGGATACTCATTCCTTTAGAACTAATACTAAATCCCAAAAAACCACCATCAATTTTCATACTCTACCTCCGCCTTTAATTACATTTTGGATCGAACGGTAATACTCTCCCGATTTTTTCGATGCGAATTTGAATCGAAGTGTATTTTCCGCCAATTGCGACATCTCATCTTCGATATTAACATTATTAATACCAGAAGTTTCTTCAGATTCTTTATCGAGAACTACTTCAAATTTTTCTGAGTCAGAACCTGCATTTGATACACCAAAGTGTTTTGAATTTTCGGTCTTTAAGGTGGAGTTGATATTGCTTTCAAAGAGATTTTTGAATTGTACTTCTTCTCTTTTATAGTTTTCTGTACCTACATTGGCAATATTTTTAGATATGACTTTATTTTTTACTGCACAATAATCGAGTAAATTTTCAAGTAATTTAATTGTGTTCGCCATTTTCCACCTGGAATTATTTTATAATATCTATTCCAAATGGAATGCCAAACAGAAATAGGGATTTTAGACTGTTTTTAAGGTAAAATTGGGGTAAATTGGCTAAATATGTACAGCTGGGGTTTATTATTCAGAATAATCTAGAATAATACTTTTTGTCATTCCGCATGAACAAACGAATTTTATCTCTTTCACGTTATCGTTTGCGTCTTTTTTGAGATATATTTTTACATCATCAAAATCTTCATGCTCTAATGTAATCTTCGTAAAACCCTTTAAAGAGATATCAGTAGATTTAATTAAATTACCGCTTTTTTCAGAGTTTTTAGAAAAAATATCTTTATATAAATTGTCTTTAAATTCGTCCATTACGCAACTACCTTATTAATCATTTCAGGAATCTTTTCTAAAGGGAGAATTGAATCGGCTAGTCCAGCATCAACAATCGCTTTAGGCATACCGTAAACTACACAACTTCTTTCCTCTTGTGCAATAGCATAACCACCAATCTCTTTTAATTTTTTAATCGCCTCATAACCATCTTTTCCCATACCGGTCATAATAACTCCGAGAGTCTGCTTTCCATAAATTTCAATAACGGAATTCATCATAACGTCAACCGCAGGTCGATGAAGCGTATAAGAAGGTTCTTCAGAAATCTCAATAATAGAATTAGCCATGCCCATTTTTTTTACAGACATGTGGAATCCGCCCGGAGCGATATAAATAAAACCATTTTCTACTTTTTCGCCATGCTCTGCTTCTTTAACTGATAGAGGACACATTCCATTTAATCTTTCAGCAAGAGATTTTGTAAAACGAGGTGGCATGTGCTGAACAATAAAAATCGGTATTCTAATTCTTTCCGAAAGTAAAGGTAAAATCTTTTGAAGTGATAATGGACCACCGGTGGATATACCCAGAGCAACAGCTTTATATCCAATTCGAGGAATATCTACCATTGCCTTTGCTGGAATATTGGTGGATGTAGGTCGTGAAAGTGAATGAAGTCTTTTTAATCTATCATTTAGCTGTTTCTGTTTAACAATCTCTTTTACTTTCAGAATTAAATCTTCTTTAATCTTGGTTATATTGATATTTACAAATGAAAGCTCCTTCGGAATAAAATCGACAGCACCAAGTTCTAATGCTTTAAGAGTGGAATCAGCACCTTCAGTAGTAAGAGAACTCACCATTAATACAGAAGTAGGACATTCTGCCATAATTTTCTTTAATGCAGTAAGTCCATCCATAATTGGCATTTCTATATCAAGAGTAACAATATCAGGTCTTAATTTTTTTACCATTTCAAAACCATCAAGACCATTGCGGGCAGTGCCAACAACATTAATATCGGGATCGCTTTCAAGCATGATAGAGAGCGATTTCCGCATAAAAGCAGAATCATCAACAATGACAACTGAAATTTTATTCAACAAGACTATGTTCCAATTTATTTAAAAGTTCATTAATATCAAGAATAATTACTACTGTTCCATCTCCCATGATAGTAGAACCGGCAATACCATCAATTTTGCCAAGATAATCGCCGAGAGATTTTATAACTACCTCCTGCTGCCCAACTAATTCATCTACTTTAATACCGAATCTCTTTTCACCAATACCAAGTTCTACAATATACTGCCATTCGTTTTCGTTTCTCTCACCTGTAATTACACCATCAAGTAAGTTTTTCAAATCAATAATTGGAAGAACTGTATCGCGTAGGTTTACAACTTCATTTCCTCTAATAGTTTCAATCTGTTCTTTATTTACTCGAATAACCTCAATCACCGAATGCAAAGGAACAACCATAGTTTGCCCGACAGCTTTAACTATCATTCCGGAAATAATAGCAAGAGTAAGTGGAAGTTTCAGAACAATAGTAGAACCTACACCGATTTCTGATTCTACTGTAATAGAGCCGCGTAACCTAGCAACATTAGTTTTAACAACATCCATTCCTACACCTCTACCCGATACATTTGTAACAACTTCTGCGGTAGAGAATCCGGGATGGAAAATTAAATTATATATTTCCTGCTTTGTTAATTCTTTTGATTTTTCTCTTGAAAGAAAACCTTTTTCGATTGCCTTTTCCTTAATCTTTTCGGGATCAATTCCTTTGCCATCATCCTTAATTCTAATAACAATATTATTTCCTTCATGCTCGGCAGAAAGAACGACAGTACCTTTTCTCGGCTTACCATTTTTTTCTCTTAAATCAGGCAATTCGATACCATGATCGACAGAATTACGGATTAAGTGAACCAAAGGATCATTTATTTCTTCAATAAGGTTTTTATCTACTTCAGTATCTTCACCAAAAATATTTAGTTCAGCTTCTTTATTTAATTCTTTACATAAATCTCTTATAACTCGAGGAAATCGATTAAATATTTTTCCGATTTTAATCATTCGAAGTTTCATTACCACTAATTGTAATTCTGTAGTCATTAAATCGATTTGCTTTGTCGCGTCAGCAAGATTCTTGGCATAATTAGTTCCCTCATATTCTAGTGAAAAAAGAGAATTAACCTGAGCAAGGCGGTTACGTCCGAGTACAATTTCGGATGCTATATTTAGGAGTGCATCCAAACGATCAACGTCCACTCTAATTGAATTATCAGCTTTCTTAGTTTCGACAGCCTTAGCCGCGACTTCATGATGATGTTCTTTAATTTCACGATTCATTACTTCCGGAAGTTTTTGCTCCGGTTGTTTTATAACTTCAATTTCATTCTCTTCATATTCAATAGAAGTTATAGAAGTCTCGAAAGATATCTCTTCCTGCACGATAGATTCCTCATCAACATCTATTATTGGTTCGGAAGCTAACATATTCTGAAAATCTTTTATATCAGGCAGTGGTTCATCTTCGTCGATTTTAACACCATTATTCATTTTTGCAATTACACCTAGAAGCATTTCTGATACTTCGGTTACATCGAGGTCTTCATTCTGATCGTTTTCAATTTTATCTAATAATGCTTTTATGGAATCATAGCCATAAATAATAGCATCCATTAAAGCAGTATCTAATTTAGCTTCTCCCTTTCTTAATTTATTGAGAATGTCTTCACATTTATGAGTAACCTGCGGAAGTTTTTCCAATCCAAGAAATCCTGAGGTTCCTTTGATTGTGTGGAAAGATCTGAAAATCTGATTAAGCAAATCAGGGTCTTCCGGCTGTCTTTCTAATTCAATCAAGTCAACATCTAATTTTTCGAGAATTTCTTTAGTTTCAAGAAGAAAGCTTTCTACAATCTCCTTCATTTCAGGATCAATTAACATCGGGTTTTGCATAATCTTATCCGTTATTTAGCAAAAAGTTTGTCGATTTCTTCTTGAGACGTTTTTGTGTTTTCTAAAACAAGTGTATCGACCAAATCTTGTTTTTCAGTTGATCTATCATAACGAGCATTTTCATTAAACGTACCATTACTTAAAGCATAATCACTATCCTGTCCTGTAATAGAATTAGGATCAAATTTCGGTATAGGTTTGTCTTGTTGTTTACCTAAATCACTGAGTAATGATGATAATTTATCTTGCACAGAATCAATAAGATGATTAACAGAAGCAAGCTGCTGCGAAGTTATATCCTGAACTTGAAGAGAAATAGTAATTCGGGAAGAATCCATTTCTATTTTCTCCACAACTTCATTTAAGGCTTTTATTTTCTCGCTATTTTGATCAGTTTTTAATTCTGCCAAACCGTTTTTAATAGTGGAAAGATCAACAAACATATCATCAATAATATCGAGAATTTCACTCGTAGCAATTTCATTAGCACTTGTAACACTATTTATTTGATTTGAAGCTTTAGGTATCTTACTGGTGCTGTCTTGAATAGAATTATTTACATTTTCTAAAAGCGGAACAATGTCACTCATAAAATCTATAATTTTCTGAATTACAGGTACAATTTTCTGACCAAAAACGAAGAACTGTTTTAAGTCGCCCAATTTAGAAAAAACATTTTCCATACTATTTTTAGAATCCATTAGTGCTCCCAATTAAATACTTGCTAAAATTTGATCGATTTTTTCGCGTAAGATTTGAGGTGTAAACGGCTTAACCACATAGTTATTTACCTTTGCCTGTAATGCCTCAAGTATATCTTCTTTAAGTCCTCTTGTAGTTACCATTAAAATGGGAAGTTTACCATACTTATCATTAGAACGTATAGAACGAACTAATTCTAAACCGGAAACTTCCGGCATATTCCAATCAGTAATAATAAAATTAATGGTTGAATCAGCATCAAGTTTGGAAATAGCCTCTCTCCCATCACCGGCTTCCACAAAATCAGTATAACCGATAGCTTTAAGAGAATTTGCAACAATTCTGCGCATTGTAGTGGAATCATCAACCACTAAAAATTTTTTTTGTGTCATTTTTTTGTTTCCCTTTAATTCAAATATTTAGATACTTCATACAATACTCTTTTCGGATCAAATGGTTTTATCAGATAAGAGTTAGCTCCGCATTCTAATCCTCGTTGAATATCGTCATTGCTTCCTAAAGATGAAAGTACGATTATCGGCAGCTCCTTAAGATCAGAATTATTTCTAACGATATTTATTAATTCAAACCCATCGACATTCGGCATATTTAAGTCTGTTATCAATAAATCAATCTTATTATTAGGCAGTTTTTCTAATGCTTCCATACCGTCAGAGCAGGAAATGATGTCATATCCTTTAACTGTCAAAGCGACAGAAACAAATTTCCTTATTGTAGGAGAATCATCTGCCACTAAAATTACACGTTTCATTAAATACTACTCCTTTTTATATCCAACTGTTTTAGGAAAACTTACTACATTAAATGCTTTTGAAATTCCTTGTAATGTTTCGGAATAACCGATAAACAAATACCCATTTCTATTCAGTGAATTATATAGATGTGAGATTACTTTTATTTTAGATGCTTGATCAAAATAAATTAGTACATTTGCACAAACTATAATATCGAAATTGAGCATAGTTTTCATCATAAAATCATCATAAAGATTCATTAACTTGAATGAAGCCATCTTCTTTATTTCGGGTACAACTTGAAAAGTACCGCCACCCGTTATAAAATATTTTTTTAGATAGTATGGAGGGCAGTTCCTAATGGAATATTCTTTATATAGTGCTTGATTAGCAGTAGCTACTATCGATGTGCTAATATCTGTACCAACAACTTCAAGTTCAATCTGAGGATATTTTGGTTTAATAAGATCTTGAAACACCATAGCGATCGAATAAGCTTCCTCACCAGATGAACTAGCGGCACTCCATACTCTAATTTTATTGCTTTTTCCGGCTTTCTTTGCAATTATTTCGGGAAAGATGGATTGAACCATTGCGTCTAATTGTGGCTGATTTCTAAAGAAGAAAGTTTCATTAATTGTAATTGCCTCATAGAAATATTTTTTTTCTTCACTCATTAGATTTCCTGCACTTTTAAGAAGAGCGAAATATTCTTCATACGTTCTGAGACCTAAATAATTAATTCTACGCTGAAGCCGGCTTTCCAATAAATATTTTTTATTATCTTGGAAATAAATACCTGTATTAGTATAAATATATTTACGGATATCTTGAAAAAGAGAAAGCGACATATAAAGTTGCTTCTGCGCACTATTCGTTAATGTTTGGCTTAGGTCAGGCAATTTAAAATCTGATAATTGGCTCATATTCTTTTTTTGATTATGGATTAATGTGATTTTTTGATTTAGAACTTAATATTTCTGATGCTCTTTCTCTTACCATCTCTTCCGAGTCACTCGAAAATTTTTCTATTATTTCAGTTACATCGGGGGAAAAAATATTATCCAATATTTCTAATAATCTTAAACGATTCCATAAATTTTCATCAATAACCATTGAATCAATAAATAGAAGTGCACTTTCTGTATCTAATAAAAATATCAATTCCATTGCTGCTCTTCTAACTTCTTCATCATGATAATTTAGGCAGTCGCTTACTGCATATACAATATTTCTTTTTTGAACTGACTGCAGATTCTGTTCCGGCAATTCATTAATTGTGTATTCTGTAACACTTAAGAAGAGATTTAAGATATGTAACAGATTTTCAGGTTTATGACTTACTATTCTGGGGAACTCCTCAAAAAGATATTGTGTATTGCGGTACATTTTTGATTTTATAATTTCATCCAATTCATAATCTTCACCGAGGAATTTAAGCGAAGTCATCAATATATCTTTATCATTAAATACATTTATTAGGGAGAGGGCAATTTTTTTATGCTCAGGATTACCTTCTTGAAGAGTGTACATAAGTAAATTTTTCATTCTATCATCAAATGGAATATCAAGATCAAACTTCTCTTTAAGCATAAATAGCGATGTAATAAGAGGCCATACAAGCGGACCATGTATTTCGGCAACTTTTTCTAATAAGAAGAAAAATGTTTCTACATCACCAATTGAACCGAGACTTTCGAGAATAGAATATTTAATAAGGTCTTCTTCTTGTGGAAATTTTTCTATTAGAAAATGTAGTGCTTTCTGTGATCCGATTTTTCCAAGTGCTTCTACTACCGAAGGGACATAGAGTTCATTACGACCATAAAGAAGAAGCAAAATATCAACCGAATCCTCATATCTGATATTACCAAGTGCTTCAATACAAGCTAGAATAACATTATCATTTTCGTTTGAGCTTAATACCGAAAGGATATGACTAACTGCATTTTCGCTTCCGATCATTCCGAATATATCAATAATAAACTTTTGGTCATCATCGTTTTTGCCTATACTATATTCGGTCAGCGGATCAATTACCTCTTCACCGACTTTTAAAAGTAGTTCACCAACTAAATTTCTTAATTGAATTTTGTTAGAGGATATAAGATGAGCTAATTTTAAAGGAGCATCCACAGGCTTCTTAGAAGTAATGACCATTGCAGATGCATTTCTAACACCCTTATCTTCATCTTCGATTAATGCACAAATAAAATTGCAATATTCATCGACATTATCGATTAACATCATTTCATCTAAAAAATAGAGCTTATCATCGACCGAGATAGAACCGATCTCTTTTAAGTCGAAATTTTGGTTTTTAATATTTTCCGGAAGCATTTTCTCTCATATTCTTGTTTCAAATTTATTTTCAATTAACGTGCCTAATATTTTTGCCCTTTTTTACCTGTTTTCTAGCAACTCAATGGCATAAATGCTTAATATTAGCCAACTGCGAATTAATCATCACGAATATTATCGAAGGTTTATCGATTTTATTTAGTTTTTCTAAAAAAGATTAAAGTTTTTTTTTGAAGTAACGATAATATGACGGGACTAAAACTTAGAAGAAAAATAAAAAAATAGATAATTTGATGAACTCAGAATTAATAGAGAAATACTATCCGTCCGAAAAAAAAGGGAAAGAGAATCAAATTCTTTTAGAGAAAATAGGATTTCTCGAAAAAGAAATTGAGGAATTAATTGTCGATAAAACAAGTAAAGAAGTATTTATTTCTATTATCGCACATGATCTTAAAAGTCCTTTTCAAGGTTTATTAGGAATCAACGATCTTCTTCTATCATCACTCGATCAATTAGATAAAGAAGAGATTAAGGAATACATTAAATATATGCGTACATCTATTGATAGTATTTATTCATTAGTCGATAAATTGCTTCAATGGAGTAGAGTATTAATCAATCAGATGCCGTTTAATATAACCAAATGCAATCTATATGAAGAAATGAACGGTGCTATTCTATTATACAATACTGCTTTAAGGATAAAGGAAATTACCATTTTAAATAATATTGATATAAATTCGTATTGTTACTCTGATGAGAATATGTTAAACACGATATTTAGAAATTTAATTTCTAATGCGATCAAATTTTCACCAAAAGTCAGTGCAATCGAAACAGGTTCTATAAAAACCGATAGTGCTATTATTGTTTGGGTAAAAGACTATGGGGTCGGAATAAGTAATGAAAATAAAGAAAAATTATTTCGACTAGATCAGCATTTTTCCATGACAGGCACAAACGATGAAACCGGAAGCGGACTTGGGCTTTTACTTTGTCAAGAATTACTAAAGAAAAACTCAGGTAAAATTTGGTTTGAAACTGAACTTGGTTCAGGTTCTATTTTTTACGTTTCACTTCCTTCTTCTTTAGATGAGTTGGCAGATGAAAGAGATTAACAAAATCACAAATATTGATCCGATAGAAAAAAAAGGTACAGAGAT
>Ga0172380_10004026_pt1 | contig 19401 bp, 19 predicted proteins | sample Leawe162metaG_FD_119747 | JGI IMG/M metagenome (GOLD analysis project Ga0172380, IMG submission 119747) | Leachate microbial communities from a municipal landfill in Southern Ontario, Canada - Leachate well 162 metaG | ecosystem: Engineered > Solid waste > Landfill > Unclassified | place... | reverse complement strand
CGCCACGCGCAAACGATGGCTCAATGCCAACCGCGAGCAAGCGAACGTGTACGTGCAGCGGCGGTTGATGCTCAAGCGTGGCGCCTACGTCGAGGACGTGCGGCGGTCAGTCCTCTATGAGCGCGACGGCGGACGGTGCGGGATATGCGGGCAGCACGTAGGCATTGAGGATGCCAGCGTGGACCATGTGCTGCCGCTATCGAAGGGCGGGGAGCACTCCTACGCCAACACCCAGATCGCACACCTGAGCTGCAACGTGAGGAAGGGCAATCGGGTGCTCACCCTCCCTGACTCTCTTACCGCCGGTAAATGATCGCAGATCAGAGTCACCACGCAGGACCGGATCGTGTCCCCTATAAGGCGGTGCTAACCCCCGTGGCCAGGGAGCTGCAGCGCTGGCGGCCGGCCGGGCATCGTCGATCATTGCGCCTACCCCCGGGGGGATCGGAGATGCGGGCTCGCGTCGCCGACCGGCCAGCGGACCGCCGATGGAACGTGAAGGAACGCGCGTCGCGCGCCAGGGGGAGGGGCTCCTCCCACCGACAGTTTTTTTCGATTGTTCAACCTTATCTTTTGTTATTTGACATAACAAATAGCGTCTATCGACGGGCGGTGTACCATTGCGCGCATGAGTCAGACCACGGCGATGCAGTCGTATACGCCCGACGAGCGCAGTCTCGCGAAGGCTGCGACGCAGCGGTATGGGGCCTCCGTTGCGCGGCGGCTCATCGAGGAGATCTGGGACCGCGCCCCCACGCGCGAGTCCCTCATCAACTGGCGCGATGACGCGCGAGTCCCCGTGGCACCCGAGCACGAGCAATACTGGCAGGAGCACGACACCAGGATTGCCCAGCAGGTGCGAGCCCGCGTGCTGCCCACCTTCAACAAGGTGATGGGCGCCATCGACGACGTGCTCGACAGTCGGGACAACGACGACAGCGACGACAGCGACGACGGCCCGCCCGACAAGGCGTACTACAACCGGCTGCGCCTGGTGCAGGGGCTGACCATCTCGGCCGGCATCCTGCACGACAAGCTGGTGCCCGGGAGTGGCCGCTACGGCGCCCCGGCCATCTCGGCCGGCGACGGCGCCACCATCAACCTGTACGTCACCCCGCCCGCCGCCGAGCCGCCGCCCTCGCGCATCATCGAGGTCGAGTGACCACCGCCGCGCGTGAGGCCGTGCTGTTCCGCCCCTGGCCGAAGCAGCAGTACCTCCTCGACCTCATCTGGCGGGAGCGCACGGCACAGGTGCTGTACGGCGGCGCAGCCGGCGGAGGCAAGGCCCTTGATATCACGATCCCCATTCCCACGCCTTCTGGCTGGCGGGCTATGGGCGACCTCGTGGCAGGCGACGAGGTGTTCGACGAGTACGGCCGTGTCATCCGCGTGGGCCACGCCTTCGCCCCGTTCCTCGCCGAGTCTTACCGCCTGACCTTCGACGATGGGACGACTGTCGACGCCTGCGCCGACCACCAATGGCTCACCTTCGACGCGAGGGAGATGGCCGCGCTGACGCGGCGCACCACAGGGCATCGTGAGGCCCGGAAGCTGCGGCGTGCGTCGCGGGCGACAGGCCTGCGGAGTGCCCTGTTCACCGCCGCCATCACCGAGCGCAACCGGCAACTACCACCCCCGACCCTCGATGCCCCTGCTGGAGCAGTCCGCACGACGCTCGAGATCGTGGCGACGCTGCGGACGGCATCAGGCCGCACGAACCACGCTGTCCCGGTTGCAGGCGCCCTCGAACTCCCCGACGTGGATCTCCCGCTCGACCCGTACCTGCTCGGTGTGTGGCTCGGAGACGGCTCAAAGGCTGATGGCAGCATCACGACGATGGACGACGAGGTCGAGGCCGCGTTCGCCGCTGGTGGCTTCCCGCCGGGCAAGCGGTACACGCGGCCGGGCCGTGCGTGGGGGTTCACTCCCCGCCGTCTCGCAATCGTCCTCCGCTCGCTTGGCGTCATCGGCGACAAGCACATCCCCGCCGCCTACCTACGCGCCTCCCGTGACCAGCGCCTCGCGCTGTTGCAGGGGCTGATGGACACCGACGGCACCGTGGCGGACTCCGGCAAGCCTGAGTTCACGAACACGAACAAGGCAATCGTCGACGCCGTCTATGAGCTCATCGTGTCTCTCGGCTGGAAGGCCAGAGTCGTCGAGGGCGTGGCGAAACTCGACGGCCGGTACATTGGCCCGAAGTGGGACATCAAGTGGAGCCCGGACGACTACGTGTTCCGTCTCACCAGAAAGCGCGACCGACAGGTGCTTGCGACGCGACGCACGACACGGTTCCGTTACATCGTCGACGCGCAGCCCATCGAGCCGGTGGTGATGCGGTGCATTTCGGTCGACTCTCCTGGCCATCTGTATCTTGCTGGCCGATCGATGGTGCCGACGCACAACAGCCAGATCGTCCGCATCCTCGCGACGACGCTCGCGGTGAAGTGGCCCGGTGCGCGCATCGGCATCTTCCGACGCACCGACCAGGAGTTGCAGGCGAACCACGTCAACAAGTGGCTGGAGGAGGTCGACCCGTACATCGCCGGCGGCCGGTTCTTCCAGCAGAAGATGGAGTACCACTTCCCCAGCCCGGCATGGTGCTGGTGCCCGAAGGGCGAGCCGTGCGCGCACTCCAGCGTGGTCGCGTTCAGACACGTCGACGACAACCGCGGCGCACGCAAGCAGCAGGGAAACGAGTACGCGGCGGAGCTGCTGGACGAGGCGACGCACTTCCGCGGGCCGGACATCGACTTCCTCTACACGCGCGTTCGCCCCGGCAACAAGGACAAGCCGCGCGACATCGTCGGCCCCGACGGGGCTACGTACCGCTACCCGGGCTGGCCCGACTACCTGCCGCTCCAGTTGCTCACGGCCAACCCCGGCGACGTGGGCGAGGCGTACATGATTGCGAACTACATCGACCCGGAGAACGGGCTCGCGATCGAGGGCGAGGACGCGCTGCCGAAGCGCATCGTCGACGGCCCGCACCAGCTCGTCCATCCCATCCACCAGGTGCCGGTCTGGGAGGAACAGATCACCGTGCCGGTCGAGCTGGAGGACCCGGACGCGCCGCCGTCGTACGAGCAGCGGTGGCAGCGGGTCGACATGCGCGGCGGACGCACCTGGGCGGTGGAGATCATCCTGCCGTCGGGCAAGGTCGTGAAGGTGAAGCGCGCGTTCATCCCGTCACGGCTGGAGGACAACCCGAGCCTCGACCCGGACGAGTACGCGGCAAGCCTGTCGGTCGGCAGCAAGGAGAACATGCGCCGGCTGCTGGAGGGCGACTGGACGTACTCCGAGGACCGTGTCTTCAAGGTGCTGACGCGCGACACACACCTCGTGCAGTACGCCTCCATCTTCGGCGATGGCCCTCCGCCGTTCGACCTGATGCGTGGCATCGGGCTCGACGCAGGCACTGCGAAGCCGACCGCGGCCATCTGGGTGTGCCTGGAGGACGAGGGGTTCTTCATCGCCTACCGGGAGTATTACTCCCCCGGGGGCGTGGCGAAGCACGTCCGCGAGATCCGCGAGATCATGGACTGGGACGGCCACCCCGACCTGCGCCCGCAGGCCGACCCGCAGATGTGGCGGCTCAACCAGTCGCGCGGCGACGACGCCATCTCGGTCGCGGCGCTCTACGCCTTCGGCGGCGACCCACCCGACGACCCGGTCGAGCGCCGCATGGGCATGGGCCGCGGCATCAACCTCGTGCAGAGCAAGGTGTCGGACGCCGCGGCGCTCGCCGAGCTGGAGTCGATGCTGGAGCCGGACCCGGAGCGCCTGTTCCCCTCGTGGCATGCGCGCTACGGGCAGTACGGAGCGCCGCTCCTGTTCATCGCCGACACCTGCCCGAACCTGTGGCGCGAGATGACCATGCTCAAGCGCCCGAGCATGGAGGCGGACGGCGCGTTCGGCGAGGGCTTGAAGAACGGGCAGCCAGACCACGCCTTTGACGCCTTCAAGCGGATCGCCGGGCCATTGCGTCGGGCCTCCTACGCTGGCAAGATGCAGAGGAACGCGCCTCGCCTCACGATCGGATACCGCTGATGCCCTCGCCATACGTCGGGCTCAATCCGCGGCAGGTGATGGCCCTGATGCTGGAGATGGAGTCGCGCCAGGTCTGCGTCGACCTCCACGACTACATCGGCAACGTCCGCACGCTCGTCGCTGGCGAGAACATCGTCTCCATCCCCGACTCGCACAAGGCCATCGGCGTCTCCGCCAACCACGAGGGCGGGCTCGCGCTCGGTGAGCGTATCGAGCAGGGGGCGGCGTGGCTGTCTTCCGCCAACCTCCGCTTCTCGGTCGTCGCCGGCTCCTACGAGGAGCGCGACGAGGCGCGGAAGCAGGAGCGGTTTGCCCGGGCCGGCGAGAAGCGCCTCGCCCGTGGCGGGCAACTCCACCGGTGGCGGCAGGAGGCGAACCGCGACCTCTTCGAGGGGGGCATCTCCGTCGTCCAGCACCACGCCGACGCCGGGTACTATTCGTCGACCAGCCCTGAGAAGATGAAGGCCGGCGCCCGGATCGAAGAGGTCTACTGGCGCCGCCGTGTCGACCCGCTCGACTGGTACTGGGCCGAGGACAACCGCGGCAACCTCGCGGCTTCGATGATGGCCGGGAAGCGCGAGGTCGGGCAGGTCGCCCGCATCGCCTCGCGCGAAGCGTTCGGCCGCCTCGCCTCCTACTTCGACTGGGCCGAGACGCCCATCGACGACTACCGGACGAGGGCCGGGGTCGCGACCGTCCGCGTCACTGAGCTGCTGCTGCCCGACTTCGGCTATCTCATCGTCCGCGACAGCCCCACCGCTCGCCGCGCCTCCGGCGGCAACCGCGAACTGTCGCCGGACAACGCCGACCGCATCGTCGCCCGCTGGCGGACGAACTGGCCGCGCATCCCGCACTACGTCACCTTCACCGGGAAGTGGCCGCCCGCCAGCCCGCTCGACCGCATGGTGCAGCTCACCGCGCTCCGCGACTGGTACGCGACGATGCAGGACGTACAGGGCGCGGGTGGCGCGTTCCGCCACTGGATGCTCGTCGACGACGCATCGGGTGAATCGCTGGCAGACTCGCTCTGGCGCGACGCGGTGCCGGAGCACATCCTCCTCGACCTCAGCCAGCCGCCGCCGTCGATGGGGCCGGGCAAGCGATGGGAACTGGCGCCGTTCCAGTTCATCCCCGAGATCAACGCGCGTTACCTCCAGATCAAGGCCGACCACGAGGCGGCGGGCGCATCGGTCGCGCGGCTGATGGGGAACCTCGTCGGCCCGCACACCCCTGTCGGCACCGCCGACCAGATGGAGGATTTCGCGCGCCGCGAGTTCAGCGACCTCATCGACTCCTACGGTGGCACGGTACAGGCGATCTGGGAGGACACCTTCCGTCACCTGCGCGACCACCACAAGGACCGCGTCGTAGTCGCCGCCCGCACCCGCGCCTCGGCCGAGCGCGATGGCGCCATCGACTGGTTCAGCCAGCGCCTCGAACTCTCCGGCTCCGAGGTCGTGTCCGAGGACATCGAGGTCACGGTCGACACGCGCAGCCGTCTCTCCCTCGTGGCCGACTACAGCCTCGGCCGCATGATGCAGAACGAGGGTGACATCGGCTACGAGCGCCGGGTCGAGCAGGGGGTCGTCCCCTTCGTCGACGACGCCGAGGAGGAGAAGGCCGCGATCACCGTCGATGGCATCGAGAACATGCTGCTGGAGCAGCAGGCCACTGAGGTCGTGCGGCAGGCGCAGCAGAACGCCGCCGCGCCGGACGACCCGCCGCGACCGATGACCGTCACCCGCGGTGCCGGCGGCGACCCGCGCGGCTCCGGCGTTGGGCCCGGGCCACTGAACATCGCCAACACTCAGCTCCAGGCTGGCCAACAGGCGTTGTCCGCATGAGCCTCCTCGACCAGGCCTCCATCGACGCCCTCATCCGCATCGCGCAGACCCGCGTCGAGCACCATCGCGAGGGGCTTCGGCGTATCATCTGGACGGGCACGCCGCCCGGGATGAAGCGGATCGAGATGCCGTCCGAGAAGCAGGCGTTCAGCGAGCACCTCGTCCGCCGGGCGACGCAGGAGCAGTCGGGCGTCATGCCCGGCGACCTGAGCCGCACCGCCCTCGGGAACCCGCACGTCGTGGAGGCACTCGATGGATGAGTACGAGCGCATCGCCGCCGAACTCGAGCGCCGGTACGGACAGCAGGAGTGGCTCTACGGGATCTCCGCCGACCTGACCTCTGGCGATGTCTCCGTCGCCGGCGCGAACCAGTTGCTCCGCGATGCAGGCTACCTCGGCACCGAGTCGGCGCTTTCGATGACTGGCACCTCTCCCTCTGTCTGGGATACCGTCAACAGCGCGATCCGTGACAACGACCTCCGCATCGAGTCGCTCGTCGAGCAGGCATACGGCATCGACGCCGAGTCCGCCGACGCTGACTTCGGCTGGCGCCTGAACGACAAGAAGCGCACCACGTTCGCCGGCCTGACCGGCGGTGGTGCCGGACCGGCCCCGGCCCCGTACCAGATGCAGGTGCTCCCGAACGGAGACATGCTCGTCTTCAACCCGAACAACGGGACGACGACGAACGCGGGCAACTTCCCGGGCGCCGTGTCGAAGCAGGTGTCGCAGGACCGCGACGGCAACCTCATCTCCATCGACCCGTACTCCGGCGCGACAGAAGTGCTGGTCAAGGACTTTGGGTTCCCCGAACTCGACCCGCGCGTGAAGTTTGGCGTTGAGACGCTGATGTCCGCGGCACAGGTCGAGGCGAACTGGGCGGGCGTCGACCTTCAGTACCGTGGCCTCCAGGTGCAGGCGCTGGGCGAGGACTTCGCCCGACAGGTGTCCATCGGGACGCTGACGCTGGACGAGGCGCAGCTCAACCTCAACCGAACCGTAGCGGCGATCGAGCAGCGGCGCGCCGAGCGCGAGCAGGTGCTCCAGTACGGCGTCACCCGCGAGTCACTCCGCACGCTCCCCTCGGGCGAGGTGGTGACGCGGCTTCCGTTTGGCGCGCAGACTGCCGCCATCCTCTCGTCGGCGACCGGGCAGAAGGTCTCAGCGGACGAGTTCCAGTTGGGCGTGACGAACATCAACCCGGAGCAGGCCGGGCAGGACGTGATCGCCGGGTCGGCGTTTACCTCGCCCATCCCCGGCCTCATCGCTTCGCTACAATCGACGAAGGCGGCGACAGACGCGATCCTCGCGTCCGCACCGCAACAGAGCAGCGCCGCCGCGGACGCCCGCGCGATGGCAGGGGTGTGACATGGCAGACCAGATCGGCGGAGGCGCGCATCTTGGTCCGAATGGTGAAGTCCTCATCTCCGCGCCGGACCGCGTGACGGGCGAGATGAAAGACTGGCAGATGGTGGACGGCCAGTGGGTGGAGTTCAACTTCACCCCGGCTGCGACCCCTGCTCCGGTTGCGACCACCCCGGCCGCGACGCCGGTGTCCGCCTCCGGCTACACGACCGCCGCCACGCTGACGCCGTCCGCGGTGGCTGGTGGAGGCAGTCCGGCAGCGACCGGGTTCCCGCTGTTCCGCGAGTCCTTCAACATGATGCTGGAGGCCGACGCCGCGCGCCGTGCCGCTGTCGACCAGCAGATCAACTTCACCCGCATGTTCTCCGAGCTCACCGCCGCTGACCCGGTGACGGCCGCCGACCTTGCCGTCCGGCTCGGCCTCCCTGAGCCGAATGTCGGCTTCCTGAACCGACTGGGGAAGGGCGCGATGACGACGTTCGGTGGACAGGCGGGGACGCAGCAGGTCAACCTCCCCTTCTCGTTCAGCCGCAACCAGCTCCAGTTCCTGGACACGAACAAGGTGGTGCAGAACATCGTCCAGTCGGCGGCGACCCGCTTCGGCCGCCCTGACGTGCTGAACCAGAGCATCGCCGGGATGGTGCCCACGTCGAGCATCACCCGGATGTTCGGCTTCGCCTGATGGACTACCGGTGGCCGGCGGGCAACCCGCCGCTCGCTGCCAGTGCCGACGACGTGCTGCTTGAGCAGCAGCAGGACGTACTCCGGCGCCGTTCGCTCTTCGTCCCCCCGCGTGACCGCGGCGTGGTCGCCGATGTCGTCCCATACGCGATGTACCGCGAGGTCGTCGCCGAGACGCTTCGCACCAACGCCGCTGCCGAGGCGCTGCGGCAGGACGCCGCAGACGCCGCCTTCAACGCTCGGTTGCTCGGCACGAAGGAGAGCCTCTCCGGGTTCGCGCCGCCGTTCCGCGGCGCGCGCGCGTCCATCATGACGCCGCTCCAGCAGGCCATCGTCGAGGACGAAGAGGCGTATCGCGCTGCCGTGCAGAGGTTCCGCTGATGACGATGGTGAGCGACTTCGAGCGTCCGCTCCGTGCAGCCGCACAGCCGTTCCCAGACCTCGGCGGCGGCACGCCGGACGAGGCGCCCCGCGTGGCCTCCATCCCGCGTGTCCCCGGCCGCGCCGTCCGCGCGCCTCGCTTCACGCCCGAGCAGACACGGCTGGAGATCATTGCTCAGAGCCCGACGCTCATCGAGCTGGAGGTCGACCGGCGGATTCGCCGCGACTATGACGAGCAGGGCTGGACGTTCCCCGACGGCGATGAACTGTCGTTCCGTCGCACCGCCTACCGCGATGCCGTCTGGCGCGACGTGAACCTGGTGCGCGAGCGTGACCGCGGCGCCTCTGTCCTCTCGGTCGGCCTCGGCGCTGGTGGGCTCGCGCTGGAGACGGCTTACCGGCCGTTCGCCGCCGTCTACGGCTTCATGTCGGGGGCGACCCCGGAGGATTCGCTCCGGCAGGCGATGGACGGCCTCGTCGGGGCCGAGCCGTTCCGCAAACAGGGCCGCAACATCGGCTTCGTCCGCCTGTTGCCTGACGACGACTGGTTCCCACTCGACATCTCGCTTCGTGACATCGCTGGGCTCGGTTCAGAGGCGCTGATCGACGGCGTCTTCATCGGCCGCGCGGCGCGCGCGGTCAGGGGCGTGGCGACCGCGAACAGCCTCGGCGTCCGCCCGACGACGTTCGTCGCCGACCTGCCGAGCATCCGCGAGTTCTCGGCGCACGTCGCGACCAGTCGCAACCCGATCTCCCGCGCCATCAACAGCGCCGTCATGCCGGACGCGAACCTCGCGACGGAGTACGGCCGCGTCGCCGCTGGCGCCCGCAACGCGATGATCGCGTCCGACGGCCTGACTGCGGTCGCACTCTCCGGCTACGACTCGTGGGCACGTCGGTTCTCTGGCCGCCCTGCCTTCGGCCGCAATGGGTGGCTGTTCACTCTGAGCCGCGAGGGGGAGATCACCAACGTCGCTTCCCACGTCGAGGGGGCATCCCGCGCGTGGAACGACGTGCTCTCAAACCCCGGGAACTACGACTTCACGCCGCAGCAGCGCCAGTTCCTCGACGAGGTGCTGTACCCGCTGATCAATGACGCCGACGCCATGCGCGTCCGCGCTGGCCTGCCGACACTCGCCCGCGACACCTCGCCCGAAGGCTGGTTCTACGTACCTCGTTCGGTGACGGAGCTCGACAACATCCCGACGCGCGGGTCGAACCCCGCCTTCGACCGCACCTACGAGACGATGGCCGAGGGCATTGCCGCCGGCGTCCGCTACGACCACGACCTGCGCGCGGTCCTCCAGGCTCACGTCCGCGGCTCGTACCAGGCCGTGGTGAACAAGCAACTGAACGAGGCGCTGGAGTCGGTCGAGATCGCCGCCGCCCGTGTGCGCGAGGGCATCGCCCGCGTCCGCACCCCTGCTGCCCGCGAGGCGATGAAGGAAGGTCGCACCGTCCGCCGCCAGTTCCGCGACGCCATCGCCGAGATCGAGCGACAGGCGGCGACGCCTTCCATCTTCGACGACGCTGTCGAGCGGGCGGCGGCTCTGGGCGAGCGTGTTGACGGACTGGCGCAGCAGGCAGCGCAGACTGAGCGCATCCCGGTCGACTCATGGCGTGGCCGCTGGTTCCCGACTGAGATCGCCGACGAACTGAACCAGGTGCTGCCGCCGCTCACCGACGACAGCAACGTTTTCGGCCGCGGCTTCGAGGCGATCGGCGACACCATCCGCACGAACTCGGCCATCTTCGACGTGGGCGTGTCGCTGCTCCACGGCATCCCGATGCTGTTCAACAATCCCCGCGCGTGGTCGCGGGCGACAGGCGCGAGCGTCTTCTCGCTGCTCGACCCGACCATCACCTCGCGTTACATGCGCGACCATATCGACACGTTCCAGCGCATGGCGAAGGCCGGCGTCCCGGTCGGCGACAACGAGATCTTCGCCGCGCTCCGACAGGGCCGCGCGACCAACCTCTTCGGCCTGATCCAGCAGGTGACGGAGCGACTGCCCGGCCTCTCCGACTCGACCTCGGACGAACTGACCCGCGTCCTGAACACGATGAAGAATCAGTCGTACGGACGCTTCAACGCTTCCTATGATGCCTTCCTCGCCGTCGGCCGTTCGATGATGTGGGAGGGACTTGAGGGCAACATCCGCGACCCGCAGGTGCTGGCCCGCCATCTCCGCAACATGACGGGTGGCCTCGACTCGCGCGCCCTCGGCGTCTCGCGCAATCAGCGCGGGTTCGAGTCGACGTGGCTCGCGTTTGCCCCGCGCTACACCCGCTCGGTCGGCGCGCTGCTCGCTGAGATGTTCGACTCCGACCCGGCCATCCGCCGGGCCGCGCAGGAGGCCGTCGCGAAGACGGTCGGCGGCGTCGCCACGCTGTACGTCGCGACCGGCGCGTTCATGGGCAAGCCAGTCGAGGAGATCATGGAGGGGCTCGACCCGACCTCGGGCAAGCGGTTCCTCTCACACGAGATCAACGGCGACTGGGTCGGCCTCGGCGGCGGCATGCGTTCCATCTTCCAGATGATCGGCGGCTCGATCGCGCTGGGGGCAGAGGTCGTCACCGACCCGTCACGGCTCCTCGACCTGAATATGGGCAGCGTTTTTTCGTCGCGCGATAACCCGCTGCTCTCCTACGTCGAGAGCCGCGGCGCGCCCGGGCAGACGCTGGTGCGTGCCGCCATCGAGGCGTTCAGCGGTGGCGAATACAACACGCTGCCGTACAACGAGGTCTACAACTCCATCGACCTGCTCAAGCACGTCGGCAAGTCCTCACTGCCGTTCGCCCTCCAGGGCATCATCGAGGGCGAGCAGATTGGCACAGTCGGGGCTGCTTTCGGGGGCCTGCGGACCAGCGCCCAGACGCCGCGCGAGCGCAGCGCCGCCGTCGTCGACCGCGCACTGATGCGCGCTGGCCTCTCCGACTTCGAGACGCTGGTCGAGGCGGAGGGCGACTCTTACGCCGGCCAGATCGCGCGGGGCACGCTCACGCCCGAGGAGCGCGCCGAGGTCGACCGCATCGAGGCCGACCGCATTGATGCGCTGCGCCAGGCCAACCTCGTCCGCAACGACCCGATGGCGAAGGGGTTGCTCGCGTCCATCGACGCCTACGAGCGCGTCACCCAGTTCATCACCGAGAACCCGACCGACCTCCGCGCCATCCGCGAGTTCGCCTCCCAGCAGATGGAGGCCGCGCGCGCCATCCGCGAGGAGCCCGGCGTGGCCGCCGCGCTCGCGCGCCTGCCGGAGTCGCAGACCGAGATCGGACGCGACATCGAGCGGTACTACTCGCTGTTCGACATCGAGGACCCGGTCGAGCGTGACGAGCAGGAGGCAGCCTTCCGCCAGAACATCGGCGAAGCCCGCTACGCCCGCGTCGTGAACAACGTCTTCGCTGTCACGCGCCCCATGCCCGAGCAGTGGCAGCAGATCCAGCAGGGCAAGAAGGTGCTGACCGAGACCGGCTTCTTCGACCTCGGCGACCCGGCGTGGGAGATGGTGCAGCGGCGCGCCGCCGAGGTCGGCCTCGACGACCCGGCGATCTCCAGCGCCACGTCCTACTCCGAGTGGCACGAGGGTGAGGTCGACCGCCGCGAGGCGTTACTCGTCGCGCAGGGCTGGAAGCCGGAGGAGGCGCGCCAGCGCGCCCGCAACGAGGCGACCCGCATCCCGGTGGCGACCGCGTTCGGCGACGCCCTCACGCTCCAGCGCCTGGCGTGGGTGCAGGCGAACCCGGACGGCGCCCGCTCAGCCTACGCGCTGGGCTACCTCTCGGCCGGCGACCGGAACACCATCGCCGCCGGTGTCCTCCCCGCCGCACCCGAAGCGGCCGGGCCTCCGCCCGTCACGAGCATCGACCTCGCCCGCGAGCACGAGGAGGGGGCGTCATACGACGACCTCGCCCGCAAGTACGGCCTCACGGCGGAGGCAGTCAGGAGCCGTATTCGCCGGGCGACCGGCCGCTGACCGGCTGGACAGCATGGACTAGTGGAAGGTTTCATCGTGGCTATGGACGATCAGACTCAGAACGCGGCCGAGGCGCCCGACCTGTCGGCGCTCCTCAACTGGGACGGCGAGGCAGACCTGCCTGAGCCGCTCAAGCCGTTCGCCCCGCACCGCGACCTCATCAAGGGCTTCGTCGAGAAGCAGACTGGCGAGGTGGCCGCCCGTGCCCAGCGCGACACGCTGGCGCAGGTGGAGGCGGAGAACCGCCGCCGGGCGGAGGCCGAGCGCGGCCGGGCGACCAAGCAGGAGGAGATCGACTTCGCCGACGCCATCGGGCGCGACATCGTCTCCACCGACGAGGCCGTCCGCACTGCCGCCCAGAAGCGCATGGACGAGAACCGTGACCGCTACGAGCGTGGCATGGCTCTCAAGTACCAGACGCGCGAGGAGGAGACGCACAACGCCGCGGTAACGCAGCACTACAACGGCGTCTTCGCCCAGGTGCAGCAGGCTGGGCTCCAGCCGCTCATCGACTTCCTCACCCCAGACGTGATCCAGAGGCACAGCGGCAACGTCCTCCTCGCATCCGTCGAGTGGGCGAAGCAGCAGGGTGAGGCCGCTGGCTACGCCCGTGGCCTCGACGAAGGTCAGCGCATGGGCCGCATCAACGATGGCCAGCAGGGCCAGCAGGCCCAGACGGGCGGCGGCACCGCAGGCTCGGTGCAGCCGCTGGAGAAGTTCAACGGGTCCAACAAGGGTGCCGGTGCTCGCCAGATCGAGCAGCTCATCGGCGCAGGCAGGAAGTAGCAGACCATGACCAACGTGAGCCTGACGCTGGCGTCCATCGCCACGTCCACCCCGCTCTCGCAGGGCATCCGCAACATGATCCAGGAGGAGAACCCCCTCCTGGACTATGTCCAGTTCGCGACCGTGGGCAAGGGCGACCCGTCCTTCACCTGGCACGAAGAGACGACGCAGGGCACGGCGGCGTTCCGGGCTATCAACGGTTCGTGGACTCCGAACAACGGCCAGTTCGTCCCGAAGAACGAGCCGCTCGCCATCCTCGGTGGCGAGGTCGCGTGGGACATCGCGATCGAGCGCCGGTACGGCAACGCCATGCCGAACTTCATCGCCGACCTGGTGAAGCAGAAGTCTCGCGCCGCCTACCGCAAGTGGGAAGAGACGGTCTTCGAGGGCGACACCGGTGTCGACCCCAACGCCTTCGACGGCCTGCGGGTGCGCTGCACCGAGCGCGGCATGGAGTTCGACGCCAGCGGCGCCGGCACCGACCGCACGGAGCTGACGCTCGCCATGCTCGACGAGGTGCTGGACGCCGTCATCGGCGACCCGGGCTCGAAGGTCATCCACGCCAACCAGTTCCTGCGCCGCAAGATCAACGCGCTGATGCGCGCCGCGGGCCAGTCCCGTGAGATGGTCGGCTCCGACTTCGGACGGCAGTTCGAGGCCTACGCCGGCTCGCCCATCGTGGTGCAGCAGCGGTCGAACGACATGACCTCGATCCTCTCCTTCGACGAGGACCCGGGCGACGGTGGCGACGACTCCGCCTCCATCTACGTCGTCCACTGGGGCTCCCCGGACGAGGAGCAGGCCGCCGTCGGCCTGCTGGGTGCCGGCGCCTCCTGGGACGCCTACGGTCTCGGTGAGGACTTCGAGAACCCGCAGGACAAGGCACGGCTGGAGGTCGACTGCGGTATGGCCCTCATCGGCAACCGCGGCGCGGCCCGCCTGCGGGCGCTGGGGCAGATCTGATGCAGAACCGCCACATCCTCACCGCGTTGAAGAAGTCCGAGGCCTTCACGGACGACGACATCGCACTGCTCGGCGAGCACGAGAAGGAGCACGGCCCGGTCATCAACTGGCCGCGGTCGCGCTTCATCGAGACGCTCGGCCCGAAGGACGGCCTCGCCGCCTTCACCGTGGTGCGCGAGACGAAGGGGTCGACGGAGGTCATGGAGCAGGCCATCGCTGCCCTGCCCGAGAAGCCGCCGTACCTCGAAGTCGACAAGAACGGCGTCGTCCTCGGCTACGACCCGTCCGACCCGTCGCAGTTCTACTCCGTCCCCGAGACGGGCGAACTGTGGCGCTGGGATGGGAAGCGCGAGGACGGCCGGGGTGGCCGAAAGAGCGAGATCACCGGTGAGGTGATCCCGTCTCAGAAGTTCCCCTTCGGCGAGCCGCACCGCGTCATGAACGTCCGGCACCACATGGTCGCCGGCGTCAACATCCCGAACTACCAGGACGCCCACGACGCCAACTCGGGGGGCTACGACTGGTTCCACCACGGCTACGGCTGCTGGGTCGGTGGCGGCGGCAAGCCGTACGGCCACGTCAGCGCGGAGCGGCACGCCCGAGTCAAGGCCGCCATCAACCAGGACCCCGCCCGCAGCCAGCCGCTTACGCGGCGCCAGCTCGCGGTCGCGTAAGGAGCATGACCCATGCCCGCTGACAGCAACCAGATCCTGATCAACGTCGCCGACCTCGCGTCCGGCAACGACGGTAACGGCTCGGGCTCTGACCCGACTGCCGCCCCCGGCGCTGTCATCGACATCGAGGAGTCGGCCCTGGTTGGCGTGCGGGCGTTCTACTCGCAGCCGACGACTGACCCGCCCGCGGACGGCGCCACGCTCGACGTGATCGTGCAGGTGTCGGTGAACGGCGGGTCGAACTACTACCCGCTCGTCACCTTCCGTCAGGTCCTCGGCTCTGAACTGCCGGACGACGAGGCGGCGGGCGACAAGACGCTGCGCCTCGGCCAGGTGGTCAAGCTGCCGAAGGCCGACTCGGGCCAGTCCAACAAGGTCAAGGTGCGGACGAACACCGTCGCCTCGACCACGACCGACTGGGGGCTGTACGTCGACATCGTCGCGCCGGAAGACGTGCGCGCCGAGTGGGTCGAGAACGCGATCGCGACCTAGCGATGCCGATCATGGCGCGTAGCGGCATCTGGATTCCGCCTGCTGGCACCCCCACCCGCCAGCGGAGGAACCCCACGCTTGCCCGCTACGCGCCAGACGGTCGCCCCTACGAGATCTGCCCGATGTGTTCCGCGCGGGCCAGCCTGCGCGAGGGCATGCCGGACGGAGACACCCAGTGGAAGTGCGTGGCCTGCGGCTATCACGACAGTGACCGTCACGGCCCGCTGAACTAGGAGACATCATGGTCACTCAGTGGGGACGCACGACCGTCCGATTGGGCGCGACCCAGGAGGCGGCGGAGGCCGCCGCGATCCGTAGCTCGCGCGGCTTCAAGCGGTCGTTCATCGTCGACCCGACAGACGGCTATGACGGCGCTGGGGGTGTCGGGTCGATCCGCAACCCGCTGGCGACGGTCGCCCGCGCCGTGGTGCTTGCCACGGAGGGGGACCAGATCGTCTTCCGGGGCAAGGTGCAGGAAGAGGTCGTGATCCCGAACCGCCTCGGTGGTCTCACGATCATCGGCGCTGAGGGCCGCCCCCGCCATGGCGACGCGCCGTTCTACGCCGGCAACCTGTGGAAGATCCCGGCGGCTGGCGAGACCGGCACGACCGCGCTGGTGACGGTGCGAGCTCAGGGTGTCTCGTTCGAGAACATCCTCTTCGACGCCCCGTCTGACGCGGCCTGCATCGAGATCGAGCGCAACGCCCTCTCCGGCACTTCGGAGTTCGACGGCTCGCACATGGCTGTTGATGGTTGCCGCTTCGTCGGCGGCCAGAGCGGCATCGAGGTCGACGGCGGCGCCTTCAACGTGCTGGTGCGGAACTCCGTCTTCCAGTCGCTCACCAATGGCATCAAGATTCTCAACACGGGGGTCTCGGTCCCGCTCCAGTGGCTGATCGAGAACAACGAGTTCATGGGGAACACGAACGACATCCTGGGGCCGTTCACCGACTCCACCATCAAGGAAAACCGGTTCCACACGGCGGGCTCCGGCAGCACGAACAAGGTGGTCGACACTTCAGACGGCTCGTCGCAGGGCGCCCGCAACTTCGTCATCGGCAACTGGTTCCACAACCCGTCCACCGAGATCAAGAACAACAACGGCTACCGCGGCACCTCGACCGATCACTGGGCAAACCACAGTGAAGACACTGCCGCCCTCATCGTCGAGTCGCCGCCCGGCGCCAGCTAAGGGGTCACGATGCTCACATTCGACTCTCCCATCTTCGGCCTGCTCGAAGGCGACCGGGTGCTTCCCGGCAACGGCTTCGTGCCGCCGTTCTCCGCAGCGCGTGCTGCGGCCCTCGGTGTCGACCCAGAGAGCGGCGAGCCGCTGACGGACGGCCCGGCGGCGAAGAAGTCCAAGAAGGCCGACGCCGAGGCGGAGTAGCCGCCCGGCACGATGTAGACTCACGGGGCGGCGGGAAACCGCCGCCCTGTTGCACAGAGGAGGCCGTCATGGTCACGCAGTGGAGTTCACGGCCGTACGATCGTCGTCCCGAGGGCGGCCACAAAGTGAACATCGACCAGGTGGCTACTGCCACGACCGCCGGGGGCACGACCGCCGTGGCGGCCCGCGCCGGACGCCTCAGCGTGCTGCTCCAGAACCTCGACTCGTCCATCACCATCTACTACGGCGAAGGCGACGCCACGCTGACCTCGACCGACGAGACGGGGCGCCTGCTCGCAGGTGAGAGCGTTCGCCTCTACACCGACAAGGCGATCAAGGCGCTCTCTGCCTCCGGCACCCCGCGACTCGGCTATGTCGAGGAGTACGACGACTGATGCCCCCATTCGTCGGGCACCCCACCGTGGCACCGGGCGGATACGTCGGCCGACCTCGCGGCGCGACCAACGAGGTCGCTAACGGCGGCCTTGAGACGGACGTGACCGGATGGGTCGGTACGCGCGCTACGGTGGCGCAGGACGCGGCTAACGCTCACTCAGGGGCTGCCTGCCTGTCTGTCACTTCGACAGCAGACTTCGCCTACGCCCGATACACCATCTCCGGCCTCGCCAACGGTGACTACATCCTGTCTCTCTTCGAGAAGGGCGGCGACACGCCTTCCGACAGCGCGTATATCGTCGTCGGCGACGGCGTTGGCGACCTGCTCACGATCGGCACGTTCGCTGGCTCGGTCGACTGGACAGAACGGTCGGGGGCGTTCACCGTCAGCGGTTCTCCTGCCAGCGTGTTCGTTGACCTCTACTCTCGCTTCCTCGGTGCTGAGGGGGAGATGCTGTGGGACGACATCCAGGTGGCGCTCGCCCCGGCTAGTCCGTACGTGGAGACTGACGGAGCGACGGCGTCGCGCGACCCGCTCAAGGTGGTGGCCCCATGACGACGACGATGACGGGCATCATCCGGCGCGCCGGGGCACTCGTCCCCGAGCGGGCGCACGTCGCCCGCCAGGGCGGCCAGACGGCCCTCACAGCGACCTCTGGCGCAGCGCAGACGCTCATCGACACGGTGGGCTATCCATACGGCATCACCACGACCTACATGAAGGACCGCTGGCTCTGGAACCTCACGCAGGGACTCGTCCGTAAGATCTCCTCGACCACCGAGGCGACGGGCACCTACACCCACGCGGGCGCCGCGTGGGTCACCCCCGCCAGTGGGGACATCTACATGGTGCTGCTGGAGCATCCCGAGATCTGGATGGCCGCGGTGAACGAGGCGCTCCAGACGTTGCTCACCACGCGGACGCTGCTGGAGTGGACACCGACCGACTCAGACCAGGACGACTACTCCATCACCGCCGCGCCCATCTCGGCGACGAACGTGCAGCGCGACTCGCAGATCTTCGCGGTCGAGTATCGCCCGGCCGACGACGCGAACGCCCGGTGGGAGCCGTGGAACGACGGCTTCCGCACATGGCAGGCGTACATGGACGGCGAGACGGTGCGCATCTCGTTCGGCGACCTCAAGCCGTCGACTGCGGACAAGATGCGCTTCACGCTGCTCCAGCAGTTCGCGCCGGTCACGAACCTCACCACGAGCATCGCGGTGGACGAGGAGTGGGCGGCATACGGCACGCTGCTGGCGATGGCCCGCGTCCTCAAGCAGAACAAGCCCGGCGACGAGTGGACGCGCATCGAGCGCGACATCGCCGCCCCGGCCTACGACGGCCGCCGCCGCGCTATCCTCGGCGGTGACGGCTACCGGCAGGTCGGGCGCAACAGCCAGCGTGGCGGCATACTGGGCGTCGGTGGACGCGGCTACGCGAGAGGCGGCAGGCGATGGCAGTAGAGCTCGTTGGGCGACCGGCTGACGGCGACCCGGACGCCGGCCTCTTCCACTCCGCCGAACTGGAGAACATCCTCCGCGCCGTGAACGGCGGCGGCGTCTTCACCACGAGCATCTCCGCGACTGTCACCGGCACGAGCCGCGTCATCACCGTCCCGGCCTTCAACGCATGGGTGCCGGACGGGTCTGGCGGCCTCGTCTACGTCGCCTTCGCGGGCAGCACCGTCACGATGGACGCCGCCGACGCGACCAACCCGCGCACCGACATCATCCACCTGTCCTCGGCTGGGGCGCTCGGCGAGACCGCGGGTGTCGCCACGGCCCTGTCCTCCACCGTGGTCGAGGCGCCCATGCCGGACCTCCCGGCGGGGACGATCATGCTCGGCAAGATCGCCATCCCGGCCGCGCAGGCCTACGTCCTGGAGGCCGACATCAACGGGCGCGCGATCGACGTGTCCGAGCAGACCTTCGTCCGCCCGCTCAAGATCAGCGAGACGACCAGCACCATTGCCGCGGCTGGCACGACCGAGACGATCAACCTCGACAACGGCCCGGTCCACGACATCACCCTCGACGAGAATGTCGAGTTCACGTTCTCCAACCCTGTGGCGTCTGGCCGGGCTTCTTCGTTCACCGTCATCCTCCGGCAGGACGGGACAGGCACGAACACGGTGACGTGGCCTGCTTCGGTGAAGTGGGCAGGGGGCGTCGACCCGACGATGACCGCGAGCGCGAGCGCCGTGGACATCTACTCGTTCATCACCGTCGACGGCGGTACGACCTGGTACGGGTTCGTTGCCGGGCAGGCGTTCGCCTGATGCCTCTCGGCGTGACGTTCCGGTCAATGAGCGCCGCCTCTCCGCTGGCGGCATGGAAGAAGATCGCGTCCCAGTCCCTCGGCGTCGCCGCCTCGTCCATCTCCTTCACGGGGATCG
>Ga0172380_10004025_pt1 | contig 19401 bp, 22 predicted proteins | sample Leawe162metaG_FD_119747 | JGI IMG/M metagenome (GOLD analysis project Ga0172380, IMG submission 119747) | Leachate microbial communities from a municipal landfill in Southern Ontario, Canada - Leachate well 162 metaG | ecosystem: Engineered > Solid waste > Landfill > Unclassified | place... | reverse complement strand
GTTGCTGCCATGACCAGTGCGTGAGAGGTGTCGTACGCGCGGCGGACCCAGATCGCGATCGCGACAAGGCAGACGGCAGCAGCGACGAATGTCGTCAGCGTGTTCATCGTCCGCCTTCACAGATCTTCTTGGTCTGCGCTACCCGGACATCAAGGTGACGTCACCGATCGGAAGTGTGCGGGGAGTCCGCACCGATCAGCCGCTGCGTCGACTGTAGTCGGGCGCCGGTGCCGGCCCGCCGAAGGCAGCCTTCGCGGTCATCCCACCGAGGACGACTAGTCCGGCGGTCACAAAGAAGCATCCCGGCGTTGATCCGGCAGCCGTTTCCGACAGGGCGTCTTCATCGAGTTCCACGCCCTCGGGCAGTTGCGGCGGGATTGCCAGCACGATCGTGTCCGGCGTCGATTCGACAACTCGAACTGTGACACCCTCAGGGAGTTCGATGCCTTCGCGGGCGAGAACGCCCACGGGGTCGGCGATCAGTTCCGTTCGGAAAGCGGCATCTGTCGCTGCCTTCAGTTGAAGTTCGTTGTAGTCCATTGCATCTCCGCAGTTCGGTGTGCCGTCGTGTGCGGCGCTTCTGGGACCATCATGTCCACTGCACGCATGAGTGAAAGCTAGGCACGTTGCGGGATCGATTGCGCATCACCCAAGTAGGTGTGGTGGGTTGCGCAACTGAACCGTCGGAGTCACGCGAGACTGTCGAGCATCCTGCCCGTCCAACCTTGTAGGTGAGGGCCCAGCGCTAGTCATTGGCTTTGACCCGCTGGCGGTAGTTGCGTAGCCGTGATCTCCCAAACGTGTCCGTCAGGATCGGCGAATAGCCCTGTGTATCCCCATGGTTGGTCCTTTGGTTCGGAGATCACTTCGGCACCTGCGCTGATCGCGCGGGCGTGCCATATATCAACCTCAGGAGCGCTGTCGGCTTTCAAGCTCAGGATGCACTCACTCGACGACGAGGGTGCTGCGCGTCGCCCATTGAGTACGTACTCAAAGCCGCCCACGGGAACGAGGATCAGGTCGAGTCCATCCACGCGGACGATGAGCGGCTCGGGAACTCCATCGTCTACAGGATCGCCTGGTGTCTGCATTCCGAGCGCTCGGTAGAACTGGAAGGAAGTAGCGCGGTCAGCGATAGGCAGTGCGATCGAAGGCATGGCAAGACGGTAGTTCATCGGCCGACAGGCACGGCAGGTGTCGACTGGCAGGGACATACAGCGCAATGGAACGTAGGGCCGACGAGGGGACTTGAACCCCTAACCGCCCGATTACAAGTCGTTTCACGCCATACGAGACCACCAAGTCAGGCTGAAACAACAAGACTCCCGAGACTAATCGAACCCGTCGCGGCCACCATTCCCAGATAAATCCGGAAAACACTTCGGAACGAATAGCGCTGTCCACCGGTCTCCCGAACGCACAACTCGGGAGATCCAAATGCCATGCGAATACCCGATCCTGCTGCGACCCCACGCAGTAGATCAGCCTGCCCTCATCGGCAACTGCAAAAGCAGTGACCCTGCATTCTGCGAATACGATGCCGACCTCCACCAAGGAGATATCCGCACATCGCTTCTTGAAGCGCTCGACAGCGCGGACGAGGCAACCTTCTTCACGCTCACCGCGCCAGGCGCAAACATGTTCGGTCGCGTTCATTCACAGAGAAAACGAGCGGGCAAGATCCAACGATGCTCATGCGGTAGTTACCACAAAGAAGACGATCCGCAAATTGGCGTGCCGATCAACCCCGACACCTACAGATACGACCTCGTAGCCGCGTGGAATGCGACAAGCAGACGGATCATCACCAGCGGAATCCAGAAACTACGCCGACTCCTCGGATACAAGATCGAATGGGCAGGCGTACCGGAACTCAACAAACGCGGAACCCTGCACTGGCACTGCGTCGCACTCGGTGACATACCTGCCGAACTCATCCGCATTGCATTCCACGGCGGGATCAACCCCCGTACCGGATACGACATCAAGCCAGCGCACCACGAGGGTCAGACATTCGGAGACCAACTCGACGTTCAACGACTCACCAACAAGCGAAACGTCGCGTGGTACATCACCAAATACCTCACCAAGAACAACCGGAGTGACCGGGGTGCACTCTCACCCCAACAACAAGACCACCTCCACAGACTGAGCAACGCCGTATTGACCTACCACGGAGCCTGCGAATGTCGTATCGTCTACGACTACACGATTTGGGCTATCGACTACAGCACCGGCGAGATCACCGAAACCACTCACAGCAAGACGGTTCGCCGGATACACGCAACGATCCCCCACGAAATCCAAGAACGCATATCACCGTGGCTTAACGACCGTTGCCACCGACGACGCCGAGCACTCCGCCAGGCAGGCCACATAGGCCGATCACTAGGGCGATCACGAAACTTCGGACCATCACTCGCGCAACTACGACAACGGCGATGCCAACACAACTCAGAACAAGAGTCACAAGGAACCACTGAAGAGGTCCAGGTACCCACGCTTCGCTACGGCGGACGTGGGTACCACGGGCACACACTCACCAGCATTCTCCGTGACCACGCAGGCATATCCGAGCCGACCAAGATCATCCATTTTTCACATTGCGCATTACCTAATCAAGAGGGCGGCTACGCCGCCCCCGCGCCGCCTCCCGCTACGGGCCTCCGCCTTGACGGCTCCGGCCCTCCACTCCCACCGACGCTGTTCTGAAAGGCGATGAGATGCCCGCACAACCCATCATTGCGCTCGACTTCGACGGAGTGATCAACTGCTCATTCGACCAAACAAGCAACCCGGACTGGACATCCTTCGTCCTGATCAACGTCGATGACCATGCCATCAACCCCATCGACACCGAAGACGGGCAGCAACTCACCAAAGTTGAAGCACTCTCGCTCATCGCGGTTGCAGATGGCCGTTACGGCACTGGAACATCAGACAAAATGCTCAACGTCTTGACACGTCAAGGTCTCGAAGATGGCCCCTTTTACACGCGACACCATTCAGACGACCCGCAACACGAATTCTTCGCCCCAGGTCGAATCGGGGCGCCCACGATCATCACGTATCACCCGCAGCACGTGGAGTTCATTCACCAGTTACTAGCCGATGAAGTGCCGATCATGTGGGCCACAAGCTGGGAATCAGCAATCCTCCCCGTAGCGCGAATTATCGGACTCCCCGAAATGCCAGTCCTGAAACTAGGGGAGTGCGCCGGACCGCTGCTCCACTCGGCAACGTCAGTCGACTGGAAACTCTCCGCAATAGGAAACGCAATCCCCAGACAGCCAGTGATCTGGATCGACGACGTAGCGAGCGGGCAAGCCCGCGACAACATCTCAGTCGTTGCAACCAACAGCAGGCTCGGACTCGACAAAGAAGCGCAACAACAGACGCATGACCTCATCCGAAACCTAAGGGAAGGCGCACGAAAATGACCAATCCAGAAGAGGAAGCCGTCGGAGATGACGGACTAACCGATGAAGATCGAGAAGCCTCCGCCCAGCGGTACCGAGACGCCACCAACCTCACCCCAGAACAGATTCAGAAGGCGAAACAGGTACTCCAGGAAGTCCGCGATGGGCTGGAGAACGACATTGAGTCCGACGGCCTAGCTGAGGCGAGGATGATCGGGAGCCTCAAAGGATGGACCGGGTACCCCAACGATCCAGACGCTTTATGGGCCGCGCTGAAATACGACCCATCCGTCGATCCAGAAGAGATCGTGCTACTTACCCGGATCCTCGCAGAAATGCACGCACTCGACAGTGACACAGAGCCGCATGATGACTGGGACAGCACTATCACCGAAGACGCTGAACGGTTCTACAACTACATGGGTATCCACAGCGTCGGCCCTGGATGGTGGCGGCTCATCCTGGACTGCCACAAAGAACTAATGGGGATAGACCACTACTACGAAATAGGCCAGATCAAACAGAAGCTCGGCGGACTCAAATATTACATCAACAGCACCGTCCACAATGAAGATCAACGAACGTCAATGCAGGAGATCATTGACAGATGCGAACGTCGATCTAGGTTCATCTGCGAACAAACCGGCCACCCAGGGGTGCTCATGGAACAAACCGGCTCGGTAGCAACCCTCAACCCGAAAACAGCCCCACCCGAATGGCGGGTCAGCACCCTTTCGCCACTCACAACGCAGGAAGCAATCAAGGAATGCCCAGGTGCCATTGACCGACTACTCAACGACCTCTTCCACGACACAGCACAAGAAGTCCAAGCACGAACCGCAGAACACTTCACCCGTCTTCGAGGGGACCGGAATGACAACACCAACTGAATCAACACCGGTTGCATTCGCCGGCGACTGGCACGGCAACACCGAATGGGCACAACGATGCGTCGACTACCTCGATGAGCAAGGCGATGTTAGGACGCTGATACACCTCGGCGATTTCGGCTTTATGGGCAACATCGCCGCGTACGTCGATGCCGTTCACCACAGGGCTAAAGAAGCCAATATCAACATCTTCGTCGTCCCCGGAAACCATGAAGACTACGACTGGATCGAAAGCCAGAGCATTGATAGCAGAGGCCTCATCCACATCACCGACCGGATACACGCCTACCCGCGCGGACACAGGTTCCACATCAACGGAGTCAGCTTCTGTGCCGTAGGGGGAGCAGTCAGCGTCGACAAGCGACACCGAACAACCGGGAAATCGTGGTGGCCCCAAGAAGAACTCACCGACAGCGAAACCGAAACAATCTGCCAACAAGGACCAGTCGGTGTCCTCCTCACCCACGACGCACCCTACGGTGCGAACACGCCGAAGCTCCCACAACAAGACTTCATCCGATGGGTCGGCGATCACATCGCACAACAGTCCGAAGAACACCAACGGCGAATCCGCAAAATCTGCGACGCGCTACAACCACGGCTCTTGATCCACGGTCACTACCACGTCCGCTACAGCGACCGCCACATCTGGAAAACCGCTACAGGATTCCCCTACGCAATCACCATCGAAGGACTCGACTGCGACGAAACGATCAGCAGAACGCGCTACGCAGGCATGCCCATACCGGATGTGAGAGACAACCTCATCGTTGCTGACATCGCTGAAGGTCAACTCACCATCCGCAAGGAATTTGAAGTAGCGCCGACAGGACCGGCGTGACGCTGCCGAAGTCACAGGCGAAACGAACGCATCGAAAAGACGCGGGTTACGAGGGGAGGGGACGCCACCGAAATGGTGAAGGTAGTTACCCCTCGGCAATATCGTAGTATCCAGGCCACCGCATCGAAAGATTTGCGGGCTGCTGCCGCCCAGTGGCTAAGCACCTGAGCTAAAAGGTCGGCGCGTGCAAGTACTCTGATCCGGTGGTCGTGCCCTCCGCAAGTCTTCAATTCGCGCATGACAACGCGCACCCAAGCAACAAGCCCACCGTTAGCCATGGAGAAGTCTTCACGAAACGATGGGTAGTCGAAACCATCCTCGACCTAGCGGGATACACCGCCAACCTCGACCTAGCAATCAAGACCGTTATCGAGCCCGCATGCGGCGACGGCGCATTCCTCGTACCAATCGCAGAGCGACTCATCAAGAGCATGACGAACCACGGACGCTCAGTCACTGACATTGAAGACTCGATTCGCGCATTTGACCTCTCTCCAGAAAGCGCAAATCAAGCCAAGATTGCATTGGAACGCGTCCTCATCCAGCACGGCTTGGGTTCGCATTCCGCGCGATTGGCCAACCACTGGGTTTCCACAACCGACTATCTGCTTCACGAAGACGATCTAAAGGCAGACTTCGTCCTCGGAAACCCTCCCTACGTTCGACACGAAAACATCAACCCAGAAGTCTCATCGAAATACCGGACTCGCTACCCGACAATGACTGGCCGCGCAGACCTATTCATCCCGTTCTACGAGCGCTCACTGCTATCCCTCAAAGACGACGGGGTACTCGGCTTCATTTGTGCAGACCGATGGATGCGCAACCAATACGGACGCGGACTTCGACAACTGATCTCCGACCAGTTCGCGATGGAACTAGTGATCGAAATGCACGACGTCGACGCGTTTGAAGAACTCGTTAGCGCCTACCCCGCGATAACCATCATTCGAAACTCTCAACAAGAAGCCACGACCGTAATCCGCGCAAATAGCCAGTTCGGTCGGATCGACGCAGACGCAGTCACCGAATGGGCCAACAATCGAGATGTCACCCAAAGCGGGCCACGAATCAACGGATCAGCCACCCGACTCAACAAGTGGTTTGAAGGCAGCGACTCTTGGCCAACCGCGTCACCTGCCCGACTGCGTCTCCTCGCTGAACTCAACGACCGACTACAGCCAATCGAAAACGTCGAAACTGGCACACGCATAGGCATAGGAGTCGCATCCGGCGCAGATGGAGTCTTCGTCACCCAAAGCCAAGCTGACGTGGAACCCTCGCGTTTGTTGCCACTAGCAATGAGCCGCGACATCGCAACAGGTTCAGTCGAATGGTCAAGGCGCTACCTCGTAAATCCGTGGGAAGAAAGCGGAGACCTTGTCGATCTGCGCGAATACCCACGCCTCCGCACATATTTTGAAGGCCACAGCGACCAACTGAAGGCACGACATATCGCAAAAAAGCGTCCGGATACTTGGTACAAGACCATCGACAAGGTCAACCACGGACTCGTTCACCAACCAAAGCTCCTATTTCCAGACATGAAGATGTCAGCGCATCCAGTACTGGAACCAGGAGGGTTGTACCCACATCACAACCTCTATTTCGTCGTTTCCCGAGACTGGGACCTAGAAGTTCTAGGTGGAATCCTCCTCAGCAGAATCGCAGACTTGTTCGTAGACGCGTACTCGGTTCGAATGCGCGGTGGAACCCTGAGATTCCAAGCGCAGTACCTACGAAAAATTCGGGTGCCGGACCCACGCGACATCGAGAGCGAGACCGCCGATCAACTACGCCGTGCATTCCGCCACCGCAACGTCGAAGACGCAACAACCGCCGCATGTATCGCCTACGGCATCACCGAAATTCCGGACTAGAGGACAACAACGTTGAACACCAATAAGCCGACACCGCTCGAAGCCGCAACCATTGCAGCAATCCAAACATTCTGGGACGGACGGCGAGCCCAAGCTAACAAGCAGCTCGAAGCTGGACGCGTTGATGCAGGGCTTCGCGGGGCCGTCACAGGGGGCGGGCACCTCGACGGAATACGAGAACTCATCGCCGCGATATTCATACGCAACGGAATCCCAGATTCAGACATCCGCCGCAGGAAAGGAATTGAGTTACCCGGCTACTACAGGCCCACGAAACAATGGGACCTAGTCGTCGTCTCGAAGGGAATTCTCGTAGCCGCCATCGAACTGAAGTCGCAAGTAGGACCATCCTTCGGCAACAATTTCAACAATCGCACCGAAGAGGCAATCGGAAACGCAGTCGATGTCTGGCGAGCCTACGAGGAAGGCACATTTGGGAGCATCAAGCCGTGGCTTGCCTACGCGTTCGTTCTTGAGAAGGCAGCCGCCAGCACGAAGCCCGTAAAGGTCAAAGAAGCAGTCTTCCCAAGCGAACAGATTTTCGAAGGCGCGTCATACGCAGACCGATACGGGATTCTCTGCGACCGCCTTGTCAAAGAACGGTTATACGACGCCGCTTGGTTCGTGCTCTCCGACCCACAAGGTCACTCAACAGAACCAGTACGCGGGCTCTCACTCGCACACCTCGAAGCCGCCATCGCGGGGCGGGTCGCGTACGTCAAGGCGCTCTAACAGTGGAAGTCGCTTGGATGAAATTGTCGATCCCAAAATGAATCAAGCAACCCAATCAGCGATCATTCGTTCATGTTGCCGCAGTTTGACGCTAATGGATTCCTGCCGGTGGGCCGTCACCAAGCCACTCTGACAGAGGTCCAGACCAGGTTCGGCACACCCATCGGCAACAATTCTGAGCGAGCTGATAGGTGGGCAAGTCTCCTCGACTACTTGGACGAATGGACACAGACTGAACGAGCCCTCGCTGCGCCGCTGCAAGGCCGCCCACTCCTGACCAGGCTTTGGCTCGGGGGAAGCTTCATCAGTTCGAATCCCACCCCGAGCAACATTGATCTTTCAATCTTTGCTGACGACCAAGCGCTACGGGACTGCGAGGGCGTACCAGGGGTAGGGCGCGTCGCCAAATTGACCAAACGGCGGACAATGCTCAAGAAGTTCAGGGTATCCCCGATACTCATACGAAGCACACCCGTTGTCAGCCCCTTCCGGTTGGATGTCCTCACTCCTTCCGAAAAGGAGTACCTTGAGAATCGGGGCGGATTCGATGAATGGTGGATGCGAGTCCGCGCCCCCGGACCGAAGGCCGGTCCATCACTGGACACGACGGACCTCGTTCGAGGATACGTGGAGGTGGAGTTGTGAGCAGGGAAGAACTTGCGCGGCTCCTCGCGGAACGCCCGCAACGAGAAATCGACCATAGCCTTAGGGAGTCCTCGCCCGCTGAAGACGCCAGCTACCTTGACGATCTGAATGCAAACTATCGGGAAGCCGCGGAACACTATGTGGGATTCGCGCCATTCAATCGAACGCTGGCTCTTAGGATCACAGGGGAGCAGTACCGTGGTGCGCTAGAAACACCGTTCGCGGAACAAATGATCGCAGCAGTTACGCGCGAGCTTCAAGGTGCCAAGGGCTCGGCAACCGAGGACGATGTGGCGATCGAACTTGCTGGAATCGGACCTGGTAGTTCGGTTCTGTACTTTCACGCACGAGGAAGCATCAGCGAACCGTCTCACGCACTTGACCCCGAGAACGATGCACTTGATCGTGCGGTGAAGCTCGTTCTACAAGTGCACACAGCAGTGGAGGACGGCAAAGATCTCCGGGGGCTTGTTGGTGGTAAAGACGAGTTGATACGTGGTCTGCACGACCTCACCAGAGCACTTGACGAACATGAAGCTGAATTGGAAATGCGGTGGAGGTCAAGCCAAGGAAGGGAGCGGCAATCGGCACTCAGCGCCGCCGGGCTCGCGAATGCACGTTCACTCTGGGACATAAAGCCGGTAGAACACCTGACCACGGTTTCAGGACGAGTCGTTAACCTCGACCTGAGCGGTTCCTTTTCCGTAAAGGCAGGTGCTGCGAAGAACTCACGACGGTGGGACATCGCAGTCGGATCAGAAGATGGGATCCTCAGTCTCGGACTTACTCTCGGCCAAAGCATCGCGGTTCGAGTTCGAGAGCAATACAGCATCAACAGACTCGGGACCGAGAGTGCTCGCCAATACTCATTTGTCGAAATCGTTCGAGCCGAACCGTACTTGACGTAGGCGGCGAAGTCTGCCTACTCGGGGCTCCGAATTTCAACTGCGCGCTGAAAAATGTCGGCAAACTCATCCCGCGCGAGGTATAGATCGTAATCGCCGTCGGTACGAGCGTCGAATTTCCACAACTCCGTCGATGGTTCGCCGGTGATCCTTCGAATCTTGCGAGTCAATCCGCCTTTTACGCCACCGATTTGAGCAGGCGAAAGATCAAGTTGTCGCAGCAACTCTGACTCTGCGATCTTCACGCCACGCTCCGCAAACACTCCCACAAGTTTCAGTTGATCATCCGAAATGTCTCGAAGCACGGTTAGCGCCGCCGCAGTGTTCTCGTCGCCGCTCAGATCAGCAGCCAAACTCTGACGAATTTCCTGAACGCCAGCGAGGAGCTTCTTGGCGAGTGCTTCAAGATCATTTAGTTGGAGAACAAGATCATCTGTCGACACACATTAAGCATACGCGACCGACGCAGGCCGCAGGAGTCAAAAGCAAAAAAGATTCAATTTATGGTTGACACCAAAAACCATTTCGTTTATGGTTGCCTGGTCAGACCAACCACCGCACCCAGAACCAGGAGAACCACAGATGTCAACGAGCCAACTGACGAAGCCGAACACCCACGTTGTGGAAGCCATTTCGGCGGAACTCACCCGCAAGGGGGTCGAAATTTGGAACGCGATGCAGCGGCCCGAGGGATTTCAAATCAGTAAGAACCGCCATTGGGACCTCCCGTACTTCAACAAGATCGAATCCGTCGCGAAAGAACTCGGATACAAGATCAAAATCATCCAACTACCCACCGGGCCACGGGGCGGAATCCGCTACCACGCACAAACCGAGAAGTAACCGAAAACAAGATGAGAGGAACGGAAATGATCACAACTGCCGAGATGGCGAACGCAATTCTGACAATTTTCGACCGGGCAAAGAAGATCACAGCTGATGGGGTCGACTGCTGGGTCGCGCCGCGCGAGGGTCTAATCAACTGCTTTCCCGACGAGGAGCGCACACCAAGAGGGTGGAAAGCCGGGGTCGCCAACGTCAATCGCGAAATCGGCGACATTCACAAAGGCACACGCACGTACAAGCCGATCGGGAACGAGGAAGAAGATCAACTGTACGTCCTGTGTGATGACTGGGACGAAGTTGAAGATCGACTCTACAAGTTCATCAACGGGAGCGGTTCCAATGGAACCCTCATTGGAAGCGGGGTCTAGTCATGGCTGACGCAACCCCGCGAGTGATCGCGACAACCGCCACCGAATGGCCAGTCATTGTTGCTGGACTCGGTGATTCCGGTCGGCTACGAGAGGGGAAGACCGCGCCTGACGGCAGTGGTCGTCCTACCTACTCAACGGGGACGATCTTGTTGCAGGAAGGTCGAGAGCCTGGGGAAATCAGGCCAGTCAAATCGGCCTCGATCAACTGCCTCGAATCCGGACTTTTTGAACTCGGCGGAAAGTTCCGCGCCGAGGGAAAAATTTGGATCGTCGCATACAGCGACGCCAATGGGAGGTCGGCCCTATCGATCACTGCGGAGCGGCTTCGGCCAATCAGCGAAAAACCCGCCCCTCTAAAACCGTAACCCCATCTGGTGGGGTCGGCCAGTTGGTCGGCCCCACCACAACCTCGGAGACACAAATGGCACTCGTGCGGTTCCTCAAAATTACGACGCCGCTCATCATGGCGACAGGGCAGATATGGATCATGGCCCAACTTGTCAACGGACTCAGCCCATGACAAGGAGGTTGATCGAATACGAGATCAAGTATCCCGGCAGCCTCGCCCATTTCTACCCCGAATCGTTGCCGTACAGAATCTGGGTGAAACAGCAACAATTCGCTGTTGTGATTGCCTGGATCATCGCGACGATGATCATCGCCGGGATTGTCGGGAGCGTCCCGTGGGTCGGCGGAGGACTTCAACTAATGATCATCTGTGGCAGCGCAGCCGTGTATTGGATGAAAATCCGCCCGCGAATCCAACCGTGGATTTCCGGAACGAAATTCCGGCTTGCGTGGGCCGTAGCGGTCCCACATTTTGGGCTAGGAAGCCGCCTCAGATCTGACGACCGGCAACCACCCATCGTCACCAAGATCACTCCGACCGAGCACGGGTTCCAAACCCAAATATCGGTGCCAGTCAACCTCACCGCCGAGGACTTCGTCAAAGCCTCCGAAAAGCTCGCGGAATGGGCGGGAGTCGAGCAAGTCAGCGTCACTCAAATCCAACGAGGGTGGGTCACAGTCGAATGGCTCAACCATGATCCACTCGCTGACCTCACTCGCTACGGACCCTGGCCTCTACTCCAAGCCAACCAGTTTTCGATTACCGAACCGATCCCCTTCGCGATCACAGCAACCGGGGACATCCTCGACGTCAACCTCTTCCAAAGTTCGATATTGGTTGGCGGACTCCCGGGAAGTGGAAAGTCAGTCAGCGCCTCAGAACTCATCTGCGCAGCCGCACTTGACCCGATGCTCGAACTGCGACTCTGCGATCCCAAAAAAGTAGAACTCGCACTCTTCGGACCACGCGCCGACCAACTCGCAACAGACCCCACAGGAATCGCCGACATCCTCAACAACACCCTCACGGATATCGAAACCAGATTTCAGCAAATGTCAGAACTCGGACTACGAAAAATCGAACCCAACGACCCGCGCTTCCCACCAATCCTCCTCTGCCTCGACGAACTCGCAGAAATCAGCGGAACCGGAACCAAAGAATCCAAAGAACTCGGGGAAACACTGCGCCGCATCGTGTCACTCGGGCGCGCGGCAAATGTGGCAGTGATCGCTGCCACTCAAAAACCCGACTCAACAGTCGTCCCCACCGGATTAAGGGATCTTTTCAAATACCGCTGGGGAGGCTTTTGTGGAGCGCGAGGCCAAGCCGTCACCATTGTCGGCGACGACGCCGCAACTGCACTCCTGACTATCCCAGCGAACCGACCCGGAACCGGGCTACTCCTCACCGAAAGCGGCCAATACCAGAAGTGTCGCACCTGGTATTTGACCGATAGCGATATTCAACAAGTAGTCCAAACAGCCGCGAGAAACCGCAAGACTTTTCTCGCGCACTACCCCCAAGGAGAAACCCAATGAAAAGCCACGCACAAACCGATCTACTACTCGCGGACGAAGAGGTCCTCGTCGGAGTCGAACCAATCGAAGCCCTCCTAGGGCTACCAAGAAGCACCGTGTATGCGCTCGCGAGACAGAACGTCCTGCCGAGCTTTCGCATAGGCCGCGCGGTCAGATTCAGGGTTTCCGAGGTCAAAGCCTGGCTTGCGGAACAGCAGAACCAATGATTCGGAGATACAAGAAGGGGTGGCAAGCACGAGTTTCAATCCGCGACGCAACCAAACGGAGCGGATGGCGTGAAGACAGCGCGACGTTCCCAACGAAGCGCGAAGCTGAAGCCTGGGAGGCGAAGGAAAAGAAGCGAGAGCGAGAACGACGAAATACCGACGACCGCCTCACCGTTGCTCTGTATATCGACAAATGGTGGCCGATACTCTCCAACAGGTGGAAGCCCAAAACTGTCGCCACCTACGAACGGGCGAACCGACTGCGGATCAAACCAACCCTCGGACAACTCCGCATCCGAGACATCACCAACGCCGACATCGAACTAGCGATGGCAGTGTGGAGACAAGATGGCTCACGGGACTCAACAATCGCTGACACACTCGCCACGCTCTCCGCGTTTTTGACCCACGCCATGCGATCCAGGGCAATCGACGTAAACCCTGTCATGTTTATCCAACGTCCGGGGCAGAACAGCGTCCACCAACACCCAGCAACCCTAAGTCCAACACAGATCGTTCAACTGGCAAATGCCTGCACCAAATACGACGCACACGGAAATGTCACAACCACCGTCTACCGTGACCTGACCCTGTTCCTAGCAACCACCGGGCTGCGATACGGAGAAGCCATCGCACTTCAAATCCAAGACATTGACCTAAACCACAAACGCTGCGTGGTCAGACAAGCCTACGTCGAAGTCGACGGGCATTTGAAACTGCAAACCACCAAATCAGGCAAAGAACGAACCGCCCCACTGCCGAACTTCTTGTGTATCCTCCTCGCTGAACGCATCAACAACCGGAACCCAACCGAACTCGTATTCGAAGGCCGTCTAGGCAAACCGATTCGGAACAACACATTCCGCAAAGCAGCGTGGCTTGACGCCAAGAAAACAGACCCCGCTTTCGCGAAACTACGCATCCACGATCTACGCGCAATCGCGCTCACAAGCCTCGCCGCAGCCGATCTAGGTTTAGCGGATCTGCAGAGGATCGCCGGACATAGCAGCGCAACGACAACCAGCGTCTACCTTCGGAACTCGAAGAACGATCTTGCCACCCACGCAGCAACCAGCTTCGACACCGAATACGGCGAACAATTCGACAACGCACTAACCAAACACCCACAACGACCGCAGGAATCCGAAGATGACCAACCAAGCGAACGCAACGTGGGTGTTATGCGGAAGTTAGCCGACAAGAAACCAAATCTGCGTCCGAAATACCCGACTTCAGCAGTCCTAAAAGAAGTCAAGGGTGACCGGTGAATTCGCGGATACCGAAATAGACGAACACGACCAAAAATCGGACGAATCCGGAAAAAAATCCGGAAACGTCCACTAGCCAGAAACCCTGAGACCGGAGGGCACACACCCGAAACCCCACAACCACCGGAATTTCACGTAGGGCCGACGAGGGGACTTGAACCCCTAACCGCCCGATTACAAGTCGGGTGCGCTACCAGTTGCGCCACGTCGGCAGAATGCAAACCTTACCCGTCAGCACCCGAGTGGTGCGTGGCGACTTGGGTGCTCAACCCGTGGGTCCGGCGATCGCGCACCTACGGCTACCCGCTCGGGCAATCCGACCGGGGCGCATCTATGCAGATTGCTAACCCGTTGCTAACACAGAGTGTGCGGTCCACTACTACGATTCGTCGATATCAACGATTTCGAATTTGGTTGTGGAGCGCGTGAGTAGACAAGTCTCGTGGGCGATCAAACCAGACAAAGGGGCTACCTTGACGACTTCAGCTAACGGCAATGATTCAACCAATATGGTCGATTCGTCAGCGCCGCCTGCGCACCTCATCGAGGCCGCACTGTTCCAGGTGAAGCGCGTCGTTGTTGGTCAGGACGCCATGATCGAAAGACTCATGGTGTGCGCAATTGCAGGCGGACACTGTCTATTGGAGGGTCCGCCCGGGTTGGCAAAGACCCTCGCAGCGAAGACTATGGCGTCGGTACTTGGTGGTGAGTTCGCTCGCGTTCAGTTCACCCCAGATCTGTTGCCTGCCGACATACTCGGAACGCGCATCTACCAACCGTCGAAGGAACGCTTCGACGTTGAACTCGGGCCGGTCTTTGCCAACGTCGTCCTTGCCGACGAAATCAACCGCGCTTCGCCGAAGGTGCAGTCCGCGCTGCTAGAAGTCATGGCTGAAGGCCAAGTCACGATCGGTGGCGAGAGCTACCGGGTGCCCGAACCGTTCATGGTGCTCGCGACTCAGAATCCGATCGAAAGTGAGGGCGTGTACCAACTCCCTGAAGCGCAGCAAGACCGCTTCTTGATGAAGGTGCTCGTCACGTACCCGACTGATCGGGAAGAGTACGAGATCATTCACCGTGTCGGGGTGAAGACTCCTGAGGCCGACCAAGTGCTTACCCCGGAGCTCATGTCGTCGCTGCGCGAGGCAGCGGGAGCTGCCTTTGTTCACGATGCGGTCGCAGATTATGTGGTGCGCCTGGTTGCCGCTACCCGCCGTCCACAAGACTTCGGGCTTCCCGAGTTCGCCCCGTTAATTACCTACGGTGCGAGCCCGCGCGCAACCCTGGGTTTGATCAGTGCCGCCCGAGCAATAGCACTCATGCGGGGCCGCCGGTACGTGCTCCCCACCGACGTGTACCGCGTCGCTCCTGACGTGTTGCGCCATCGCCTCGTTCTGTCGTACGAGGCGCTTGCCGCCGACATCGACGCCGACCAAATTGTGGGACGGATCCTGGCGACAGTTTTGGCCCCACACATCACACAAGCGCCCGACAATTCTGGCCCAGTCCTGGTTCAGCCAGTGCCGCCGAGCGCATCGGCGTCACGTGCCGCAGCGACGTCGAAGCAAACCGGCCCTGGGGTTGTCGGTCAACAGCCCCGCGTGTCGTGATGAGCCCACCACAAAACGAAGCACTGCGCGATGAGCTGGCCTTGCGGCGCCTGGAAATAGCGATCACCGGCAAGCTGAACGGCCTCCTGCACGGCAATTACGAATCGCTGCTCTACGGTCCGGGAATCGAGCGGGGAGAGGGTCGGCCCTATCAGCCTTCCGATGATGCGCGGCGCGTCGACTGGAGCCTGACGGCGCGAATGAATGAACTGCATGTCCGCGACACGATCGCCGAACGCGAGCTCGAGACGTGGCTAGTGGTCGACTCGAGCGCGAGTCTGGAGTTTGGCACCGCACTGATGGAGAAACGCGATCTCGCCCTCATCGCAACGGCCGCTTTTGGATTGTTGGGGACTCAAGCAGGGAACCGAACTGGCCTGATCAGTTTTGATGCGGATGGAACGGTCATTGTCGCGCCGCGGGGTGGACGCAAATCAGTCATGCAAATCTTGCATCGGATCCAGCAACGACCACGCGGGGCATCGGGAGCAGCTGACCTGAGCAATGCGCTGCGCGTCGTCGACTCGACAGCGAAGCGTAGGGGCCGCGTTGTGGTGATATCCGACCTTCTCGACGGTAGTCCGTGGCCATCGGCGCTACGGCGAACCGCGGCACGCCACGACGTGATTGTCGCCGAAGTCTCCGATCCGCGTGAGTGGTCGCTTCCGGCAAGCGGCTTGCTCACCCTCGTCGACCCAGAGACAGGTGCGTTGCTCGAGGTTCAGACGTCAGATCGGCGGTTGCGCGCTCGCTTCGAAGAAGCTGCATCGGCTCGACGAGCCGAGGTCGACGGTGCCGTGCGCCGCGCGAACGCACGGCATCTGCGGTTGTCCACCGACCGTGACTGGATGGCGGACTTCGTTGGATTCGCTAGGTCGACGAAGTGGGCGGTGTAGCTGTGCAATTCCTCTTGCCTGTCGCGTTAGTACTACTGCTTGCCGTAGCAGGGCTGGTCGCGTTGTACGTGATGATGCAACAGCGGCGACGTCAATACGCGGTTCGGTTCACCAATTTGGAGTTGCTGAGCTCCGTCGCGCCACGGCGCCCCGGTTGGCGCCGTCATGTGCCAGCAGGCGCTGTCGCGTTGGCACTCGTCTTTCTTGTTATCGGACTAGCGCAACCGGTGCACTCCTCCGAAGTTGCGAATGAGTCAAAGGTCATCATGTTGACCATCGATGTGTCGCGATCAATGGAAGCGACCGACGTGGCGCCGTCGCGGCTCGCCGCCGCAAAATCTGCGGCAGTCACGTTTGTGGAAGGACTGCCGGAGGGCGTTGATGTTGGCCTCGTTGCGTTTGACGGATCAGCATCGTTACTGGCGGCGCCGACGTCAGATCATCAGCGTGTAGCGCGGGCAATTTCGACCCTAGAGTCAGGCGACGGTACCGCCACGGGCGAGGGAATCATGGCGTCCTTGCAAGCGATACAGGGTGCACGGGAGGAAGCAGGACTGACAGAGCCCACCCAGGAATCTGCCGCGATCGTCCTATTGTCCGATGGGATGCAGCAACTCGGTATTCCGCTGGAGACCGCGACGAAGCAGGCAGTCGCAATGCAAGTGCCCATCTCGACCATCACCTACGGGACCGATGAAGGCACAGTGACAATCGCCAACGGGCTCGTTGTGCAGGTACCGCCGGACCCGGTCGCCATGGAAGCGGTCGCGGAGGCAACGGGAGGCGCTGCATTTGACGCTGCGAGTGCTGATCAACTGAATCAAGTCCTCACCCAGATCCAAGGCGACGTAGGCACGACAGTTGAACAAACGGATCTGTGGCAGTGGTTTGTCGGTCTTGCGTTCGTGTTGCTCGTGCTCGCGTCAGCCGGGGCCGTCTTGTGGAACGGCCGCTTCTTGTAGGCGGACGCGAAGTGTGCGCTGAGTTGGCTCGTCGCTACCCCCGCGACCCTCCTGTTGGAAAGAACCGAGCGTTGTGAGTGATCCGCCGAGTTAGGTCCTAGGTCAACGCCGCGCAGGTCAGCTGCCGCCGCCGCCGGTGAACCCGCCGCCGGGGTTCGAGATCGAGCATGTGAACGGTTGGCTACGCACCTGGTACGCCCACACCGACTTGTCGGGTCCGCGCCGAACCTGCTTGAGCGTGACCTTGAGCTTCACGCTCATTGTTCCGCCGTTGGCGATGATTGGTCCGACGACTGATTTGACGCCAGGAGTTGAATGCGTCGGTACGTTCTTGTTCGTGAACTTCCCGCTCGAGTATTCCCGCTTCTCTAGCTTGCGCCACATGCCGCCGATGACTTTTTTATCGAGTTGGACGGTGACCTTCTGGTAGTACTTCTTGTTGTTGAGTGGAACCTGGCCCACATGCGCGCGAGCTTTGCCCACTGCAACATAACGCCCGTTCGATTCGCTGCAACTGGCCGTCAACATCTGGTAGCTGGCCTCGGGGGCGATAGGTGCGCGGGCTGCGCTTGATGATGAGGCGCTCACCACGAGCATTGTGCTCGAGGTGGCTGCAACGATCGGAATCGCAATTGCGGCCTTGAGCGTGTTTCGCTGCATGTAGTCCCCCAGAGAAGTGCGTTGGTTTCCCTCCAGAGTACGGCGCCGCCGCCGCGGCCGTGATGCCTGTGCCCAAACCGCAAGTCGATTTCGTCAGTCCAAGAGTCATATTTCGCGTGGAGCAAGATCGGAGAGATCTACTCCAAGTTCTACCTCTAGGTGGCCACGGCGCGTGCGTACGTGATCGCCATCAAGTCGATCGTGGAGCGGCAGCGCTCGTGCTCGACGTCGGAAGCGGTCATGTCACGCTTCAGCTTTGCCAGGACGTTCAGCGGTTGGCGGGTGCAAGCCTTGACTGTCGAGGATGCGGTGAACTCGTTCGTGCTTGGTGCGTGTCACCTCACCTTTACGGCCTGACGATTTTCACCAAGAGAACAGTCTTGCCTTGTGCGCAGTAGACGAATCCGGATCCGTAGGCCCCCTGGCCCTCGTCGGGGTTCGGAGGTTGCCTTTAACGACGCACCGAACCTTGGCAGTCCGTTTGATGGTTGGCATATTGCCCCGCGCCGCGAAGCGTGGCTTACCGACAACAGTGACTGCCACATCCTGGTTGGCATTGGTCGAGCACTCGGCCTTGATAGGGCGTGTTCGTCCAGAACAAGTGGGTTGAGCCGAGGCCGGCGCCTGGAGCCATTCCTGCACTCGGAACGAGAGCCTCATTTCGGTCCGTGCCGTAAACGGCCACTCGGCCCACCCCGGGCGTTTAGCCCGAGCTTGCCGCAGTACACGTGGCCGCTGTTCGCCGCAACCCGTCGGGCGAGGATTCGTCACAGCATCGGGCCTCCGAGGAACGACTGCCGGTGCTGACACGTGCCAGCCCACAATCTGTCCCTCTTCGCACCTCATGAGGGCCAGCGACCTACGTCGCCCACTGGTGCGATCAACTCACAGTTGATGGGCAGGTTCGTCAGTGGACGTAGCGGTTGCCGCACCCGTGTTGGTGCTTCGGTAGAGAGCGGCAAAGGCACACGTGAGCCATGCACCGACGAGGCCCTTGTAGATCCAGCCAGCGACGGCTACGACACTCGGTGAAAGCGTCACCGAACCGAGACCGATCAGGATGTCGGAAACCAGCATGATGGCGATCCAGAAAGCCATCGTGATGAGGTACCGACCGAATCGTTCGCGGATCGCCCGGAAGTTTGTCAGGAGTGCATTCTTGCGTCCATCCATTGCTGCGAGTGCAACAAACGGAATGATCAACATGAAAATGAGTCCCGGCCAGAAGTAGAGAGCCGCGAGCACCCAGATGGCCAGTAATTCCGCGACGACCCAAAGCAGGAACAGTCCGGATCGACGTCGAGTCGATCGGATCATCTCCGCAAGGCTGATCTTCCCGTCGACCGTTGCAAGAGCAAGTCGACAGATGAACGCGAAACAGAC
>Ga0172380_10004024_pt1 | contig 19405 bp, 23 predicted proteins | sample Leawe162metaG_FD_119747 | JGI IMG/M metagenome (GOLD analysis project Ga0172380, IMG submission 119747) | Leachate microbial communities from a municipal landfill in Southern Ontario, Canada - Leachate well 162 metaG | ecosystem: Engineered > Solid waste > Landfill > Unclassified | place... | reverse complement strand
GGATGTCGGCAACGCTGAGGCCTTGATACTGTGCGTACACAGTCATCTTAGAGCCAGCGAGAACATCGCTCATTTCGGCAACCAAAGCATTCTTTTTATCGCGGGTAATTGCCATAAAAACCTTTCCTTGATTACATTTTCTCTGACCAAATTGTCAATGTACTGGTAATGTGAGAAGCAGTTATTTTTGATAAAACAAAAAGTCTTTGATTCTCGCACTACCAAAGACTTGCTCGTGATGAAATTGTTTATTTACATCCTCGGTAGCTGATTAAGTGATTGCTCACCGCTACGGTCTTCGGTAATGTCTACATGGATTATATCAAATGTTATACATTATGACAACAGTACGCCACCTCTATTGACTATATAGAAGAAAATATGGTATACTATACAACTGGTATGTTTGAAAAAACGAGAACGAAGTTATTACTCCGCAAGCTAGAAAGAGAAACCGACCGATTGATTGACCCCAGTCTGTCTCCTCGAAACCCCCACAGTCCGACTGAGCCCTCTCCTATTACCTACTCTCCCCCGTCTGAGATGCGCTACCAGAATCTTGTGAGGAATTATGTGTATCGACTTGTCGAGGAACGTGCACCCGATGAGGTGTCGCATAATTTGCGAGCAATTATAAATCTTCATCTTCAAAGTTACAGTGCGGTTTTGATGCACTCAAACTATGAGGCATACGAAACGTTGCTGTTGTCCGGGTCGGCTCATGAGCCTCATATTGCTGATATCTTAGAGAAAGCAAAGGCCTCACTGGCCTCACCGATTGAGCTTCTGACACTTAATACTCAGACTGATATTCGCTCAGTTGAGCTAAAAAAGCTATCACATCCGTTCGGCCTTCGCAGTGAATATCTAGATGAGATGGACAGTGAAGTAATGGATGCAGTTGAAAAACTAGGTGGAGAGGTGTTTATTGATAGCCAGCCTGACTCCGAAATAAATATTCTTCCTCATCAATACGACACCGACGGTTTTATTGTCACGGCCCGTGAACTAATGGGCAAAGTCGATGATGTGCTCATTAAAAAACGAAGAACCTTTGTAGTGAATGTTGATTCTCCCAATTTTGATTCAGAGGTTCAGAGACGAGTTAAGGAAGTAGACCCTACGCTGCCTCACCCGAAGTGGTTTGAAGAAGTTGTGAATGGCACCGGTCTTGCGGAGTATGTCGCCGCATCTCTTGCACAGCCAGATGAACCATCGGGCGTATATCCTTTATCGACAATGATTTATAGCTTTAACCCTGATCGTAAGAAGCCAAAAGGTAGAGAAGAAAAAAGAATCATTCAGGGTCGTCAATTAGCCCGCCAAGCTTTTAAAAACAAACAGAGGCCTGTTTAGGCTAGTTCAGAGTCCGTACGACGAGTGTGCGGATTTCTGCTTGTATATCTTCGATTGATCGCAGAGAACCTTGCGCGTCTATGCACTGGATCGCGGTGAATTCATCAGGATAAAGACGACACAACTCTTCGTAGTTGGCCTTCGCCCTATCCAGGTGCGTGTTATTGGCCTCATGGATGTCACGCTTTTTGTCAGTATAACTGCGTGCACCCTTTTTATCGACATTTGATTGAGCGAAACTAGTCGGCATAATAAGCACGATATTCATTGTTGGGCGCGGGATGCCGAGTACATCGTATTCAGTTTTCATGCTTCGCGCGTAGAATGCTTTGCGTGCTTCCGTCGAATCCTCAACTTTAGTGCCTTGATGGGCGAGGTTTGAGGCCATGTAACGGTCCGAGACAACAATTGCGTTGGGGTCGGAAAGATATGACTGAATCTGCGCGCTGGCAGCATAACGATCAATCGCAAACGCCAATACGCCGAGATCTGCCGGGACGTCATCAGCCTCTCCGTAGGCACCATTGAGGTACTTCTCGGCGTAGTATGCGGAGTCGCTACCATACTGCGGGAAGCTAATTTTATAAACTGTTTTACCTTGCTCTTTCAAATAGTCTACGAGAAGATCGCTGTGTGTTCGTTTACCCGATCCGTCACCACCTTCAATTGCGATGAATAGTCCCATTACTTAATCCCTACCGAAAGACCTTCGATGATTGGAGCAGTCTTGCGGGCATCTTTAAAAGCGCGCGGGAGCATCATGCTTGGTTCCCAGGTACGAATGAGTTCATCGAGATCGTCAGTGTGCTGGTACTTTCCGCTCATGCCACCTCGGCCTTGGGCATAGCCGCCTTCGACTGGCCCAGTATGATGAAAAATTAGCTGACCGACTCGCTCACCAACGGGTAGGACGACGGATTCGTGCATATTGAGGTTATAGATTTCAAGCGTAATGCGGTTGATGTAACCCGGATCTACCCAGCCAGCGTCAAAACAAACAGCCACACCATTCCTACCCCAGCTACTGCGGCTTTTTACCTCGCAGGCGCCCCCATGGGTACGAATACCGATGAATTCGTGCGTGTGCCCCAAGATGCGCTCCCCTGGTTGAAGAACGATAATCGGGTGATCCTCTGGGATATTATTAAATAACTTGACGCCATTTTTTGCGCACCACTCTTTGTGGGGCATAGCCTCCAGTGGTCCTTTGAAGTAGCGTGCCACGTCGGTTTCATCGAATGGGTTATAGACCCCTGCCGCTTCAGGCTGATATTCTTGTTTGTAAAAGTAATGGCCTAAAGTGAAATCAAGGCTGGCTTCACTCACATGATCTTGATTGTACGGGACAGACACGATCGTGCCCTCGGCGATAGCTGCCTTAATCTCGGTATTGCTGTATACACCCATAGGTAATAAATTCCCTCGTTACTCTACCTCTTTTGTTTACTAAATTGTACCATGGCACCCTACTTTGGTACTATAAGAACATGAAACGAATTATTGTGGCGTACGACCAAAAGCGAGGTATCGGAGCAGCAAACGATCTGCTCTGGGTCCGAGACTTGCCTGCTGATCTGCGCCATTTCCGTGAGGTAACCACCGGCAACACCGTCATTATGGGCCGTAAGACCTATGAATCTATCGGTCGACCGTTGCCAAATAGGCAAAATATTGTCATCAGTCGAACGCCAGACAAGATCGAGGGCGTCACGGTCGTTAGTAGCCTCGAGGAGGCATATGCAGCCGCGACGACTGGCGACAGTTATGTGATAGGCGGCGGCCAGATATACGCACTCGCACTTGATAGCGTCGATGAGATTGTCGCAACCGAAGTTGGCGAGACGTTCCCGGCTGCCGAGATATTCTTCCCCGAGCTCGATATGAACATCTGGCAGGAACTCTCGCGCGAGCACCGCGAACCAGACGAGAAGAATAAATATCCTTTTGATTTTGTGACTTATCGCAGACGCTAGGTTGCCTTTAAAAGCGTGAGCATGATACGATAACTCTATGCATAAACCGCGTGGTTTTACTATTGTTGAGCTTTTGATCGTCATAGTCGTGATTGGTATCCTCGCTGCTATTACAGTGGTTGCCTACAACGGCATTCAGACACGCGCAAAAAATGCCATGACGATTAACGCGACAACTTCATGGATTAAAGCTCTTAAGCTGTATAATGCCAAGGAAGATTCATGGCCTACGGCCAATTCCTGTCTAGGTAGCCTCACGACTTACCAAGGAAGTAATAGCCAGTGTTACAATAGTGCCGCTTGGGTTGTGAGCTCTAGCTTTTTAACTCAAATGCAGCCCTATATTTCAAACTATCCCGAACCCGATACGACTGATGTTACAAATGGAGGAGCTAATACACCTCGAAGGGGTGCCCTCTACTACATTTCTGGAGCTGACAGGCTTATCTTTATGATGCTTCCCGCAGTATCAAGCTGTCCAGATATCATGGGACTGCCTAGTACCACGAATAACGGACTGGAAGCGGGCGGCATGCGCTGCACGTATAAGATCAACTAAACAGCAATCGGTGCTTTGATTGGTGGATACGGATCATAACCTTCTAGGCGAATGTCGTCGAAGGTAAAGTCATCAATATTTTTGACATCGGGGTTGAGCCAGAGCTTCGGTAGGTCTTTTGGCGTGCGCGAAAGCTGTTCTTTCACCTGTTCGAAGTGGTTACTGTAGATGTGCGTGTCGGCCAAGGTATGAACGAACTCACCTTGCTCAAGGCCGGTGACCTGGGCGATCATGGCGAGCAGCAGCGAGTAGCTGGCGATGTTGAATGGTACGCCGAGGAAAGTATCGGCCGAACGTTGGTATAGTTGCAGGCTCAGTTTGCCGTTTGCCACATAAAACTGAAATAGGCTATGACATGGGGGCAGTCCACCCATCCGTACAATCTCATCAGTCTCAGCGGCGTTCCACGCAGTCACCAGCATACGACGTGAGTCAGGTGATTTTTTGATCATCTCAATCACGTTGGCGATTTGATCGATCTCCCCGCCCTTGCCGTCTGGCCATCGGCGCCACTGGACGCCGTAGACGGGGCCGAGGTCACCCCATTTCTGGGCAAACTCATGATCTGTCGCAACTTTGGCAATAAACTCTTTCATCTGAGCCTTCCATTCATCGGAATTGACTTCAGGAATAGGCAGGTTATTCTTTTCTAAGTACGCCTTGAACGGCCACTCATCCCAAATATGCACATTGTTTTGCGCTAGGTATTCAATATTGCCGGTACCTTTTAAAAACCATAGCAGCTCATGGACGACAGAATTGAAATAAAGCTTCTTGGTCGTGACGGCCGGAAAGCCCTTTGATAGATCATAGCGCACTTGGCGGCCAAAGACACTGCGCGTACCGGTGCCAGTCCGATCGTTTTTATCGGTGCCATTATCTAGGATATCCTGCAGTAGATTAAGATATTGTTTCATTTGTTTCCCCTCTTCGTTATATTAAGTATATCAAAAATACTCGCCCATATAGGCGAGTATTTTTATACGAAGGGGTGAAAGTTACTAGCTAACGACGTTTTCAACTTTGATACCAGGACCCATAGTGGTGGTGACGCTGGTAGACTTGACGTAGGTGCCTTTGAGGCTTGATGGTTTTTGGCTCTGTAGGCTGTCAAAGAAGCTGCGGGCGTTCTCTTCGAGCTTGGCAGCACCAAAGCTGACTTTACCGACGGCAAGGTGCACGATGGCTTGCTTATCGACGCGGTATTCTACTTTACCAGCTTTAGCTTCTGAGACGGCTTTTGCCACATCAGTCGCTACTGTACCGCTCTTGGGGTTTGGCATGAGGCCACGTGGACCAAGCAGACGAGCGTATTTACCAAGCTTTGGCATGTATTGCGGCGTCGCGACCAAGATATCGAAATCGATCTGTTCTTTATCAAGTTGCTTGATGAAGCTCTCGTCACCGACGATATCGGCACCGGCTTTTTTAGCGGCAGCGTGATCGGTTTCGGGAGCAAAGACAGCCACACGGACGGTTTTACCGGTTCCGTTTGGAAGCGAGACGGTAGCACGAATGTTCTGATCGGCTTGACGAGGGTCCACACCCAGGCGGACGTGAATTTCTACAGAAGCGTCAAACTTGACGGGGCTGGTCTTGGTGGCAAGCTCAAGGGCTTCAGCGAGTGTGTAGACCTTGTCTTTTTCGACTTGCTCGGCTAGCTTGCGGTAGTTTTTGCCGCGGCGTTCAAGCACAGGGCGAGTAACTGGGCGTGGGCCCTTTTTCTTGTTAGCTTCAGCTTCTGGATCGAGAGCAGAGGTGTCACCGGCTTCTTTGCGGGCTTCTTTTTCGGCCTTTTCAGCGGCTTCTTTGATAGATTTCTCACTGCGCTTGCCAGCTTTGGCGACAGTTTTTTCTGCAGGTGCGGCTTCGGCTGCGACAGCAGCGGGAGCATCTGCGCCGGCAATAGCGGCTTCGATCTCTGCAATAGTGTTTTTCTCGGTGACTTCAAGACCGAGGTCTTTAGCTCGTACGAGCAAATCGGCTTTTTTGGCCATAGGTATAAACCCTTTCTGTGGTGCAATCGGCTTTTTATGGCCTCCCAACATTGATTGTTATAGAGGTATTATAGCATTCGAACGCGGTTATCGCAATCATCTGCTGCGTTCTGAATGATAAGCAGTGGCAAGGAAGCATCAAACTGTAGATCGTCTATGACGGGTCGCAGTTCGGTATTGAGAGCTTCGTATCGTTCTCGAAGATCCTGAGCGAGGATCCTCATCTCTTCTTCGGCATCAAGATTGTCGGGCACTTGATTATTGACATATAACGCCCATACTGTTTCAAATTTGTTTATTACCTGACGCGCTGCCTGAAGACGATTCAATATATCCTCATCGGTGTTAATCTCATGTTTGGATACATAGTGTTCGTCTGGCATGGCTATGTATAATTATAGCCTCTGCCTTGATAAGTTGCGAGGAACGGGCAGCCGTATTATGCTAGTGGTTATGGATGAAATAAAAACTGCTCTTCACGAGCGTGGATTTAAGGGTGATATCGAAGACGCTGCCGATAAGCTCGAATTTTACTCACACGATGCATCGATGTTTGAGATTAAGCCCAAGCTGATTATTGCCCCGAAGACGGCCAAGGATGTATCGACGGCGGTCAAATTAGTCGCTGAGAATAAAAAGAAGCATCGCAGCCTCTCGCTGACCGCCCGGAGCGCTGGCACCGACATGAGTGGAGCTGCGATCAACGATTCGATCATCATTGATTTTAATCGGCATCTCAATAAGCTAATCTCTGTCAAAAAAGACAAAGCTGTCGTGCAGCCCGGCCTTTTCTTTCGGGATTTTGACGCCAAAACCGGTAGCTACCTCCTGCCGAGCTATCCGGCCAGCAAGGACCTCTGTACGGTCGGGGGCATGGTCAATAACAACAGCGGCGGCGAAAAATCACTCGAGTTTGGGAAGACCGATAAATACGTGCCGGAGCTGAAATTTATCTTTGCCGATGGTATCGAACGGGTTGTGAAGCCGCTTGATCGCCGTGAACTCAACGCAAAGATGGAGCAAGACGATTTTGAAGGCAAAGTCTACCGCGATCTGTTTCATCTGATCGATACTAATTATGAGCAGATCAAGGCTGCCAAGCCCAAGGTTAGCAAGAACTCGACGGGCTACAACCTCTGGAATGTCTGGGATAGAGACAAAGGCGTTTTTGATTTGACGCAGGTCATTATCGGTGCACAGGGAACGCTCGGATTCACCACTGAAGCTACGCTGAGGCTTGTCCCCCGCCCCAAACATTCAGGCTTGTTGGTCTTATTTATGCATGATACGCACAAGCTCGGAGACCTCATAAAGACCGTCCTTGAGCATAAACCAGCCACGTTTGAAAGCTTTGATGATGCCACCCTGTGGCTCAGTATTCGTTTTATGCCGAGCTTCCTGAAGGTTCTCGGGCCAATTCGCTTCGTTCATTTGCTATTTAGTCTGCTGCCAGATGGCCTGCAGCTGCTTCGTGGTATACCCAAGCTTATTCTGATGGTCGAATTTACGGGTGCCACCGAAGAGGAGGTACGCGCGAAAATATATAAACTACACAGAGAGCTCGGGCATGTCAAAGCTCGTTACGAGGTCAACGGTTTTGAGGAAGACGCGACCGAAGCAAAGAGTGAGAAATTCTGGATTATGCGCCGCTATAGCTTTCAGCTGCTACGGAGCAAAGTGAAAGACAAGCACACGGCACCGTTTATTGACGATCTGGTGGTCAATCCCGAGTATCTGCCGGAATTCCTGCCGCGTATCCGTAAAATCATCAAGAAATACAAACTGTTTGCGACGGTGGCCGGACACATGGGTGACGGCAACTTCCATATCATTCCGCTCATGAACATTGAGCGAGAATCGGAGCGCAAGAAGCTACTGCCGGCCATGAAAGAAGTCAATGAGTTGGTGCTGAAATATCACGGTAGTCTGAGTGGTGAACACAATGATGGCTTGGTGCGCGGGCCGTGGCTTGAGCAGATGTACGGCCGCGACATGGTTGATCTGTTTCGTGATACCAAACATATTTTTGATCCGCAAAATATCTTTAATCCCCACAAAAAAGCTAACGCCGATTGGGATTACAGCTACTCGCATATTCGCAAGAAATTTTAGTCTAACGTTGGGGTCTTTGATCTATGCTTGGCGACACAATTTCGTGCGGCCGGTGCGATCGTAAATAGTCAAAGCCATAATCACCCAGTTGTCGCAGGAGCTGCTCCTTGTCTCTGAGTGCCTTATCTTGCGCCTTAATCTCGCTTGCTAACTCATAATTTCCGTCGTTCGCGGCTTGTTCCCATAGGGACTCTAGTCTCATGTGGTCTGGTGTAGCCATAGTATTCTCCTTACTATAAAAATTATTATAACAAAATAGACGCACTAGTCGTGCGTCTATGTGAAGAGCTCCAAGACTCTTAGCCTTCGACTTCGACACCCATAGAGCGGGCGGTACCGGCGATGACTTTGACAGCACCTTCGGTGTCAATTGCGTTCAAGTGTTCTTTCTTGATCTCGGCAATTTCTTCGAGTTGAGCGCGGGTAATCTTACCAACCTTTTCGGAGTGTGGCTTGCCACTTCCCTTTTTAATGCCCGTTTTCTCACGAATGAGATCATCGACGGGTTGACCGAGCGATTTCCAGGTGAAGGTGCGGTCTTCAAACACTTGCAGGTGAACAATAACATCTTTACCCATCATGTCTTTGGTAGCGTCGTTGAACGGATTGATAAAATCCATCATATTGAGGCCCCATTGACCAAGGGTTGAACCGACTGGAGGCCCAGCGGTCGCGCGGCCAGCTGGCACGCGGAATTTGATATTTCCAATAATTTTCTTTGCCATGAAGTTTTCCTTTGTACTCAGTACTTTTCTTACCGAGTGCGTAACTAAGATAGTATAGCGTATTAGCTGTCTTTCATCAAGGGGCGAAAAATGTACTTGCCTCTGTATATAAAACGGCTTATGATTACAACAAGAAGAGACGAGAGACCTGTATGAAAAACCCCGCTGCTTCGCTACACGACCTTATACTTCCAGCTCCAAAAAAACTTTGGGTCCGCGGTGGTGCGGAAATGGAATGGCAAGAGCTGGAAAATGGTCGGCAGGAGCTTATACCAGTCTTCCCTATTACGATAGAATCCATTGAACCGCTGGGCTCAGCAGAGCCACTAAGAGATAATCTTGAACGGATAATAGGCCACCGCTATTCGTATCGCATACAGACCTCTGACGGGATTGAGCGTGAGGCGTCGGTCTATACTCCGGCTAGTATTAAACAAGAGGCTCCTGATTTCACTGTACTCCTTGATACGGCATGGTTTACGACGTTGGATGGGCATAACGACAATGTCGCCACTACGATTCTGAGCGAGACAAGCTTGCCGGTTATTTCGATCGGCGCTGAACACAGTGCAGTGTCCTCCTCGGCTTTTAATCCGGTCGCACTGGGAAAGACCGTTCTGCAAAGCGCTACAATATCATTAGCAAAAAGTGCTCAGTCATCTCAGCTTATCGGAGCCGCTCTAGCGGAGCTACACAGTATTCCAACACACTTTATAAAGGTGGGAGAATCGCGCGGTGGGATGGTGTCACCTGCCCAGGCTGCCTATGCTGAGCGTTACGACAACGAGATTCCTTATATGGATATTACGGCTCCCTGCGTGCCGATTAGGTTATTTGAAGAGGATGGAGATATGCTCCGTCTTGGCCAATTTCCAATGTCAGAAGTCATGGGCGCCGTTGCCGTGGGTGTAGAAACAGCTCGGAAAAAAATCACCAACCGACTCCTCGGGACGGTCTCTTTGAATGCTCATTTTGGTATTAGCAACGTTATTGGCCAGGCACCAGCGCTAGCAAGCGGTGAAGCCGGAGAATTCCCGAAATGGATGCGGCGCGACAGTGCTATTCACATTGTGACATTTGGCAACGATAGCGTCAGTCGGCCAGAAGTATGGAAAGACCTTTATGCGGAGTTTCCGAACGCAGCCATTATTACACTTCATGGCACTCACATGACGCTTGCTCACCCCGAGACACTTCGTCACTTAGTCGACAGGATTAATAAATTTAAAGTGGAGAGTAAGACTAAGAGTAATATAGTATCCTCGATTGACTGGAAAAAGGTTCATCTCAAGGATGATGACCGTCGCATTTCGTCCAAGCATTTACAAGAGCTTAAACAGGTCATCTGACGACAAGCTGCAAGTAGTGTATGTTATGCGTCGTTTTCGGCCGAATGGATAAGGATGAGGTTAAAGGCAGCTTCTGACAAATCTGGTTGCGTTGTCGCTACAAGACGAGCACGCTCCATACTTGATCTTACTTCGGTAAGTGATTCATCATATGCGCTGCGTGGTTTTGGTTGATCTTCCATAGCTCTAGACCTTCCTTACCTGCAAGGCATCCAGCTCTACCGGAGTATCACGCCCGAACATACTGACCATGACCTTGATTTTGCCTTTTTGGGTGTCGATTTCGGAGATAGAACCATCAAAGCCCTTGAACGGACCATCGGTAATAGAGACAACTTCGCCTTCTTGGAAATCGATTTGGTGCTTGGGGTCTTCGACGCCCATGCGCTTCTTGATCTTGGCGATTTCGCTATCTGACACCGGCGTTGGCTCGGTACCACTGCCCACAAAGCCGGTGACGCCAGGCGTGTTACGGACAATGTACCAGGTTTCGTCGGTCAGCTTCATTTCTACCAGCGCGTAGCCTTGGAAAATCTTGGCCTCGATAACTTTTCGTTTGCCGTTTTTGATCTGGATTTGCTTTTCCTTCGGCACCATAACGTCGAAAATCTTATCGGCCATATCGACGGCGTTAATACGCTGGCGGATGCTGTCGGCTACCTTCTCTTCGTAGCCGCTGTAGGTGTGGATGGCGTACCATTGCCGTGATGAATCGTATCGGTTTTTTGACATTGTATTGTTATCCTTTATCCTAAAATTTGTTCAAATAGAAATTTAAATCCGGCATCAAGCAGAAGTACCATGACGACGAAAAAGCCAGTGAATAGCAAAACAGCGCCGGTGAGGCTCCAGGTAGCGCCGCGGGTGGGCCAACGGACTTGGCGTAGTTCGACCCAAGCGCCCTTGAAGTAACGGCCGGCAGCCATAAATGGCCGAAGCAAGATGAAGGGAGAGCCGCTGCTCTCAACTCGTGCTGGAGCTGCCTTCTCGGTCTTCTTTACCTTTTTTGGTGAGCTGTCGCTGCTCGCCTTGATGCGAGTAACGGTCGAGGTACTGTCTTTTTTTGTGGCCACGGTGTAAATCTCTCCCAATTAAAAAAGTTTGCTTTGCGCAAACTGTCAAGTACCACTATATACCACTGGTGGGCGCGGCGTCAAGCATGGTATGATATGAGGTATGTTTGAAGGGGTTCTTGTTGTACTACTGAGCATCGTAACACTCACGGCTGGATGGGCGCTCATGCGAATCAGCCGAATAGTCAGTAAGCATAGCTATCGCCCCGCTCCGCCTAACTCTAATGAACTACCAACGGTTAGTGTGTGTATTCCGGCGCGTAATGAAGTCCACGCTATGACGGAGTGTCTGGAGCGTGTACTTGCCAGTGATTACCCGAAGCTTGAGATTATCGTGCTCGACGATAGTTCGGTGGATGATACCTCAATCTTGATCAAGTCATTCGCTCACGCCGGAGTGCGATTTATTGAAGGACGTCCCCTACCCGAGGGCTGGCTGGGTAAGAACAACGCCCTGCAGGGCCTTTTGGAGGCAGCGAGCGGCCAGTACGTCTTATTCCTCGATGTGGACACGACACTTCGACCGAGTAGTATCTCCCAGCTGGTAGCTACTGCGACGACTCACCAGTATAATCTTGTATCGGTGCTGCCGCAGCGAGAGGATGGACTCAGAGCGAGCGTATTCCTGGGCACACTCAGGTATTTTTGGATATTGTTTTCCCAGCACATGACTCGTCCTGCTATGAGCGGTGCGTGCTGGCTTGTCAGTCGTGAGAAGTTGGCTGCGCTCGGTGGCTTCGGCGACTATAAAGCCTGCACACAACCAGAAGATAACATCGCTGATGTACTTAAAAAGAGCCAACTCATTATTAGCAATAAGCAGCTCGGTATTAGCTACGAGAAGAAATGGACATCTCAGGTTGAGACGAGTACCCGGCTTTTGCGGCCCCTACTGGGAGGCACAGCAAAGTCAGTGATGGTAGCTGGAATTATCGTGACGATGGTTATCGTGCCGCTCATCGGCATGGTTGTGGGTGTGCAGCGAGCCCATCCTGTCATTCTGGTGCTAAGTGGGTTAAGTCTGCTTTTTCTGACCTGTGCTTCGCTTCGGTACTATAAAACTGTCTGGCGCTATGGTTGGTGGCTTGGTGCACTTCACTGGCCATATGTTCTACTCCAAGAAGCAGCCCTCATTCTGATAAGTATCTATAAGTATAGTCGCGGCGCAGTCACCTGGAAGGGTCGTTTAATTAACGCAAGTGGTCGTTAGGCGGTTTTGTGGCACTTTATTTCTTAAGAGGTAGTTCAATACTAAATGTTGAGCCGTGATTAAGCCGACTTGTCATCTCGATAGTACATTTTAGTTTTTTGGCGAGCTTGGTTGCCACGTAGAGGCCGAGACCAGTGCCACCAGTTTCGCGGGTACGGTAATCCTCTGAGCGGTAGAACTTTTGGAAGATCTTGGCCTGGTCTGCCTTACTAATGCCAATACCGGTGTCTTTCACGCTGAACGCAACCTTCCCATCATTCGTTTTGACAGACAGCGTAATACTACCCTCTTTTGTGTATTTGATAGCGTTGGTGATGAAGTTTTGCAGGAGTTCATGCAGATAAAGACGGCTGGCGGTAACAGTTCCTAATTTGGGTGAGGTATCAAGATTGAAATGCAGGCCTTTTTTCTCAGCCTCGGGAGCGTATTCGGCGAACAGATTTTCGACCAGCTCTTTGATGTTGATGTCCTCCGCCGCATCGGCCACGCCACGCTCGGCACGCGAGAGCGTACTAAGATCGTTCACCATCTTAGCAAGGAATAGAACTTGATCATGAGCGGTCTGAAGGCCCTCGCGCAGCAGATCGTCATGAATATCGTCACGCTCAAACATGAGCTGCGCATTACTAATCGTGCCCTCGGCAATAGCAATCGGTGTACGAAGTTCATGGCTGACAACGCTAATAAACTCATCGCGTTCTTCCTCCAGACTTTTGGACTTGGTGATATCGCGCAGAATGATGATATACCCATCTTGGGCTTGGGAGCGCTTCGACTGGCTGTAGCTACTCCGAATTGGTGAATACGTTAGTTCGAGGCGTACATCCTCTTCACCGATGACCATATGAAGGGTGTCGTTCACGCTCACCCCTTTTGACTTTTTCAGGAGGTCAATGAATCGAACAATATTATCATCTTCATCGTAGAGCGTGACGATATCGTCAATTCGTTTGCCACTAATGTTTTGATTGGTATCAAGCAAACCAAGACTGGCAGCGTTATAGATGGTGACTACTCCATTTTTGTTAGTACTGAGAACCGCATCGGCGAGATTATTAACGAGTGTTAGGATACTGTCGCGCTGCAGCTCTTCATCTTTCTTACTTCTCGCCAGCAGCCGGCTATCGGTTTCTTGAGCTTTGGTGAGGGCAATAGTCGCCAGCCCGACGACAACGACCGCGAGCACCGCCATGATGTTATCGACGAGAATGTCGGGACGGTCAATATGAATAATAAGATCAGCGCTTCCTGTGGCAAATAGCGTGACTAAACTTAACCGCAATCCGCTGTTAGAAAAATAGGCGTAGGTAGCGAGCGTCAACAGCACCCAGCAGCCGATAAAAGGCATGGCGAACCCAGAGATAAGCAGAAGATAGGCTGCACCAAAGAAATGATAGGTAATAAGCCGGAGGGCGGCACCACGTAACGATTTTGTGTAAAACAGAAATTGAAAGATGCCGACAATCATCCAGCTCGTCATGAGCAGCCAGAAGGTCGAGGTTGGTATAGGGTTCGGCGTGTCAATGACCCCATAGAGAACGAACATACCATAGAGCAAAAAGACGACAGGAACGACGAGCCCGCTGAGGCGCATGATCTGCTGCGATTTTTCACTTGTTGTAATCCCACCGAATTGCATAGTAGTGTCATTATACCTTTTTTTAATGCGTACGCCTAGATCGAGGGTGTATGGGTCTTGAGGAGCTTACGATGCTGTTTGTAATCTGGGTCGCTGGCGGCTACGAGGGCCCAAAAGGCGGGGCTGTGATTCATTTCCTGAGTGTGTGCGAGCTCGTGAATCAGCACGTAATCAATCAGCTCAAAGGGTAGCTTCATGAGCGCAATATTAAGGCTGATCGTGCCATTACTGCTACAGCTTCCCCATCGGCCGCTGGCGTGCGAAAAGCGGACTTTTTGAAAGTGATAGCCGTGCTGCGTCGCCAAGTACGACAGGCGTTTGGGTAGATAGCTTTTAGCTTCAATTCTGAGTGCGCCGCCGATGACGTCGCGAATGGCAGTGATAACCTGGGCATCGCTAAGTGACATTTCGGGCGGCACTGTCGCGATGATCTGTTGCTGATGACGTTTTGCGCTAAGTATAGACCCCGAACGGACGGTGAGATGATGGCTCTTGCCCACCGGCATGCCATCGTACAGCGTGAGGGTAGTCTGTTCATGCTGGGCAAGCAGCTGCCGTAGTTGAGTTCGTGAATTCCCGATGACCCGCTTAATATAGAGCTGAGGCGTGTAAAGGGGCGACGAGACGCGTAAGGTGCCGTCTGGCGCGACCCTCATACGGATAGAGCGAGCCTTGGCGCTGCGTCTAATGGTGATGGTGCCAAATTCTTTATCAATGAATGCAGGCACGTGGGTTGCTACCTTGCTCGTTTTACGTCTGTAAACGAGCGCATAGGGGGAGCGCTATGAGACGATATCTCGGCCCTCGGTGCTGATAGTCGCTTGAGGACACTTTTGGCTTGGGTCGCATAGGTATGCTTGCCACTAATAACGATCGCTTTTTCATTTTCATGCGGTGGACTGAATCGTTTCGTAAGTTTGGTATAGTCTTCATCAGATAGCTTCGCCTGCTTGCGGCTGCGAGCGCGAGCCGTATCTGGGTCGGTTTGTACCCACACAAAGAGAATTTCATAGCCATGGTTTTTGAAGAGTTTGGTTAGCTCGGTACGTTCAGCTCGAGAATAAGCGAAACCCTCAAGGATCAAGGAGTGATTAGTTTTTAGCAGCTCTCGTAGTTGATGCGCAATGAGCTTTGCAAGCATCTTCTGATCTGTCACGAATGGGCGAAATGTGTCGTAGCTGACGTAGGGCGCACTAAAGGTATCAGCAAATTTCTCCGCAAAGAAGCTTTTCCCACTACCAGGGATGCCGACCATCACGATAGCGTGAGGTTGATTCAGGCTTAATGATTTCATATATGACAGTATAGCAAGTTTATGACATTTATAACAAATTACGAACCCGGATCATGGCCGAGTTCGATGAGCTTTTCGACAAGTTCTTCTTTGGTAAGGCTTGAGGTATCCACGTTGTTATGAACCGCAATCATGTACCCCTGCAGCACATGCTTCAGATGAATGGCGTCACGCCGCCAGAAATAGTTTATCTGATAATGATCGGTCGAGTTCATCACACGGCTCGAGATAGTCAACGAGCCAAACAAAGGTCCGACACTGGTCGTCACGTTCAAGATATCCTCAACGCGAATACTAATAACGCTTGACGACCAAAAGAACGAACGCTTAGTAATGGTAACTTTGGTCCTATCAAGCACAAGAGTGTCAGGAAACAGATTGTTCGGTAGTATGACCGTCTGGGCACTGGCCAAGATCTCTTTAGACTGAGCTACAATCTTATTGAGCTTTTTGAATGACTTTTCAGCGCTTGTTTGCTTGGCCGCGGGATACAGCGTGGTAATATCCTGCTTTAGGAATTCTTTGGTGACGTCGTAGGTGCGCGTGGCCGCTTGACCCATTTTGCGGCTTTGACGTAAGAGTAGTTCGTAGGGCGTAGGCCGTCTTGGATCTTCGTCAACCATTGGTACTGATTGCCTGAGTGATTCTTCGTCGTCCATGTTGTTTCCTCCGATACACTACTCATAGTATACACCACCTGTCGCCTATACCGCTAGTGTTCTAGTGTTTTTGCGTGGTTGGCAATGTGGTTATCCATCAAAGAGTTGGGCCCGTCAATACAACCAAAGAAACGTTCTCGGTCGGGCTCTAGCTCAAGGACGAACATATCGCTAAATTCGGCTACCGTATCTGGCAGGCTGTCGCGCGTTCCGTCAATAAGATTAAGGACCGACTGCGCGAGGGAGATGTCATATGAGGCAATAGCTACCATATCTGGCCCTGCGATGGGCTTGCCAGTAGCAATTGCGGTTATAGTTCTTTCTACCACCTCTGAAATTTCATCGAGCGACTCACCATTTTCTGGCGAAGTTAGTCTGCTAAAAGGCACCCTTTGCTCGACACTCATATCGTTATTAAACTCCTTTAGGCGAAGTCTTGTCAATAAAAAGCTAACGCTAACTGGGCGATAGAGACTAGGCTGTAGCTTCAGTAAGCTTGGCCAGACGCTCCTGCCTGGCAAATTGGCCTTCTTGGACGTTATTCGTCACAATATCATCAAGATCGGCAGCGTGCATAAATTTCAAGGTTTCGGTGACTTTCGTAGTACCATTTGGCTGACTCTCAAAGAGTACGGTACCAATATGCACGTGTCGAGGGTTCGGTTCAAAGACAAAGGTCGAAACAATTTTCTGAGCCGACACAAGCTCCTGATAGATGCCGCTCCAAGCAAACGAGTCATGATTTGGGCTAGAATAAACGAATCGCCACGAGCCTCCCACATGAACGTCAAGTTGGTCGACTTCGACAGTAAAGTTATCTGGCCCCCACCACTTCGGTATCTGGACTGGATCGGTATAGGCCTGGTACAGAGCTTCCGCCGTGGCGTTAAATGTGCCGATTATGGTTACTTCTAGGGTGTCTTTGTTGATTGTAAAGCTATTTTCAGTCATTGGCCCCACTATACCGTAAGCACTTTAGGGCGTCAATGAGATTTGCGACTTAAGACCTGTTTTTTCCGAGTCTCGACGGCCACCATATGAGCCTCCCAACATCGTACGATAGAGCAGGTACGAGCAGTGATCGAACGATAATGGTGTCGAGGAGCACGCCAAACGCCACGATGAAAGCCAATTGAGCCAGGAACAAGATGGGTATTATGCCAAGCGCTGCAAAGGTGGCTGCCAGTACCACGCCTGCGGAAGTAATAACTCCTCCTGTCTTGCCCAGGCCGCGTACAATCCCCTGGGATGTTCCACGTTTTTGTGCTTCCTCGCGGACGCGAGTCATTAGAAATATATTGTAATCAATTCCCAGGGCTACAAGAAAGACGAAACCAAACAGTGGTACGGACGCGTCGGCGCCCGGAAAGCCCAAGATATGATTAAATACCACAGCCGAGATGCCGAGCGTGGCTGTATAGCTGACGATGACCGTTGCTATCAGGATCAGTGGAGCAACCAGCGCCCTTAGCAGCAGCGCGAGTATAATGAAGATAACTACGAGCACAATTGGAATGATCTTCATCAAGTCATTCTTGGCAGTGACGTTGGTGTCCAGCGCTATTGCAGTCGTACCTCCGACCATAGCCTTAGGGTCAATCTTTGCTACCGCCGCACGTGCCTTGTTTACCACAGCCTCTGCCTCCTCGGAGTCTGGTTCGGTAGTACTCTGGATAGCATATATGAGCACTTTGCCGTCCACCACTTTTGGTGGTATCGTGATAGCCTCGCTTGGCCGCTCTGCCTCTCCGCTATAAACCGTAGCCGTGGTAATACCGTCTATCTTTTTGAGCGTGCTGACGATGTCTGCTCGGTCATCTGCTCGGGCTACCACCACCATCGGCGTGCCGATTGTCGAGTCGAAGTGCTTCGCGAGCACTGCTTGGCCGTCCACGGCTTCAGATCTCGTTAAAATGAGATCGGTCTGAGGGACGCCGTTTGCTTTCAGCTGCATCAGGCCGACGCTGCTAATACCAAGCAGAATGAACGTACTGATCCAGATAAGCCGTGGCCTCCGAGTGACTGTTGTACCGACCCAACGCCATAGTACCGCGATATCTTGGTTAGTTTTACTGTTTTTTTGTACAGACTCGGGCGTATGCTTAGGGCGGGTTGGCCAAAATGATACCCGCCCGAACAATACTAAGAGTGCAGGAAGAAATGACAGCGTGCTAAGGAGCGAAAAGACAATACCGGTGGCGGCGATCGGGCCAAGGCTCCGGTTGGAATTAAGATCAGAAAAAAGCAGGCACAGCAGCGCTGCAATGACCGTAAACCCAGAGGCTAGAATAGGTTCTAGGGTTGTTTTGAATGCTCGGCTCATAGCACTCCACTTTGATTCAATATGTTCGAGCGTTTCTCTATACCTGGCTACGAGTAAAAGTGAGTAGTCGGTCGCCGCGCCAATGACAAGGATTGATAATATTCCCTGGCTTTGGCCGTTGAGCTCAATCCATCCCCATTTTGCCATCAAGAAGACAATGAGAATGGCTCCGCAAAGGGCAAACATCGCATTCATAAGAACTAAGAATGGAAGAATTAGCGAGCGATATACGAGTAAAAGAATGACGAACACGACGAAAAGTGCCACGATGAGCAGTACCCCGTCTATACCACCAAATGCTTTCACGAGATCAGCGGTGAGACCCGCTGGCCCGGTGACGTATGCCGTCTGGGCGACTGGCGTATTGTTCTTAACGATAGAGCGTAACTCGGCAATTTGCGCCTTCGTTTCCCCAGGGCTATCCAGCGGAACGATAAATTGAACAGCCTTCTTGTCGGCAGATGGTATAGGGCCCGCAATAGTACTGGCTGAACCGGTGCCCAGTACATCGCCAAGCTTTGATACGAGAGCCCGGTACGAGCCGTAGCTCGCAGGCGAGATCGGTGTGTCAGATTCAAATACGATGAGTGCAGGAATAGAGTTAGAATTACGGAATTTTGCTTGGATCTCTTGTACTTTTGTCGACTGGGCGCTGGCTGGCAAGAAAGCCGCCTGATCGTTCGTGGAGACCGACGACAATTTGCCAAACGTCGGGCCGCCGAAGGACGCAACACCAAACCATGCGATGATGAGGAAAACCGGAACAAGTCTGCGTGTCCAGGTATATATTTTTGAGTGTGCCTGTAGCTGGCGTAGAGAGAAATTCATGTTATCAAGTATAGCGTACTTGACGCCTAGCTCTGTAGAAATTCTACGTATCCTACAAGAGAGGACGCACTATTGTGCTTATACTCGGTAGCCCCTAGTAGACGAGCTTAGAACTTTTTACTCTATTTATTGAAAACGTCAATTTCGAATATGGTAATGTGTATCTGGAATGGTGAGACAGCTAAAAAAGGCACGTCTAACTCATATATCACGTGCGAATAACATGATGGTACTTATGATGCGCAGACCTATGGTGTTCGATGGCATAAACACCCAGTAGTATTAGACATCCGCCAGCTATCATCTCG
>Ga0172380_10004023_pt1 | contig 19411 bp, 17 predicted proteins | sample Leawe162metaG_FD_119747 | JGI IMG/M metagenome (GOLD analysis project Ga0172380, IMG submission 119747) | Leachate microbial communities from a municipal landfill in Southern Ontario, Canada - Leachate well 162 metaG | ecosystem: Engineered > Solid waste > Landfill > Unclassified | place... | reverse complement strand
CGCTGGCACAATTTCAGATTCAGAGCTGGAAGCTGCGGGTAACCGTGTCCAGAAACTTATTGAAGACGCGGGCGCTGCTAATATCGAACGCGCAGAGCTCGGTAAACACAAGCTCCAATACGAGGTGAAGAACAACAAGTTCGGAAGCATCGTAACTTTCACTTTTGATGGTGAAGGCAATGCAGCTAATGTGATTACCGCAAAGCTCAAGCTTTCAAAGGATGTTGTACGTTTTGTTTGCGAGCTTTTTAATGCCGCACGCTTAAAGCGCACACCACAGATTGCAGACACTGCGCTCATCAAAGCATCACGCGAAAAGGAACGCGAAGAGCGTGACCGCGAACGTGGTGGTGATCGCAATGATCGCGACGACCGTGGCGTTGGCCAAGTCTTTGCATCAGGTCACACAGAAAAATCAGAACCAGCTCCGGCAACCGATAAGCCGGTTGATCTCGAGGAGATCGATAAAAAACTTGACCAACTGTTGCAGGGTGATCTAACACCCACAGTGTAATTCATAAGAGGGATATGAATCTCAACCGCGCACAGATCATCGGCAATTTGACTCGCGATCCAGAATCGCGTTCAACCCCGGCAGGTCAGACAGTATGCTCATTTTCAATCGCAACAACGCATGCCTACAAGGATGCGTCGGGGCAGAAAGTTGAAAAGCCTGAGTATCACTCAATCGTGGCGTGGGGCAAGTTAGCAGAAATTTGCACACAATATTTAGGAAAAGGCCGCAAGGTCTACGTAGAAGGCCGGTTGCAGACACGCGAATGGACATCTCAGGATGGTCAAAAGCGAACACGAACAGAGATCGTTGCTGAGAATGTCATCCTTTTGGATCGTGCATCAGGCGGCGGTGCTCCAGGCGCTGCGCGCCCAATGGGTGGCAGCAATTCAATGGAGGAGCCAGTTGCAATTCCAATCCAAAATTTAGACGACGAAATCAAAATCGAAGACATTCCATTCTAAGGTATGAAACCAAAGTCAAAAAAAGACAAAAAAGAAATGAAGCCAACCGTTGCTGCAAAGCAGAAAATGTGTCATTTTTGCGTACAAAACATCGAAGATGTTTCACCACGTGACACCATGACGCTCCGCCGCTTCGTTTCTTCATTCATGAAGATCGCTCCACGTCGCCGCACAGGCCTCTGTGCTATGCACCAGCGTAAAGTTGCACGTTCAATCAAGGTTGCTCGTGAACTCTCGCTTTTGCCATACGTAGCTGAATAAAATCAGCCCGACGATTTCTCAAAAAAATGCTGGCACCACCTGAAAAGGTGGTGCTGTGTTATAATTTACGAACTATGGAAAAAACCTCTTCGCGAAAACCTATTATTGGGCTTTTTATACTGCTTTTTTTGGGTGTAATTATCTTGGGTTTATTGGCGTTACTTCAAAATCGCGAGATTAATCGGCTTTCTGCACAGAAACCTGTTGCCGAAGCTCAGGCGGTTGTCGAAAAAACAATTGTGACACAAGAAAATTTCGACGGAAAATACTCAATTACTCAGTACTGTGAGGGCACAGTAGAGGATGTGACGTATGAAGCCTACGATTTCACTGCTAAAAACTGCATGGGAGAAAATTCGCTTGTGTATAGTGATGGAATTCAAAACAAAACAATTTTGACTCAGGGCTTCGCTAAGGAAGGTTATTATCCTGCATTATTTTTACAGGCAGATTTTGTTTCTTCTACTAAAAATAACGCTCATATTTTGGTAGAATTCAGGGATTATGCATATTGTTTTGCAACAAATAAATGTCGTCATGGTATTTCTTCCGGATATAATTATTCGATTGACGTTTTGAGCGCAACAACAACGTTTCTGAATTCTTTTCCTCCTGGATCAAAAATTGATTCTGTTTACTGGAATCCAGAAGGAACACGGGCTGTTATTGTAGAAAGTACGTGTATGGAGGGTGGTTGCGATAAGGCACCACTCGGTGGTTACGATCTAGAAAAGGATGAATTTCGTACGATAACAAAAGAGCAAGCGGTTGGTTCCGTATCATATACAGATGTAGATCTTGCGGCGTATGGTGCACATTGGAAGTCTGTTGAATGGAAGTCAGACAAGGAATTTGCTGCAACATTAATTAATCCAGACGGAACAAAGAAAATTATCAAGGGAACTTTTTAAACATATGCGCGATTGGAAATCATTACTAAAAAAACTTGGGTTTACGGAAGGCGAGGCGATGGTTTATATCGCAGCATTAGAAATGGGTTCGGCAACAGTCCAGGATATTGCGAAAAAAGCGAAAGTTTCTCGTGTCACGACTTACGCTGCAATTGAACGATTGGTGCACCAAGGTTTGATTACAACGGTAATGAAAGGAAAACGCGTGCTCTATCACGCAGAACCGCCAAAACGCTTGATTGAAGTTGTTTCGCGTCATGTTGCGTCGATTGAATCGACGCTCGCGGATATTAAAGATAGTGTTGATGAGTTGTCGTTGCTGCAGGGTGGGGAGAAACCGGCGGTTAAGGTGTATGAAGGGCCGGATGCTCTGCAGGCATTACAGGATGATATCTTAAGTGAGAAGCCAAAGAAGTTCGATGTGATAACTAACCTGTTGGCGGTACGAAGCTTGTATACACCAGAGAAGCGTCAGTCATATCTTAAAAAAGAAGCGCCTAAACAGCAATCGCAATCCGATATCCGTGTCGTTGGTATTTTGCCGGAAGATGGAGGTGTGTGGACTGGAAATGTGATAACGAAAGTTTCACTAGATCGAAATAAATATAATTTTGCCGCGGATATTACTATTTACAACGATAAGGTCGCGTTATCTGTATTGCGAGGCAAACAATATATGGTTCTTATCGAAAGTAAGGATTTGAGTGACGCAATGCGTGCGCTATTTGATCAGATAAAAAAATAATGCCGCACCGTACACGATTTGGGCGACTGCTTGTGCGGTCGCTTTTTCGTGTACGGGCGGCGTTCTTTCCGAAATTGAGCATGGTCTACGTGTGCGAGAATCGCATTACAATGACCAAACTCATTTTTTGGTAACCTTGAGAGCGCGATTTCGCGCTAACCGCCGCAGCCCATGGGATCCTCCTGTCTGGAGCACCCTCGGTCCGGCAGGCATGTGCTGTTTTGCATGGTTTCCTCCGGATGGAGGGTTGTTGTCGCGACCGGATCACTTGTCCGTCGTGTGAAAATAGTATCATAAAATGCGATATTTGTCAAGCATAGCCTTACGAAACGAATATTATATGGGGATAACTACCTAGATTTAATACCAAAAACAATCAAATTTCATAAATATTAGCCAAATTTAGCTAAAAACGCATAAAGTGTATACCACCCCTTGACAAATAGAATTGCCTGTGTTATTCTACTTTCAGTTCGATGCTGGAACTGGTGAAAACTCCTTGTGAGTCTTGCCAGGGAGCATCGAATTTTTAGTTGGTTGCGTGAGCCTGTCACATGCTTGTACAGGGTACGCACAAATCTCCTATAGCTCCGGCTCGGAGAGGTGTGCCTCTCACTCAGTCACGCTGTTCTCTACAGTTCAAAATATACGGGATGTTGACCAGCATCAGCATCCCGGCCGGGGGCGGACGTAAAATTCTGCCCCGAGCCGGGGTGTGGATGCAGGCATCTCGATTGCAGTTGTAAATTTTGTCTTAGCCGCGCAGGTATTCTAGCGGCCAACGGTGAGCACAGCGGAATGGTCCGAACTCACTAAGACAGAAAGCAATTGTACAGAAGGAACCAGGCTCAATATCAGAATACTTGAGCTTGAATTCACTCGACGGGGGATGGGCTGGATGAATTCGGTCTGTCTAACTCGGGCTATGCGCCAAAGAAGCGCAAGTCTCATCGGTCGAACCGTTGTCTCTTTTTGGTTGTATGGATTGGACATTCAAGGCGGGTAGATTGAAACAGCTATCCACGCCTCCAGCTAGCAAGTGCGTTGCAGCTGGTTAAGGAGGGTGCGCGCGTTGCGCTGCCTTCAGATACGGATGACATTTCTATCGGCCATCGGGCTGGTATGGAATGCAGGCATCGCCGAATCAATCGGCAAACCCTGGCGAGCGCAAACTGTCGCTTGCTTCATCTGGTCGATGCGAATCGCTCGTGTCTAGGCTCACCAATGGGTGAGGAACGGCATGTGTGTGGCGATATTGCATCCTTGTTTTTCGGGAGGTTGAATGCGATTAGTACGCGTTCCCTCCTGACCTTTTTTGGGAACATGCAGCAACAATGCTCGTGTTTCTAAACCAAGGTAACTCTATTCGTTTAATTTTCGTGTTCGAGCATCCTCTCACCTCATAAAAAATTGTGGTGTGAGAGGATGCTCGCCCGGCGTTTTGAGCATACCCAGGCCAGATCTGCCTGAACTGACGTCGGCTAATGATTTCCACATCATTAGTACCCATGGTCGACCGTGCGAGGATGGAGGAAGGACCATCTTGGTGCGGCTGTGTTGTGGAAGACACAGAAGTTCGTGTTAGAAATATCACGGACACGTAAAAACATGATGTGTGGCAAAACAGCACACGTGGCCCTTCGATCATGCGGCCAGCGGTTCCTCCGCAGATTGTTTTTACCTTGCTGCTGACGTGGTAACTCGCGGCGTAGCAATCCTTTGGCGAAGAGACCTCCGATCTTCGCCTCCTTTTTTGGGGGCATAAACATGTCGTTTGTGTTTCTAATTCAAGGTTCTATAGGCCGCGTGCGGCCGGAGGTTCAATGAGAATTGTTGTCGTTCGTATTACTCGTCATGCCGCAGATACGGCTCGCGTCGATGCGCTGAAAAGTGCTTTTGGCAACGAAGTCGTTATCGTCGACCGTGACATTCCGTACGGGATCGACCCGGTGGCTGCTGTGACGCAGCTCATTGAGTCCGTCAAGGCCGAAGTCGGCGGCGCGGTCGTTGCAGTCGAAGCGCAAGCTCCGCTTTCTGTCTTAATTAAGCTCGTCCAACAACGCTCCGAAATCGGCGCTAAACTCATCCGCGCGCAGTTCGAACGTGATGCCACTGGTCGCGCGGTGGTGGTTGGGAAGGATGAGAGCGGGCGCGACCTGCTCAAATTCTCCCATTACGAAGAATTCGTGCGAATCGAGTTCGAGATGATTCCTCTGCCTGTGACCGAGCCGCTTTAAATGAGCCGTACCCGTTAGGCTCAAAATTGGATTGAGTGTTCCTTACTCTCCAATAACGGGTTCCTTTTTGAGGGCATCACACGTGTGTGTGGTGTGCTCAAAATCGAATAAGCATTTTTTGGGAGGGTAAGGTGAATATTCCGTTTCTAAAGAAAAAAATCGCCATTGTTCTGTGGCGAGTAAACGAACTCGAGCAGTTTCAAGGTGATGAAGTCTTGAGACTAGCTGTTCGTAAATTACGACTTCAGATCAGAATTAAAAATCTGCGTCAGAAGCTGGCCGAATTAAAGCACCAAGAATATCGTGCTTGGCGTCTCGAAGAGTTGGTAGAGGAAAGTTACAGGAATCGCGGAACTTATAAAAAAGGGGAGGATTCATGAGCGTAGTCGTTAAGTCTTACGGTGTCCTGGTTCATTGTGCCACAACCTTCAAGAAAGAGGAGACTCGCGCGATTGTATATCGGTTTACCGTTATCCGACGAAACGGTGTGGTCATCAAGCGGGTCTGACCAACCCTTGAGTGCTCTAGCCCAGCACTCGTAAAAATTAAGCTCCGACGTCACCGGTCGGTTATGTAGTGCGCGCTCAATTGAGCTCTCCGCACACAGTCTGGCGAGCCTGGGGAAGCAGCGCCCTTTGAAGGTGAATTTAACGATTCACCACCTTTCTTGGAAACATAAGCGTGTGTTTGTGTTTCTAAATCAAGGTGCGAACTACATTTAGCCTCGGAGGCAGTGATGATGGAGAGGCTTTTTCGTTTTTTCGCAAGTATGGCAGTATTCGTGTTTATCATGTACGTGTCATGGACCGACGTTTGCCCAATGTTCTATGCGTCTACAATGCAGCGCTTTGCCCTTGCAATAGAGTATTGGGATACCACTGCGGGTCAGCTGTACTTGGTGTTTGGTCTCATGAGTCTCGCTGGAGCCATCACTTATCCGTTGCTAGGTTTTTTATTGTTGTTTCGTGTTTACGCGATCAAAAATAAACCTGGTGATTGAAAGAGTGCTTTTGTTGGCAAGTTGGACGTGAAACAGTGAGCAAACTAATAGCCGCGTGCGGCTGGACAGGAGGTTCCCATGAAGACGTTTTGCCTGATGATCGTGCTCGCGGGAAATTCGCTCTGGTGGCTGTTTGCCGGATTCACGCTGGGGATGGCTCCGTTTGTAGCGCACGATCTCGAGAGCTTTGAAATGCGGTTAAAGATGAGTGGCGTTATAGCGCTTCTTGCTTTGCTGCAATCACTGCTTCTCGTGATGACTGTGCGCGTATTCTGGAAAACCCCTGTCCAGACAGTTAAGCGAGGTCTGTAAAACTTTCGCACTCAACCCCTCATGCGACAGGAGGCGCATGAACACTATCCGCACGGCCACACGGCACGGCGGATTTTTTATTTAGATGCTATAATAATTTGTAAGGGATTATTATTATGTTTAGAAAAAAAACAAATGAAGAGCTTTCTCGGCAGTTAGATCGCGTAGGAAGTGTTATTGGTGAATCTATTGAGCCACCATTTGATAAACGCGAGCGTCTCTTTCATAAATCGTCAGAGGAGTTATCAAATTTTTTCCCTAAACGTTATAACCTCTATACAGAGATACTTCGAGATGGAAAAAATCTTGATAAAGAACGTCGTGAAGAAATTCAATCAACATTACGAGCACTTAATAATTTAGATTTTTACATTGCTAATCATCGAACGGGTAATGAGCAGGATCGAATATTACGTGCACGCCAATTTACCGTTTTTGAAGATTTACGTGATTATTTTGAAGACGGGAAAACTCGTGGGTATGTTAAGTTGCCAACAGGCGTGGGTAAAACCGTTCTATTTTTAGAATTAGTAAAAGCACTTCGTCAAAAAACACTAATCGTTGTCCCGACGAATCAGCTTGTTGACCAGACACTTGAGAAGCTTAAAGAGTTTGCATCAGAACTTGATGTGGGCCGTGTTGATAAGGTTGCCAAACATTTTGGGAACGATGTTACTGTTATAACATATCAATCGTTAGTGCTTGGCATAAAAAATGGCACCTTAGATCCTGGAATGTTTCAATATGTGATTTTGGATGAGGCGCATCGAGCTCTTGGAGAGGAGACGCAGAAAGTTTTGAGTGGCCCTGCGTTTACGCACACAACAATGTTAGGGTTTAGTGCTACTCCAAAATTTACGGAAGGCAAGCAAGTAAGTCAGTTATTGCTTCCAGATGAGATACACGCCATGAATATTCAAGAGGCTGTTGAGGAAGGTTTATTAGCCGGATTCCATGTAATTTTAGCACGAACCCATATTGATTTAAGTAAACTTAAGGTAACAACAAGTGGTGAATATAATGAGAAGGAGCTCGATAAGGCTATAAACACTTTAGCGCGTAATCGTTCTGCTGTTGATCTTTATAAAAAAGCATTTATTGGACAAAAATTTGTTGCATATTGTAATTCAATTGCGCATGCACAGCAGGTTGCAGAGGAGTTTAAAAAACAAGGTTTTAATGTTGCTGCGATTCATGGAGAACAAAACCCAGATGAGCAACAAGAAATATTGGAAAAATTGCATCGAGGAGAATTAGTAGGTGTTACAAATGCAAAAATTTTAGTTGAGGGCTGGGATGAACCGACTGTTAAAGTGTGTTTAAATCTACGACCAACCCAATCCTTAGTTGATGCAGAGCAACGAGGTGGACGTGTATTGCGTTTGTATAACGGTCTTCGTGCAACAATTGTAGATTTTATTGATGATTCTGATATTGGAAATTTTCCAATTACATTTGTTGAGGTTGCAAATGCATCAGTGATTCCGCCAGATAAGAATGATTCAGTAAAACAAAGACAGGTGGGTGAGGGTGAGTTCGGTGTATTCGATTGGACAGATATAAAAATTGAAGGTCTAGATTTGTTATCTGATTCTGAGCAAATTCTTGTTTATGTTAAAGAAAAGACCAATGCAAAATATCAGTTAGCGCCGCATGATTGGTTCTCATTAAATGATCTTTCAGAACTCGCAAATAGGCGAGTGGCTATGGTACGAACTTGGATTCATGCAGTTTTAATGAGCAGAAAAAATGCTTTGCATAATCAATTTTTTAAAACTTTTTGTAATCCGAAGACAAATTCACTTGAATGGTACGTTGACCCAGATTTAGCAGATGAAGCATTTGAGTATGGTAAAAAAATCGAGCAAGCAAATTTAAGGGTGCGAAATAGTCCGCCAGAAAACTGGATAATGCTTCAGCAACTCGAAGAAGAATTGGGTTCTCCGGGCAAAAGTACTTATCTTCAACTAAGAAATCAGTTTTTAGATCATGTTGGTCGTTTTGAAGATGAAAAAGAAAGAAAGAGAGTGTATTTGTCGCCAACTTTTGTAGAGCATATTCATAAAGTTTTAAAAGGCGAATTAAAATCAAAACAGCAAATACGAGCAGAAGAAATGGAGGCTCAGCGTAATGCACGAATACGCAATCATCAGGAATATCTCGATGCTTTGCTTGGGGTGTTAATGAGTACATTTAATATAGATGCTGCTACGGCTAAGACTGCATTTGATAAAGTTAAATTTGATCTAGCAACCGCTTTAATAGTTAACGTTAAGATTGTAGATAGTTCATCTATTTTGATTGAGGCGGAATTAACAAGTAGAAATAAAAAAATTTCAATTAAAAAAGAATCTTCACGACAGCTTAATCGCCCACGGTATCAAGCAGCACTTCAAGAAGCTGGTGATAATGGTCGGGTTGATGCGAGTCTGTTTATGGAAGAGAGGCCTGCTATTGTTATAAAGACTAGTTGATAAGGACAAAATATTGTGTTAGGCTAGTGCAATCATATGCATTGGCTCACCCTCGAAAAACGATCGAAATACCTCCGCGCGATTCGCGAGGTTTTTTGGTCGTGGGGATTTTTGGAGGTTGATACGCCGCTGATTGTTGCGCGACCAGGGCAGGAGCCGTTTTTGGATCCGTTCGAAACGCGTGTTGAGGATGCGGCGGGCCGGCCATATCAGGGCTACTTAATTACGTCGCCGGAATATGCGATGAAAAAGTTGCTTGCAAAAGCGGCGCTCGGCGAAGCGCCAGAATTTGGTAAAATTTTTCAGCTTGGAAAAGTGTTTCGAAATAATGAAGATTTTGGTGGGACTCACAATCCGGAATTTGCAATGATAGAGTGGTATCGGTTAGGTGCGGATTATCACGTATTGATGGAGGATGTTGAAAATTTAGTGCGCACACTTGCCGGTCGCGATGAAATTGTATTTCAGGGAACAAAAATAAATATTGCAAAACCGTGGCGCCGAATTACAATCGTTGAAGCATTTAAAGAATTTGCGGGTCGAGACGATGCGCTTGAGCTCGCCGCCGACGAAAGTGAATTTTTCAAAGTCATGCTTAACGAAGTTGAACCGAAGTTCCGAGATTTGCCATATCCGATTTTTTTGACCGAATATCCGGCACCCTTGGCTGCGCTCGCGCGTAAAAAAGAAAGTGATCCTCGCGTGTCGGAGCGATTCGAGTGCTATATCGGCGGCATCGAAATTGCGAATGCGTTTTCGGAATTGACGGACGCAGCGGAGCAACGCGCGCGATTTGAACTTGAACAAAAGCAGCGTGCAGATCTTGGAAAAACGCGCATCGAGCTCGATGAAGAATTTTTGTCGCTTCTTGGTCACATTCCGAAAGCTGCCGGAATTTCGATTGGCGTTGATCGTCTCGTGATGCTCCTCGAGGATAAGCGCGACATCAATGATGTTATGTTTTGGCCGATGAAGGATCTATATGTGCTATAATTTTTGCGTATGAAAACATCTTTAGTGACTGGCGGCGCAGGTTTTATTGGATCACATTTGTGCGAGCGACTTTTGAATGAAGGTCATCGCGTGATTTGCGTTGATAATTTTTTTGTCGGTTCCGAAGAAAACATTTCGCATTTGCGCTCGAACCCAAATTTTAAATTGATTGAACACAACATTGTCGAACCGCTCCGTATCGATGAAGATGTACATTGGATTTTTAATTTTGCGTGTCCAGCGTCGCCGGTTCATTATCAATACGATCCAGTTTTCACGCTCGAAACAAATGTGATCGGTACGAAAAATATGCTCGAGCTTGCGCGTGCGCATAATGCGCGCCTTATGCAGGCGTCGACGTCGGAGGTCTATGGTGATCCGAATATTCAGCCGCAGCCGGAAAGCTATTGGGGCAATGTGAATTGCACGGGTGTGCGCGCGTGTTACGACGAGGGCAAGCGCGCAGCAGAGACGCTCATGTTTGATTTTCATCGGGAGCTCGGAGTTGATATTCGCGTGATTCGAATTTTTAATACGTACGGTCCGCGCATGGCAGTTGGAGACGGGCGCGTGGTCAGCAATTTTGTTGTGCAGGCGCTCCAAGAAAAACCGATGACAATTTACGGTGACGGTTCATATACGCGAAGCTTCCAATACATCGACGATTTGATCGAGGGAATCATGCGCATGATGACGCAGGAAAAATTTGCGGGGCCGGTCAATCTCGGAAATCCGTTTGAGTTTACGATTAAGGAATTTGCGGAGCGCGTGAAGGCGATGACCGGAACGGCGAGCGAGATCGTTTATAAAAAACATATTCCGGGCGACGATCCAAAACAGCGTCAGCCGGATATTTCGCGTGCAAAAGAGTTGCTTGATTGGGAGCCAAAAATTCAGGTTGCGGAGGGGCTTGAAAAAACGATTGCTTATTTTAAGAAAAAAATTTCGCGCGAGATTCGTGTCGCAATTTTTGTGCCGTCATATAAAATGGGTGTTGGTTTGCAGGAATCATTTGTGCAAAAAGTTACGGGCGAATTGTCAGATATTTATTTTGATGTGTTTACGATGGGGGATGGTGCGAAGGAAGTCGCTCGGAATGTAACCGTGTACCGTCTCGGGAATTCGAAGTTATTATTTGCGCGACGTGCAGCGCGTGTGGCGGCAGAGATCGAAAAAACAGCAAGTTACCAGGCTGCGTGGGGTGTGATGGGATCGTACGGCGGATACGCAGCGCGATTATTTAAAAAACTGGTACCACGAACCGCAGTGTTTTTGAGTTTGGACAGCAACGAAGTTAAACAGAGTGCGTGGACACCGAAAGGCTTCGCGAAATTTGTTGTGCGCTCGCTCGCGCAGCGTAGCGCGTCATACACGGAAGTGGTAAAAACCGATGGTTCGATTACGCTCGACGAAGTTTTTGCGGGTACGCGCGACGAAACGTCATATACCGGCTACCGTTTCCGCCAGCTTTTTTATCGGCTTGGGCTTGAGAAGGAATTTGGCCGATCGTTTGTGATGATGAAGCGATTGTTTGATAAGTAGGGGCAATTCTTGACCAAAACCCTCAAAATAAGGTATCCTACCGCCATCGAAAAAGGAGTATTTTTGAATATCTATGGCATCAGTAACAGAAGTTAAAAAGGGTTCAGTGGTAAAGCGCAATGGCGAATTGTTCGTGGTGACGCTTTCAAATCATATTTCACCGGGTAAGGGCACTCCTTTTACACGCTGCAAAATGAAATCAATCACAACCGGAAAGGTGATTGAAGAAACAATGAAGGATAACGAAGTTGTTGATATTGTTGAGGTGCAATACAGCACCATGCAATATCTTTATAACGACGGAAGTTTTTATACATTCATGGACAATGCGTCGTTTGAGCAGGTTCAGCTCGATGCTGACACGGTTGGCGAAGACGCAAAGTATTTGAAGGACGGTCTCGAAGTTGTGATGTGTATGTACAACGATCAGCCAGTTGCGCTCGAGGTACCACGCAAAATCTCATACGTTGTTAAGGATGCGCCTCCTGCAGTTAAGGGCGACACAGCGGGTGGCAATGTTCAGAAGGAAATTATCATGGAGAATGGTCTCAAAGCGCTTGCTCCGATTTTTATTAAGCCAGGTGAGCGGGTGATTATCAATACAGATACGGGGTTGTACGTGGAAAGAGATAATAGCTAATAATGTTAGAAAAAATTAAGTTTGGTGGTATAATTCAATGAAATTATGATGAATTTTTCAGAACGTTTACCGCTGACCGAACCTGACTCAAATAATTTTAATGACCTCTCTTTTCAAGAGAGGTCTAAAATTTTATGTAAAATACGTGATGAGTTTAGAAAAAATGACAAAGTACTGACATCTGATATTTTAAAACAAGCTGATCAAATTTGGGCACGCGGCCTCACGGTAGGTGAGCGCGCTTTTTGGAATGATTTCCTCGACAATTATAAAAGTCTGGATGTAATGGAAAAATCGATTAATGTCAGAATCAAGGAAATTGATGTCCAACTCAAAAAAAGAATTTCTGCAATGGAGCGCGATGGACTCGAATATGAAAAAGATATTTTAGGCCAAGAGTTAATAGTTTTACAGCGTGAATCAGCTCACGTATCTGAAAAACCGCGTTTACATACAAAAACACCAGAAATAACAGAACTTCCTCCGAACGCACAGCAAGTGACACAAGATATCCCATCTAAACAAGTTGAAGAAGGAAAAGGTGAGCTCAGTATTGAACAATTAGAAAAAATTATGCAACGCATGAGTCGGTTAGAGCTCGCGGATGCCTTTACTGATTTTTCATGGGATCCACCACTTGCAGAACAAAGCCTTCGTCTGTTTAGTGGAAAAGGTTATGAAATAAAAAATTTTTTCAGCACTGCCGAAGGTCGGCGCGATTATTTTAGTAAAAATCCAAAATCGGCATGTAGTCGGATGTTCAATTTTTTAGCAAATAGTAAGGAGCGACGGTTTACGTATCAACCTCTTTCAGTTGAAGAAACGGCATTTGCGCGTGATTATGAAATGAATCTGGCAGCTGTTGAAACTGTTGCGGAAGAGATTTCTGTTAAAAATGGATATCGTTTTGAGAGTAATAAAATTATTGACACAGGTTGGCTGCGTTGTAAATTTGGTAAACCGAATGCTGAACGTAAAAATCCTCTCACAAGAAAGCTATATTTTGAACTTGACTATAAGGCTCTTGGAAAATCAGCTGTGTTTGCTGAAGGTATAAAAAAATTTTTAGAGGAGTTGGATACAGAACCTAAGTTTAGTGGGGAAGTTAAAATTGCATCGGGTCACTATGACTTCTTAAGCCGAATAGATAATATAATTGTTCATTTTCATCCTGTACATGACGAACAATTAACAGACGATGTTATTCTTGAAAAAGAAAAAATTGTAAAAAAAATAGCTGATAAATGTTTTGGAAAAGTAATTATTTCGTCTGAAAGTGGTATTGATGGTTCTGTGGTGAATAATATAGAGTTAGTGAATAAGTATTTGAAAAAAATGGGTGTAGAAATGGTTAGTGTGGGGATGGAAAAAAAGCCAGATGGAAGTGTTGTAGATAAAGTGTCTTATAAGTTGCTGGATAAAAATCTGTCACCAAAAATATTGTCTTGTTTCCCTTTGGAATTTTCCCAAAAAAAGCTGTCTTATTCGCAAATGCTGGCTCAAATAACTGTGATGATGGTTTCTGCAAGAAATTTGGCGCAGTAGGACTAGTTTGGTAAAAATTGATATTTTAGGTCTGTTTTAAAAAAACAGACCCGAACCTCGATCGCGCGGCGCGAAAGAGGTCGGGTCCGTAGAGCATCATGTAGAAGCTCTGGCTAGGTGTCAGTTGATGAGTACCCAGCTTGTGTCGTTTGGCACCTGGTCATAGTCCCGCCACCAGACGGTCTGGTTAGTGGCGTTCTGCCTACGGTCAGTGCGCGCGACGCTGTTGTGCCAACCGATCGGCTCGGTGGCGGAGTTGCGCGTCAAAAGCACGCTCGTAGCGGGTTCGCAATTGATCAGGGCGGCGATGTGGCCGGAGTTGTCGCGCCCCACGCACGTGGTGGCCGGGAGGGCCACATCAGGGTGGTCGGCCACCACAATCAGGTCGCAAATGCGACCCTGCTCCTTCATGGTGACCAGATTGGTGTCAGCCGGCAGTGCTTGCATACGGTCCAGAACATGTCCGGAAGCGAAGCAAGTCTGCGGCGCCATCGACGAAATGGTGAGGCACCCGATAGTGAGAGCAATCAGCCCCCACATCGAGCGAACCAAGCCGCTGGGCGGCCGAAACATGTTGAGGAACTTACCCATGTTACCTCGCAGTGCCTCGAAGGCACTTTTTAGAGTCTCTGCGTTTGCGTTGTGCTACTGGCAGAGTCGCTTGTTGAGCGTGAAAACAGTTTATAGGATTGACTGGAACTTGTCCAGATTTTTAAAACTCGCCCAGTTGGGCGAGTTTTAAAAGGTTTAAGTTTGTTGACGTGAATTATCCCTCGAAATTTGGCATTCCTGCATCGTCCTCAGCTTCGTCGGCGTTGTCATCCTTTGGTTGCACAGGGGTTCCAGGTCCGATGTCAGCGTTTTTAACGGCCTCAATCACATCGGCGCGAATTGCGGCGAGAATGTCAGGGCGTGAGCGCAAGAATGTTTTTGCGGTTTCGCGACCAACGCCGAGTTTTTCGTCTTTGAACGAATATGAGTTTCCTGATTTTCGAATGACGCTGTAGGTTACACCAGTGTCGAGCACATCACCTGCAACTGAAATGCCTTCGTTGTACATGATGTCGAACTCAGTTGCGCGAAACGGCGCCGCAACTTTGTTTTTCACGATTTTAACCTTAACGCGGTTACCTATAATTTTTTCGCCAAGCTTGATTTGAGCTGCGCGGCGAATTTCGATGCGAATCGATGAATAGAACTTCAAAGCGTTTCCACCCGTCGTTGTTTCTGGGTTACCAAACACAACACCGATCTTCATACGAATCTGGTTGATGAAGATAACGATTGTTTTTGTCTTTCCAACAATACCCGTGAGCTTACGAAGCGCCTGTGACATGAGGCGTGCTTGCAAACCCATGTGCTGGTCGCCCATTTCACCTTCGATTTCAGCTTTTGGAACGAGCGCTGCAACAGAATCGACAACTACAACGTCAACTGCATTTGAGCGAACGAGTGTTTCGAGAATTTCGAGCGCCTGCTCGCCAGTATCTGGCTGAGAAATCAAAAGCTCGTCAACATTTACACCAATTTTGCGAGCGTAGTCTGGATCGAGCGCGTGTTCTGCATCAATAAACGCTGCGATACCACCAGCTTTTTGAACTTCCGCAACGATATGCTGCGCAAGCGTTGTTTTACCTGACGATTCAGGGCCGTAGATTTCCATTATACGACCACGTGGAGCTCCACCAACGCCGAGCGCGATGTCGAGCGATAAACATCCACTTGAAACAGAATCAACTTGTAGCGAGCGGCTCTCGCCGAGTGTCATAATTGCGCCATCGCCGAATCGTTCGCGAATTTGCGCGAGCGCTTCCTCTGCTGCTTTCAACTTTTCGTTCACCTCATTTTTTTTAGCCATAGAACAACAACAAAAAAATAAATCCCATGACGCGCACGCCATGAGTTTTTCTAATGAATACGTACAAAGATCAATTGAGGGGATGTGCCGAAGCTGGTACAGGGGAAAGTGAGATGGGGGATGCAACAGGTTCCGGTGATTTCAGCATAATGGTTCGCGAGACGGTTGTAAAGAGTCCGTGTTTTTTTGTCGCGCTGATAATTATGCGGTTTGGACCGTTTTGTAATTCCACAGGCTGTGCAAAAGTCCCGTCGGGCTTTGATGAGATGAGTTGGCCGTTAATTTCAACTGCAATTTCAGGTGCTGTGTGTCCTGCAACTACGATTTGTGGTTGATCGGTGAATGAGTCGGGTGTTGGTGTGTCAATTGTTAAAAGCGGAGGTGCAACCATGCGCCACACTTGGAAAACAATGAACCCGAGAAATGCACAGGCTGTTGATAACCCGAGAATCCAGCGAACAGTTATCGGTCCCATGCCGGAGTTTTGCGTTTTTGGTACGGACTGAAAAATATATTTGCCGCGAAGTTGAAATGCGTGTGCATTTTTTCGCTGCAAATTTTCGTCGCTAAACGGATTGAGTTCGTTACACAAACGCTTATTGTCCATTTCGAAAAAAATTACTCTTCATCATCCTCGTCTGTTTTCTTTGGAACGTCCCAAGGTTCAACATCGTCGATATCCTCAAAATTTTCGACTTCTTCAGTTGCGGGAGCATCCATTACATCGAGTGCGCCATCATGATACTCCTTCATTGTATCATCTGCGGACTTCAGTGCCAATATTTCACGCGGCTTCGCACCTTCGGCAGGCCCTACAACACCCGCAGACTCAAGCTCATCAATAATTCGTGCCGCCCGCGAGTAGCCCAATTTCAAACGACGTTGCAAAAGCGATGCCGATGCCTTGCCTGCTTCCATTACAATTTCTTTTGCCTCATCGTAGAGCGCATCATGTTCCTCATGTTTGTCGCCAAACACTGTCGACGACCCTAGTGCTGATTGCTTTTCAACAACGAGAGGATTATATTCCGGCGCTGTATCCGATTTCCAATAGTCAACAACCTTCTTCATTTCTTCTTCGCTCACAAACGCACCTTGGATACGTTTTGGTTTCGACATGTCGGCGGTCTGGAGTAACATATCACCACGGCCAAGCAATTTTTCCGCGCCAGCTGAATCAAGAATGGTTCGCGAATCTGTAATCGACGCAACCGAGAACGCAATGCGCGCTGGAATATTTGCTTTCATGAGGCCGGTAATCACGTCAACTGATGGACGCTGCGTCGCAACGATCAGATGAATACCAACAGCGCGCGACATCTGCGCGAGACGAACAATTCCGCCTTCCATTTCGGCGCCCGACTGCATCATAAGATCCGCGAGCTCGTCGATAACAAAAACGATGTACGGTAATTTGTCCGTAACCATTTTTTTGTTGTAAGACAAAATATCCTTCGAGCCAACTTTTGAAAGCAAATCGTAGCGGCGTTCCATTTCCGAAATTGTCCACTTAAGCGCGTTCACGGCGCGCGGTGGATCGGTAATAACTGGAGTGAGCAAGTGTGGAAGGCCGTTATAAATCGTGAGCTCAACACGTTTTGGATCGACCAAAATGAGGCGAAGTGTTTCGTCGGTGTTTTGGTAGAGAAGGCTGAGAAGAAGTGTGTTCAAACAAACACTCTTTCCAGAACCGGTTGCACCCGCAACGAGAAGGTGAGGCATCTTCGTAAGATCCGCGAGCCATGTTTTTCCAGAAACATCTTTTCCGAGCGACATCTGCATGTTCGACGAGCGGCGCTGGAATTCTTCTGATTCGAGAAGCTCGCGAAGTGTCACCATCGCAACGCGCTCGTTCGGAACTTCAATTCCAACGTATGGTTTTCCTGGAATTGGCGCCTCGATTCGAATCGGATGTGCGGCGAGCGAAAGCGCGAGATCGTTTGAGAGCGCCATAATACGCGCAACCTTCACGCCTTTGTCAGGGTGAATTGCATATTGCGTAACCGAAGGGCCTGTATGAACTTCAGCCATTTCGGCGCCGATGCCAAATTGTTTAAGTGTGTCGATAATAACCTGACCGTTTGATTTTGTGTCACCGGCTGCTGGCTTCGATTTGTTTGCTTGAAGGAGATCAAACGCTGGGAGCGGTTTAAATACTTGTTTGCGCGGCATCTGGATCATTGTTTGCTTCCCGGAAATTGGCCCGTTAACTTCTGCAGGCTCGTCGGTTTCGTCATCCTCATACTCTTCTTCCTCGCCTTCCTCCTCAATCTCTTCGTCGTCCTCTTCTTCTGCTTGTGCTGATTTATTTGGACGTGCCGCTGAGGCAATGCGATGTTGTGATAACTCAGGGAGAGGCTCGCTGGTTTCTTCTGCGGCAGTTCGGCGTGTATACATGAGGCTGCTCGTGATCATCGCCCACAGTGATGAAAAAACTCGCGCACATGCGGAGGCAATTTGCGAGAGCGTGATATTTGCGATGAGCATGATGCTGAGCAGTGTGAAAATTACGAGAATTGGGATTGCGGCAAAGATACTTGTGAAGCGGATGAGCGGGTAGGCGAGGGTTAATCCGACAAGGCCGCCCGGAAGTCCTTGGAGCGCGTCGGCGAGCATGACTTCGGCGGCCAGAAAAATATTTGCAAGCGCGCTTGTTGAAAAAATAAATAGCGTGAAGCCAGCGATGTGGTGTGGCTTACGTTCGATTTGTTCTTCGCGTTCAAAAAGTACTGCCCAGATGACGAGTAAAATTGGAACCATGTAGCGCATGACTCCAAAAATGAGTGAAAGAAAATCTTGAATGAGTTTTCCAACAACGCCGGCTGCATTAAAAAGTGCGAGGCCGGAGAGAAGAGCTGCGAGAGCCAAGATGATTGGAATTAGGATGCGCTTTGTTTCATTGCTGAGCGGTTTCGAAATTCCTGACGCTTCGTCGCTGGATTCTTCTCGTGAAGTTCGTTCGCGACGTGTACGTTTTTTTTGTTCGGGCTCTGCGTGGCGTGTGGGTGATGTGCGAATGGGCATGTTTGAAAACTTACCGAAATATAAGTATATCATATTGTACACATATTGTGTTCGGTAACTGTTCGCAAGCTGTGCACAGGCTGTGCACAGGCTGTGGAAGATATGTATGTTCCTTTCGCTCGAGAGTCCAGCAACTCGCACGGAACATACATATCTTCCACTTCTTAAAGTAAATTTTTAATAAAAAAATCGCCACGGCTTCGATTCATCTTGTATCACTCCAGGTAGGAGGATAGTAGAGAACCGAAGCGGTGGCAATGTTGGCTCCGACACATCTTTTAAACTTCAGGAGGAAGTGATGTTCGGGGGTTGAGGCGGGGTGCTAAGCGTAGTGCTTAGTGAGGCTCTCTTTGGCGCCGCCGTTCTTGCGGTCGCATCCTCCGGTCACCGGGTTTCGGTGAGGGGGGACGTAGGACCGGAGTCCGGCGGTCGGGATCGGCTCGACTGCGGGGAAATCGGCGAACTTCGCCGGTTCCATGCGCGGACCGCCACGCGAACGGTCAATGCCCGGACCGAGGCGCCGATTCTCGCGCTCTTGGAGTTCCTTCGCATTCGCCGCATCAATTTTCTTTTTCGCGGCATCTGCTTTGGCGATGGCTTCGTCAGCCACCTCCTCCGCGCGGTTGAAGAAATTGGAGTTCTTGCCCTTGGCCATGTTGGCCCCCTTCTTTGAAATGGCGTCTTTCAACGCCGGTTGTTTGGCGCCTCGCTAGAAGCGCCGGTGAGGAGGTTCTTTGTGTTGTGATTATCGAGCTTAGCCCGTTGGCTGCTTGATACACAAAGTCCCTCACATTGGAGGTGAAGTGAATACAATGTTGGCCGAAGCCAGGCGTATTCGGGAATGAAGCGGGGGATATAGAGAGTCGAAACCCACTAAGTCCTTTGCGTCAT
>Ga0172380_10004022_pt1 | contig 19412 bp, 16 predicted proteins | sample Leawe162metaG_FD_119747 | JGI IMG/M metagenome (GOLD analysis project Ga0172380, IMG submission 119747) | Leachate microbial communities from a municipal landfill in Southern Ontario, Canada - Leachate well 162 metaG | ecosystem: Engineered > Solid waste > Landfill > Unclassified | place... | reverse complement strand
CTGGATGACCTGAACAGTCTCCAACCCGGTCAGTTCATCAAAAAACCACCCGCAGCTCGTAAACATAAGCAGTGCGTGGCGCTGCATCTCCAGCAGGCTCAGTACGGCAACAGTTGCATCTTCGTCCAGCGGACGCTGTGAATGTTTACACAGAAAGGCAGCAACATTTTCAGCAGAACGGTCCAGCAGGACATCGATATAATCGTCCCGTGCATCCCACGGCTCTTTCACCAACCCCGACATGCCTTTTTCATAACAATCTCCCAGCTGTTTACTGAGACAGTCCAGGGCATCCCGCAGAGGTTTTCGCCATTGCTGATTCCAATTGGCATTGCCTCCGGAATTACAGCCGCAGTCGCCCCTCCAGCGCTCAATGCCATGCATGCAGCTCCAGGAACTGTTTTCAATAATCTGAACTTCAAGAGTTGCCGGATGCAGTTCCAAAAATTCACCATAGTTGGTCAGACGGGCAAGTCCATTCCCTTCGATATGGTCCAGGGCATGTCCCAGCGCCATCTCGCCGAAGTGATGGTGATGGCCGTACGTTTCACCATCGGTAGCTATGTGGACCAGTTGAGCATTTCTGCGGTGATTGGAAAAGCCTGCTATCAGACGGGCGGCAAACTGTTCTCCACTCTCCAGCAGTTTTTCGAACGCTACTGCCTGGGAAATTGGGCCGTCATAAAAGAAGAGTGTAATACTTCTTCCGGAGGGGAGTCGGCAGAGATACGCCTGTGACGGGTCAATGCGTGAACCTGAAACATCCTTCCATCTGCCGGAGTCGCCCACCCGGACCTTTCCGGCCTGGTGCGGCGCCAGTACGGTAAAACAGATGCCATTCCCGGCCAAAACCTCCAGGGTTTCGGTATCCACGGCGGTTTCAGCCAGCCACATCCCCTCGGGGAAACGCCGGAAACGATGCTCGAAATCCCTGATTCCCCATGTTACTTGCGTCTGCTTATCGCGCAGAGTGGCCAGCGGCATGATGATATGATTGAAGACCTGAGCCAGCGCTGCGCCGTGGCCGGATCGCCACAAGATACTCTGCCGGTCGGCAGTCAGGATTGCCTCGTACGTTTCGGGTGCATATTTTTCCATCCACGAAAGCAGCGTCGGCCCGAAATTGAAGCTGATGCGGGCATAATTGCTGATAATCCCCATGATACGCCCATCACGATCCAGATTCCGTGAGGCGGTGTTCGGGGCATAGCATTCAGCGGTGATCCGATCATTCCAATCATGATAAGGATAGGCTGAATCCTGGATCTCAATGGACTCCAGCCAGGGGTTTTCACGGGGTGGCTGGTAGAAGTGACCATGTATGCAGAGGAAGCGTTCCATCAATTATTCCTTTCGGTCCGGTACACCATCACGCCGAAGGGTGCAATTGTCGGAAAGGTGGATGGACGGGTGGAAGATACCGTAATGCAGCTCCCCGATCGATAGCCGTCAGTGGAATCGAGCAAAACGCGTAATGGGCCGCTCGCCAGCTTGGGGGGGATTACACGGTTTTGGTCGCTGTAGTTGAACAGACAGAAAAGTTGATCGTCGCCGGAAGTTCGTACCATCGCCAGCATCTGTTCATCCTCGCATGCAATTACCTGCATTCCGGCTCTGCTGAGGCTGGCAAGCGGGACGCATTCCTTGCGCAGCCGTATCAGATCACGGTAAAAGTTGAATAGGAGCCGCCGATCACTTTGAAAGCGCAGCTCCTGATCCAGTTTTGCTGAAAGAAAGGTCGTCTCTGCCTGAGGATCGGAAGGTTCGCCCTGACCCCCGAAAGCGGTGAACTCTTCCAGCCGTCCACGTCTGACACCTTCCACCAGATCCGGGTCGCCATGACTGACGAAATAGGGAAAAGGTGCCGACTCCGCATACTCCTCCCCCATGAAGAGGAGCGGAAGATATGGGGAGAGCAGAACGGTAGCAGCGGCCAATTTCAGCTGGGGAATTGAGAGATACTCTCCCGGGCGTTCACCAAACATCCGGTTGCCGACCTGATCATGGTTCTGGGAAAACACTACCAATTGTCCGGGGGGGATTTCTGCCGAGGAACGGCCATGCCGCCGCTTTCTGAATGATGAATACTGACCTGAGAGGACAAAACCCTCGTTTATGCTCTTTACCAGATCTGAAAATGTGCCGAAGTCAGAGTAATATCCTGATTGATCTCCGGTTAATAACGTCCGCAATGCATGGTGAAAATCATCGTTCCACTGGGCATCCAGCCCGTAACCGCCCGTTTCAGTGGAGTTGATCACCCGAATATCGTTCAGGTCGCTTTCGGCAATAGCAAAAACATGCCGTCCAAGTTTCGTTCCCTCCAGATGAACTGATTCGGATAGTTCCTGAAGAATATGCAGGGCACTGAAATCGTAGATGCCGTGTATAGCATCCAGCCGCAGGGCGTCGATATGGTATTCTGTTATCCAGTAGAGTGCATTGGCGATGAAATAGTGGCGGACCTGGTCGCTGCCCGGTCCGTCGAAATTGACCGCGTCCCCCCAGGGGGTGTGGTAGCGGTCCGTAAAGTAGGGGCCAAAGGCATGCAGATAGTTTCCTTCCGGTCCCAGGTGGTTGTAGACCACGTCCATGATCACGGCCAGTCCCTTCGAGTGACAGGCATCCACCAACCGCTTCAGCCCATCCGTGCCGCCATAGCTGTTCTGGGGAGCAAAGGGATAGGTGCCGTCATACCCCCAGTTACGTTCACCGGGGAACTGCGCCACCGGCATCAGTTCCACGGCGGTTATGCCAAGCTCGCACAGGTAATCGAGACGGGAGATCACGCCGTCAAAGGTGCCGGCCGGGGTGAAGGTTCCCACATGCAGTTCATAGATGATGTACTCTTCAAGTGGAATACCGCGCCATCCATTGTCATGCCACTGGTAGCGGTTCGGGGCCACGACCTGTGACGGGCCATGAACACCATCAGGCTGGCTGCGGGAAGCCGGATCGGGACGTTCAAGCGTATCATCCAGCAGATAGCGGTAACGGTCTCCAGCGCCAATACCGGCAATGGTTCCACTGAAATAGCCGCTCCCTTCAGGATTCAGGAGCGCAGAAGCCCGGCCGGAGCCAGGCATGATGACTTCAATCTTCTCAGCTCGCGGTCCCCATACCCTGAAACGGGTCGAACCCTCCGGGAGAGGGGTAGCGCCGATATCGAGTATAACGCCGGTATCGACTGCTATTGATCTGATTTGTCCGTGCCTCAAGCACCCTCCCGTACAGATCATTTATGCGGTTTTGTTCGTTTCTGCTTCCTGCTTTTCCTGGAAGTCTTGCCTGATATTTTTTTACCGCCCCGCGCTTTTTTTATAGATTTTGCTGAATTATTTTTACTTTTGACAAACTTCTTTTTTGATTTAAACGTTTTCTTTATTTTATGTGGTTTCGGCTGAAACGAGTTTTCCTCCTTCAGATCATTCAATATTTGATTGGTATCAAGAAGTGACGGATCTGCTTTTTGCGACTCCAGCAGATATTTCCTCGCTTCTGCTTCGTCTCCCTTTATCATCGCAATTTTCCCAAGCCCTCTGAGCGCCTTGGCATGGTTTGGTTTGAGCGTAACGGCGGTACGGTATTCATGTTGTGCAGCATCAAAATTTTTCATGAAATAAAGCAACAGACCAAATCTGTAGTAACTGTCGGGATTCTCGGGGAACAGCCTGGTTTCCTCTTTTAGCAGTGCCAGAAGCTCTTCGTACTTCTTCTGTTTGACATAAATTGTTATCAGGGCATTACGGGAACTTAGATCATCATGTTTCAGCCGGAGCGTCTCCCGATAGTGGTGAGCAGCTTCGTCCAACATCTCTGCGTTATGGTACAAAATTGCCAGCTCCCTGTTGGACTCAATATTGCCGGGGGCAAGCCGGACAGAGATTTTATATTCCGATATGGCATCTTTGTAGCGCTTGCTGCGCTCATAAGCTCGCGCCAGCTTGAAATGCAGCAGGGGGTTGTCGTCCTGACGCTCCAGCAGAATACGGTATTCCCGTATGGCCTGCTGAAAGTCTCCCCTTATCGTATAAATTTCGGCAAGATGCCTGTGAGCATCCAAATTACCGAGACCAGACTTTAATGATTCACGCAACTCTGTTTCGGCGTCTGCCAAAAGTCCTTTGCGTTTGTAAATAACCCCCAGTGTGTATCGCGCATCTATGTTGTTTCTATCGATTTTAAGGCATTTTTTTAGTTCGTCAATCGCTTCGTCGTCATCGCCGGTTGCCTGGTGGGCATCGGCAAGCTTCATAAGCGCCTCTGTCCAGTCAGGTCGTTCATTGAGTGCCTTTTGATACTCTTCGATGGCTTTGCCATATTCACGTGCAAGCAGATGCCTGTCTCCCTGACGAATATGGCTGTCTATAGCTACATCTCCGGTTATCTCTGCCAGTGCAGTCCGATACTCTGCCGCAGCGCGTTTCAGATCTGCCGCCCGTTCGTAACGATCTCCTCTGACGACGCGCCCCGCAGGCCCTTCGTTGCACATTTGCAGAATAAGATCCTCTTGCTCGTGCAACTTCTCGCCCTGTAATGATGACAATAACGGCACCATTTTCAGCGCATCCGTACAATTGTCAGCATATGCGACTGTTACGCCTAAATTTGACATCGCAGCGACCAACATGCCGACAAGAAGAATATTTTTCCTGAAATTCATCGTATACCTTTCTGAAACAGTGGAACCTCGGAGAACAAAGAGGAGTCAGCGTATTACATCAGATGATCCGATACGCGAAAGAAACCCTTCCGCCATGGTTTTGTACAACGGTTTCGGACAGATCCTGCGGGAAACCGCATATGCGATGAATGACGCAGCCATGAGCGGCAGTATCATGGTGTGGTTGTCGGTCATCTCCATGACGATGACAAAGGCGGTGATCGGCGCCTGCACGACACCGGAAAAATAGGCTACCATGCCGAGAATCACCACGGCGCTGACCGGCGCAAACGTCAGAATCCCCGCCAGGTTATCACCAATACCGGCCCCAATCGCCAGAGACGGGGCAAATATCCCCCCCGGGATTCCGCTCAGATACGACACGAGCGTGGCCAGCATTTTGAGAATGCCGTAGCTGTGTGGCAGGTTGTTAGTACCTTCGATGATCCCCCTGGCCTCAATATAGCCGGTGCCGTAGGTCAGTCCCCCGGACGCAACTCCGATCAACGCCAATAGCAGCCCGCAAATGCCGGCAAAGAGTACCGGTGAATTTTTCATGATGTGGCCAACTCTGCCTGTCAGCCCCTTTGTCGTGACGCTGATCAGCATTAGACTGAATACTCCGCCTGCAATCCCTCCGGCAATGCCGCAAATTATGGCAGCCAGCCAGCTAAGATTAAGCGGCAGCGAAATAGAGGTATGGCCGAAATAACTGTAATTTCCCATGCAGGCGAGAGAAACAACACCTGCAATCACTACAGCCGTCATGGTGTTGCCGCTGGTACGTTCCTCAAAGGATCGGCTCATTTCTTCAATCGCAAAGACGATGCCTGCCAGAGGCGTATTAAACGCAGCTGCTATTCCGGCTGCCCCGCCGGCCAGAATCAACCCTCGCTCCACTTCCAGCCGCGAAAAAGTGGCAAAGCGCGACAGGGAATACATGATGGCTGAACCGATCTGTACGGTGGGGCCTTCACGTCCTACCGAAGCCCCGACAAGCAAGGCAGACAGAGTTAAAATAATTTTTCCGAATGCGATACGAAGCGAAAGCACCTTTTTACGATCATCATGATTCGACAGGGCAATGGCTGCTATGCTTTGCGGTATTCCGCTCCCCTGTGAACCGGGGAAGAACCGTCTGGTTATGAATACAATCAGTGCAAGACCAAGAGGTGTTACAAGGAGCGGCAGATAAGGAGAATATCTAAGCAGCAAATGAAACAGGTGATTGGCATATTCACTGCCGATTGAGAAAAGCACCGCGGCAAGACCAACTGCCACGGCGCCACCCCAGAAGACCATGCGGCGCTGCCAGACATGCGCGGAGAGGCGTACCTGTCGTGTCAGCCTTATTCTGAGAGGAGTGCGCATTATTTTTCCGGTTCCTTGTTCATCAGTCAATGCGGTTGATATCCATATTCAGTGTATAAGTGTTTCATACTCTGGAGCGGCTCGGCGCGGCGTTGCCTGAATCTGATCAACCATGAAGAGGTTGCGGAGTGATGTGCTCTGCGCCAAGCATCCGCACCATATGCTTCATCCCCAGTTCAACCGCGGTAAACTGTTCGTCAGTCAATTCATCCAGTCCTTTCACCAGCATAACCTGGGCAACTTCGGGGGATTTTGCTGCAAGTTTCTTCCCCGCTTCGGTAAGATGCAGGTCCACTGCTCTTCGGTCTTCCGTTGATCGTGTCCGTGAGATTAGTCCTTTTATTTCAAGCCGGTCGAGGATTCCCACTACGGTCGCCGGGGTGAGATACATACGCTGAGCCAATTCAGAAACCCTGAGGGGAGACGTGTTAGCCAAAATATTAACGGCCCAGAGTTGAGGCCCGGTCAACCCGGTTGATCGCTCGGCAGTTTTTGAGTATTCAGTTATTGCCTGGAATACCTGCCTCAAGTTATCGATGATTTCCGGAATGGCCTTTCTATCTTTTTTCATAACGCCTCCAAAAATTCAGTGTCTTCCGGTTAGGTAGTTGCAGTTGGCCTCCCCTCCCGCAAGGAGGAGGGACTTTGAGACAAGTGCAATAACCTAACCGGACATTGCTGCCAAAAATTGACTTTACGCGTTAATTCGCATTACAAATAATTAGCATTGCTAACTATAACGGTAACAACTGTATCAGTCAAGTCAGGATTTGGGATATATAGGCGGTTCGCAAAAAGAAGCTGAGAAGCTACGTAATGCAAGGTTGTAACCGACGCGACCCGCAAGCCTGAAAGTTATTGAATTTTGCTTTCAAAAATCGGTTTAAAATGTAAAAATGTTATATATGGAAGCCAATATACAGCCCGCCAAAGGAGAAGCCATGTTCAAGAAAATCGAATTATATGATCAGGCTGAAGAATTGGGCGATATCATCGAAAAGCTGGCTGCAATAGCGGCGAGTATGAGGGAAGCTTTTGCCCACCAGCAAAGCCGGTTTTTGGAAGACGTTGACAATCAGTATCTGGAATTGAACGAGGAAATCGCTTTCGACGCGGTAATGGCCGAAGAACAGACATTCGGGAAACCACTTTACTATAAAGAGCCGATATTTCGATACGAGGATATCCTCACGCATCTGCAGATGATAGACAAGACCTTGAAACAGGTGGCAGATGCGCTTCGAAACCAGATGAGAGACGGCATCCTCTTTACCGGCATGGAGGCTGAGGAGATTAACATGCTGATGGAACGCCAGGAAAGCATACTCCATGCAATCGCTGAGGTCGTCAGGAACTGCGACGATAACCATTTGAAAGAAGTAAACAATGAATGCCGTGCAGTGGCTGATTCCTGTCTCAAGTTCGCAACATCCTGCGAGTCCCCTCTGGTTGAAGGATTATGCACTCCTGAATCAGCCCCGACCCTGCTGACGATCCTCAGCCGAATGCAGACTCTTGCCCGTAATGAGGTGGAGACGCTCAAACTGCTGTCCGCATGGATCTGGGATCGTGTCGTCAACGGCACAAGTGTAAACACGGCAGGACATCCTTCATACTGACAGTTTCAAAATCCAGCCAGCGGGAATACTCCTGCAACTGACAACAGGATTCCGTTCACAGTCCGCAGCACAAAAAAGCCTGCATTGGCAGGTTTTTTTGGTACTTACGTGTTTCTTTCCCACTCATAATATCAATCGTGCGAGATTATCTCTGTTCTGTCTTCGGGAACATAGTTCAGCCAATCATCCGCGCCACTCTGCGTTTCTCATGTTCCAGCGTTTTCTGCCCCATTTCGATGGCGGTCAGGATGCTCTTTTTCCCTTCCCTGGTAAGATTCTGCCCATTGTGCAGGATGTCGACCGCCTTTTCTCCAACCGTGTCGGCGAAATCTGCTATGTTATCGGCGAACTCATGGATCGCCTTGTCGCTCTTACTCTCCAGTTTTTTGCCAAAACGGACGATTTCCCGGCGGGTCTCCCTGCCGGAATGCGGTGCGAGCACCAGAGCCAAACCAGCCCCGACGACTCCGCCTCCGATGAGCAAGAGGGCATCTGTAGTGGTATTGTTAAATTTATGTGCCATTTTAATGCCTCCTCGTTTTTATATTTTACTACTTTCCATTTTAGCGTAACAAACCGGGTTAATCCATAGAAATGGAATATCCTGCAAGCAAGGATGTACGGGCTCGGGCGGCCACGTTGCCGGAGGAGACGTGCGCTACGCCGGGATCTTCGACCTGTGCAGCATCGACTGTAATGACGAGCGAGAAGGGGTAATCGTGCGCTTCGCCGTCGTGCGGCGCGAGAGGATGAGGATTGGGTGATTCAGGCAAAACTGCTGCGTTCAAACGTCTCTTTTGTAACCTGTTTTGGAGATCAGCAACAATCACCCCGATTGGCGAATAAACCCGTTCATGGCGCTTTGAGCTCTTCCCTCTTGGTCTCCAATTTCCTGACCAGTTCGGCGTAACCGTCGGATCTAATGATCCTGTTGAACTGGCTGCGATAATTCGAAACCAGGCTGACGCCTTCAATGACCACATCGTAGACCATCCATTTACCTTTCTTTTTCATCAGCCGATAGTCGAGAGAAAATTCATCATGATTGGCGGTATGCACCCTCGATCGAACCTCGGCGTAGCCGCCATCAACCCTTTCCCTGAGGTATTCTATCTTCTCGTTGTGGTAGGATTCGAGCTTGTCGGCATAGGAGTTCTCCAGCAAAGTGGCGAACAACTCTACAAAATATTTTCTTTCCTGGGGGGTACGTCGCTTCCAATGCCTGCCCAGTGAGCGCTTGGCCATCTCCCTGTAATCGAAGATGTCGCCGATGGCTTCCTTCAAGGCCTGGCGGCGACCGCTTTCGTTGTTTTTCATTTCCTTGTCGGAGACGATCCTTACCACATCATCCACCGTCTTTTTGATCTCGTCGGTGACACCTGCAATGGCCTGAGTCGTCATGAATATCCCTACAAACGTGATTAGTGCGATACGTTTCAGCATGATAGCTCCCGGTAAGTTTCTTTAATATAATATCGCAAGTTCGGTCCCATATTATTCTCCAATATGCCTATAAGCAGGTGATGCTCCCTGCGGACATCAACTTTGGGGCGGGAGTTCCTTTGAGCAATGTTTGCAGGTTTCCGCCCGCCACGGTACGAATCCCCCGCATGACACGCATTTCCTGAAACCGCCCCGTACCTCCCGAAGCGGTTTGAGAAACCAGATCACGACGATCAAGAGAGGAAGAAGTGCGCACAGCCCCCCCAGACGACAATGTTCCTTCCCCGGTTGCGGGCAAGGACGATGCCGGCAATGCAAGATAAGAGTACAACTATGATAATGGTGTGTTCGGGTTTCACAGGTCCGGTCATTCTGATAAACCCCCGCTGTATTTTATCGCTGAGTCTGCTTGCGAACTACTACTTTCGGACCGCTGCAAGCATGCTATTTACATTTTCTGTCGCCGAAAGAGGTGCTCCCGGCAGCGGACCATGTGGCTGCCGTCGGGAAGCGTGCGGTCGGAGACGATGCAGTCAACCTACCTGCCGTGTCTCACGCACTTACAATTTCACCCGCTTCAGTCTCAGCGAATTGGTTATCACGGAAACGGAGCTGAAGCTCATTGCCGCCGCGGCTATCATCGGCGACAGCAGTATGCCGAAGAATGGAAACAGCACACCCGCGGCAATCGGTACCCCGGCCGTGTTGTAAAAAAAGGCAAAGAACAGGTTCTGCCTGATATTGCGCATGGTGGCCCGGCTCAGGCGCCTGGCCCTGACGATTCCCCGCAAATCGCCCTTGACCAGCGTGATACCAGCGCTCTCTATGGCAACATCGGTACCGGTGCCCATGGCAATGCCGACGTGGGCCTGTGTCAGGGCGGGGGCATCGTTGATCCCGTCACCCGCCATGGCGACGATATGGCCCTCGGCCTGAAGCTGCTTGATCAGTTCGGCTTTCTGTTCAGGAAATACCTCTGCATGTACCCGGTCGATCGCCAGTTTGCCGGCAACCGCATTGGCGGTGATCTGATTGTCGCCGGTAATCATCACGATGCTGATGCCTTCGGCATGCAGATCGCGAATGGCTTCGGCTGTTGACTCCTTGACGGGGTCGGCGACGCCGATCAGACCGGCGGCCTTGCCGTCAATGGCTATCAGCATGACAGTCTGGCCTTCTGTGCGCTGCCTGTCCGCCTGTTGCGACAAACCTCCCGCGTTGATATCCAGGCTTTCCAGCAGCGCTGCGTTGCCTGCCGCAACCCTGAGTCCATCGACCTCACCGGTAACCCCTTTCCCGGTAACGGACTGGAAATTGTCGGCTTTGACCAGCTCAATTCCCTTCACTTCGGCTCCACGCACAATGGCTTCCGCCAAGGGGTGTTCGCTGGCCCGTTCAAGACTGGCGGTCAGGCGCAAGAGTTCATCCTCGACAAAACCAGCTTCCGCCTGGACTGCGACCAGTTTTGGCCTGCCCTCGGTCAGCGTTCCGGTCTTGTCTACCACCAGGGTATCGACCTTCTCCATGATCTCCAGTGCCTCGGCATTCTTGATCAGGACTCCTGCCATGGCGCCGCGTCCCGTTCCCACCATGATGGCAATGGGCGTCGCCAGTCCCAGTGCGCAGGGACAGGCGATTATCAGTACGGCAACGGCATTGATAACCGCATGGGCCAGGCGCGGCTCCGGTCCCCACACCCACCAGGCAATGAAGGTAAGCACGGCAATGCCCACCACTGCTGGGACGAAATAGCCTGCCACCACATCGGTCAGCTTTTGAATCGGTGCCCGTGAACGCTGGGCTTTGGCCACCATGTCAACAATTTGGGCCAGCAGCGTGTCGGAGCCGACTTTTTCGGCCCGCATCAAAAGGCTGCCGGTGCCATTGACCGTTGCACCGATGAGTTTATCGCCTTTCGACTTTGCCACCGGCATGGATTCACCGCTGACCATGGATTCGTCTATATTGCTTGCACCGTCAATCACGGTGCCGTCAACCGGTACTTTGTCGCCCGGACGAACACGCAATGTATCGCCGGGCTGTACTTGCTCCAGCGGGATGTCCTCTTCCGTGCCACCATCCCGCACGATGCGGGCCGTATTCGGTGCAAGACCGAGCAGCATCCGGATGGCCGCATTGGTTCGTGAACGGGCGCGCAATTCAAGTACCTGTCCCAGCAGGACCAGGGTGGTGATCATTGCCGCAGCCTCGAAATAGACGGCCACCAGCCCGCCATGCATCTGCATGACTGGCGGGAAGATTGACGGGAACAAAAGCGCCGCCATGCTGTAGCTCCAGGCAACCGAGACACCCAGGCTGATCAGGGTGAACATGTTGAGGTTCCAGGTCCGGACGGATTGCCAGCCGCGCACAAAAAACGGCCAGCCGCCCCACAACACAACCGGCGTCGCCAGCGCACATTCAACCCATTGTACCGTCTGCATGGAAAGCGACTCCGGCAGCCAGGCCGGCATCATGTCGGCAACCATAGCCAGGAAGAATACCGGCAGAGCCAGCGCGGTACAGATCCAGAAACGACGGTTCATGTCTATCAGCTCTTCGTTTTTTTCTTCACCGCTGGAGGTAACCGCTTCCAGCGCCATGCCGCACTTGGGGCAACTGCCGGGATGATCCTGAATCACTTCCGGATGCATGGGGCAGGTATAGGTGCCTTCCCCGGTAGTTTTTTCAAGAGGTAGGGCGGTCTTCTTCTCCAGATACTGTTCCGGGTGTTCCATGAATTTGTGCAGGCAATGGTCACTGCAGAAAAAATACTGTTTGCCGGCATGGAGGTAAGAGTATTCTGCGTCAGGAGATACCGTCATGTCGCAGACAGGGTCTGTGTGCTGATTTTTTTCTGTAGTTGGTTGGTTACTCATTATTCATCCTCCACTTGGGCGGCTAACGGAGTGGAATATCGCCGGATCATTTCTTTGTCAGCCTGATAACGATGAAGGCAATCGTTGCCACACCAGCAGTCACGCCCTGGCATTCACCTGTTCCTCCACTGTCAAGCCAGATTATAACTTTTTGGCTACTGCCCTGGCAGCTGTCACTACGGGGTCCCAGACCGGCGAAAACGGTGGAGCGTAACCAAGGTCGAGATTAATCATATCTTCCACTGTAAAGCCGGCATGCAGGGCGGTCGCCACCGTATCGATCCGCTTTGCCGAACCTTCCATCCCGACAATCTGGCCTCCCAGCAGACGACCACTCCCTTTTTCAGCAAGCAGTTTGACGGTAATATCTCCGGCACCCGGATAATATCCAGCCTTGGTCCGGCTCTTGATAACGGCGCTCACATGTTCGAGGCCAACTGCCGTTATTTCTTTCTCCTGGAGACCGGTGCGGGCCACTTCTATCTCACAGATTTTTGTGACGGCTGTTCCCGTGACTCCCGGAAAGGTGGCGTAACCTCCTCCCAGATTGATGCCGGCAACCCGCCCCTGACGGTTGGCGACCGTGCCGAGCGCCACATAGAATGGACGGCGACTGACCAGATGGAACGATTCGGCGCAATCACCTGCTGCCCAGATACCGGCAATTCCGGTTTCCATCCGCTCGTTCACCCGGATCGCTCCCTTCTCTCCCAGAGGGATGCCGGCCGCCGCGGCAAGCGCTGTGTTGGGGCGCACACCCAGGCCGAGGACCACGATGTCGGTCGGCAGCGTCCGCTTATCGGTCACGACACCGGTCACCTTGCCATATTTGGTCTCAAAAGCGGTGAGGGTCTCCTCCAGATACAGAGTGACACCTGCATCACGCAGGCCTTGGGAGACAAGTGCCCCCATGTCATCATCGAGAGTTCCCATGACCTGTGGAGGCCGGCTTATCAAGGAGACCTCCAGACCGCGTCTGATCAGGGCCTCCGCCATTTCCAGGCCGATGTAGCCTCCACCGACGACCACCCCCCTTTTGATTTTCCCGGCATCCAGCAGCTGGCGCATTTCCAGGCCGCTCTGAAGGGTGTTTACCCCGCAGAGTGCAACGGCATCCGAGCCGGGCAGATCCGGACAGAACGGCAGGGCGCCGGTGGCGATCAGCAGCTGATCGTACTGTTCCCACCAGATCCTGCCGCTGCCCAGATCACGGACACGAACTCTCCCTGCCGCTGGATCAAGCTCCTCGACCTCATGTCTAATTCTGACGTCAATTCCGTCCCGCTCCCGAAATGTTTCCGGAGTGCGGATGATGAGTGATTCTTCTTTGTCGACAACCCGGCCGACATAGTAGGGGATCCCTCAGGCGGAATAAGAAGTATGGGGGCCGCGCTCGAAGACAATAATCTCCATCCCGGGACAACGGCGTTTGGCCTGTGAGGCGGCACTCATCCCGGCTGCGTCACCGCCGATTACCAACAATCGTTTTTTGTCCATCGAACTACCTCCATGAAGAATCTGCATTACTGATCCCGGAGTCGCATTTCATGGCGTGTTGCTGATTTTTCCAATCCCATGCCACAAGGTAAAGTTGGCTGCCGTGGGGATACCATGGGGACGGGATGCCAAATGGATTTCGTGACTGATGGTTTGTGTCATGACTAACTCCGTTATTTTTTAAACTGCTCCAATACTATTTTTGCCACCGCTTCCGACGAAGCGGGATTCTGGCCGGTGATCAGGTTGCCCGCCTGAACGGAAAAAGATTGCCAGTCGTCTCCCTTTGCATACTTCCCCCCGTTTTTCCGCAGTTCATCTTCCACGAGGAACGGCACCACATCCGTCAGACCGACAGCCGCTTCCTCCGAGTTCGAGAAGCCGGTGACCGCTTTTCCCTGCACCAGCGGCGCGCCGTCCGGAGACTTCGCGTGGCGAAATACCCCTGGAGCGTGGCATACCGCCGCAACCGGCTTGCCCTGGGCGTACATGGACTCGATCAGGAAGATTGAAATTCTGTCTTCGGCCAGATCCCATAACGGGCCGTGGCCGCCGGGATAAAACACCGCGTCATAGTCATCGGCAAAAAGATCCCGCAAAATCCTGGTATGGGCCAAAGCGTTCTGCGCTTCCTTGTCTGCCCTGAACCGCTCCGTTGCCGCTGTCCGGAAATCCTTTTCGTCGCTCTTCGGATCAAGGGGAGGCTGTCCCCCCTTCGGAGATGCCAGGGTGATTTCGGCGCCGGCATCCTTGAACACATAGTACGGGGCGGCAAATTCCTCCAGCCAGAAGCCGGTTTTTTTGCCCGTGCTGCCAAGCTCATCATGTGATGTCAGTACTATCAGGATTTTCATGGTTGTTCTCCTTTTTATATGGTTATCCAGGAACTCTTTGAGTGCCACAGCATTATTATGCTCCCGGTCATGGGCGCTGTACAGCAGCGTGATGGTTCCAAGCCGGGCTTCTGCCAGAAGAAATCGCCATTCATCATCTTTCTCATTCAGTTCGGATCTGTAGCGCTGCCTGAACTCATCCCATTTGGCCGGGTCATGGCCGAACCAATGGCGCAAAACATCGCTCGGGGCCACCTTTTTCAGCCAGCCGTCCATGTGAAGATCTTCTTTCTTCATGCCGCGCGGCCAGAGACGATCCACCAGGAAGCGGGGGCCATCGTCCGGATCATAAGGGTCGTACACACGTTTAACCTGAATCATGATATCTGCCTCGAATCAGTCCGGTTCTTCAACTGATGAAAAAGTGGCAACTTTCATACCAGAGAAGCCCTGTGGCCAGGCATGATAAAACAAGCTGATTTTGCAAGGAAAAACAAGACGATGCGTGAGGACTAAACGGATTTATTGTTGCAACATTTGTGGCAGAAGACACAAAACTGCACGACACAATTCAGCATTGGTTCGGGCGGTTGCACCGTACGAAACATGCATATTGAAATAGAATTGATTTTAAAGTAGTAGTACATACGTTCCCAATTTGAAATTGAACATCAGGCTTTGTTTTTACGGAGCGAACCAAATGACGCCAGGCCATCGCCAGAATGCCGTTCACCCTTCCCGGAACAGGTCAGTCTGGTTGTTTGTGTTGGCAGCCATTGCGCTGGTGGGAATTTTCTTTGGCGTACGAATATATGTGGATTATCAGCGCAGAATTGAACTCGCCGAAGAGCGACTCCTGACCCAGACAAAGGTTGTGGATGAAAATATCACCACCAACCTGACAATCGTCAATCTGATGCTGAACAACATCATAAACGAGCTGGAAGAGACTTCCGGCGGCAAACAACTGAACGGTTTTCTGAAACGGCAGCTGGTAATGGCCCCCGGAATCCGCACCCTGATAGTCACCGACCACCTGGGACACTGCATCTACTCGAACCGAGACGAGTTGCTCGGCAAGGATTTCCCGAAAGACCGTGATTATTTTACTATTCCCCGTGACGCATCAGACAAGGGGCTGCTGTTTCTCTCTTCTCCCTATACAACCCTTCTGAAGAAGTATGTCATCAACATCTCAAAACCTCTTATCGGAACGCATGGCGAATTCAAAGGGGTTGTAAGCGCAACACTCGATCCCGGGTACTTTTCGGATATTCTCAGATCAACCATCTATTCTCCGGATAACAGGGTAAGCCTTGTTCATTCCGACGGCACGGTGTTCATCGCCGTACCCGAGGCAAAAGTGCCGGTAACCGGCCTGAAAGTCACTCAACCCGGTTCTGCGTTTCTTCAGCATATTAGCGATGGCACGCCTACCTCCATACGGAGAGCGGCAGGCAAGACTCTTGGTGATAAACGCATATTCGCGTACCATACCAATAGCCCGAAGGGGGCGCGTTTCGACAAACAGATTGTCGTGGCTGCAAGTCGCAACCTGCACGAGGTGCTTGCCGTGTGGCGGATGGACACAGCCATCCTGTTGTTGATGTATCTGCTGTTTGCTTTGTTATCCATGGCTATTACCAGGGTCATGCTGCTCCGTCAGGCCGAACGGAAACGGATGGATGAACGGCTGCAGACAGCCAATGAAGAACTGGAGATGCAAAACGAGGAACTACAGGCGCAAGGCGAGGAGATCCAGGCGCAAAGTGAAGAGCTTCAGTCGCAAAACGAAGAACTGACGCGGTTATGGGAGCAATCCAGGCAGGACTCAGTGGCGTTGCAGGAGAGCAGAAATGATCTGGATCGCGCTCAGGAAGTAGGAAATATCGGCAGTTGGCGCCTTGATGTGCGAAAAAACGTGCTTACCTGGTCAGATGAAAATCATCGTATTTTCGGGATCCCGAAGGGATCTCCTCAGACCTACGAATCGTTCCTCTCAACCATACATCCGGATGATCGCCACTATGTCGATACGCAATGGAACGCAGCGCTTCGCGGCGAACCATATGACATCGAGCACCGGATCGTGGTGGATGGTCAGGTCAAATGGGTGCGGGAAAAAGCATACCTTGAATTTGAAAACGACGGTTCACTGATCGGAGGCTTCGGTATTACCCAGGACATCACAAAACGCAAAGCTGCAGAAGAAGAACTGCTGAAGGCAAACGATGAACTGGAGCAGCGGGTAACAGAAAGGACGATGGAACTGGCTGCTTCAATCAATACCCTTCAGAGTGAAATCCTGGAGCGGGAATTGGCGGAAATATCCTTACGGAAGGAGACCGCCGAGCGTTTACAGGCAGTGGAAGCTCTTCGTGAAAAAGAGCAAATGCTCATTCATCAGAGCCGCCAGGCGGCCATGGGAGAGATGATCGGCAATATCGCCCACCAGTGGCGGCAACCGTTGAACGCTCTGGGACTCTTAACGCAACGGCTCGGATTGTTTTATGGATCGCCACAATTCAACAAAGAGTTTATCGATACGTCCGTTGTAAAATCCATGGAAATCATTCAGCACATGTCCAAAACCATTGATGACTTCAGAAACTACTTCAAACCGGACAAGGAAATGGCCAATTTCAGCGTGAGGAGAGCGGTTGATAACTCGTTGTCGCTTCTGGAAGGAAGCTTCCAGAACCCGAAAATCAATCTCGAAATCGTCGAGATCGGTAATCCTGCCATCTTTGGTTATCAGAATGAATTTGCGCAAGTCATCCTCAACATCCTGGTCAATGCAAGGGATGCCTTCATTGAGAGGGAAATTGTCGATGCCAGGGTTACAATCACCATCCGCACTGAAGATGGCTGCGCTGTCGTAACTATCGCCGACAATGCCGGCGGCGTACCCGAGGAAATCATTACCAAGGTGTTCGACCCCTATTTTACTACCAAAGGTCCGCAGCAAGGGACGGGAGTCGGTCTCTTCATGTCAAAAAACATTATTGAGAAGAATATGGGGGGGAGGCTTGCCGTGCGCAATACAGCCACCGGCGCTGAATTCAGGATAGAGGTGAAAGATGGGACACAAGAGTAATTCCAAAAAACCAATTTCAATATTGTTTGTAGAAGATGACGCGATGATTCTTGAGCTCCAGGTTTCCGTACTTATGGTCAGATTTCCCGATGCCGTGCTCTACACGGCTGTCAATGGCCGATTGGGGTTGGAGCTTTTCAAAGCACATACACCCGACATCGTTCTCACCGACATCAACATGTCGGAAATGTGCGGCATACAAATGTCCGGGCATATCCGCGCGATCAAGCCGAACACAAAGATAATTGCCATCACCGGTAAATCGGGTGAACCCGGTGAAAACGGGAAATTCATTCTGCGTAATTCTGACGGGAAAACAGTCGAATTTGACCATGTTATTGTCAAACCGGTTGACCTCTCTGAATTGCATGCCGCTATTGAACGGTGCATTGGCGAGATCGAACAACGGGGATAATCCGCTGTTAGCTGCCGTTTTCAGGCCGCATGACGGTCCCGATCCGCACCTCTCCCGTCAATGTACGGTGAACCGGGCAGCGCCCGGCAATCTCCAGCAAGCGCTGGCGTTGCGGCTCATCCAACCCGCCATGAAACTCCAACTCCCGCTCGATACTATCGATCTGGCGCACCTTCTCATCGCAGTCGCTGCAATCTTCAGCGTGGATTTTCTGATGAGAAAGCCGCACCACCACCTCCTCCAGCGGCCACCCCTTGCTCTGCGCATACATCCGGACCGTCATACCGGTGCAGGCACCCAGGGCGGCCAGCAGATACTCGTATGGCGAAGGCCCTTCGTTGCCGCCGCCGTATGCAAGAGGCTCGTCGGCGACCAAAGGAAAGCCGTTGGCGAACAGCTCTGTTCGAAAGCCCTCTGCACCGGATCGTGCCGTAACCCGGTTGTCGATCACCTCCGGCGGAACTGGTGCAGGAGGCGATGTGTCGGGTAGAATCAGGTAGCGAGCGGCCCAGGTAGCGATAATGCTGCCTGCATAGCGGGAGTCCCGGGCATCGGAAAGAAGGTGGTCGGCCAAATCGAGTGAGATGAAGCTTTTGGGATGGGAAGCGGCCCGGTAGATGGCGGCGGCGTTTTCAATCCCCACCACCAGGTCGTGAGGCGAGTGCATCACCAGAAGCGCTGCCTTGAGGCTCCGCGCCTCTGTCGGTTGCTGAGCCGCCAGGTCGTCCAGCAGGCTCTTACGGATGGTGAAATCTCGTCCACTGATGCTGACAGTTGCCTGACCGGTCTGCTCGATCTGTTCGAATGTCACTCCCAGCAGACCTCGCAGGCTTGCCGGATCGAACGGGGCGGCAATGGTGACCACGGCTGCTGTCGAGGGGATGTTTGCAGCGGCCGCCAGCACTGCCGTTCCTCCCAGGGAATGGCCGATGAGCAGCCGGGGCGCTTCATATTCACGCTCCAGAAATCCGGCTGCCGCGACCAGGTCGCTTACTTCGGAGGAAAAAGTTGTTGCGGAGAAGTCCCCCTCGCTCTCTCCCAGGCCGGTAAAGTCAAAGCGGAGCACGGCAATGCGTCTGCGGCTCAAGGCTCGTGAAATATTAACCACCGCCTTTAAGTCTTTGGAACAGGTAAAACAGTGTGCGAACAGGGCATAGGCGAGCGGCTGCTCGTCATCGGGCAGCTCCAGCCGGGCGGCGAGTTGTTCACCCCGGGCATTGGCAAAGGTGATATTTTTTGTATTCATCTTTTCCTCACCGCTTTAGTCCGGTACGATGACACTCCCTTTGACACTCTCTGCCAGCCCAGCTGCCAGCGCGCACAATGATCCGGAATCTTCAAGCCCATTCAAAAAACGTACGGGAATATGCGAATAGCCGACCTGTGCCCCCACCAGGGCCCCGGTCAGGATCGCACGCGCCTGATTCTGGCCACCACCGTTGACCGCATGCAGGACGGCTGATTCAAAATCGTCGTGAAATCGCGCCGCAAGATAATAGGCTGCCGGCAACTGGTGATAGATGGCGCAGGGCATGCCGTACACGAGTGACACTTTCCAGGCCGGTTCGATACGGATCTCCGGGTCTGCCGCAGCG
>Ga0172380_10004021_pt1 | contig 19413 bp, 16 predicted proteins | sample Leawe162metaG_FD_119747 | JGI IMG/M metagenome (GOLD analysis project Ga0172380, IMG submission 119747) | Leachate microbial communities from a municipal landfill in Southern Ontario, Canada - Leachate well 162 metaG | ecosystem: Engineered > Solid waste > Landfill > Unclassified | place... | reverse complement strand
TCACTTCCCATTCTCCCTCAACCCCGGCATGGGCTCCGACCTTTTGTGCGGTCTTCTTTTTCACCACAGTAGTTCGGCTTTTCCGTGCCCTTTTGTCTAGCTTTTTCTTTCCCCCTTTCTCTATCTGCTCCCGTTGGCTTCAAACCAAACGCCCTGGGGGAGGAGGGGGAAGACCCAAGATCTTCATCCCGCCGAACTTTGCGTATGGTCCCGCGGAAACGGGCGAACCATCGGGCCGGGTAAGACGCCGATCTTTGAAGCCGAATCCCGAAGGTCCGCTACATCACGTTGTCCTGAGCCACCGAGAGAACCCTGTTGAGTTCCGTGAGGGTGGCAACGGCGCGCTCCTCGAGACGGGCGAATTGTTCCGCGCGGACGGGATCTGCTGTTTCCTGCATGCGCGCGATGTCGCGGACGAGCATCCTCGCTGAAGCGATGACGGCGCGGAGCTGCCGGATGGACGTTTTATCCGTGCGGTTTTCCTTGTTGGTCTGCTGGAACCACTTCACCTGGAAATCGAACCAGGCAAAGGCGGCATTGATCGCATCGTAACCGCCGACAAGCTGCCCGTCCGGCGTGAAGGCCGGAGGGGTCGGATCGTTTGGCCGGATCGGCACCACAGCTTCCGGGGTTTCTCCAATCCCTCGCGTGGCCTTGGGATTGGCGATGATGGTCGGCGTGATGAAAACGATGAGATTCTTCTTCTTGCGCGAGCGCGTCTTGCTCCTGAAGAAATGGCCGACTCCCGGAATATCCTGGAGCAAGGGAATGCCGTTGTTGAACCGGGTATCGCCGGTCGTTTCAAGTCCTCCGACCGCCAGCGTGTAGCCCGAGTTCACCTGCAACGAGGCGTTGTAAACCCGCTCCGAGGTGACGGGATACAGATTGCTCCCGGTTCCAAGGTTCAGCGGTTCAAATCTCAGGATGTCCGAAATGGTGATGGCCACCGTCAACGCGATTTGATCGATGCCAACAGATTTTGGCAGGATGTTGATCTGGGTTCCCACAGGAAGATAGCCGAGGGTGCCGATATTCTGCGGAGCCACACCACCTGTGGCGACCTGGGTGACGCCTGCATTGATGGGCGTGTTCTCGGCGCTGGTGATCGCCACCTCGCGATTGTTGATCGTGAGAACCCGCGGATACTGGACGATGCTGGTCTTGTCGTCCGACATGAATGCCTGCAGGGCCAGTTGCACGTCGCTGGAGGTCAGAACTGCGGAATACGGCGCGGCAATGCTGACCTGGGTTGCCCGGTTTGCCTCGCTGGAATCCTGGGGGATCGTACCGGCCTGGGTGGAATCACCGGACCCTGTATTCACCGTGCGGCTGCCTGTGGAGTCCACGCTCAAGGTTCCGCTCGGCGACACGGTGATTTGCGAAGCTGTGAGTTTTATGCCGCCGTCTCCGGTGAGAGGATCGGGGTGCATGGTTCCCTTCCAGTTGATCCCGAATTCCTTGCTCGGGTTCTTCGTGGTCTCGAAAAATTTGACCTCGATGGCAATGAGGACCTGGGGCTGGTCAACAGCCATCAGGTAATCCGCAACCCATTTGTGCTGGGCGCGGGTGGCCACCACCCAAAGCGTATTCGTGTCGGAATTGTAAATCACCTGGGGCATCTGGGGCGGCACGTAGGTGGGGTTCAGCATCTGCGGAGTGTTCGAAACCACTTCTTGGACCACCGTGGAAGTGGTCGATTGAACGTTGGTGCCGGCATTCACAACCTCCCCGATGACCGAGCCATCCGGCCCGTAGGAAATCGGCGGCAACCCCAACATCACTCGAATCTCATTGATGATCCGGGGCGCCTTCGCGGCGAACACCCTCTGCGAATTCTGAAGCGGCATGTTCGCGCCGGTTGCCGTGATGGACGTTCCACCGGAGTTGGACTGGCTCCCCCCCCCATTGCTTTGGCTGGGATCGGCATCCATGCGGAAATCCACGCGATCCACGGGGTCGTAGCGAAGCCGGTAGGCGATGCCGACCAGTTTGTTCTCATTCTCTTCTTTGAGACGCCTCTCGCGCTCTTCATCGACAGTGCGCATATACCAGACGCCGTTTTCATACGTGAGGCGGATCCCATTGTCCCGGCACACGCTCTCAAGAGCGGTGAACGGGCTGGCTTCCATGGTGAAAGTCACCAGGCGCCTGTTGGCGGTGTCGCTCTCCGGGATGCCCACGAATGGAATGCCGGCATCATCGGCAAGGTAGCGCAGGGTGTCACGCAATGAGGCGCGGTCGAAGGTGAACATTTTCGGCGGTTCACGCCGCAAGCGCGATGCGACGACATTCCCCGGTCCGTAGTCCGGATAGGCCGCGTTGGGCGGCGGCTCGACCACGAATGGCGCGGGTTGTTGCCCAAAGGAACTCCCGACAAGCGACAGGAAAAGAACTCCCGGCAGAAGCATCAAGGGCAATTTCAATCTCACAAAATTCACAGCGATTTTCTGGGGAAGCTATCCGCGAATTCCGGCAGAAACCATTGAGTCAGATTGACGCGCGGCGGCTTCGGATGTGAATAACTTTTTCAACATGGGTTTGGGAGCTTTCCGATAACTCGAGAAACGTCGGAAGATGGGTATAACCAAAATTTCTGTCCCCTGACTAGCCGAAAGTTATGCAACTACGCAACAATAATCTTGATTTTTGCAGATGAAATTTGTAGATCAAGAAGCCATGAAAGCGACACGGTTTCCCCTTGCCTGCGGTTTCACGATGATCGAAGTGCTGGCCGTGCTGGCGGCCATGGCGGCGATCGGCGCCATCGGATACGTTGCGGTGACGGATGCCCGAAAAAATGCGGCCGACGCGAAACTGGAGTCGGACACGGCCACCGTCAACAGGGCCATCGAGATTTTCAAAGCCAGCGGCGGGGATCCCAACGCGCTCACCGGCTCGGGAACCACCGGCGTGGAGACCGTGTTGACCGAACTGAAAAAACGCGCCTCCTCTTCAACAAGCCTCGGAGTGACTGGCAGCGCCCTGGATGCCAGGGTTTGGTATGAGCCCAGTTCGGCATCGGACCCTGCCAGGGCGGTCTGGAACAATTCCACCAAGCGCTTCGAAGTTGTTCACAGCGGAGGGGCCGGCGTCAAGGAATTCACCCTGGATGAAACCCTGGCCTCCGCCGATCCCGCGACGGCTTCGCGCACGACGGCCAAGGAAACAGCCGACAATGGATGGGTCTGGAAGCATGCGCCCGCCACGGAGGTGGCGATGGCGCAAGGGTTCACCCCGGTGACCGGAACGGCGGTGAACCCCGGTATCTCCTCCCTCATTTCGTCCGATCTGGATAACGGCGCATTTGTTGTCGGGGAAAGCGGGACCGTGACGACGGAGGACAAGTTTTATGATGGAGCCGGTTATCCTCGGGGAGAGCTGGGGATTTTCTCCCTCGAGGGCATGGGAAATCCCCCGTATGACTTGAAGACTGCGGAAGGGCTCCGGGACTTCATGCGGGAGGCCGTCCGCAGGGTGGCCGAGGGAGGAACCCAGGGCGGTGTGGCAATGGACAGGTACGGCGACGGGAAGACGCTCACTTTCGAGCCGGGCACGGTGGTCGCATTTATTCTGATTCCCGACGCTTCATTTACCGATGCCCAGACGTTCCTTTCGGCAAGCGACCCCTCCATGGCATCCAGCAAATACCCGTTGACCTCCCTGTCCTTTGACACGGGGGACACCACCGGATTCTCCAAAAGTCAGGTGGTCAGCTTGGGAAATGACGTGAGGGCCATCGAAGACATGGCGGGCGGCGGCGACCAAGACTACGAAGATATCATTTGGAAAACCTCCGGGTTGACGGAGCCGGACTGGTCCACCATCAACACGATAACAGATCCCATTGATTATTACAGTCACTGGGACAATAAGCAGACAGCGGCCATAGAGGACATCAACATTCTGGATCGCGTGGGCAACGACCCCCTTTTGAACGGCACCAATCCCACTTTGCGCCAAGCGCTTCAGAACGCGGGGGCGATTCCTTGATCAACGCCCGTGCCAAAAAACGCACCGGGAATCAACCAATGGACACCTCAAAAATCGAAGGCACCGCCATGAGACCCGACATTGACAATCCGGCGCCAAAAACGAAAAGTTTCCCTTCCACTGATCCGATCCATGCGACTTCTTGAACTTCATCCGGACTCTCCCGTCGGCGAGCGAATCCGGGATCTCTCCACATCGGAAGGCGTCAGCGATTTTTACCTGACTCCCGGAGATCCGCTTTCCTACAAGCACAATGGACAGTTGATCTACGATGACACGGTTTTCGAGATGGCCCTGCCGGAATACCTGGAGCCGGGATGCGACGACAGCGCACTGGACCTGCACGGGCGCAGGTTCCGTGTGAGCCAGATGATCACCCAGGGACGGCTGCGGTGGGTCTTGAGGTTGTTGCCGAATGAAATCCCCCACCCTTCCTCGATCAAAGTCCCGACACCCGCACTGAAGGCGTTTCTCGAGGCCAAGAACGGGCTGTTCCTCATTTGCGGGGCGACGGGAAGCGGAAAATCGACGACCATTGCCTCGATGGTCCTTCATCGCGCCTTGAGAAGAAGGGAACATGTGATCTCCTTCGAAGACCCGATCGAGTTCATTTATCCCGACGGCCTCCCGTCGCTGGTCTCCCAACGGGAAATGGGCAGCGACGAACTGGACTTTTCCAAGGCGCTCCGGGCCGCCCTGCGGCAGGCGCCGGATGTCATCATCATCGGGGAGATCCGTGACGGGGAAACCGCGGAAATCGCCTTGCAGGCGGCCGAGACCGGCCATGTGGTCGTGGCCACACTCCACACATCGTCCGCCTCCCAGACCGTCCAACGCTTCCTGAAACTGATCCCCTCCGAGCGCCTCGACAGCTCGCAGGAAACGATGGCCGATTGCCTTCGTCTGATTCTTTGCCAGCGGTTGCTTCTCGACGAAAGGAAAGGAAAACGCTTCCCCATTCACGAGGTCCTGCTCCAGTATGACGGGGTGGTGAACATCATCCGCCGGGGGGACTTCAAAAAGCTTGATCAGGAACTCGAGACCGGGTGGAAGAAGGGGATGTATAATTTCCAGAAGAGCGTCTCCCTGCGGTTCGACGAGGGCTTTTCCGCCGGCCTCGCCCCGGAGTCCACGCCGTTCTCCTGGGACGAAGTGCAGGAATACCTCGAACGCCAGCCGGAGATCTCGCGATGAACTCGATCGACCTCAAGTCCATCCTCAATTTTTCGGCCTTCCGCCCGGAGCCGGATGATTCGTCGGCATCGTGGAAAAAGCGCTTTCCGGCGGAGAAAACCGTTTTTTTCGGCCTGGGGCGGGCCATGCTCTCCTGGCGGGGGATCGACCGTTCCGGCAAGCCGGGAGAATTGGAATCCGTGCGGGCCGAGCCGAAAGAAATCCTGGCTCAAACCTCCGACCACATCAAGCCATTGGCCGAGCAGGGTTGGTGTGCGGTCTCGCTCAACACGCGCTACGTGATCAGCCTGGAGACGAACCTCTCCCGCAGGACAGGAAGCGAGGAAATGCTGAAATCCAACCCGCGCGGCGTGCTGGGGGGAAGATACGAGCGGGGCAAACGCTATGCGCTCACCCACAATCCGGAAACCAATTCCTCGATCCTTCTGACCTTCGACGAGGACCAGACCCGAAAAACGGAAAGCATGTTCAGCGAGGCGGGGTTTCGGGTGGGACGTGTTTGTTGCGGTGCCTACGTTCTCTTGAAGCACGCCCTTGCCCAGACCAACACGGAGAAAGGCTCGGAAAAATCGGCCAACACCTTTTACATCGTTTGCTGCGAAGGGGCTGTCTGCGCCCTGGTTCAGGATCAGGACCGCTGGCTGGAACTCCGGTCCCGGACGGATGTTTATGAGGAGGACCTGACCCCCATCACCGACCTGCTCGCCCCCTTCCACTCCCGGCTCTCTCCGGAGATCGGAATCACGCTCGTCTGCGATGAGCCCATGGAGGAACTCCCGGATCGGCTGGCCAAAGTCTTCCCCGGCCGCGCGGTCAGCGACCTTTCCCAGCCCGCGTTGCTCGCCAGCTTGATGATCCAAAACTAATCATGCAAATCACCGAGCGACAGATCGACGACTTCAAAAGCGAGCGCAAAGACATCGCCCCGCCGCTGCCGGTGGTTCTGCGCCTCGTCCCCCTGCTGTTTTACTGCTCCATCGCCGTGGCGGTCATCCTGAGTTCCATTTTTGCCATCCAGTTCCAGTTGGCTGTCCAAAAAAGGGACAGCCACAAAGCCCAGACCGCTTCTCTTGCCGCGCAAACCCAGGACGCCAAGAACCAGCGGACGGCCCTGGAGTCCCAGATCAAGAAGGCCACGGATATCCAGAACTGGGTCGCCAGTTCGCGCCCCCTCCAGCCGCTTCTGGTGGAAATCATCAGGAGCATGGGCCCGCGTTCCTCGATCGTCGACCTTCGCCTCGACAGGGAAGCCGGCAACCCCTCCCAGATCAAAATGGGCCTCAGGATGGGAACGGATTCCACCAAACAATTGGACCTGACAGTCGAAAAAATCGCCCTGTTGAATTACCGGGCCTTCTCGCCCACGCAGACACTGGGCCGGGGGGAACTCGACTACAAAGCCACCTTGGTGCATCAGGACCCCCTTCGCCAGCAAACCGGGGAGGTGTCCCAGTGAACAACAAGCACATCGCCTGCGGGATCGTGACGCTGTTCATCGTCATCCTCGTGCAGCTCACGCTCTGGGTCCAGGGCCACCGCACCAAAGTCCAAAATGAAGCCGGCGCCGCCCAGCAGGCGGAGACGGATGCCAACGCGCAGTTGAACCAGGAACGCGCCCAACTCGGCGAACTCCGGCGGCAATCGACGGACCTGATCGAATTCCTCCGGATCTGGCAGCCCTATTTCACCACCATTGACAATCCCCAGAGCGCCGAGGTCAATCTCTCGATGCGCATCAAGGAGGCCAATTTGGTCAATCTGGCCCAAAGGTTCGAGCAGGCTCCGGTGAAGGGAAATGCCTCGATCCCGAATACGATGCGGGCCTTCTTGACATTCGAGGACGACTACGCCCGCCTGATGAACTGGCTGGGTGAACTGGAGGTCAAAATGCCGACCGTGAGGACAAGCAGCGTCCGACTCGCCAAAGGCACCAGGGCGAACGACCTGAGAATGGAAGTCGTGCTGGAACAACCGCTGTTGAAAAAATGAAGACGCAACTTTTCCCGCAGCCCGCCTCCGCGCGGCGCCTTTGTCCTCCGCTTTCCGCTCTCCGCCTTCCGCTCTCCGCTCTCCTCCTCCTCCTCCTTTTCTCCCTCCCGGTTCATGCATCGAGCGATCCCTCTCTCCTTCCGGATGGCCGCCAGGGGGTGGAGCTGCGTCCCTCCGAGCGAAACCCTTTCGCCCAGCAGATCGCGCCCGAGGTGGCTCCCACCACCACCCAGGAGGGGGCCACCGAGGATTCGCGGTTGCGCAGGATTTTTCGCGCCATGAAAATCGGGGGAGCCTCGGGAAAGGCCGGTGAAAAACGGGTTCTTTTGGGTTCCTTGATCGTCAAACCGGGAGACACCCTGCCTCCGATCCTGAATAACCAGATCGAGATGCTCAGGGTCCTCTCCGTGGACGATTCGTCCATTGTGCTGGCGTTTGTCGAAAAGGATCCCTCTGCGAGCGCCCGCCAGATCGTCCTTGGCTACAAATTGAAGCCCGAGGTAAGCCGGGTCATGTTTGGAGAAGCTTTTGAGGAACTGACGAAAGTGGGACCAGGCGGGAAGATCGACGCCCCGCCGCTCACAATCCAAGGAGTGAACGACCTCCTGAAAGGCAGCCGGGAGGCCGACCTCAGAAACATGGCGGATCGCGATGTCCAAATGATGGGAGTGGTCCAGGATGTTAAACCCACTGAAAAGAAAAAATAGCGGACGAAAGCGGGATCGGGCGCATCTGCGAAAGTTGCAAACAGGGAGAACAGGCGTCCCGCCTGTTGGGGCCCAGGCTCTCGTATCGGGTCGTCCCGCCCTACACGGGCGGAAAACCAACGCGATCGCGCCTCGTAACAATAGGAAAAGACGAATGTTTGGTGCAGGGAGCACAACCGAAACGAAGTGGAGCATCGCCCATGCCCCCTGGCCATCCATCGCCGATTGCAACTCTCCCAGATGCGCCCGGCGGGATCCCCGCGCGACCGGCTTCACGTTCGTCGAGATTGTCGTCGCTCTCGGCATCGGGGCCATGGTGATCGCGGTGGCGGCCATCGCCTATGGCGCGATCGGGCGCAATGGGATTTCACGGAGGCAGGTGAATGTCAATATCGGTTCCTCCGCCATGTCCGCCTTCTATGGCTCGACAAACCCCGGCAACGTCCAGATTGCCGTGAGCGAAGCCCCCAGTTTCGGGGCGGCGGCCATGGCCGACAACATGCGCGGGCGTTTGTTGGAAGACATCGCCTCGGCCAGCGCCGTCGTCTGCCTGGCCCGCAATGCGCCGAACCTTTCCCGTCCGACCAACCTGATCCTTCCCGCGGGCCTCGACGCGCGCAAGCTGGTCACTCCCGAGAACTTCCGAACCAATCTCATCCAGACGAACACGGGGGCCTATACCAATTTCAGCACGAACAGCCTGGGCAACGGCTCGACCGTCGCCAACAACCTCTCCATCTATGTCCTGTCTTCTCCTCTCAACGCGACGAACCTCACCGTGACCGCAATCTATGAAAGCGACTGGCTGACCGTCACCAATGCCCCGGCGGGAGTCTACGCTTCGGTTCGTCGATACGTCGGCAACACCATGACCGATTACTACCATGTGTTTTATCCTGATGCGACGCACAACCCGACCAACCATCCTGCCGCCGCCTTCTTCACCAGAAGCGACACGACGACCGGCGATCCCCGCTACCGGCTTGCCGAAAACCAGCCGTTCTATTTCGTCTGGTGGCCGGATCCCATGAATCAAACGAACGGGTCCCAGTATCCGGGCGAGGCCACGATCCCGTCCGGCGCCCGGGGAGACTACATGCTCCAGTCTGGGGCCACCTCGTATTTTTTCGTCATCCCCGCATTTCCCCCACTATGAAAAACCTGCCGAAACGCATGGCGAACGTCGAGGGGACGATCATGATTTTCGCGTTGTTCGTCGTCCTGGCGGGAGCATTGGTGCTGGCCGGATGGGTCCAGATGCTGGCGACAGCCAACGTTTACCCCGACACCGCCGCCGAGGGGATGAAAAACCGGATCGCCCTCGAGAACGCCCGGGCTCTCACGAGGCAATACCTGCTCACGGAGCTGCCATCCGGCACCAATGCCAATGTTTCGGCCGGCCTGGCAGATGACTGGGGAGGATTTGCGATCAACTTCAGCAGTGGCTTCTGGACCAACACCAACTTCATTGCGGGAAACCCGTTTTCCCCGTTCGGCGACCGTGCCTTCGCCGTGACGAATCTGGCGACGCTCTCCAACAGCAGCCAGTCGGTCGTCCAGCGGTTTTTGATCAAATCCCGCAGCCCCCTGCTCGCCGGCTATCCCCTGGTCCAGCACCTGAGCGCCCTGCCGATCGTGGGCGGCTGGGCACCGGCAACCAACATCTACTACAACGAGGCCATTGGATTCCCCGGCTCCCCCCAGGTGCCTTTCACCTCGGGAACGAATGCCGCGGGGGCGGGCACGAACGGCTACCTCGGCTACTTCGTGTCCCCGATGAGCGCGATCTCCGATCCGGGGATGTCCGGAACCCTGGCCACCGGCGTGACCTACCCCACGAATACTTTCTCGACGACCGGGGCCGTTTACGTCCCGCCCTCCTACACGAACGGCTCCACCATCACGAACAATTACATCAACGGAAGAGCGACGGCCGTGCTTGCCTCCGCACAGGGAAATTCCATCCTGCGGTATGAGATTCCGGCCAGCCTGACAAACAAGTTCACATTCACATACCTGGTCACGAACATGAGCACGAACCTGAGCACGAACGTCGTCGTCACCGCCACGAACCTCACTGTCACCAACACGACTTACATTTGGAATAAAAGACATACACGGATCATCGGCACCAACTACGAATACGCCACCAACTACACCTACGCCACCAACATGGTCTGGACCACCAACTACGCCACCAACACCTACGTCGACAACTACACGAACTCTTCGATCACCAAGCTCACCATCGTCGGCTCAACGAGCACGAACGCCCTGCACATCATCGTGCCGACGAACAATACGACCACCACAAACATCACGCTCAGCGGCCTCAATAACACCCGCAGGATTTACCTGAACAACCAGAGCGCCACCGCTCTGGAGCTGCAAACAGCCACGACCAACGAATCCTACAATTGGTGGCTCGCGGCAACACTCAGGTCGGCGCTCACCGTGCGCGCCCCTTCAGGAAGCGGGCGATCCCTGACGATCACAAGCGGGTTCCGGTCGGACCAGGCCATCAACCTCAATTCCGGAAACCTCAACCTCGTTCCCACCCCGAAAGCCACCGGCACGGTCATGGACCCCATCGAGTTGATTTCCGACCGCGTCCTCTGGATCGAGGATGGGCGCGACCCATGAACCTACAAAGGAAAATGAACAGCCACAAAAAGGCAGACGCACAAAAGAAAGAGTTGAAAGATGCAAAACATTCATCCGAAAGGTGAAGTGGCAGGTCTTTGGAAATATGCTGCGATCTGCTTGTTTTGTGGCTTTTGTGCATTTTTGTGGCCATGCCAATTGCGGAATTTAGGATGAAAGCTTCCTTTTTCGCGCGGGCAAAACCGGCGGACAGGGGCGCCTACTCGTTGATCGAGGTGCTTGTTGCCGCGGCGATCCTCGCGATTGGAATTTCCGCCGCCGCCCTCCTGGCCAACACGCTTCTGGTCCAGGAGCAGTCGAACGGCTATTCCCTGCGGGCATTCAATGCCCAGGAGCAGGCCGCTCGCCTCTGGCAACTCGGCCTCGATCCCGCAACGATCACAAACATCCTTCCCGAGAGATGCTCGGCAGCCAACCCGCCTCCCGCCTACTCGATCCATCTCGACTTCGATACCAATCCCGCCACCACGACGGTCTCCGGCCTCGTCACAGTGGAACAACTCAATCCCCTCCGGATCGTCTTCCACTCGGGAACCGACGCGAGCAACAATCTCGTTTACAAAACCAACGACATCGTCGTGGTCCGCCCGGTCATCAGATAATTTCCTTCACTCCAGCCGCACCCGCGGATCGACCACCGCATAAAGAATATCGGACAGCAGGTTTCCCAAAAGAACGAGGGCTGCCACGATAAAATTCAGGGCCACCAAAGTCGGGTAGTCCCGCTCCAGGACCGCCTCGTAGCCCAGGCGCCCCATGCCGGGATAAGCGAAGATCGTTTCCACAATCACCGCTCCCCCGATCAAGGCGGGCAGGAGCGATCCGATCCCGGTGATCAGCGGGCGGATGGAATTCCTCAACGCGTGTTTGTAGAAAACCACGTCCTCCCCGAGCCCCTTGGCCCGGGCGGTGCGGATAAAATCCTCGCGGAGCGTCTCGAGCATGCTGGCCCGGAGATAGCGGGATTGGACCGCGATTCCGCCGAGCGCCAGCACGACGGCCGGCAGCGCGATGTGCCAGGCCCGATCCAGGCCGGCGGCCAGGAAATTGGAAAATTCGATCCCGTAAGACTGGGTCCCCAGCACGGGCACCGTGGTGAATTTCACGAGACCGATGATCGCCATGTTGGCAATCCAGAACGTTGGGACCGCGATGAAAACGAAGGCCAGCAAAGAGACCCAAAAATCCGGCGGCTTCCCGGCATGCCGGGCGCAATAAACCCCGAGAAGAAGACCGAACGTCAGCGAGAGAAGAATCGAGGCGATGTTCAGCGTGATCGTGGCCGGCAGGCGTTCCAGGATTTTGTCGAGCACGGGCCGGTCGTCCTTGATGCTCTTCAGGCGTCCGCTGAACAGATCCCGCATGTTCAGCCAGTATTGCTCATGGAGCGGCTGGTCGAGATGGAATTTCTTCCGGAACATCTCCTTCACCTGCGGCGTGATCCTGGGGTTCAGCTCCCCCCAGGGGTACGGGCTCCCCGGCGCCAGGGTGATCATGAAAAAGGAGATCAGACTGATTCCAAAAAGCAGGACGATGCTGATCAGAAGACGCCGGACAACGAAATTTAGCACGCGGGGAGAATGGATTCATCCGCCCGAAAGCGCAAGCGCGGGAAACGGATCCGCGCGGAACGGCGACGGCAAGGGCCGACCTCCGCGTAAACCCATGTTTTCACGGCTCGGACGGCACCTCGGGAGGGGCGCATCTGTGAGAGTTGCAATCGGCGATGGACGGCCAGGGAGCATGGGCGATGCTCCACTTCGTTTCGGTTGTGCTCCCTGCACCAAACATTCGTCTTTTCCTATTGTTACGAGGCGCGATCGCGCTGGTTTTCCGCCCGTGTGGGGCGTGGCGGCCCGATGCGAGAACCTGGGCCCCAACAGGCGGGACGCCTGTTCTTGTTTGCAACTTTCGGGCGCCCGGGACGCAAGCAACGCTATTTTTTCCAATAAAAGTGTGAGAGAAACAACACATGGAGCACACTCCGGCCATTTTGATCCGCAGACGCACCTGGGGTGACACCAGTTGGATCGTCACATGGCTGACCCTCGGGCACGGGAAGGTCTCGACCATGGCCCGTGGAGCCCGGCGTCCCGCCAGTCCGTTCGCGGGCAAGCTCGACCTCTTTTATATCGGGGAAATCTCGTTCGTGCTCTCGAAAAAGTCCTCCCTGCATACCCTGCGGGAGGTTCAGATCCTCGAACCGTTCGACGCGGCGCGCCTCCCGGGTTCGAATCTTTTTTTGTGCGGTTATTTTGCGGAACTCGCGGATTTGGTGACGGAACCCGGAGCCCCGGTTTCCGGAATCTTCGATCTCCTCACCCGGGCGCTGACCCACCTCAAGAGCCAGCCCGCCTCTCTTCGCGCACTGGATTTTTTCGAGAAGGAATTGGGGCGCACATTGGGGATCGGCGATGCCTCCTCGTCTCCCCTCGCCGTCCTGGAGTCCCACTGCGGAAGGATTCCCACATCACGCCCGGCTCTCCTCCGGATGCTGAAAACGTAAAAATCCTCTCGTCTGGAAGTCGCGATCCGGGTAGAAAAGCGGCCATGCAGACAACCGCAAATTTATGGGAGGTTCTCTGCAAGGACCTGGAGGCTCAGCGCAGCCAGACTTCCCTTGAGCAACATCGCGTGGCGGCCCAAAAGTTCAAGGAGGCGGCCCGGCAGGTTTTTCGACAAAGCAGTCCCCGGCTCAGCGACGCGCTGGAAATCGCGGGCGATGTCTGCCAAGCCTCCGGGTTTCTTCCCGATGCCGTGCTGGATTTCAAAGACTCGCTCGCCCACAACCTCGAGAATGGCAACATCACGGCCTCGGCGCGTGTGGCGGCCAAATTGGCGCTTCTGTCGGAACACCAGGGCGAAGAAGACGCGGCGAGGCAATACTACAGCCAGGCCCTCGAACTTTACGAAGCCGCCCACGATTATTCGCAACACTGCATGCTGGCCAGCAACCTGGCGGGACTGGAAAAACACGCGGGAAATTTTCCCGCATGCGAAAAGCACTACCTGCAGGCGCTGGAAACGGCCATGAGGCTTCACGGGGAAATCCACCCGTCGGTGGCGCTCGTCTGCAACAACCTCGCCGTCGCCTATACCGAAGCGGGCGATTGGGAGCGCGCGGAAAACCTGCACATGCGCGCGCTCGGAATCCGCGAACAGGTCTTCGGCGCCATGCACCCGGACGTGGCCCAGTCGCTGGCCAACCTCGCCGTCGTCTATCATTCCAGTTCCAATTTTGAAAAAGCCCGCGGCTACTACGAAGCCGCGCTGAAAACCTACCTCGCCTTCAAAAAACCGGACGCGCCGGAACTGGCCTCGCTCAAGGCAAACCTCGAAAAACTCAGCGCCTGCAACTGATGGCCCCCGTGATCCTGACACCCGCCGAAGCCCGTGCCGAGCGTGACCGCCTCGTCAAAAACGGAAAACAACTGGTCTTTACGAACGGATGCTTCGACATCCTGCACCGCGGCCATGCGGAATACCTGTCCTTCGCCCGCACCCAGGGCGACGCCCTCTGCGTCGGGTTGAACAGCGACGCATCCGTGCGCCGGAGCAACAAAGCGCCGGGGCGTCCGATCAATCCGGAAGGAGACCGGGCATTCGTTGTCGGGTCCCTGCGCGCCGTGGATTTCGTCGTGATCTTTGACGAGGATGAGCCGAAGGATCTGATCGCGCGGATCCTTCCCCAGGTGCTCGTGAAGGGGAAGGACTGGGCGCATTACGTCAGCGGGCGCGAAATCGTGGAAGCGCACGGCGGGCGGGTCGTCCTCGCCGAAATGGTTGCCGGGCGGTCCACGACGAACACCATCGAGCGCGTGCTCGCCAGCCAGGAAAAGTAGCCCGGGCATTCTCCGGATCGCTTCTCTCCGCGGTCTCTGCGCCCCTGCGTGGGGAAGCGCGGAATTCGGGTTCACGCGGTCAGCGCAAAACGCTCGGATCCGAGGAGCCCGGATTTTTCCAGGGAGGCTACTCCCATGTCTTGGTCTTGAAGCCAAGTGCATTGGCATTCTCTGAAACTGCGCGCTTCACCTGATCTGACGCGCCGCCCGGAAATTCCGCCGAGACTTCGAGAGTCACCTTCACCGTAGCGTTTGGATCACCGCCAAGAATGGAGATGATCTCTTCAGCTATTTGCACGAGCCGGACTTTTGCTGTGACCGGGGTAATGTCGGCTGATCCGTAGAACATCTTCGAGCGCGAAGATGCGGGCACAGGCGTCGGTCCGGTCGGCGGTTGTTCCTGCACCGACGTGCCGGTGGTCAATATGACTGCCGGAGGCGAGATTCCTTGGCCTGGTTGGAATGGTGGATTCACCGCTTCGTAGGTTTTTGCTGCACATGGCTCAATGAGCAGCAGCGTGTCGTCAAATTGGACGTCCGAGTCGCCGAGTTTGAACCCGTCGAATTTTCCATCATGTTCGCCGTAGGCAGTGCCAAAAAAGTCACGGGTTCCAGCTCCTTTGACAACGGCCTGCGCGATCACTCCGCGATCTTTCAAGCGAGGCAGATAGAGGTATCGAAGCGTGTCTTCCCAAAAGTCGGCGGCCTTCACAGCGAGCTTGTCGGCCTTCCAGTAAAGTTCCTTGAGTTTGGTGCGAAGATGAATGGGCGACCAAGTGCTGATCACCCACTCGTTGTCGAGACACACGCGCTCGATCTCCGGCCCCAAGGCCGCGCCACCGGTGTTGAGGGGGAAATTCTCCACGCTTGGTTTGCCGGTGGGGTTTTCCTGCGATGGACAAAGAAGCCATTTGAAACATTCGCGGGCAACTCGCGGGAGCACATCTTCTGCACCTTTGAGTTCCTTCCTGGCTTGCTCGGCTTGGAGGTTGTCCAAGACCAGACGCATGGCGGCGACATCCTCGACGATGGAATTCCACGCCAAGGCCACGCGGATGCAATCGCGGAGTCTGGTCAAGACTCCGTGGTCGGGGGCGAGGAAAAGCAGGCGGTTGCCGCGATACCTTGGCTTCGTGCCGTTGTTGCGCACGTAGTCCAGCGCCGCCTCGTTGGCGAGGCGCGGTTCTTCCCTGGAATAAAATTGCTCCGGTGGCAGCACGACCAGGCGCAGCGCGCTATCGTCAGGCACATCGCTGTGCGGGGTAAAGATATGGACACCGTCAAAGAATGTCGCTCCTGCGGCGAGCTTCTTGACGATCTCGGCCATCCGTCCCCGCACTTCGTTCTTGTCCTCGAACCGCTTCTTCCGCTCTTCCATCTCCCGGCGCAGGTTGGCGCGGGTGTCGAACCAATAACGGGTCGCATCCTGCGCTTTGTCGCCGGAGGAACTCATGTAGTGGAGCTGGTCGGCCAGTCGGTTCAGCGCATCGGAGTAAAGCGAGGATGTCTGGCCGGGTTGGAGACAGCCAAGCAGCACCCGCGCCCGGTCGATGCCTCGTGTTCCGGCTTTCATGTTCACCGAAGACGGCGCACTGCTCAGAAACACCGTGCGTGCCACACGCCGGGCGGCCTGCACGGAGCCGAAGCGCGTCTCCTTCGCTTCCAGCATCGTTGTTTCGGCCCGTTCGCCATCTACGTCGCGGTCCATCACCGGATCCCAGCCGGGGCCGAGATAATAGATCAGCTCGTTCCGTGCGCTGCCATCATAGAGCGGCAGGCTGCCGGGGAGAATCATGAGGTCCTTGTTGTTGTCCTGCCACAGACGGAAGATCACCTTGGCCATGAGTTTCAGCACACCGCGGGTGCGCTGGAATCCATCAATGGTTGTCCACTCCTCATAGAGTTGAGCGAAAACCTCGGGGTGGATCGGATAGCTCTGCACCATCCGGTCAAAGTATCGGGATTCCTGGGTTTCCTGCGGCATCTTGGCCCCTTCGTCCACATAGGCGTCGGCGAAGGCACGGCAGATCTGGTCACGTCCCTTCGCATCCTTGATTTGCTCGAACAAGCGCCGCCGCACAATCTCGAAGGCCTCCTCCGGGGCCACGGTTTTCCAGAGTGCCTGCACGCGGTTAAACACAGGCTCCAATGCCTTCAGGGCAGAAATCCCGCGAGGCCCGCCTGCCTGACTGTCGGATTCTGGAAGCGACGCCAACACCACAGCATTCGGCACCAGCTTTGCCGCCTCTGTGAGCGATTGGATAAAGCTCAGGTTGCTGTCGTAGGTGCCACCGCTGAGCGCCTGACTTTCCACAAACTGCCGGATGTAAACGACCAACTCATCCAATAGCACCACGCACGGCGCGTAGCGGCTCAGCAGTTCCATCAGCACTTCCTTCCCCGGTGAGGTCCCGTTCTCATCGGCTTCTTTGACCATGGCATAGCCCTCGGCTTTGCCGAGCTGCCACGCCAGTTCACCCCAGAGGGTGCGAACCGGCTGCTTGCCATGTTTCCACGGCTGGCCAGGGGCGTGGGCGGTGCCATCGAGCACTGCGATCTGGGCCTGTGGAACATCCATCAGCCCGGCTTGGTCGAGCAGAGCCGGGATGCCGGTGAGTTCACCCAGCGGACATTTGCGTGATGCCAGATGATACACTGCCAGCAGCGTGTGTGTCTTGCCGCCCCCGAAGGCGGTTTGCAGTTGGATGACCGGCTCGCCGCCTTTACCGTTGAGCCGCTGAGCTACTTGCGTGAGCAGCCGCGCCATGCCCTCGGTGATGAAGGTTCGCTCGTAGAAGGCTTTCGCGTCGCCGTATTCCGGCGTGGCCTTGCCTGTACTCACCGCCGTGAGGTCGGCGGCGAATTCGGATTGTTGGAACGTGCCGTTCAGCACGTCCGGGTGGGGAACGATGATTTCTCTCCAGGGTTTCAGGCTCATAACATTTATTCGGGTGGTAACGGTTCCAACCAAGCGCGGACGGTATCCGTGAGACGGTATTTTTGTCGCGGGCTGGTGGGTTTCTCGGGGATGGTTCGCTCCAACGCGCCACCATCGAGAAGCGGCTGGAGATAGCTCTTTAGAAAGGTCTCGCGGTGCCGCAAGCCAAATGCCGATTGAATTTCCATGGCAGTTCTGGGCTCGGAAAAAAACGCAGCGACGGATGATCCGACTTGCGGGCTGACTTGCGGGGCAGCTTGTCCGGCAACTTGTCCGGTCCTTTGCAGAAGGATTTTTAATCCGCTTTCAATCAGCGTCTTGGATTCGGCCCCGACTTGCGGGGCAGCTTGTCCGGTGACTTGTCCGGTGACTTGTCCGGTGACTTGTCCGGTGACTTGTCCGGTGACTTGTCCGGTCGCTGTCGCAGGGGCTGGCCGGAGGGGCAGGCGGACGAGGAAATAGGTCCGGTCCTCATCAGTCTCAAACCGTGGCTTCTTGGGCGAGCCGTTTTCACTCATCGCGCGCAGGATGGTCGGGATGCCGGTGTTGCGGCCTTCGCTCAACTCCAGCTCCTTCAAAAATTCGCCGATGCGACGATTGCGGTAGCGTCGCGCCACCGGCCGTCCGGCCCGGAGTTCGTCCATCGGGATCGAGCGATCCGGGCCGGGAAAACTCTGGATGAGGATTTCATCGGGCATTACCCGAACTTCAATCGGTTCGCGCTCCTCGTAGCTGCGATGATAGACCGCATTGACCAGCGCTTCCTCCAGCGCGGCATACGGCAGATTCCAATACCGTTCCGCCTCGGCCTGGTCGGCGCGCTTGCGGACGTATTCGACCAGCACATTGTTCTTCAGGTGCGCGAGCGCATCGCGCAGCATGACATCGAGAGGGCCGGTGAACGGGCGCTCGACGATGTCGCCCCCGCCGGAACCGTGCGGGAACTGCACGACATCAATCTGCGTGCCGGGAAACCAGGTCGCCGGTCTGCCGGTGAAAAACAGCAGCCCGACGTTGAGCGGCATGGGGGCTTCGGGTGGGCCGCCAAGCAGGTGCATATCCTGCGCGACCTCCGCCAGCGGACGGCTCGCGGACAGGGGTGCGAGATCGCTCTTCACCCGCGTGAGAAAGCTCTCGATAAAACCGAACTGGAGATCGCCGCCCGGCACCCAAATAACAAGCAACAGTTTGCCCTGCACCTGCACCGGTTCGCAAATCGGGTGGTAAGCCGGACGCAGTTTGTGTCCCAGCTCCAGCAGCTTCTTCTGGATGGCATCAGCCTGCTCAGATTCCAATCCTTTGGGCGGCAGGACCGGCTTCCCGTCTTTTTCCGCGACGCCGATGACGAGGTAGCCGCCGCCCCAGTTGTGAAAATCGTTTGCGAAGGCGCAGACGCTGCGCAGCACGTCCTCCGGGTTCCACCCCTCCTTGAACTCCAAACGCTCCCACTCGACCACGCGGCCGGTGAAGAGTTCCTGGATGTTAATCGGTAGTGCCATCGAGATAGTCAGCGTTCAAATCCGGGCAGTTGTCCATCAGCTAGTTTCGGTGCAGCGGAGGCGACGCTTTCGATGCCGGTCCAACTCGTGATCAGTTCGTTGTAGGCGCGGGCGTCTTCGGCTTGGCCGAGGCGTTCGCAAAGGGTGTAGAGGCGGTAGGCGAGCTGGCGCAAGGCTTCGGCTTTGCCGCCGAGAGCCGCGAGGAGCGCGCCGGAGGCGGATTCGCCGCCGTGCTTCAGGGCGCGGATGAGCTGGTGCAGGGCTTCCCAGACCGGCGTGCGCGTGTCGGTGCGCGGGTCCCAATCGGTGGGATACTCGGCCCACTTGAGCAGTCGCACTTTGCCGCCGCCGCTTTGCAGCACTCCGGCTTCCCTCATGGCGTCCACGCTGGTGGATTTGGATCGGGCCAGCACGTCGGCTTCACCAAAGACGCTTTCCGTCCAGCCGTGTTGCTCGAACCAGTGCAGGCAGAACTGGGTGTCGGGATCAAAGTCGTCCTCGGCGAGAAAGCGGTTGATGAGCTGGAGGGCGGTGCGCACGCTCATGAGCGAGCCGTCCGCCTCCAGCACGGCGGCGTATTTGGAAAAAAC
>Ga0172380_10004020_pt1 | contig 19418 bp, 24 predicted proteins | sample Leawe162metaG_FD_119747 | JGI IMG/M metagenome (GOLD analysis project Ga0172380, IMG submission 119747) | Leachate microbial communities from a municipal landfill in Southern Ontario, Canada - Leachate well 162 metaG | ecosystem: Engineered > Solid waste > Landfill > Unclassified | place... | reverse complement strand
CAGGGGCACGCCGAGCGACACGAGCGCCGCCGTCATGCGGCCAAGCGACTCCATCTGCTCGGGCGTGAACGTCTTCCCCATGCCCATGTCCTCGACCTCGACCTGCCACCCGACGAGGTGCAGCGAGTCCTTCGCTGCGACGCCGGGCCAGGGGCCACCCTTGCCGCTACCCCACACGGACAGCGTGGAGAGGATGCGGACGAGGCCGTCGCGCTGGATGAGCGCGTTGACCGTCGGGTGCTCGCCGTCGCGGTTGAGCAGGAGCCCGTGCGACGACTTGCCGGCGGTGTGGTGGTTGACCACGGCGCGGATACCGTCGATCCACGGGCGCCCCTCGGACCGCGCCACGACGGGGTCGACGACGAAGTTCAGGCCGTGCGCCTTGAACGCCGCGAGGAGTCCAGCCTTCGTCGGCTTGACGTAGGCCACGGGGTCAGTCCTGCGGGCCGAGCGCGGCGGAGTCGGAGTCGCCGAAGCGGGTGGCGATGATCGCCTTGAGCGCGGACAGCGCAGCGGGGACGGCGGCGACTGCGGCGGCCTGGAGCGCGTCGAGGTCGGTCACGCCGGACACGAGCAGCAGGCCGAGGAACGCCTGCACGTAGGTCCAGAACACGCGCTCGGCGGCGTCGAGGAGGAAGGTGCGAGAGAACATGGTGGTCACTCCTTGATGGGTGGGGCGTCGCAGATGGGGCAGAGCAGTCCACGGCGGGAGCCGGGGACGCGGGTGGTGTGCTCGGGGCAGCAGTGGCACTTCTCGCCGTTGACGAACTGCGGCTGCCGGGGCAGGCCCCGGTCGTCGTACGGCTCGGTGATGGGCTGGCCGTCGTCCTCGCCCGGGGTGTCGCGGGGGCCTGTGTAGGGGTCGGACACTTTGCGCCTCCTCCACCAGCACACGGGGCACTCCGGTCAGCGGCGCGGACGGGCAGGGGGCGGCGGCGGCTTCTGTTCCGCGATGTGCTGCCGGAGGACGTCGATGTACTCCTCATGCACGTCCCGCTCGTCGCGGAGGTCGCCGACCTCGGCACGCAGCGACGTGACCTCGGCCTGCAACGCGACGACGAGATCCGTGAGGCCCTTCTGCCGGGCTGCGACGACTGCCGCAGTGATGGCACCCGCCGCGCCGATGACAGCGATGCAGATGCCGAAGAACACAGCGGCGTCGCTCACGTTGGTCCCCCGTCGGGTAGTTGTTCAGTGGTAGGCGGCGCGGATGACGGCCTGTGATGCGTTGCGCCGGGGCGCGTTGTCGGCGCGGGTGGCAGGAGGTGGCGGGGTGGGCTGAAGGACGGCGATAGCCGCGGCCCAATCCGTCGAGGACGAGATCGTCGAGTCGAAGGTCTGGCTTCCGTCGCCGGTGAGGATCTTGTAGGACAGCTGATAGGCGACGTTGGAGTCGGCTGCGCCGCCCGCCGTGTTGTTCTCGCCGATGTTGACCCAGGAGCCGTTCGTCGTGTCGGAGTCGCGGCCGGGACGGTTCTGCCCTTCCGCGCCGACGATGGCGACGACCATCTCGCCGGTGAGGGGTGTGTCAGCCGTCGCCATTGCCACGGACGTGCCAGTCCCGTTGGTGGTGGCGGTGCAGGCTGCACGGACGGGGGTTGTGACATCGACCCCGGTGAACTTGCGGCCGGCGCCGCGCTTCGCCGTGATCGTCGCCGAGAACGTCAGGGTGATCGTGTCCGTTGTCAGCAGTGTCCCGGCTGTGACTACACCGACGATCAGTGCAGCCCGCACCCCCGCCGCGGAGGTGGCGTTGGGTGAGTCAGCGGTGACAGCCGTCGACCAGGTGATCGACGACGACCCCGCGTGGGATGCCGCAACAGTGGGGGTGCTCGTGCCGGTGTTGTCGAATGACACACCGATGACAAGGACGGTGCCGGTGGCTGCGCTCTCGGCGACTGTTCCGGTGAGCGTGGTGCTGGATGTCTTGTTGTTCGTTGCTACGGCGAACGCTGCACCGGTCGGGGCGATTGCCACCGGGGGTTACTCCTCGAACTTGATGTAGCCGATGGCGTTGCAGTTCGAACCGGACGGCACAACGACCCGCAACCCGATCCGCTGCGACACGTCCATCACGATCTCCTCGCCGAGCGGGAGCTGCACCCGGTCGAACCCGCCCGCGGGGGTCAGGTACTCCGACCACAGGACGTCGCCCGCGGTCGGCTCGGCGGAGAAGTCCTGAAGGGCGGTGGCGATCACGGTCGGGTCGTCGGGGTCGTTCTGCACGATGGTCAACGAGGACGACGTGCCCGCGGTGGTCTGCCGCAGCAGGTCCACCCGGATCGGGGTCGCCGTCGCATCGGCACCGTCGAAGGCCACCCCCCACTCCTTGATCTTCGCCTTGCGGGTGGCCCCGGTGACGACCTGCACGAGGGTTTCGGTCGCCGCAGTGGCGACGGCCTCGGGGTCGATGCGGGCGATGTAGAGGGGCATTCGGTGCTCCTAGCGGACTCGGTGGTAGCGGCGGACGGGGCGGGTGACGGCGACGGGGCGGGTGAACCCCGTCGGGGCGACGACGAGGTCCGGCACGCCCGCCGCACCCGTCGTGGAGTACAGGACGACGACGACCTCGCCACCCGAAAGCGGCGTGGTCAGGGTGATCGTCGAGCCGGACAGCGTGTAGTCGACGCCGGGTGTGAGCAGCAGCCCGTCCACGTAGACGAGCTCGCTGTCCGTGATCGGGGTGGCACCGAGGTAGATCACGGATTCGCCCGCGAGCGCGGTGAACACGCCCCGCCCGACGGCGATGGGGCTCGGCGTCGCCGGGACCCAGGTGGTGCCGTCCCAGGTGGCGACCTGCCCGACCGTCGCGCCGGACTGGTGCAGCTGCTGGATGCGGGGGTTGGTCACGGCGCTCCCTAGACGTAGCCGGGTGAGGTGTACGTGACGCCGGACCACAGCGACGACGGCACCCAGTCGCCACCCGAGGGGGCTGCGCCTTGCGTGAGCCCGGTGGAGGGCCAGTTGCCGAACGAGTCCGTCGAGTCGTAGGCCGCGCCGGTCGTGTAGACCTCGTCGCACGTCAGGTTTGTGGACGACGGTCGGCGGTCGACGAGCAGGTACTTCGCGCCTGTGCCGCCGACGAGGTTCACGCGGCGGACGACCCAGTCCTCGCCCGTACCAGTGGGGAACGTGCGCCCGTCCGCTCCATCGAGGTAGAAGCCCTGGAAGCGGCAGTCGAGGGCGGTGAACCCGTCGATGAACAGTGTGCGCGGCCCGCCCCAGCACTGGAGCGCGTCGGCGTGGACGCCGGACTGACTGCCGTAGTTCGTCGACGCGACCCGGATGTTCTGCAGGATGACCGTCGTCTGGTTCTCCGACCGCAGCGCGATCTGGATCGCGTCAGACAGGTACGTGCCCGACTTGAACAGCAGGCCCTCGAGGAAGATGAGGCGCTTGAGGTTGGGGTTCGCGCCGTCGCTGATGCGGATGCCGCGGTGGGTGGAGTCGTAGGAGCCGGACGGCACGGAGGTGCGCCCGCCGAACACGCCACCGATCCACACGATGTTCCGCCCGCCGACGATCTTGACGGGGGCGGTGATCTCCGCAGCGGCGGACAGGACGTAGTCGGTGTCGTCGTCGAGGGTGTACGTGCCGCCTCCGGCGTCGATGGCCTGAGCGGTGTACCCGGTGGTGTCCGGGGGTTCCCACGACAGCAGCGACGTTCCGGGCGTGGTGCCGCCGACCGGCGGCGTGTAGGTGCCAGCCGGAGTGGCGATGGCCGAGTCCCCACCGCCGTCTGTGGTGACGGTGACGGCGGTGACGACGACCGTCTCGACGAACGCGCCCGTTCCGCCGGTGAGGATCACGCGCGGGTTCGCGGGCACGTACAGGTCTGCGTTGGAGGACAGGATCGGCGTGCCGTTCCACGACAACACCGCAGACGCTCGGCCCGGTGTCGTCGCCGTGAGTGCGAGGGTGTAGGTGTTCACCCCAGCCGACACGTGGACCCCGGCGAGGGAGTTGTCGGCGACGTTGGCGGAGGCGTCCCGGCTGGAGATCGAAGCCCCGGCGCCGGCGGAGTAGGTGTCGATCCACCCCGCCGCATACACGGCAGCGGAGGGAGAGAACCCCAATGCGTTGCCGGTCCCTCCCACGTAGGTGTCGGCGTGAACAGTGGAGTCGAGCAGGCCCATGACGAAGCCGTCGCCGCGTGAGCCGCCTGGGGTGTAGTCGATGGTTACGTCGAGGGTGATGCTTGACCACCCGGCGGGGATGACCTCGGTGGTTACCATCGAGCCGGCCTGGTCCATGGTGCCGTCGGTCAGTTGCACGTAGTCGCCGACCGCGACGGCGTCCCCGTTGAGCACCCAGCCAGTGATCGACGCGGGCGGGTCGAACGACGGCACCGTCCGGTCGGAGTAGGCGTAGGACACGACGAGCCGCCACGTGTCCACGCCGATACCCAGACGCACGGCGGCGAGGTCGACGAACTCGAGGACGTTGTCCGTGATCGTGTACTCGGCGGTCGGTTCGAGCACGAGCCCGTTCACGCGCACGACCTCGGAGTTCTCCACCGGGGTGCCGGTCAGCGCGAACGAGTTGGCCGTCGATGACGTCAGGTCGAACGCGTCGAACAGCCACTGCGACGAGATCGTCGAACCCTCAGCGGTAGCGCCCGCGGCGTCGCCCGCAGCGAACGCGGCAGAGTCCACCGCGTCGCTGGGGAACGGCGCGTCGGACACGCCCGAGTCGAGGCCCTGCGCACGCCAGCGGGCGATGCGCTCGAGGCGCTGCTCGAGCGGGCGCGGCGGACGCCGGAGCTCGCCGAGGGCAGTGTCAGCCATTACGCCGCAACCTCCAGTTCGACAGAGCCGGTCAGGGTGCCGTCATCAGCCTCGGCGATACCGAGCGACAGGACGCGCCCGGTGGTCACACCGCCCGACGACGACGGCACGGTGACGACGTCGCCACAGGCGAAGTCGATGAACGGGCGCGTGTCCGACGTAATACGGAACGACACCGTCGGCGTGGACACATCGACGCGCGCGGTGCGGCGCAGGATGCGCGCCGCGGCACTCGCCGCCGTCGCCTCCGAGCGGGTGTTGCCGAACTCGAGGAACGCCTCGCGGCGCCCGTATGCGGCGACACCAGCCGAGTCCGACGCAGAGGTCCACCCATCGGCAGAACGCACCAGCGCCGCCGTCTTGCGAGGCCGCGTGCCCGTCGTCTCGTACCCAGCGAGGTTCTTCACCGGGGCGAGCACAACAGACGAGGACCTGTCTGTGCCGCGCGCCTCGTAGGCGTGCAGCGTGACCGTGTCCGGGTCGACCCAGAAGTCGATGGAGTGATCGACAAGAGTGTTCATCACGTCGAGCGCCGACGTGCCGACACGGAAGGTCAAGGCCTTCGCCGTCGTCAACGTCACGCCGTCCGAGTCCAGCGTGTCCGTCCACCCCTGGAGCAGGTTCGGCAACCTGCCAACCTCGCCGTCGTCGGTCAACCGCGCGCGGTGCTCGGACAGGATGACGTCAAGGATCTCCGACGGGTACCACAGCGGCTCGTCGTCCGTGACATACCAGTTGATGAGGTCGCTGTGGCGCAGCACCGTCGAGGGCGTGCCGTTCGTGTTGAGCCGGGTGCAGGAGAACAGGAACCCGGCGCGGTCGCCGGGGGAACCCGACGCGCCGTTCGTGACGTACGCGGCGATGATGTGGTTGCCGGCGGGGACGTTGATGACGCGGGTGGCGAAGCCGTTCCACGTCGCGCCCTCGGACTGCTGGTCCGACGTCGACAGGATCAGAGCGCCGTCAAGGTACAGGTTGAAGTAGTTGTCAGCGGTCGCGTAGAACCGCAGCTTGCGGCCCTCCGTCAGCGTGAATGTGGTGCGGAACCAGTTCTTCGCGCCCGCAGCGACAGTCGCGGCGGGGTTCGTCGCCCACATCCAGTACGCGTTCGGGTCCGGCCAGTTCTTCGGAGCCTTGTAGCGGTAGTCGCCCGACGACGTCGCGGACTGCTTGAACCCCAGCGGGCGAGCCCACGTCACGAGGTTGTACCAATGGCCGTTGATCCCGGCGTAGTTGAACGGGCGGTCCGTCGGGGAGTAGTTGTACGTGACGCCGCCCTGCGGCCACACGACGCAGTCCTCGAGCCACGACAGGAGCCCGCGGCCCGCGAGGGTGACCCACCGCGTGCCGTCCGCGCCGACGTGGTCGCGCTGCTTGGACTCCACAACGAACGCCGCCACGATCGTGCCCGCGTACGACACCTTGATGACGGAGTCGAACGCGATGGACGCGGCGTCGTCGACGGGGATCGTTACCGAACCGCCGCCCGTGCCGTTGAAGTCGTCGGACACGGACACGCCCTTGCGGCGTGCGATCACCCCAAGAGGGGTGGAGCCGTCGGTGTCGTACAGCAGAACCTCGAGCCCGGTCACAGGTAGGCCCCTCGGTAGGCGACGACTACCTGCCCCCCGCCCGTGAGGGCCAGCGAGTTGGAGCCCGCCGCGAGGGTCAGCCAGGTGTCGAACGATGAGTTGTGCGCGACGTCCCCAGCCACCGACACCGCAGACCGGGTCGCGGTCATGGCGAGGCAGTCGAGGACGGTGTCGGCGCTGGTGTTGCCGAGCACTTCGACCCACTCGCCCGTCGTCGAGTTCGTGAGCCGCTGCACAGCGGTCGCTCCGGAGAACGTGAGCGTGACGCGCGGCGTAGCGACGTCACCCGCGACGGTCGGCGTAGCCGAGGTGGTGATCGCCGACAGGGTGGTGTCCGAGGACGCGTACCAGTACGGGTCGAGCAGGCGGATGTCGAACGACACCCGGCCCCGGTCGTTGGACACCTGGGCGATGGAGTCCAGGCCCGACAGGTAGCGACCCGTAGAGACCGTCGTGAGGTCGCCGCCAGACACGCGCTCGATGGTGCGGGTGACGGTGTACGTGGCGCCGTCGTTCCACACCAGCGCCGCGAGGGCGCGGGCATCGTCCATGTAGTCGGCGCGCGAGGAGCCGACGAACATGCCCTCGAACGTGAGGACACGGGATCCGGCCCAGCGGTCCCCGGCGGTCATGCCGGGGTACCGCGGGGTCGCGTAGTCGCCGCCGAGGGACTGCACGTTGCCGATCAGCCCGCGGATGTTCGTGACCCGCATGTAGGTGTCGGGGTCGGTGCCGTCGATCAGCACGGACTCGGCCATCAGGCAGCACCCATTCCGTACTCGAAGGCGACACGGCGGAAGGCGCGCGGCACCGACTCGGCGACGCTTTCACCCGGCGCGGCGATGACGTTGACGGTGTCGATGTGGACGCCGCCCGCAGCGCCGGGGACGCTGGGCAGGATGGTGCCGTCAGTCTTGGGCACGAACAGCTCAGGGCGGCGCTCGCCGACGACGTACGGCTGGCCCGCCTTCACGGGTCCGCCGCGCTCGCGGTAGTCGACGTCGATGAACTTCGCCGCAGCGCCGGAGCCGATGGTGATCTGACCCTTGCCGGTGATGCGGGGGGTGATGTTCAGGACGGTCGACTTCTGCGCCTGCTGCTGCAGGGCCACGACCTTGCCCTTCACCTTGTCGAATCCCGACATGATCTCGTTGACCTGCGCCGGGGAGAGGCCCTGCTTGACGAGGTTGGCGCGGATCTTGTCCAGACCCTCGTTCATCACCTTCTGCTGCTGCAGCGGGTTCTTGAATCCCTGCGCGTAGTTCTGCAGGTTGCCGACGGTGGTGTCAAGCCAGTCCTGGAACAGACGGCCCTTGCCGGTGGACTCGTCGAACTTGCCGCCGGCTTCCTTCACCTTGGCGGTGATCTCCGACATGGAGTCGAGCCAGTTGCGCTTGGCGGCACGCTTGTCGAGCAGCCCCGACAGGAGATCCCACGAGTCCTTGAGCGCGTCGACGGCGCGCTTCTGCGCCTGCGCCTTCGTGGTGACGCCCTGCACCTCGGGGGCGACATCCTTGGACGCCGCTGCCGCATCGTCGAGGGCTGCGGCGTACTGCGGCAGGATCGTTGCGACCTCGTCGGAGCGGATGCCCAGCGTCTCGATGACCTTGGCAGCCTGGTCAGCCTTGCCGCCCGACACCATGTTGGACAGCGCGGCGTCGACGCCCTCGATGGACTCCTGCGCCATGCCGAGGTTGGAGGTCGTGCCGAGCACTCCGGCCATGCCGGTCTCGAGCTGGTCCCACCAGTGGTTGTCGCGGACGAGCCCAAGGGCTTCGTCCATCTCGACGGCGCGCCCGGTGAACGACTTGAACGCGGGGCCGAGGTCGTCGGCTGCACCGTTGGCGATGAGCTCGAGGCGCTTCGCCAACTGCTCCGACGAGCGGCCCGCGTTGACCTGCGCCTTGCTGAACGCGTTGACGGTGGCGGTGGCGACCATCGCGGCAGCGACAGCGGTAGCGCCGGCGGCAGCAAGCCCCGCGCCCCTCTTGGCCTTGATGCCCGCGCCTTCCCATGACGCAAGCGCAGTCTTGAACGCGATGATCTTGGGCACTGCGACGATGGCAGCACCGCCGAGGATGCCGACGACGACGGCGGCAGACTTCACGGGCTGCGGAAGCTTGTTGAACAGCGACAGACCCTGGTTCAGGGTGCCGAGCAAAGGGCCAAGCGCCAGCGACAGCGTCTCACCGACGGACGTCTGAAAGTCGTCCATCTGCTGTTGGGCGTCCTTGATGCGGTTCGCCATCGAGTCCGACGTGCGAGCCACGTCGCCCTGCGCCTGCGCCGTCTTTTCGAGGATGAGCGCCTGCGCTGCGAGCGCCTTCTGCTGGGGCGTCAGCGCGTTCTTGACGTTGTCGATCAGACCCATCTCGAGCGCCTTGGCGCGCAGCGTTGCGTCGTCGAGAAGGACGCCGTACTTGCGGATCGGCTCCATCTCGCCACGCAGCGCAGCACCGAACGCCTCGATCGCGTCCGACGTGGAGCCGCCGAAGTACGACGCGGCATCGGCTGCACGCTCAATGAGGGGCGTGGTGAACTGCTGCAGCTCCTTGCCGGTGAGGCCGGCGGCGCGCCCGAAGTTGGCGAACGTCTGGGCCGCGCCCAGCGCCTCGCGCTTCGACAGGTTCAGCGCGTCGGCGGACTCGTTGGCGAAGTCGATGAACGCGTCAGCCGTCTTGCCGTAGGTCGCCTGCAGCGCGCCCTGGGCGTCCTGCATCTCGGCGAACTTCGTGATCGACTGCTTGGCGAACGCACCCGCAGCGAAGCCCGCAGCCGCAAAGGCAGCCTTAGCCGCGAGGCCGACCCGATCGAACGTCTTGCCGGTGTGATCCTTGGCGAAGATGTTGAAGATGAGGCTTGTGTCGGCCATGTGGTCACCTCTCCTCAATCGGCTGCGCTAGGCGCTCGAACTCGTCGACGGTCAGGCGGTCGATCTCCCAGGGGCGGATCCCGTACAAGCGGGCGAACGGCTCTACGAGTCGTTCGCGTCGCTCGGCGCGGGTGCTTTTGGGATCTCCGGCGCCGACTCCTCGAACTCGCGGAGCTGCGCCACGATCGGTGCCTTCGCCTCGTCGTTGAGCGACTTGTCGGCTTCGATCGCCTCGCGCATCGCCGCGTACTCGTCGCGGTCGTACTCGACCTCGACGGCGCCGTACGGAAAGTCGAACGCGTCCCACTTGAGGGTGGGGTGCGTGCGCTTCTCGTACATGAACACCAGCGCCCGACGGGCGAGGGCGTTGCCCTTCGACGCGTCCTGCACGAACGTCTGGTAGTCCTTGCCGGTCAGTCGCTCGAGCAGTTCGGCTTCCTTGTTCGGAAGCAGCCGCGGCTTGAACTCGTACGTGCGGGTGTCGCCCTCGGTGGGCGTGAACGTGACGATCATGTGCTAGCCCCTAGTGGTCTTGGAGGCGATCCTTCGTGCCATCGCAGCGATGGCCTTGCGTACGGCTTCGCGGTACTCGTCGACGTCGCGGAGGATCGTCGGCTCGAACCAGCGTTCGCCGTTGTTGCCGACCTGCGTCACCCACGCCTCGGTCGACTCGCCGTTTCCGGCCTTGCCGAACACGGGGTGTCGCCAGCCGTCAGGGTTGTTGAGGCGTCGGCCGGCGAGGCGGAACCCGCGAATCTTGGCCGTTCCACCGACGCGGAACTTCACGCCGGGGTTCTTGCCGCCGAGGGCGGCGGCAACCTTGACCTGCTTGGCGACCGACTCGCGCAGGCGCGGCTCGTACTGCACCGGGTTGATGTCGGGCAGTTCACGGACAGCGGCCTGCAACTTCGGCACACCCGGCAAGGCAGCCGCGCGCAGATCCTTGATGAGATCCTTGCGCAGCGCCTTGCCGTCGGCTTCGCTCGCAACCGCCTTGCGCATCTTGACCAACTGGTGCTGGTCCAGCGTGAGCTCGACGGGCGGCTTCGCCATCGTCAGGCCGTGGCGCGGGTGACGACGCCGGAGGTCGGCAGGCTGTAGGACTTCTGCGACAGCGTGCCGACGTCGCCGCCGACGTTGTGGCCAGTGATGAGCAGGGAGCCCGTCCACTTCGGGTTCGACGTGCCGACGGCGGAGGACGTCATGCGGACCTCGAACGCGACCACGGTGCCGAGCAGCGGCCACATGATCGAGTCGATGGCCGACGCGGCGACGTCGTCGTTGGCGTCGAACGAGATCGTGCCGGACTTGAGCCCGCCGACGGACTCCTTCCAGCCACCCGACGCGAAGTCGGTCGCGTCGAGCTGCTCGGCGTCGACCGCGAGCTCGATCTTCTTGGCGTACGCCGAGAGGTCGTTGGAGGCGATCGACAGGTAGGTGGAGGTGAGGACCAGGACGGCCATTGCGGACCCCTTTCAGGGCATGAGTGCTGCCCCCACCGCCGGCGGCGAGGGGGTGGGGGTGGAGGGGTGTTAGACGGTTCCGATGCCAGCGGCAACGGCGAACAGGAACGACGGCCCGGTGCCGGCGATGGTGTACGACACGCGCCACCAGGTGTGGACCTGAGCGCCCGCGTAGGAAAGGAGTTGCGACGACACGGAGTTCGCGGACGAGAACGTGATGCGGTCCGTGTACGAGCCGCCCTGGGTCGACGCCGACTGCAGGGTGACGTCGAGAGTCGGGGTGGTGCCAGCGACGGAGCAGACGTGGAGCGCGGCGTACATCGCCTGTGCGGACGACAGCGCCCCGAGCTGGACGCCGGTCGTGGTGCCGGTCGTGGTGCGGGCGGTACCAGGCGAGTGCAGGAGTTCGCCGCGGACCACGCGGCCCGAACCCATGCCGCGCGCGGCGAATGGGGCCAGCGCGCCGACGTCGCCGCCGACGACGTGCGAACCGGACAGGACGTTTCCGAGATACGCCACAGTGCCCACAGCGGCGGCAGGGGTGGCCGTCCACGCGGCTACCGTGCCGAGGTCGGTCCACAGGCGGTCGTCGGGCTTGGCGTCGTCTCCGGCCTCCCAGAAGCCCTCGACCATGAACTCGTGCGAGGCGAGTCCGCCGACCTTCTCGCGCCATCCGCCCGACGAGAACGTCGTCGAGTCCAGTTCCTCAACGGCTGCGTCGACGCTGACCTTGTTGGAGTGCCCCGACAGATCGGCGCCGTTAATGAGGACGAGTGCGTCCGTGAGTACCTGAACGGCCATCAGCCATACACCCTTACGGTCCAGGAGGACGACCAGTACTGCTGGCCGTTGACGTCGACGAGCCCGGGGCCTTCGCTGGACTCGACGTTGAGGGTCTGACAGGTGCCGCCGAGGGTCTTGTCAGCCTCGACCGTGGCCTTTAGGCCGTCGGTTTCCATGAGTGCGAGCAGGTCCGACTGGCCTTGCTCGTTGTCGGCCAGCGACGCGAACGCGTGCAGCGTGACCTCGACGAACGCGAGCCCGCCGAACGCCTTGTTGTAGTCGAGCCTCATACGCCCGACCGCAACAGTCGGCGGGTAGATCGCGTTCGGGATGGAGTCCTTGAAGTCCCAGCCTGAGATCGTCAGCGAACCGAGGGCGGTCTTGACGCCGGCGAGGTCCATCACCAGCCACCCGAGGGCTTCGCGTACGGGTCGAGCAGGCGGGCCACGTCGGCGTCGGACGCAGTCACCCGCACTACGCCGTAGTCGCCGAACCCGGCCACGCCGGTCGGGGAGTCCTTGCGGGTGTAGAGCCGCTGAGCCAGGAGCAGCGTGGCCTGCGCGACCTCGTCCGGCACCGACGGCCACCCCCACTTCGCGGTGACCTGCACCGTGGCGTAGGGGGCGACGGTGAACAGGTCGCGGGACCACGCGTACTCGTACGGTCGTCCGTGGTCGAGGGAGTTCAACGGCTCAAGCCAGTACTGCGTGTCGACGGTGAGCGTCTGCGTGTACGAGCCGGGGGTGCCAGTCTTGACGACGAGGTCCGTGAGCGACCCGACGTCGTCGAGACGGACGCGGTCGGAGCGGGTCACCTTGAACACGCGGGCGGATGCCGAAGCGGCGAGGTCGAAGGATCGACCGCAGTAGGAGTTGACGGCGCCCGTGGCGGCGTCGAGCGCACCCTGCAGGACGTCGGCCTTGGCGGCGTTGTCGGTGGTGCGGTCCTGCAGCTCCGCGAGAGTCGCGTACGCCACGGTTACTCCTCGGGCTTGGGGCGCTGGGCGAGGAAACGTTCCTCGGTGAGCAGCGCGGACTTGTGGTGCCCGATGCGGACAGCGGCGTTCACGTGAACGGGAATGTCGAGCTGGCCGGCGCGCAGACAGAACGTGATGTCCTCGCCGACGGGCTGCCCGCCGTTCTCCGTCTCCTGAAACCACGGGAACGTGCGGTTGAAGCCGTGCTCACGGATCGCCTCGAGGGCGCCGCGGTGGATCAGAAGGAACGCGGCACCCGTAGCGGTGCAGCGGATCATCGCGCCCCCTGGGTAGTCGAGCACCCGGACGGTCGAGAAGCCGCCGCCCTCAGCCGCAGCGAGGTGGTAGATGGTGGGGAACAACTGGTCGTGCAGCGCGCCGAAGCACAGGCCGCCGACGATGGGGCGCTGCACCGGGTCGGCCGACGCCAGCAGGGCCTCGAGCGCGTCGGGCTGCCATGCCATGTCGGCGTCGATCCACAGCAGCCAGTCGGCCTCGGTCTCGTCGACGAACCGGCGCGTCAGTTCGTTGCGCGGCGCGGAGATGTTGGCGCTCGACCACTCCTCGAACACGCCGACGATGTGCTGCCGACCGGGGACGCGGTCGTAAAGGATCGTGTGCAGCAGCGACGTCGTGAAGTACGACGACGTCATGCCGGGATGCACGTAGGCGATGACGACGGTGTCGCGCTTCTCGGGCGGGCGGGGCGTGGTCTGCTTCTGCGGTGGGATGCGGTTCTTGGGCTTGCTCATGTGGTCTCCCGGTGTGGTCTGCCGAGGGCCTTGCACGGCAGGGCCGAGCGCGCACATACCACGCTCGGCCCTGCCGGTTGGTGCAGGTGGATCAGGTATTGAAGATCCTGAAAGCGTTCTGGTCGGTCACGTCGGCGCCGACGCGCTTGTGCGCGATGAGGCCGCGGGTGCCGGTCGGGAGACCCGAGCCGTCGACCACGTTCTGCACGAACTCGACCTGCACACCGATGCGGTCGTAGATGAGGTACTGGGAGAAGTCACCCAGGACGATCAGCTTCGTGCCGGAGGTCTGCGCGGTCGCCATGTCCGACGCCTGCACGATGGGCGAGCCGAGGAGCGGGCTGCCGATCGCGGCGTTGAAGTCGGTCCAGAAGTACGACCCCTGCGAGCCGGTCGACATCTGCTTGATGGTGTTGAAGGTCTGCTTGTTGGCGACCCAGGTGGCGCTGTCCTCGTAGCGCGAGGGGAGCGCGTTGAGGAGCGCGAACACGTCCACTGCCGAGGCGGTGGTGAAGGCGCCGCGGGTCGTCGCCGTGACGGTGACGGCAGCGGTGCCGGACAGGGCGGTGACGATGCCCTTGGGGGCACCCGAGCCGGAGCCCGTGATGAACGTCGTCGACTCGGCGTAGTCCATCGACTCGGCGATGACGCCGGGGAGCTGGGCCTGGAACTGCCCGTCCTCGAACGCCTCGTAGGAGCCGGTGACGTAGGCCGTGAGCTTCGACGCGGTGACGGTCGGCTGCGCGTAGGTCGGCGTGCCGTCGGTCAGGGCGGTGTTCTCCGCGACCCAGTAGGTCGTGACGTTGCCGACGCTGACGCCGTGCCACACGTTCTGCGTGCCGGTCTCGACGCGGGCGATGCGACGGATGGGGTTCTTCGTCGCGGTGCCCGTGTAGATGAGGGTCGGGTCGAGCTGGAACGGGAGGCTGTAGCCACCGTTCGCGCCGGTGAGGGACAGCGACGCACGGACGGCGGCGGCCTCCTCGCTGGTGTAGTGCGGCTGACCCTGGGTACGCATGTACTCGCTGAACGCGCTGCGGTACGCCTCGGACCCGTGGGCCAGGACGTGAGCGGCGACGCCGGGGATCGTCTCGATCTTGCGGGCGACCTCCTCGACGTGAGCCTCGTTGGCACGCTTGCCGGCGACCTCCTCGAGCGCGAACAGGGCGCGCGAGCGAAGGGCCTCGGGGCGCTCGTAGCGCAGGCCCTCGACGTCCTCGAACGCGGAACGCTTGACGATCACGTTCGGGGCGTGGAACGCGGGCTCCACGTTGGCCGGGTTGATCGACGCGGAGCGGACGGCGTCGATCTTCTCGATCTTGGCGCGGAGCGCGACGGCCTCGGTCTCGAGGTCGGCGAACTCGGTCGCCAGGGACTCGGCGCGGGTGGCCTCGTCCTCGGTCGGGGACTCGATCGAGTCGAGCTCCACGACCTCAGCCTGGATCGCGGCGCGGCGCGCCTCGACCTCGGCCAGACGGATGCGGGGGTTCATGTGGTTCTCACTTTCCCGGCGTGATGCCGGCGACTCGCCGGAGCGCACGTGCGATGCGCTCGTCAGGCGTGATGGAGGGCGCCGAGCGGAGTGCCCCAGTGGGCGAGTCCTCAGGCGTGGCGAGCCCATCGGCGGGCGTGCCGAGGTCGTCCGAGTCCGCGAGCGGAGTGGACGACCGAAGATCGGTGGCGTCGGACAGGAGCGCGATGAGTTCGGCTCGCTCCGACGGGGTGAGTCCTTCGATGGACTGCACGAGGGCGCGCACGCCGACGATGGCGGCAGCGTCGTAGACAGGGGTGGGGGTGGGTCCGAACTCGCGCATAGCGATCTCCATGCGGGTCACCAGGGGGAGTTCGCCGCGCACGGCGCGGTAGCCACCGCGGGGCTTGTCCGGCGTCGACTTGAGGAACGACCCCGTGTATGACATGCCGGGGATGGAGCCGGAGCGGGCGCCCTCGAGGATCGCGTCACCGAGCGGTGTCTTGCTCACGGCGATGTCGGCGAGGACGCCACGGCCGTCGGTGCGGACCGATGTCGGCACCCCGAGCGGGATGGAGAACTCTGCCGACGGGGTGCCGTACAGCGTCATGCCGTGGTTGTAGGTGACGAGGAACTTGGTGCCGCGCTGGGCGATGGTGCGGTTGAACGCGGCCCGGTGGTGCTGCTCGAGGTACTGCCCGTGGACGTCTGCGACCTGGGCCGCTGTGTCGAACACGGCGACGTACCCGGTGAGGGTCCGACCGTCGCCCGACCGAGACACCTCGAGTGGCGCGTCGTCGAGTGCGACAGATCGCACGATGAGTTCGGACATGCCGAAGCGCCCCTTTCGTGGGGGGTGGTGGGGGCGTGGTCGGATCAGGTGGGCGGAAGTGCGGGCGGCGTGGGCTGCGAGCCGGGGGCCTGCAGTTGCACAGAAACGAGGCCGGAGTGCTGCAGCAGCGAGAAGTCCCCGGTGATGACAGCGCGAGTGGCCGACTCCGGCGTGTACCCGGCGGTGATGAGCGTGCTGAGCGTCGCGGCGTTGATCTGCCCGGCGTCGGCGCGATCCTTCTCCGACTCCTGTAGCGCCGGGATGTCCGACACGTCGAACCACAGTTCGGCGCCGGACGGAACCGTGACGAGCTGCGCGAGCGCACCAGCCGCGGTCATCCAGTTGTGCGTCAGCGTCGAGTTACCGAAGTGGCGCATCGCCTGGCCGAAGTTGCTGTAGGAAGCGGCGTCGAGCCCTTCCTTCAGCCCCGCGATGATCGGCGGCACGCCACCCGCTGCAGCGATACGGGTCTCGCCCGCGGCCTGCAGCGCAGTGAACGACATCTGCTCGAACGAGTTGCCGACCACCGTGAGGTCGGCTGCTTCGTCGAGGATGACCGTGCGCCACGACTGCGAGACGCCGCCGTGCCGGTCGTCGAACTGCTCGGCGAACGCCTTGACGTAGCCGTCGGGGAGCTTCTTCTGGTAGCGGATGACGAGGTTCGGCGTCGCCGCGTTGTCGAAGAACTTCTGCTTGTGCTCGTTCATCGACGCGTCAGCGTCGACCTCGCGGGCCACGGGCGTCAGCCATGACATGCCGCGCCACGGGTTCAGCGGGTCAGGGATCGGCGCATAGCACGCGACCTCGTCCGCCGTGTAGTACGCGGGGTCCTCCCACGCACCCTCCGGCCCACCCGGGGTCCAGCCCGTCGGGTCGTACAGGTAGCCCAGAAGACGGCGGTTACCTGACTCGTCGAGCTCGGACACACGCCGTGTCCAGTCGGGGCGCAGCAGTTTCACGCCCGCGCCGTCGCGGGTCACGAGTGCCTGCCCGCCGAGAGATGCGTGCTGCTCCATGCGTGCGAGAAGTTCGGCGGTGTTGCCGCCGGACCAGGGCGCCTCGAGCGGTGCGAGTTCCGGCGAGCCGAACAGTCCCTTGTCGGACAGTCGGCGGAACTTGAACCGCGCCTGCGACGTGTGAACCATCCGCTGCAGGATGACCGAGAAGACGATGCCGTTGGTCTTGTATGCCTGCTCGGACAGCGCCACGAAGTCCCACGACGTAGCGTCGCGTCCCGGCGATGTGCGCCACGTCTCGAGCAGGCCCGTCTGCGTGGTGCCCGCGGAGAGCGCACGCTTCCCGGTCAGTCGGTCGATCAACCTCACGGCTTGCTCCTGTCATCGGCCAGCAGGCCGAACGCGACCAGCGCCGCGCCCGACAGGATCAGCGACGCGGGCCAGAAGATGAACGCCACGCCAGCGACGACGAGGACCGAGCCGACGGCAGTAGCGCCGAGACGGACGCGCATGGGGCTCCTCCGGCTGCTAACGGACGCGACCGAAGGTCACGCCCCGAGGGGTCGGCAGATCCAGCAACGCGATGCCGAGGGCGTCGAGCGTGGGCCGGTAGCCGTGATGGGGTGAGGTGTCGTGGAAGCCGACGAGCGTGCGGTCGTGCATGAAGTCGCGGTACTGCTTGAACTCAGGCACCCGCAGGTTCGTCTCGGAGTCGAACCACGCGAAGTCGATCGGCGCCGGCGGGACGAAGTCGAACGACGACTGCAGTAGGCACGTCACCGGCAACCCGGTCACGCGCTCCGACGCCTCGGCGTGCAACGCCGCGTCGACCTCGAGCGAGTACAGGTGGCCGTGACCGTTCTGCGCCAGAGCGACGCCGATGGCCTCAGCGCCGAACCCGCGATGCGTCCCCGTCTCGACGACGACCTCGGGCTGCAGCGCCCGGACGAACGCCGCGACGAGCTCTAGCACCTCGACCTCGGTCGCCATCCCGTCGTGCGCGTGCCAGTAGTGCGGGCTCGGGCAGAACGCGGACGGCGGCGTGAACTCCGACTCGAGCACGGCCACCCCCTACACGAAGTGGACGGTCGGGCGGATGATCTCCGGCGGCGCCTCAGCGGCGACCCAGAGCGCGACGGTGGCCGCGACGAGAGGGGTGATGTCGACGGACGAATCCTTGCGGGACCACTTGTGCCCATCGCCGACGGAGCGGCGCTGCGCGCCGGCCACGGCTGCGGTGAACTCGGGCTCGCCCTGGTGGGTGAACGCCTTGTTGGTGACGCCCGCGATGATCGAGCCGACGGCGCGGACGGAGTCCTTGCCCTCGACCGGCGTCAACTCGATCCCCGCCTTGATGAAGTCGGGGACCAGTTGGCCGATGGGTCCGGCGGGGTCGTAGGCCCACGCCTGCGGCTCGCCGTACTTGTCGCGGTAGCCGACGCACGCGGCTACGAGCCACGACGCTCCGGGCGAGCGGCGGAACAGCTCGAGCGCCCCACCGCCGAAACCGACGATGGAAGCCGACGCCTGACCGGGTGCGACGTCGAGCCCGATGACGATGGGGTCAGTCGGCACAGCGTCGCCCTTGAGCGCGTTCCACTGGCCGACGTCGAGGCCGTTGTCGACTTCGCCGGGGTCGTCCCACCAGCCGAGCCGTTCGCGTGCGAACTCCTCGGGCGGCAGTGCTCGGCGTTCCTTCTCGATGTACGACTCCGCGATGCGGCGTCCCATCGCAGGGTTAGCGCGCTTCCACCTGGCCCGGTCGTCGAGGGCGCAGCCCTTGACCCCGTAGCGGTGGTCGCAGTCCTCGGCGGCACAGCCGCCGGGTGTCGGGTCGCCCCACTCCTGGTAGACCAACGACGGGTCGCCACCAGCGCGGCCACGATCGCGCACCGCGCGCAGCACCGCCGAGTCGACGAGACCGGCGCTCGAGGCGTAGACCAGTTGCGGGTCGTCGACCGCCGACAGCGTCGGCATGAGCGCGCCCATGTGGACGGGCTTCAGTGCGAACGCCTCGTCGAGCACGACCTTGTCGCCCGTGAGGCCGCGACCGCCGCCCTTCGTGCGGGCCTTGAACTTCAACCGCTGCCCCGACAGAAGCTCGATCGCCTCGTCGCCGTTGCCGCGGTGGATCTGCTTGACCTCCCGGTCAAGGTCCGGTGTGGACTCGATCAGGATCGTCATGTCGCGGAAGGCTTCTTGCGCCGTGTTGAACTCGTGGGCCGACCACACGATCAGGTTCTGATCGGTGATGAACAGCCACCCGAGCGCCATCTGCTTCAGCGCGCCGGTCTTGAGGTTCTGTCGCGCGCAAATCTCGGCGACCTCGAGCGCGACGGCTCGCCCGTTCTTGTCCACGGCGAACGCGGCGTCGAGGATCAACCGCTGCTCAGGGTCGGGGGGGAAGCCCGCCAGCGCGGCCAGGTCTGCGACCTCGTCGCCGTACGTCTTGTGGTACTCGGGAACCCAGTTCCACGCCGGCTCAACCAGAGGCACGCTTGAGGTCACGACGCCTCCGCAGCTCGTCAAGGGGTGAGGCGGAAACCTGCGCACCCTTCACGGCTTCGGCGACGGTCGCGCTGTGCTGCTTCACGAGCGCGGCAAGCGCCGACCCTGTGTCGAGGTTGGAGTCGATACGGGCGGCCAGGGCGAGCGCCGCTGCGCCGAGCGACGTGGTCGAGCGGCCCGCGGCGTCGAGCTCGGCCCGCGTGGCAACGAGGACGCCGGCGGGTGCAGGAATCGACGCGACTGCAGCGACCGGGGCGGCGCTTGCCAACTCCGGGTTGCGACGGTGGCGCTGGCGGCAGGTCGGGCCGCAAAACTTAGACGACGGGCGGGCAGCCTCATAGGTCGTGCCGCAGTGGTCGCACTGCCGCTCGATCATGGGGACTCCGTAGCGTGACCAACTTCATGGGGGAGAGGGTGCTCGTTTTG
>Ga0172380_10004019_pt1 | contig 19419 bp, 14 predicted proteins | sample Leawe162metaG_FD_119747 | JGI IMG/M metagenome (GOLD analysis project Ga0172380, IMG submission 119747) | Leachate microbial communities from a municipal landfill in Southern Ontario, Canada - Leachate well 162 metaG | ecosystem: Engineered > Solid waste > Landfill > Unclassified | place... | reverse complement strand
TATAGCGTTAGCAAGCGATTTAACCAACTTGCCATATTTTTTACCAATTACTTTGAAATTAGCTTTTGCAGATTTATTTACAATAGCGGAATCATCTTCCAAGACATTCAATTCTTTGATATTCACTTCCTCAAGAATTACATCTTCCATTTTCTGAAGAGCTTCACGCTTGCTCTTATCAACAGCAACCATCATTTTTAACAATGGCTGACGAACTTTAAGATTATTCTTAGCACGAATTGCACGCGTAAGTGAAACAACTCTCTGTGCAACGTCCATTTTAGCTTCAAGTTCAGCATCCAAGAATGTTGGCTCCGGTATTAAAGCAAGATGAACCGACTCATGCTCGTCGCGTTTAGCTACATTATTCAGATTCAAATACAACTCTTCCGAAATAAATGGAGCAAATGGAGCTGTAAGTTTTGAAACCGTCATCAAACACTCGAATAATGTCTGGTATGCGGAAAGTTTGTTTTTATTTACTTCCGATTTCCAAAATCTTCTTCTGCTTCTGCGTACATACCAGTTTGAAAGCTGATCGATTGTAAAGCTAGAAACTTGACGAGCAGCTTTTGTTACATCATAATTCTCCATCAGCTCGCGGTATTCTTTCACAAGCGAATGTAGCTTAGAAATAATCCAGCGGTCAATTTCGGGTCTCTCTTCATAAGGAATTTGATCTTCATTAAAATCAAATTTATCTATGTTAGCATAGAGCACAAAGAAATTATAAGTGTTAACCAAGGTTCCAAAATATTTTCTCTGAACTTCAACAATTCCCTCTTCATCAAACAATGTAGGTTTCCAAGGAGGACTTGTTGTTACAAGATACCAGCGTGTGGCATCGACGCCATATTTATCAAACATTAAGAATGGATCAACAACATTGCCCTTTGATTTAGACATCTTCTGCGCGCTCTTATCAAGAATCAGTTCATTAACAATTAGATTCTTGTAGGCAACTTTTCCAAATACCATTGTAGAAATTGCATGAAGTGTATAGAACCAGCCGCGCGTCTGATCAATTCCTTCGCAAATAAAATCCGCTGGAAAATTCGCTTCGAAAATTTCTTTATTCTCGAAAGGATAATGCCATTGAGCAAAAGGCATAGAGCCGCTGTCGTACCAAACGTCAATCAACTCCGGCGTGCGAGTAAAGATTTTACCATTCTTCTCAAACTTAACACCATCAACAAAAGGTTTGTGAAGATCAATTTCTTCAGCCGGCAAATCTTTTACTGAAACTCTTTTACCGTCTCTTTCAACAAATCCTTCTTTAAGATCAGCAATAGAGCCAACCATATGCATTTCACCATCTTCATTAAGCCAAATAGGAAGCGGTGTTCCCCAATATCTATCTCGTGAAAGTGACCAATCCTTATTATCTTCGAGCCAGTTGCCAAAACGTCCGGCGCCAACTTCGGGTGGGCACCAATTAATTGTTTTGTTTAGCTCAATCATCTTTTGAGCAATTTCTGTTGTGCGAATGTACCAGCTATCGCGTGCGTAATAAATTAGAGGGTTATCGCAGCGCCAGCAATGTGGATAGGAGTGTTTATAATCGTTACCGGCACGATAGATTAAACCGCGTTCTTTCAAATCGCGAAGAACATCTGGATCAACCCCTTTCTCTTCATGTGTCTGGAACTGAATTGTCTTAACTAGTCTTCCGGCAAAAGGAGTTACTTGATCTGTAAATCTTCCGCTCTTTGTTACTGGCTGAACAAAAGGTAAATCAAATTTTTTCGATACTTCGTAGTCATCCGCGCCAAAAGCTGGAGCTATATGTACAATTCCGGAACCATCTTCTGTGCTAACAAAGCTACCGGGGATAACATACCAAGCACGTTTATCAACGGGAACAAATGAGTAAAGTGGTTCGTAATTTTTTCCGAGAAGATCGTTCCCCTTAAGTTCTTCTAAAATTTCATATTCTTCTTTTATTACTGATAGTCTTGCTTTGGCAAGATACATCACGCCATGTTTTTCATGTTTAATTTTTACGTATTCGATTTCCGGTCCTACTGCAAGCGCAACATTAGAAATCAAAGTCCAAGGAGTAGTAGTCCAAACTAAAATGCTTGCGTCTTCATCCTTGAGTTTGAATTTTACATACACATTCGGATCGTTTACATCATCATATCCAAGTGCAAGTTCATGAGATGAAAGTGGAGTTTCGCAATGAGGGCATTGCGGAACAATCTTAAATCCTTTATAGATCAATCCTTTTTTATAAAGTTCTGATAAAGACCACCAGATTGATTCGATGTAATTATTTGTGCAAGTGATGTATGCTTCATCAAGATTAATCCAGTAGCCCATTCTCTCCGTAAGAGTCTGCCAACCCTCTTTCATTTCGATATGATCATAAACCAAATCTTTTGCTTTTTGGTTGAATGCGGCAACGCCATACTTTTCAATATCGCTTTTCTGATTAAAGCCAAGTTGTTTCTCAAGAGCAATTTCAATAGGAAGACCATGCGTATCCCATCCGGCTTTGCGATGAACTTGATAACCGGTCATGGTTTTGTAACGGCAAACTAAATCTTTTAATGCCCTCGCCATTACGTGGTGTATTCCGGGACGGCCATTTACGGTTGGAGGTCCTTCATAAAATGTAAATGATTTTTTCTCGTCGCGCGTGGAAATACTTTTTTCAAATATGTTATTCTCTTTCCAGAACTTCAGAATTTCTTCTTCTATCTTGGGATAACTTATTTTCTCATCGAACTGCTTAAACATTTTTTATCTCGGTAAATGATTTATAACAATACAATTAACTAAAATTATTCTTCATCCTCTTTTTCATAAGCTTTAATTAGCTCACGTTCAGTTTGGATAAATTCTTTAAGACGACGTTCAACTTGTTCTTTACGATTTATCATTTCGTTAAGTGTTTGCTGAACATCCGTAAGCATCCTATCTGCTTTTATTTTTGCTTCATCAACAGCAAGCTGAGCTTCCCGCTGAGCATTTGCAACATACTTCTTAATATCATCTTGCTTGGTACCCGACTGAACAGACTCTCTCTGTAAAATCATTACTTCGCAGACCGCCATTCCAAAGAAAGACATTGAGCCAAGAGTTATGTTTCTCAAGATGTAGAGAATAAGATTCTCAACCAGCAAATCGCTTAGTCCAAAATACTCTTTGAAAATTGAAACCAGAAAAACACTTATAAAGGCTGAAGCTACAATTACTGCAAACAAAATTTTGCCGCCGTAAATGTATCCAAGCGTTTTGTTTATAAACCATCCGCAAGCAAATGAAAAAAGCGAAAGGACAAACCAAACAGAAAAATTTGTATATCCGGCTTTAAATAAATCCGTACTTAAAAAATTTGACGAAAAATTTATTGCAACCAACAGCGCCGGAGTTAAATAGTAATATTTCTTTATCTCCGTCATAGCTTTTTGATCACTTCTTTCATTATCAAAGTCATTTTAGGTTCCGCAGCCATAGCTGTAGCAATTATTTCTTGAACATCAACTGCTCTTAAAGATTCTGGGAAACATTCATCAGTAATTATACTGAAACCAAGCACTTTCATTCCCATATGATTTGCAACTATGTTTTCCGGAACCGTTGACATTCCAACTACATCGGCACCAATATTTCTTAGGAATCTATATTCTGCTTTCGTTTCCAAATTTGGACCCGGTACAGCAACGTAAACGCCTTTCTGAACTTTAACTTTATTTTCAAGGGCAACTTCTTCAGCAAGTTTGATTAGTTCTAAGCTATAAGGTTCACTCATATCGGGAAATCTAGGCCCGAGCTCATCTTCATTCTTACCGATAAGAGGATTATCGCCCAAAAGATTTATATGATCGATCATAATCATAACGTCACCGCGTCTAAAAATCGGATTCATTCCGCCGCACGCATTGGAAACAATTAAATTCTTCACACCAAGAAATTTCATTACACGGATTGGATACGTAATCTGCTGCATTGTGTATCCTTCGTAATAATGGAATCTTCCTTGCATGGCAACCACATTCTTACCATTAATCTTTCCAAAGATCAACTTACCTTGATGAGATTCTACTGTTGACAATGGAAAGTGTGGCAAGTCTCCATATTCAATTTCGTGTTCAATTTCTATTTCGCTAACCAATCCGCCCAGACCGGTACCTAGAACAATTCCAATTTCATACTCTTTTGTAGTCTTCTTTCGGATTGTCTCTAGTGTTTCGTTAATTTTTTTCATTAGGTCTATCATAATAGCTTCTCCAGTATATCATCAACATTAATTTCTGTTTGATCATCAAACTGTTCTTCAATTTTTGTTTTCTGCTTTTTATTCGGCTTAGTTTCAATGTTCTCAACATTAAACTCAAGCAGAGAAGCTTGAGTATCAATCAAAGCTTTGATTCTGGCTACTAACAGCTTTTTCTCTTCCCTAAGTTTTAGAACAGAATCTCTTGTTCTATTTGCTGCTTCTTTTGCATTCTCAATCATCTGAGATGCTTTTAGCTCAGCCTCTTTTAATATAAGCGCAGTTTGTTTCTTTGTTGATTCAACAGCTTTTGAAGAATTTTCAGTTGCGCTTAATAGTGCCGTCTGTAAATTCTTTTCAATCCGTTTGAATTCGCGCAGTTGCTCTTCGGCTCTCTCGAGATCGTTTTTGAACTTATCATTTTCGGATTGCATCCGCTCAAATTCATCCGAAAGCTTTTCGAGAAACGCTTTCACTTCATCGCGGTCGTAACCGCGTACAGTGCGATTGAATTCTTGACTTCTGATACCAAACGGAGTGAACTTCATTTTTCCGCCGCTAATTATAATTTCGTTCGCCGAATATTGCTGTTCCAATTCTAATCATCGTTGCACCTTCTTCAATAGCCAGTTCAAAATCGTTGGTCATTCCCATCGATAATTCGTTGATCAATATTCCATTGCTTTCAAACTTATTCTTCAATTTTCGCATCTTAATAAAACAATCGCGAATAACTTTCTCGTCATCAGTATATGGAGCCATTGTCATCAATCCGCTTAGCTCAATATTTTTCTGAGTCAGACAAAATTCTGCCAACTCAAATATTTCTTTCTCGGTCGAAAGACCAAACTTTGTCGCTTCGTCGGATGTCTTAATTTCTAAAAGAACTTTCTGCCTCTTGTTAATCTGTCCGGCTTTCTGATTAATCTCTTCAGCCAGCTTTAGAGTATCTACAGAATGAATAAACTCGGCAGATTTGATCACATATTTTATTTTATTCGACTGCAGATGCCCGATATAATGCCAGAAAAAATCACCGCTGATTAGCTCAGACTTGTCTCTCAGTTCTTGCGCTTTGTTTTCACCTAGATGAATTATACCGCAATCCAAAACTTGGCTAATCAGTTGGATAGGCTGAGTTTTGCTGACTACAATCAGTTTTATTTCAGACCTTTCGCGCCCACATTTTAAGCAAGTGGCGGTTATTTTTTCTTCTACTTTTTTAAGATTTTCAGCAATCATATCATAAAAAGAGGGTGAAAATCTATCCCTTTGAGTTATAAAAGTCAACGAATTAGAGTTCAATATAATGAAAAAGGGGCTTCGAAAAGCCCCTTTCACAAGTCAATTTACAATGTATTTTTAGATCAGCTGCAGCCGGTTGTAGCGCCGCAAGTTGTACATTTTAAGCAAGTACCGTTTCTAACCATGGTCATACTCTGGCAATCGGGACAAATATCGCCGGTATAGCCGGCTTCGCGGGCTTTCATAATTTTCTGATGCTGTGTCATAGCAGCATTAGTTCTATCAGATGAAATATCCAGCTGAATTTTCTCTACCGGTTGAAGTAAATCTTCTTTATGAATTGTTGTTTCACTAATTATTTCTTCACTAACATAATCCGGCTCAATGGTTAAGCGGTGTTCGGTCTTTACGTGCTCTTCTTCTTCAACATGAGCTAAGTCGTTTCTGTTGAGATAAGTTACAGCGAGTTCTCTGAAAATGTAATCGATAACCGAAGTGGACATTTTGATTCTCTTATGTCCGCTAACAACACCGCTAGGTTCGAAACGTGTAAACACAAAAGCATCCACAAATTCTTCAAGCGGAACACCATGCTGCAATCCAAGCGAAATTGAAATTGCAAAACAGTTAAGCAAGCTTCTGAAGGCGGCGCCCTCTTTGTGCATATCTATAAAGATTTCGCCAAGCTGTCCGTTTTCATAATCGCCGGTTCTGATGTAAACACTCTGTCCGTTGATTTTCACTTTTTGAGTGTAGCCGGTTCTGCGATCCGGCAACTTCCTTCTCTTAGCAATGTATCTGTGAATAATTCTTTCGGCAATCTTCACTATATCATTTTGTTCTTTTTTCTCCATCAAATCTTCAACTTCTTCTTCAGTCATTGTATTTAACGGCTGAGAAAGTTTTGATCCGTCACGATAAAGAGCGTTTGCCTTAGTACCTAATTTCCATGATTGGAAGTAGGCGTACTTAATATCTTCAATAGTAGCGTTGTTAGGCAGATTGATTGTTTTTGAAATCGCGCCACTTATGAATGGTTGTGCGGAAGCCATCATATAAATATGTGCTTCAGCTTTGATGAAACGGCTCCCCTTCTTTCCGCATTTGTTTGCGCAGTCAAATATTGGATAGTCTTCATGTTTCAAGAACGGCGAGCCTTCAATTGTCATTGTACCGCTTACATAATCATTTGCGGATGCAATTTCGTCTCTTGTAAATCCTAGAGCAGAGAGAAGGTCGAAGCTGAAATCATTTATTTGTTCTTCGCTAAAACCTAGCTGGCTCTTTAAGAACTTATCGCCCAAAGTATATTTGTTGAACGCGAAGCTTAGTTCAAAAACTGAAGGCAGAATTTGGTCGAGTTTGTTAAGAACATCTTCTGTAAATCCTTTTGCCTTGAGCGATTCATGATTTATATAAGGACATCCAACAAGAGTTCCGGCACCTTTTGCATACTTAACAATTTCTTTTATCTGATCATCGTTGTAGCCAAGTTTCTTTAATGCCGGCGGTATTGATTGATTGATGATTTTGAAATATCCGCCGCCGGCAAGTTTTTTAAACTTCACAAGAGCGAAATCCGGTTCGATACCGGTTGTATCGCAATCCATTACCAAACCAATTGTTCCGGTTGGAGCAATTACAGTTACTTGTGCATTGCGGAAACCATATTTTTCACCTAACTCTAAGGCATTGTCCGCATCTTCTCTAGCAGCTTGCAGTAAATCTGATGGACAGTATTCCGGATTAATTCCCATCGGGAAAATTGTCAATCCTTCATATTCTTCCTTAGGAACATTGTGCGTTGCTCTTTTGTGATTTCTAATAACGCGAAGCATTGCTTCTTTATTCTGTTCGTAACGAGGAAATGCTCCATGTTCTTTAGACATTTCGGCAGAAGTAGCATAAGCTCTCATGTGCATAATTGCAGTTAGAGCGCCGCAAATTGCAAAGGCTTCTTTACTATCGTAAGCAATTCCTTGTCTCATCAAGAGCGAGCCAAGATTTGCGTACCCTAAACCAAGTGTTCTAAACTCATAGCTAAGCTGCGCAATTTCTTTAGATGGATACTGAGCCATTAACACGCTTATTTCAAGAACTATTGTCCAAAGTTTTGTTGCGTGTCTGTAAGCTTCAATATTGAATTCATGCTTATCATCATCGTAGAATTTTACCAGATTCAAAGATGCAAGATTACATGCTGTATCATCTAAGAACATGTATTCGCTGCAAGGATTTGAAGCACGAATCTTTCCGCTTTCCGGGCATGTATGCCATTCATTAATTGTTGTATCGTATTGTATTCCCGGATCGGCACTAGCCCAAGCAGCATAAGCAATATCATCCCATAAATTTTTCGCACGTATTGTTTTGCATGCTTTAGGTTTTCTTCCATCTTTTTTAGCCTTCTTCAATTCAGTACGCCAATACAAATTCCAATCGCTGTCATTAACTACGGCTTGCATAAAATCATTTGTCACACGTATTGAATTATTAGAATTTTGTCCGGCAACAGTTGCGTATGCATCCGAATTCCAATCTTCGTTATAAACCGGAATATCAATTGATTTGAAACCAAGTTTTGCAAGTTTTACAACGCGGTCAATATAATTTTCCGGAATCGCTACTTTGCGGGCTTCGATAATCGCTTTGCGTAAATGCAAATTTGTGCGTTTGTTAAATCTTTCATTCTCCGGATGTTCTGCATAACAAGCATTTATAATATTATTAAGATGAAGATTCAAAAGTTTGGAACCGGTAACTAATGCGGCAACTTTCTGCTCTTCAACAACTTTCCAATTAACATATTCTTCTATATCCGGATGATCAACATCAAGACTAAGCATTTTTGCAGCACGACGTGTAGTACCGCCACTCTTTATTGCGCCGGCAGCACGATCTCCAATTCTTAAGAAGGACATCAATCCGGAAGATTTTCCTCCGCCACTTAGCGGTTCATTATAACCGCGAAGTTCCGAAAAGTTAGTTCCGGTTCCCGAGCCATATTTAAATAGACGAGCTTCGCGAACCCACAAATCCATGATACCGCCTTCATTCACCAAATCATCTTTGATAGATTGGATGAAACATGCATGCGGCTGTGGATGAGTGTAAGCATCGACTGATTGTGTAAGTACGCCACTTTTGTAATCAACAAAATAGTGACCTTGAGCCGGGCCATTTATTCCATAAGCCCAATGCAATCCGGTGTTAAACCATTGAGGAGAATTGGGAGCGCAGAATTGATTTGCAAGCATATACATGTGTTCATCGTAAAAAGCTCTTGCATCCTCTTCAGTATCAAAATAATTGGCTTTCCATCCCCAGTAAGTCCATGTACCGGCAAGACGATGAAAAACTTGACGCGAATCTCTTTCTGAGGAAAGGCGATCTTTTTCGGAAAGTTCAGAAAGTTTCGGATCTGCTTCGCTTGGCTGAAGCCATTTAGGCACGCCATCCTCTTCAACTTTAGTTAAAAGTTTTGGTACGCCGGCCTTGCGAAAATATTTTTGTGCGATAACATCTGTCGCAACTTGCGACCATTCTACCGGGACAGTTACGTCCTCCATTCTAAAAACTATGGATCCGTCGGGGTTTTTTATTTCGGATACTCTTTTTGCAAATTCGATTGATTCAAGCGGGTCATGCCCGGAAATGGTAAATAGACGATTAATCTTCATTAAAACTCCGTTTCGGGTAAAGCAACAAAAAATTTATATGGTTTTGTTAATTTCTTCGAAGTCCCGAGTTAGAACTTCTTCGTGAGGGCAAGAACAACTTAAAGAATTTTTATTTTTCAAGCAATCAGTTGAATGCTTAATCGGAAAATTGTTCAATTGTTTTATCAATTTAGTCGATCAAATTCTTGAATCAATATATCGAATAATAGTTTTAAGAAAATATTGTTTTTTTGTTTTATTTTTTTATGTGCGATTTTAATCACATTCATTCAAGGACTTATATGAACATAGAACGCTCTGCTGGAATTCTTCTTCATCCAACTTCGCTACCGGGTAAATTTGGAATTGGAGACTTAGGACCAAGCGCTTATCATTTTGTAGAATTCTTAAAAGCTGCCGGACAAACACTCTGGCAAGTATTCCCTTTAGGACCAACCGGATATGGAGATTCACCATATCAATGTTTTTCTGCTTTCGCCGGAAATCCACTACTTATCAGTCCGGAATTTCTTCTTAGAGATGGATTGCTATCAGATATTGATCTTTCCAATCCCCCAAAGTATGATGAACACAATATTGATTTCGGATCAGTAATAGATTATAAAACTAGATTGCTTCGTAAGGCATTTCAAAATTTTTCCAAGACTAAAAACGTGAAGGATGAATGCGGAGAGTTCTGCAACAAAAATAATTTTTGGCTGGAAGACTATGCTTTGTTTATGTCAGCAAAGACTTACCACGGAGGAGTGCAATGGACGGAATGGGAAGAATCAATTGCGTTTAGAAAGGATGTGACCACTTGGAAGAAAAAATTGGCTGATGAAATAAATTATCAAATTTTTATTCAATACACCTTTAGCAAGCAATGGACAGCGCTTCGCGAATTTGTTCATCAAAATGGAATAAAAATTATTGGCGATTTGCCGATCTTCATCGCATACGATAGTGCCGATCTTTGGGCCAACAAAGAATTATTCACTGTGCGCAAAGATGGTTCTCTCGAATTTGTTGCCGGTGTACCGCCAGATTATTTTAGCGCAACCGGTCAGCTTTGGGGAAATCCTCTTTACAAATGGAAAGAGATGGAGAAAGATGATTTCCTCTGGTGGAGAAGAAGAATAAGCAACTTGCTAACAATGGTCGATGTAGTTCGCATAGACCATTTTAGAGGCTTTGATGCTTATTGGGAAATACCGGGAGACGCCAAAACAGCTATTAACGGTAGATGGGTAAAAGCTCCTGGATATAAACTTTTCAACGCCATAAAGAATTCACTAGGCGTTCTGCCAATTATTGCAGAAGATTTGGGCGTTATAACAGATTCTGTTGAAGAACTCCGCGATCACTTTGGTTTTCCCGGAATCAAAATTTTGCAATTTGGCTTGGGTGAAGATGGCGATAAAAAATTTCTTCCACACAACCATATTAAAAATTGCGTTGTTCATACCGGCTCTCACGATAACGAAACAACCCGCGGATTTTTAGAAAGCGAGATTCAAAAGAATTCCGGCATTTATGAATGGACTCAGAAATATTTTAATTATTATGGCGAGCACATGCCTTATGAAATGATTAGAGCAGCTTATCAATCGCCGGGGAATATTTGTGTTATTCCAATGCAAGACATTTTGAATTTGGATAACTCTGCTAGAATGAACTTTCCGGGCAAACTTGGAGGTAATTGGACTTGGAGATTTTCATGGGATCAAGTGCCAAACGATTTAGCTTCTTGGTATAAAACCATGACAGTAATATTTGAAAGACCCCCATTGAAAAAATCGGAAAATGCTATACTCGATTACGCTGAAGAATAAAAAATTTAATTTGTCATATTGAGCGAAGGGAGATATCTCATTCATAATTAAATGAGATTCTTCTCCCGCGAAAAGGCGGGATCAGAATGACAATATTTACTTGCTTAATTCAGCTTCAATTGCTTTAGTTATCTCTTCGCTTTCCGGCGTAACTTTACTTCTAAATCTGTTTACAATGTTTCCTTCTTTATCAATTAGAAACTTCTCGAAATTCCATTTTACAACACCTTGTTCAACATTCTTATTATTTGTTAAGCGTGCATACAGCGGTGCTGTCTCGCTTCCCAATACTTTGATTTTATCAAACAGCTTAAATTTCACATTGTAAGTATTGGAACAGAACTCAACAATCTCTTCATTTGTACCCGGTTCTTGCCCGCCAAAATCGTTGCATGGAAATGCAAGAATCTCAAATCCTTGTGCTTTATACTTCTCATAAATGGCCTCTAAGCCGGAATACTGTTTTGTATATCCGCACTTGCTGGCAACATTTACAATCAGAAGAACTTTTCCCTTAAATAGAGAAAGATTGACCTCTTTTCCATTCATATCCTTTACTACTACATCGTGTATGTTGCCGGACTCACTTCCATTTACGGGAGGATTAATCTTTGCTGAAATTGTGGATGCAAGCAAAACTGAAATGCTTGTTAAGAAACTAAGTACTTGGCTGGCCTTCATATGCTTCCTTTTTTATTATCTAAACATTGACAAGCATAGTATTAGTTCAAAAAAAAGCCCGTCCAAAATGAACGGGCCTAAAAAAATACTTTTCAAGGAATCTTAATCTGTCATTAAACAAGCAATTGCTGCTGTATTTACAATATCTTCAATAGGGCTACAAGACTTATGTCAGTCAATAAGGATAATTGTTAATAAACTTCATCATGAGTCCCAATATCAATTAGAACAATGTCTGGATCTTCACTTATTTGATTTTTTGCGAGATTAAAAATAATTCTCAAGTTATAATCAATAGAACAAGCCCAGCTTCCTTCTAAATCCCCTTTTAGTTTGTGAGTCTTAAGATTTGCCGAAAAAGGATTCTCGCTTAGCTCTTTAATTGTAGTTATAATAACATTGTAATGTGTTGGGTATTTTTTTACTGTTCTCTTGAATCCCCTTTTAAAGGAAGAAGTCCAATAAATATTCATAATTCGTTTTCAATATCTCTTAGAAAATCATCAACTGTACCGGTTTTTGCTTTTCCGCTGTTATATTCTATCATACCTTCTTTCACAGAAACCGCAAGTTCTTTTCTTCTTTGTTCAATTATCCGCTTTTTTATTATTTCGGCAAGCATTAATTGTTCATCAGCTGGAAGTTTAGAAACATTATCAAGCATATTATCGAAAGACATTATGTTTTCCATGAGGTGCCTTTTTATTGTGTCTGAACTTATTTATTCATTCAGTAAAATTCAATTTTTCTTTGATGATATGGTTGTATACGAAGGAACGGAATTAGTCCCGTCCCTTTCGCAAAATTTAATCAGCCATTAAACAAGCAATTGCTGCTGTATTTACAATATCATCAACTGAACAACCACGACTAAGATCAAAGAATGGTTTTTTCAATCCTTGATTAACTGGACCAATTGCCTCAGCTCCACCAAGACGCTGAGCAATTTTGTAACCTATATTCCCGGCATTCAGATCCGGGAATACCAAAACATTTGCACGGCCGGCAACTTCGCTGCCCGGAGATTTTTTCTTGCCTATGCTTTCAACAATAGCAGCATCAAATTGTAATTCGCCGTCTACTTTAATATCCGGTCTTCTTTCCTTTACGAATTGTGTAGCTTGACGAACTTTATCAACCAATTCATGTTCAGCACTTCCTTTGGTCGAGAAGGAAAGCATTGCTACATAAGCTTCTTCACCGGTAAGTTTTTTGTGATTATCTGCAGTAGAAATTGCAATATCAGCTAATTGGCTTGCATCTGGATTCGGATTCACAGCGCAGTCTGCAAAACTATAAACTCTATCCGGATAAGCCATTAAAAAGAAACTGGAAAGGATTGACATACCGGGATTTAGACCTACGCAGAAGATTGAAGCGCGCGTTACATCCGCAGTTGTTGCAAACGAACCGGAAACACTTGCATGAGCCAAATCTTCACGAACCATCATGCCCGCAAAGAAAATATCTCTCTTAACAGTTTCACGTGCTTGCTCAATTGTAACACCTTTGTGCTTTCTTTGATTATAAAAGATATTGGCGAAGTCACTAAGTTTTTCGGATTTATCCGGATCAATAATTCTGATTCCTTGAAGATCTACACCAATTTTAGCGGCATCGCTTCTAATTTTTTCTTCGTTGCCGATTGTAATAACTGAAGCAACTTTTTCTTTGGTTAATATTTCTGCGGCTTTCAAAACACGTTCATCATGCGATTCGGGAAGAACAAGAGTTTTCTTTCTCAGCCCAGCTTTTTCTCTAATTTGTTTCAGCAATACTATTTCAGCCATTTTCAATCCATAATTGTTAAAATTTCGATGACAAATATAAAGAATTTGCCGGCACCAATTAGTTCGCTTGCAACAAAAATATGTGATTGAATTTGGTCTCAGATTTAGGAATATTGTAACAACTTGATTTGGCAAATAATCTTGAACGAGCCCCAAAATAGAAATCTAAAATTGTTTGCAGCATTAACCTTTTCTGCTGTAGTAATGGCATTAATCGCCTATAAGTATATTGATATTCTGGCTCTGCTTGCTGTGTCAATATTAGTCTCAATGATATTTAATCCGGTTGTGGATTTTTTAGAACAGCGAAAAGTACCTAGAGTTCTGGCGGTTTTATCAATATTTGTTTTAACCGGGTTATTACTATTTACACTCGTTTCAATTCTTTTGCCAAAACTCATTAACCAATTTGAAGCAATCGCAAATTCGATTAACAATGAGACGATGATGAATTCGATTGCTCAATTTGAACAGACAATAAAAACAAGGTACCCATTCTTAAGCTCAATAAACTTTGCCGAGAAAATCTCCTCAATAGTTAACGATACTCTACTAGGCTGGATAAGCAACCTTAGTTCTTTTGTACAAGGTGTTTTTTCATTTCTCGCGGCAATTGTTATTGTTCCCTTTATGACTTTCTTTTTACTCAAAGACAGCCAAAAGCTAATGCATGGAATTCTCAATCTAATGCCCAATAAATATTTTGAAGTGTCCTATAACGTTTTAATAAAAATTAGTTTTCAGCTTAGCAGATACGTACGAGGATGGATTCTCGATGCTGCTATTGTTGGTATTCTTTCCGGTACCGGTTTAGCTATTCTAGGAATAAACAACGCAATCTCAATTGGTTTTATTGCCGGAGCCGGTCATCTAATTCCTTACTTTGGTCCAATTATCGGCGGAATTCCCGCAGTGATTATTTCCATTATGCAGTTTGGTAATCTTTCTATGCTGCCAAGTTTGTTACTAATGTTCGGGCTTATCTATACTCTGGATAATGGTTTTATTCAGCCCAACATTTTTTCAAAGAGTACCGATATGCATCCGGTATTTATAATTCTTTTAATTTTGGTGGGAAGTCAAACTTTAGGATTATTAGGAATGCTGCTTGCGGTTCCTTTAGCCACAGTAATCAAAACCGCCGTTAAGGAAATTTATTTCGGTTATAAGAATTACAAAATAATCAGTCTATGAATTAACTCTTCAACTTATACATTGAATATCGCCCCTACTTTAGATACCTTTTGAAAAACAATAAGTGCTATTATGAAAATTAAATTTATTGGAGCCGCCCAGACCGTAACCGGCTCTATGCATCTCGTTCAAACCGAATCATCCACTTTTTTACTTGACTGCGGCTTATATCAAGGAAGGCGCAAAGACGCTTATGAAGTCAATAAGAATTTCGATCAGTTCAATCCAAGCGATATTGATTTTGTCATTCTCTCACACGCTCACATTGATCATGCCGGCAATTTGCCTACGCTTGTAAAAAACGGATTTGATGGTAAAATCTATTCTACTTTTGCTACAAGGGATTTGTGCACAATAATGCTTCAAGACAGTGCGCATATTCAAGAGAAAGATGTTGAGTATGTAAATAAGAGAAGAAAACGTGCCGGCAAGAAACTCTTTGAACCACTTTATGTTCAAGACGATGCCTTGGAAGCATTAGAAAAGTTAGTTGGTATAAACTACAGACAAGAGTTTAAGATAACTCCAGAAATTTCACTTACCTTTTACGATGCCGGGCATATTCTCGGTTCGGCAATCGTGTTCTTGAAAATAATTGAAAATGGCAAACTGACTACATTAGGTTTCTCCGGTGATTTGGGCAGACCTCACTTGCCAATTCTTAAAGATCCAGAACAAATACCCAATGTTGATTACTGGATTTGCGAAAGCACCTACGGAGGACGTAAGCATGATAATCCGCTCGATTCCGAGGATCAGCTCGCTTCAGTTTTGAAGAAAGCACATTTGAAAAAATCGAAGATTATTATACCCGCATTTAGTGTGGGGAGAACGCAAGAAATAGTTTATTCGTTGCACAAGATTTTCGAAGCCAACAAAGCTGAACGAATGCCGGTATATGTTGACAGCCCTCTTGCCGTCAACGCTACAACTGTATTCAGACTTCACCCGGAATGTTTTGATTCGGAAACAATGGAGTTTATTAGGAAGAATGAAGATCCATTGGGCTTCAATAAACTAACCTACATCAAAGAAGTAGAAGATTCAAAACAGCTTAACTTTATTGATGGACCTTGCATTATTATTTCAAGTTCCGGAATGGCGGAAAACGGCAGAGTTCTTCATCATCTTGCAAATAATATCAGCAACCCAAATAATATTGTTTTAATAGTTGGTTATGCCGCCGAAAATACTCTTGGCAGAAAATTAATTGATGGCGAGAAAGACGTTCAAATATTTGGCGATCCGTACCATGTTAAAGCTGAAGTAATTGTACTCGACTCATTCAGCGCACATGCCGATGCCGACGAATTATTGGAATACAGCAGCCGGTTTGATAGACAAATGATGAAAAAAATATTTCTCGTTCATGGTGAAGCTGAGCAGCAGCAAGCATACAAACTAAAATTGGAAGAAACCGGTTTTAAGAATGTATTAATTCCGTCGCGCGGGCAAATTGAGATTCTACAATAAGATTTTCAACTATCGGCATATTAGAACTTCATGATAAAAAAAGTCTTAATACTTCTAATTGTAATTTCTTCTTCGGTTCTACATGCCCAAATAGGAAAAGATAGCCTCCTTTTTTCTACGCAAGGTTATGCAGATAAACTTATTGTCAATTCTTACGAAAAACAGTTGAACACGCACAACTTCAACACTCTGCTGAAATATCATTTCTCCGGCAGCAATACTTTTTTCGGCATTAAGGAAAACTTCAATTCTACAATCATCAATACGAGCAATAAAAACATTAAAGATGAGCAGTATCTCTGGGCAATGGGGCAATATTCTTTTAACGAGAATTTCAAAATTGGACTTCATTTTAACAATAACATTTATTCCGATGATAGAAACATAGGCTTGAATAAAGCATCTCTGCTTACTTCTTCATTATTCATCAAATATATTCCAGCTGATAAAATTCACATAACTCCATTTGCCGGTTTTGAACGGAATAACCAAATTGGGGTTAGCGATGTCGGCTTAGTATATGGCACCGAAGCAAATATTGACCGTTATGATCTAGGTGATTTTGAGTTGAATTCATTATTTAAACTTCACAATGAAGACATTTCCCCAAGAAAAAATTCACTTCGCATTTTGAGCTTTGATTTGAAAAATGATTTCGAAGAGAATTTCAGCAATACAATTTCTGCATATTACTCCCAGCAGCGGCGCGACTTTTACTTCGTTGCTGATCAAATCACTGCTAACGAATTTGATATCACAAATAATATCCAAAGCAGAACAGAATCAAGTTATTTTATTCAAGACAGAATTAGTTTCATTCCTAAGACATCTCCCTTTGCATTCGATATTCAAGGACGAATCGCTTGGCGAGGAATTGACCGCGAGACCCGGTTCGTTTCTTCGAGCAATAGTGCTAATTCAAATTATGATACAAAGATTGAAGAATTCAAATTGGATTTTGCATCTGCCGCTGAATACACAACAAACGATCTTGCGCTTTCTCTTCGTTTCTCCTTTTCAGAAAGGGACGAAAAGCATCAGCCAGTGCGCTATGAGAGCTTGAGTTCTATGGTTTTTACGGAACGGGGAAGGCTTGAAGAGCAGAAGAACAACTCTTCTCAGCTTGCAAATATTTCATTAACAAGTCTCTGGAATTTGAGCACTTCCGATAAAATTATTCTTACTCTGTTTCACCGAAAACTAAAATATGATACGCCGGCCGAAGACAATTTTGACGACCGAGACGAGCTTCTTTCAATTGGACGCGTAATGTATGAGCATGAATTTAACTATGCGTTCAAAGCCTTTATTAATCTGGAAGGAAGCCTAAACAAAACCATCTATATTTTTGCCGAACGAAGCGCCAACAACAATATCAAAAGAACTTTGAAATTCTCTTCCGGAGGATTCTTCCGGGCTGGCAAATTTCTTTCAATGAACTCAGCAGAAGTTTCAGCAAACTATACTGTTTTTGACTACGAAGAGCTGAATCCAAATTACAGAAGCTATTCATTCCGCCAGCTTGCGCTCCGCGATTCATCTCAATATAGAATTACTAATTCAACCAGTCTTTTTGTTGCCGGATATTTGAAGTTTAGCGAGCAAGGCGATTTTAAGTGGACTACCTTTACCGGCAAACCACAGCGTTATTTGCAAGAGGCGTTTTGCGAGCCGAGATTATCTTATAACTACTACGGTTTTGTTTTCAGTTTAGGAGCCAGATACTTTTCCCTTTCCACTTTCAATTATAAGAATGGTGTTCAGAAAACTAAAGTTTCGGAGTACCAAAGCATTGGACCGGTTGGAGAGATAAACTATCTAATTGCAGAAAAAATTTCCCTAAAATTTCTGGGCTGGTACGAATTTATTAAAGCTGAAGATAATTCCAATCGGGAGATGGCCAACCTTAGCATTAGAATGAATTACAATTTTTGATTTATTTCTTAAACTGATTTGCACCTAAATAAGGGTAGCTTTATTTTAACGCAAGTTGAAAATGGAATATTTATTTGTCAGAGAAAGTGTACCATAGAGTTGTCCCCAGCGATCCCGATATACTTCCGGAATTAGAGGAATATATTATTCAGATTGCTCAATCAGCTGATATGGATGATTCCAAAATCAACAATCTGGCTCTCTCCTTTTCTGAAGCAATTTCCAACTGTATGAAGCATGGCAACCGTTTCGATAAATCGAAAACCGTTACCATTACCGTTCGTATTAACGAAGGTGAAATGGAAATTATTCTTAAAGATGAAGGTAAGGGTTTTGATATTAAATCCGTTCCTGATCCGACTAAACCGGAAAACATTTTAAAAGACAGCGGAAGAGGCATTCACATTATGCGGAACTTCCTCGATGACCTTCAATACAATTTTACACCGACCGGCACAGAAATTATTTTAAAACTCTCCCTTCACTAATATTCTAAATTTCTTTGTATGAATTAGTTTGCAAACTTCCTATTTTTAACCGGAAAACATTAATTAAACTTTTCGGAGTATATAATGGCAAGAAAAAAAATAGCACTCATCGGCGGCGGACAGATAGGCGGCGTATTAGCTCAACTAATTGCTCTTCGTCAACTTGGTGATGTAGTATTATTCGATATAGTTGAAGGCTTACCTCAAGGCAAATCGCTTGATATAGTTGAAGCTTCCCGCGTTGACGGCTTTGATGTTAACGTAAAAGGTACAAACGATTACAGCGATTTAACCGGATCGGATTTAATAATCATTACAGCCGGTTTGCCCCGCAAACCCGGTATGAGCCGCGACGATCTTCTAACTGTTAATGCAAAGATTATGCAGTCCGTTGCGGAGAATGTAAAACAGTACGCTCCTAACGCTACTGTAATTGTAATTTCAAATCCTTTAGATGCTATGGTAACACTTTTCCAAAAAGTTACTGGATTCCCTCACAACAAAGTCATCGGTCAAGCCGGAGTTTTGGATTCATCCCGCTTCTCTACTTTTATTGCATGGGAACTTGGCGTTTCTGTTAAAGATGTTAACGCAATGGTTCTTGGCGGACATGGAGACACTATGGTTCCTATCGTTCGTTATGCAAACGTAAACGGCATTCCCGTTATGGAATTGCTTGAACGTAAATACAAAGATGCCGCTAAGGCAAAAGAAGTTATGGCTGCAATGGTTAAACGTACTAAGTTAGCCGGCGGCGAAGTTGTTGAATTGCTTAAAACCGGTTCAGCATTTTATTCACCCGCTTCTTCTGCAATTGCAATGGCTGAAGCAATTATTTACGATGAAAAGAGAATCCTTCCTACTTGCGCTTACCTGCAAGGTGAATTTGGTGTTGAC
>Ga0172380_10004018_pt1 | contig 19422 bp, 14 predicted proteins | sample Leawe162metaG_FD_119747 | JGI IMG/M metagenome (GOLD analysis project Ga0172380, IMG submission 119747) | Leachate microbial communities from a municipal landfill in Southern Ontario, Canada - Leachate well 162 metaG | ecosystem: Engineered > Solid waste > Landfill > Unclassified | place... | reverse complement strand
TCATCGAGTAATCGAGCGACGGGCCGAAAGCTGCCGACGCGCCAGAGAGGTGCCAATGGCGCGCAAGCGCGATTGGCACACGGCGCCGGCATCGTCGCCTCGGTCATCGAGTAATCGATTGACAATCCGATGTTTGAGAGGTCCCGCAGGAAACTGCGGGGCCTTTTTCGTTAGTGCGGCACTGTCGATCGCTACGTGAGCTGTGGGGCAGTGCGCGGGCATTGAAGCCGCATTTTCCAAAGGGGTACATGCAATTCGCCGCAGTGTGCGAATTCATATTCGTTTCGCTTCATGTCGTGGCCCAAGTCGCGGCAACGGCAGCGGCTTTTCGTTGAGCGCAGTCTGTTGATCCCCCGAAAAGTGGAGAATCCGCCCGATTTCCATATTGCCACTTCACGGCCTGTCCCGGTCCCCGGAATAAAATGCGGACTGAGATGAAATTCCGCCAAAATCGGCTTGTCATCGGTAGCCAAGTTGAATAATAAGCCGCAGTCCCAATGCACAGCCGGTCTTGCTTGGCAGGCAGTGCCTGGACAATAAAGGGGTATAGCTCAGTTGGTAGAGCGGCGGTCTCCAAAACCGCAGGTCGGGGGTTCGAGCCCCTCTGCCCCTGCCAGGTCCTCGATCAATATGTGCGGAATAACCGTTGTGTTGCCTTCGGGACGTGCCGGCAAAAAATCGCTGAAGATCGAATTCCCTCTTGTGAAAAAGGGAATCGGTGTTTATGTAGGGGTTCAAACAGACACGCGGTGCGTGGGGCTGACAGAGTCGGCTTTACGCGCCGTAAAAGCGTGGGCATTAAATGGCATCCAAAACAAATCCATTTGCGTTTCTGCAGCAGGTTCGCTCCGAGACGTCCAAGGTAACATGGCCGTCGCGTCGCGAGACCATGATTTCCACGGCGATGGTCCTGTTCATGGTGCTCTTTGCGGCGCTGTTTTTCTTTGCGGCGGACCAGCTGATCGGCTGGCTCATCGGCCTGGTGCTGAACGTCGGTAATTAATTGGGCGGAGACGAACATGGCGGCGCGTTGGTATATCGTCCACGCTTACTCGAACTTTGAAAAGAAGGTGGCGGAATCCATCGAGGAAAAGGCGAAGCAGAAGGGGCTTAGCCATTTGTTCGAGAAGATTCTCGTTCCTACCGAGAAGGTGGTTGAGGTGCGGCGTGGCCGCAAGGTCGATTCCGAGCGCAAGTTCTTCCCCGGCTATGTGCTGGTGCGGGCGGATCTGACGGACGAGGCCTATCACCTCATCAAGAATACACCGAAGGTTACCGGTTTCCTTGGGTCTGATAACAAGCCTGTTCCGATTCCGGACTTTGAGGCCGAGCGTATCCTCGGTCAGGTGCAGGAGGGTGTCGAACGGCCCAAGTCTTCCGTCTCCTTCGAGATCGGCGAGCAGGTTCGCGTTTCCGACGGTCCTTTTGCCTCCTTCAATGGTACCGTTCAGGACGTCGATGAGGAGCGTTCGCGTCTGAAGGTGGAGGTGTCTATCTTCGGTCGCGCAACCCCGGTCGAACTGGAATACGCTCAGGTCGAAAAGGTCTGAGTGCATGCGGGGCTTGCGCCCCAGAATCGCGTGGGAGGGTGAGGGTCTGAAGCCGGGCCTTTCAGACGTACCACGCAACCGCAGCCGCCGATGCAAATCGGCATTTTCGGGCCGGGCGACCGGTCCTTAAGGAAAGGCAGAGAGAAATGGCTAAGAAAGTTGCAGGCCAGCTCAAGCTGCAGGTCAAGGCAGGATCGGCTAACCCGTCCCCGCCGATCGGCCCGGCACTTGGTCAGCGTGGCATCAATATCATGGAATTCTGCAAGGCGTTCAACGCCGCCACGCAGGAAATGGAAAAGGGTATGCCGATTCCGGTCGTCATCACTTACTACCAGGACAAGTCCTTCACCTTCGCGATGAAGCAGCCGCCGGTCACCTACTGGCTGAAGAAGGAAGCAAAGATCACCTCCGGCTCGAAGACGCCGGGTAAGGGTGCAAAGGTCGGTACCATCACCAAGGCTCAGGTCCGTGCGATCGCCGAAGGCAAGATGAAGGACCTCAATGCAGCCGACGTCGAAGGCGCAATGGCGATGGTCGAGGGCTCTGCCCGCTCCATGGGCCTGGAAGTGGTAGGTTGATCATGGCAAAGCTCGCAAAGCGCATGCAGAAGATTCGCGAAGGTGTTGACCCGACGAAGCTGGTCGCCCTGTCGGACGCCATCGCAATGGTCAAGGAACGGGCCGTCGCCAAGTTCGACGAAACCGTCGAGATCGCCATGAACCTTGGCGTTGACCCGCGTCACGCCGACCAGATGGTTCGCGGCGTCGTCAACCTGCCGAACGGCACCGGCCGCGACGTTCGCGTTGCAGTGTTCGCCCGTGGCGCCAAGGCTGACGAAGCCAAGGCCGCCGGTGCCGACATCGTAGGCGCCGAAGACCTGCTGGAAATCGTCCAGGGCGGCAAGATCGACTTCGATCGTTGCATCGCCACCCCGGACATGATGCCGCTCGTCGGTCGCCTCGGTAAGGTTCTCGGCCCGCGTGGCATGATGCCGAACCCGAAGGTCGGCACGGTCACCATGGACGTCACTGGTGCCGTCAAGGCATCCAAGGGCGGCGCCGTCGAATTCCGTGTCGAGAAGGCCGGTATCGTTCACGCCGGCATCGGCAAGGCTTCCTTCGACGCCAAGGCGCTGGAAGAAAACATCAAGGCCTTCGCCGACGCAGTCGTCAAGGCGAAGCCGGCTGGTGCAAAGGGCAACTACGTCAAGCGCGTAGCCATCTCTTCGACCATGGGCCCGGGCGTCAAGATCGATCCGTCGACCGTTTCGGCCTGAGAATTTTTCCGGAGCTTCGGCGCCGGGCAACGCAGAATTTCCGGCCCCTCGGGGCCGGAGATTTCCGGGGAAACCCGGAATTCCTGTCCGAGATTGTGGGTGGCCGAATGGCCTTAATAACCGCCTGCATGAGACGGGTAAGACCCGATATTTGAACGTCTGATGACGTGTTGAAGTTCGGTTCGAGCCTTATTCGCCTTGTGCCTGGAGCAATGCTTCAGTGCGAGGGGACAGGATCCTCAAGCGTCGCTTGGGATCTAAGTAAACTGGATCCCTTGAGGCAAAAGGCAAACCCGGCAGGATCGTCGAATTTCGATCCTGTCAACTGGAGACAGACAGTGGAAAGAGCGGAAAAACGCGAATTCGTCACGGAGCTGAACGAAGTCTTCAAGGCTTCCGGTTCGGTTGTCGTGGCCCACTATGCTGGTGTCACGGTTGCGCAAATGAACGACTTCCGTTCGAAAATGCGCGCAGCTGGCGGTACCGTCAAAGTCGCGAAGAACCGCCTGGCCAAGATCGCTCTTCAGGGCACGGAGTCGGAAGGGATCACGGATCTCTTCAAAGGTCAGACCCTCATTGCCTACGGCAATGACCCGATCACGGCTCCTAAGGTCGTCATGGATTTCGCCAAGACCAACGACAAGATCGTTGTCCTCGGCGGCGCCATGGGAACAACCACGCTCAGCGCAGATGCAGTCAAGTCGCTTGCGACCCTGCCTTCGCTGGACGAGCTGCGTGCGAAGCTGCTGGGCATGATCCAGACACCGGCTACCCGCATCGCAGGCGTTGTTGCAGCACCGGCAAGTCAGCTTGCCCGCGTGTTTGCCGCCTATGCCAAGAAGGACGAAGCCGCTTAAGGCGGTTTTTCGCTGTTATATCAAACCGGTTCGAACCGAACATAAGGAACTAGTAAAATGGCTGATCTCGCAAAGATCGTTGAAGACCTCTCCACGCTGACCGTTCTGGAAGCTGCAGAACTGTCCAAGATGCTCGAAGAAAAGTGGGGCGTTTCCGCTGCTGCTCCGGTAGCTGTTGCTGCCGCTGCTGGTGGTGGCGCTGCTGCTGCCGCTGAAGAAGAAAAGACCGAGTTCGACGTCATCCTCACGGATGCCGGCGCGAACAAGATCAATGTCATCAAGGAAGTCCGTGGCATCACCGGCCTCGGCCTCAAGGAAGCCAAGGACCTGGTCGAAGGCGCTCCGAAGGCTGTCAAGGAAGGCGTTTCCAAGGCTGAAGCCGCTGACCTCAAGAAGAAGCTTGAAGAAGCTGGCGCCAAGGTCGACGTCAAGTAATTTTGAAATAGCGTGTGGGAGAGGGCTCTTGCCTTCTCCCTCTCGTCGTTTCTCAGGAACGGATTACCCAAAAGCCCGCGAAACGGCTTTTGGGTAATGGGTTCTCAAGAGGATGGTCTTGAACCAGGGCGCCCGGCGATCCGGCCGGCAGCCTCGGCGGCAAGACGAGATTGAACGATCCATTGATTGACGGAACCGACTGGCCAGCGGTTTCCGTCTGTTGCAGGCCCGGATGCAAATTGACAAGGAGCGACGATGGCTCAGACCCTTTCCTTTAACGGTCGCAGGCGCGTACGCAAGTTTTTTGGAAAAATTCCAGAAGTCGCGGAAATGCCGAACCTCATTGAGGTTCAGAAGGCCTCCTACGACCAGTTCCTCATGGTTGACGAGCCCGAAGGCGGACGTCCCGATGAGGGACTTCAAGCCGTTTTCAAGTCCGTGTTCCCGATCACCGATTTTTCGGGCGCGTCGATGCTGGAATTCGTATCCTACGAATTCGAGCCGCCGAAATTCGACGTCGACGAATGCCGCCAGCGCGACCTGACCTACGCAGCGCCGCTCAAGGTGACCCTGCGCCTGATCGTGTTTGATATCGACGAGGATACGGGCGCCCGTTCGATCAAGGACATCAAGGAACAGAGCGTCTACATGGGCGACATGCCGCTCATGACCAACAACGGTACGTTCATCGTCAACGGTACCGAGCGCGTCATCGTTTCGCAGATGCACCGTTCGCCGGGCGTGTTCTTCGACCACGACAAGGGCAAGAGCCATTCCTCGGGCAAGCTTTTGTTTGCTGCCCGCGTCATTCCCTATCGCGGCTCCTGGCTCGACATCGAGTTCGACGCCAAGGACATCGTGCATGCCCGCATCGACCGTCGCCGCAAGATCCCGGTAACGTCGCTGCTGATGGCGCTCGGCATGGACGGCGAGGAAATCCTGTCGACCTTCTACACCAAGTCGACCTACGTCCGTGACGACAAGGGCTGGCGCATTCCCTTCACGCCAGAGACGCTGAAGGGCGCGAAGACCATTTCCGACATGATCGACGCCGACACCGGCGAAGTCGTGGTCGAGGGCGGCAAGAAGCTCACTCCGCGTCTTCTGCGTCAGTTGCAGGACAAGGGTCTCAAGGCTCTGAAGGCGACCGACGAGGATCTCTACGGCAATTATCTCGCCGAAGACATGGTCAACATGGCGACCGGCGAGATCTATCTCGAAGCCGGCGACGAGATCGACGAGAAGACCTTGCCGATGATCCTGGAATCCGGCTTTGGCGAGATCCCGGTTCTGGGCATCGACCACATCAATGTCGGCGCCTACATCCGCAACACGCTGGCGGCAGATAAGAACGAGAACCGTCAGGATGCGCTGTTCGACATCTACCGCGTCATGCGTCCGGGCGAGCCGCCGACCATGGAATCGGCCGAAGCGATGTTCAATTCGCTGTTCTTCGATTCCGAACGCTATGATCTCTCGGCCGTCGGCCGTGTGAAAATGAACATGCGCCTCGATCTCGACGCCGAGGACACCGTCCGGATCCTGCGCAAGGAGGATATCCTTGCCGTGGTCAAGATGCTCGTCGAGCTTCGCGACGGCAAGGGCGAGATTGACGATATCGACAACCTCGGCAACCGCCGTGTGCGTTCTGTCGGCGAACTGATGGAAAACCAGTACCGTCTCGGTCTGTTGCGCATGGAGCGCGCCATCAAGGAACGCATGTCGTCGATCGAGATCGACACCGTCATGCCGCAGGACCTGATCAACGCCAAGCCGGCGGCTGCCGCGGTTCGCGAATTCTTCGGCTCCTCGCAGCTGTCGCAGTTTATGGACCAGGTGAACCCGCTTTCGGAAATCACCCACAAGCGCCGTCTGTCGGCTCTTGGGCCGGGTGGTCTGACTCGCGAGCGCGCAGGCTTCGAAGTCCGCGACGTTCACCCGACCCACTATGGTCGTATCTGCCCGATCGAAACGCCGGAAGGCCCGAACATCGGTCTGATCAACTCGCTTGCAACCTTCGCCCGCGTCAACAAGTACGGCTTCATCGAGAGCCCGTACCGCAAGATTGTCGATGGTAAGGTCACGACCGAAGTGGTCTATCTCTCGGCTATGGAAGAGGCGAAATACTATGTCGCCCAGGCCAACTCGGAACTAACCGCCGATGGCTCCTTCGTTGAGGAGTTCGTGGTTTGCCGTCATGCCGGTGAAGTTATGCTGTCTCCGCGCGACACCATCAACCTGATGGACGTTTCGCCGAAGCAGCTCGTGTCGGTCGCGGCAGCGCTCATTCCGTTCCTGGAAAACGACGACGCCAACCGCGCTCTCATGGGCTCGAACATGCAGCGTCAGGCCGTACCACTGGTACGCGCCGAAGCGCCGTTCGTTGGAACCGGCATGGAGCCTGTGGTTGCCCGTGACTCCGGCGCGGCGATCGCTGCCCGCCGTGGCGGCGTGGTCGACCAGGTCGATGCGACACGTATCGTTATCCGCGCCACCGAGGACCTCGATGCTTCGAAGTCTGGCGTCGATATCTACCGCCTGCAGAAGTTCCAGCGTTCCAATCAGAACACCTGCGTCAACCAGCGCCCGCTGGTCAACGTCGGCGACGTTCTGAACAAGGGTGACATCATTGCCGACGGTCCGTCGACGGATCTGGGCGATCTGGCACTGGGCCGCAACGCGCTTGTCGCGTTCATGCCCTGGAACGGCTACAACTACGAGGACTCGATCCTTCTGTCCGAGCGCATCGTCGCCGATGACGTGTTCACCTCCATCCACATCGAGGAATTCGAGGTGATGGCGCGCGACACCAAGCTTGGTCCGGAAGAAATCACCCGTGACATCCCGAACGTTTCGGAAGAGGCTCTGCGGAACCTCGACGAGGCCGGCATCGTCTATATCGGTGCGGAAGTTCAGCCGGGTGATATCCTGGTCGGGAAGATTACCCCGAAGGGCGAAAGCCCGATGACGCCGGAAGAAAAGCTCCTGCGCGCCATCTTCGGTGAAAAGGCTTCCGACGTCCGCGACACCTCCATGCGCATGCCGCCCGGCACGTTCGGTACGATCGTCGAAGTTCGCGTCTTCAATCGCCACGGCGTTGAGAAGGACGAACGCGCGATGGCGATCGAGCGCGAGGAGATCGAACGCCTCGCCAAGGACCGCGACGACGAACAGGCGATCCTCGATCGCAACGTCTACGGTCGTCTTCTCGACATGCTGCGTGGCCAGATGTCGATCGCCGGCCCGAAGGGCTTCAAGAAGGGCGTCGCGCTCTCCAACGAAGTCATTTCGGAATACCCGCGTTCGCAGTGGTGGATGTTTGCGGTCGAGGACGAGAAGGTTCAGAGCGAACTGGAAGCGCTCCGTGGCCAGTACGACGAGTCCAAGTCGTTGCTCGAACAGCGCTTCATGGACAAGGTCGAGAAGGTCCAGCGCGGCGATGAAATGCCTCCGGGCGTCATGAAGATGGTCAAAGTCTTCGTCGCCGTGAAGCGCAAAATCCAGCCGGGCGACAAGATGGCCGGCCGTCACGGCAACAAGGGTGTGGTGTCCCGCATCCTGCCGTGCGAGGACATGCCGTTCCTCGAAGATGGTACCCATGTCGACGTGGTTCTGAACCCGCTGGGCGTGCCGTCGCGCATGAACGTCGGCCAGATCCTCGAAACCCACCTTGGCTGGGCCTGCGCCGGAATGGGTCGTCAGATCGGGGAGTTGCTGGATGCCTATCAGGCAGGTGGCAAGATCGAGCCGCTGCGCGAGACGATCGACAAGGTCATCGGTTCCGGTCCGAAGGGCGAGCCCATCAAGGATTACGACGATGAATCCATCGTTCGCCTTGCGGAGCAGACCCGTCGTGGTGTCTCCATCGCGACACCGGTCTTCGATGGTGCCGTCGAGGCCGATATCAACGAGATGCTGGGCATGGCGGGTCTGAAGGAGAGCGGTCAGTCCACCCTCTATGACGGCCGTACCGGTGAGCAGTTCGACCGCCAGGTAACCGTTGGCTACATCTACATGCTGAAGCTCAACCACCTGGTCGACGACAAGATCCACGCTCGTTCGATCGGTCCGTATTCGCTCGTGACCCAGCAGCCGCTGGGTGGCAAGGCGCAGTTCGGCGGTCAGCGCTTCGGGGAAATGGAAGTCTGGGCGCTCGAAGCCTACGGCGCCGCCTACACCCTGCAGGAAATGCTGACGGTGAAGTCGGACGACGTGGCCGGACGTACCAAGGTCTACGAGGCGATCGTCCGTGGCGACGACACCTTCGAAGCTGGTATTCCGGAGAGCTTCAACGTTCTGGTCAAGGAAATGCGTTCGCTCGGTCTCAGCGTCGAACTTGAGAATTCCAAGCTCGACGACGCGGCTTTGGCGAACCAGCTTCCGGACGCCGCCGAATAAGTGTTTGACAGGGCGTGTGCTGTACATGCAGCGCACGCCATTTCCCCTTTTGTGTCGTGGTCTTGAAGGTTCGGCGCGAGAAGGGGAGTTTCGCCGCATTTCGCGGTTATTGTCATTTTCAGGGCTCGAAGCGGCATCCCGGGAATTTGCCGCAGACGAGACCTAGCCGAGGGCTCATCGCCCCATCAAGGAGACAGGCATGAACCAAGAGGTCATGAATCTTTTCAATCCGCAGGTTCCGGCGCAGCACTTCGATTCCATCCGGATATCGATAGCTTCGCCAGAGAAGATTCTTTCCTGGTCGTATGGCGAAATCAAAAAGCCGGAAACGATCAACTACCGTACGTTCAAGCCCGAACGTGACGGTCTGTTCTGCGCGCGCATCTTTGGACCGATCAAGGATTACGAATGCTTGTGCGGCAAGTACAAGCGTATGAAGTACAAGGGCATCATCTGCGAAAAGTGCGGCGTTGAAGTGACGCTGTCGCGCGTTCGCCGTGAGCGCATGGGCCATATCGAGCTCGCTGCGCCCGTTGCCCATATCTGGTTCCTGAAGTCGCTTCCGAGCCGTATCTCGACCCTTCTCGACATGACGCTGAAGGATGTGGAGCGCGTTCTCTATTTCGAGAACTATATCGTGACAGAGCCGGGCCTGACCTCGCTCAAGGAAAACCAGCTTCTCTCCGAAGAAGAGTACATGATCGCCGTCGACGAGTTCGGCGAGGACCAGTTCACCGCCATGATCGGCGCTGAAGCCATCTACGAGATGCTGGCCTCGATGAACCTCGAGAAGATCGCCGGCGATCTGCGCTCGGAGCTTGCCGACACCACGTCGGACTTGAAGCAGAAGAAGCTGATGAAGCGCCTGAAGATCGTCGAGAACTTCATGGAATCCGGCAACCGTCCGGAATGGATGATCATGAAGGTCGTTCCGGTCATCCCGCCGGATTTGCGTCCGCTTGTTCCGCTCGACGGCGGCCGTTTCGCGACCTCCGACCTCAACGATCTCTATCGTCGCGTCATCAACCGTAACAACCGTTTGAAGCGCCTGATCGAACTGCGCGCGCCGGGCATCATCATCCGCAACGAAAAGCGCATGCTGCAGGAATCTGTCGATGCGCTGTTCGACAACGGCCGTCGTGGCCGCGTCATCACCGGCGCCAACAAGCGTCCGCTGAAGTCGCTGTCCGACATGCTCAAGGGCAAGCAGGGCCGCTTCCGCCAGAACCTGCTCGGCAAGCGCGTCGACTATTCCGGCCGTTCGGTCATCGTGACCGGTCCGGAACTCAAGCTGCACCAGTGCGGCCTGCCGAAGAAGATGGCGCTCGAACTGTTCAAGCCGTTCATCTACGCCCGCCTCGACGCCAAGGGTTATTCCTCGACCGTCAAGCAGGCCAAGAAGCTGGTCGAGAAGGAAAAGCCGGAAGTCTGGGATATCCTCGACGAGGTCATCCGCGAGCATCCGGTTCTGCTTAATCGCGCGCCGACGTTGCACCGCCTGGGCATCCAGGCCTTCGAACCGACGCTGGTCGAAGGCAAGGCCATCCAGCTGCATCCGCTCGTCTGCACCGCCTTCAACGCCGACTTCGACGGCGACCAGATGGCCGTTCACGTGCCGCTGTCGCTTGAAGCCCAGCTCGAAGCCCGCGTGCTGATGATGTCGACGAACAACATCCTGCATCCGGCGAACGGCGCACCGATCATCGTGCCCTCGCAGGACATGGTTCTCGGCCTCTACTACCTGTCGATCATGAACCAGAACGAGCCGGGTGAAGGCATGGTCTTCTCCGACCTCGGCGAACTGCATCACGCGCTGGAAAACAAGGTCGTCACACTGCACGCCAAGATCAAGGGCCGCTTCAAGACCGTCGACGCCGACGGCAACCCAGTCACCAAGATCCACGAGACGACTCCCGGCCGCATGATCATCGGCGAACTTCTGCCGAAGAGCCACAACGTGCCCTTCGACGTCTGCAACCAGGAAATGACCAAGAAGAACATCTCCAAGATGATCGACACGGTCTACCGTCATTGCGGCCAGAAGGACACGGTCATCTTCTGCGACCGCATCATGCAGCTTGGCTTCGCCCATGCCTGCCGCGCCGGCATCTCGTTCGGCAAGGACGACATGGTCATCCCGAACACCAAGGCCAGGATCGTCGGTGACACCGAAGCCCTGGTGAAGGAATACGAGCAGCAGTACAACGACGGTCTGATCACTCAGGGCGAGAAGTACAACAAGGTCGTCGATGCCTGGGGCAAGGCCACCGAAAAGGTCGCCGAAGAAATGATGGCCCGCATCAAGGCCGTGGAGTTCGATCCGGCGACGGGTCGCCAGAAGCCGATGAACTCGATCTACATGATGTCGCACTCCGGCGCCCGTGGTTCTCCGAACCAGATGCGCCAGCTGGGCGGCATGCGCGGCCTCATGGCCAAGCCGTCGGGCGAGATCATCGAGACCCCGATCATCTCGAACTTCAAGGAAGGCCTGACCGTGAACGAGTACTTCAACTCGACCCACGGTGCCCGTAAGGGACTTGCCGACACCGCCTTGAAGACCGCGAACTCCGGTTACCTGACGCGTCGTCTCGTCGACGTTGCGCAGGACTGCATCGTCAACCTCGTGGATTGCGGCACCGACAAGGGCCTTACCATGACGGCGATCGTCGATGCCGGTCAGGTGGTTGCCTCGATTGGTGCACGCGTTCTCGGGCGCACCGCGCTCGACAACATCGATCATCCAGTCACAGGTGAACGCATCGTTGATGCCGGCCGCATGATCCTCGAGGCGGATGTCGTCGAGATCGAAAAGGCCGGCATTCAGTCGATCCGTATTCGCTCGGCATTGACCTGCGAAGTTCAGACCGGCGTCTGCGGCGTCTGCTACGGTCGAGATCTGGCCCGCGGCACGCCCGTCAACATGGGCGAAGCCGTTGGTGTTATCGCTGCCCAGTCGATCGGCGAACCGGGCACCCAGCTCACCATGCGTACCTTCCACTTGGGCGGCACGGCGACCGTGGTCGACCAGTCCTTCCTGGAAGCCTCGTATGAAGGGACGGTTCAGATCAAGAACCGCAATATGCTGCGCAATTCCGATGGCAACCTGGTTGCCATGGGCCGCAGCATGGCGATCACCATTCTCGATGAGCGCGGTGTCGAGCGTTCCTCGCAGCGTGTCGCTTACGGTTCGAAGATTTACGTCGACGATGGCGACAAGGTTAAGCGCGGCCAGCGTCTGGCCGAGTGGGACCCCTATACCCGCCCGATGATGACGGAAGTCGAAGGCATTGTGCATTTCGAGGACGTCATCGACGGCCTCTCGGTGCTCGAAGCGACCGACGAATCGACCGGCATCACCAAGCGTCAGGTCATCGACTGGCGTTCGACCCCGCGCGGTTCGGACCTAAAGCCGGCGATTGTCATCAAGGACGGTGCAGGCAATGTCGTGAAGCTTGCCCGCGGCGGCGAAGCCCGCTTCCAGCTCTCGGTCGACGCGATCCTGTCGGTCGAGCCCGGTACGAAAGTCTCCCAGGGTGACGTTCTTGCGCGTTCTCCGCTCGAAAGCGCCAAGACCAAGGACATCACCGGTGGTCTGCCGCGCGTGGCAGAACTCTTCGAGGCGCGTCGTCCAAAGGATCACGCCATTATCGCTGAGATCGATGGTACGGTTCGCCTCGGCCGCGACTACAAGAACAAGCGTCGCGTGATCATCGAGCCGGCGGAAGATGGCGTCGAGCCTGTTGAATACCTGATCCCGAAGGGTAAGCCCTTCCATCTACAGGAAGGCGACTACATCGAAAAGGGTGACTACATCCTCGACGGCAACCCGGCACCGCACGACATCCTGGCGATCAAGGGTGTGGAAGCACTTGCTTCCTACCTCGTCAATGAAATCCAGGAAGTCTACCGACTGCAGGGCGTTGTGATCAACGACAAGCACATCGAGGTGATCGTTCGCCAGATGCTGCAGAAAGTCGAGATTACCGATGCCGGCGACAGCCAGTATATCGTCGGTGACAATGTCGACCGGATCGAACTGGGCGACGGCAACGAGCGCCTGATCGAGGAAGGCAAGAAGCCGGCTTATGGCGATCCGGTCCTCCTCGGCATCACCAAAGCGTCGCTGCAGACGCCGTCCTTCATCTCGGCCGCCTCCTTCCAGGAAACCACCAAGGTTCTCACGGAAGCTGCGATCGCCGGCAAGACCGACACGCTCCAGGGTCTCAAGGAAAACGTCATTGTCGGCCGTCTCATCCCGGCCGGCACCGGCGGAACCATGACGCAGATCCGCCGCATCGCCACCTCGCGCGACGAGCTCATTCTCGAGGAACGTCGCAAGGGTACCGGTGCGGAAGTCGCGACGCCGATGCTTCAGGACATGGCATCGGGCGAGGGCGTTCCGGCCGCCGAATAAGCCGCGGCAAGGCCAGGATATCGAGAGACCGCCCGGAGCAATCCGGGCGGTCTTTTTGCGTTTGTGGGTAGTGCATCTGCAGGCATGATCCACCTCAAGGTGTGATTTTAGAACTAGTCTAAAATGTGGGGGTTCAAAACCGAAAGGAGACTCCCCATGAAAGAGATTTTGACTGCTGTCTCGGCCTTCCTGGTGGCGACTTCGACATTGGCCGCCGATCCTGTCCCGGACGATCTCAACGCCAGGGCGCTTGAGATCTTCAGGCCATTGCCTTCCACCATACCAGCGGTGGCCCACAACCCGATCACGCCGGACAAGATCGCGCTCGGCAAGGCGCTATTCTTCGATCCGCGGGTGTCCGCGTCCGGTGTCTTCTCATGCAATTCGTGCCACAACCTGGCGACCGGTGGCGACGACAATCTGGAGACCTCGATCGGCCATGGCTGGCAGAAGGGGCCGCGCAACTCGCCGACGGCGCTGAACGCTGTCTTCAACGTTGCGCAGTTCTGGGACGGCCGGGCGAAAGACCTGAAGGCACAGGCCAAGGGACCGGTGCAGGCCGGTGTCGAGATGGCGAACACGCCGGAGAATGTCGTCGCAACGCTGAATTCGATGCCGGACTACATCGCGTGGTTCAAGGCGGCCTTTCCCGGTGAAGCCGATGCTGTGACCTTCGACAACTTTGCAAAGGCCATCGAGGCCTTCGAGGCGACGCTCATCACGCCTGCGCCCTTCGACGCATGGCTGAATGGCAACGAGGAGGCCCTGACCACAGAAGAAAAACAGGGGCTTGCGCTCTTCATGGACAAGGGCTGTTCCTCCTGCCACGCGGGCATCAATGTCGGCGGGCAGGGCTATTTCCCCTTCGGGGTCGTCGAAAAGCCCGGCGCCGATGTTCTGCCGCAGAACGACAAGGGACGCTTCGCAGTCACCAATACGGCTGACGACTCCTACGTCTTCCGTGCCGCGCCGCTTCGCAACGTCGCGCTGACTGCGCCGTATTTCCATTCCGGCAAGGTATGGAACCTGAAACAGGCGGTGGCCGTCATGGGGACAGCGCAGCTCGGGCAGGAGCTGAACGACGAGGAGGTCAACCTGATCGTTGCCTTCCTCAACTCTCTGACGGGCAGGGTGCCTGAGGTGAATGTTCCGGTGCTGCCGGCGGAAACCGATGCAACGCCGCGCCCGGACGGCCAGATCTTCAAGAAATAGGCCGGGGACGTACGAAAGAGGCCGCCGGCGATGTGCCGGCGGCCGCTTACCGTCGCGTGGATGTGTTTCTCAACTGAAACGAATGATCGCGACCTCGCCCTCCAGTGCGCCCTGATACGCAGACGCATGAGGTTCCTCGTCCGGGGATTCGCTGATCATGCCGATCTGGTCGAGATCGGCCTCGAGGAAACCTTCCTCGGCAAGCGCGTTGAGCGCTTCGCGTACAGCCGAATCGTCATCTGGGGCCCTGACAAGAATGTGCAGGTCCACCCCTTCGCCGCCTTCTTCTTCGTAGGCCTTGGCGATAATGATGAAGACCATCGGCTCATCAAGATTGTTGTCGTTGTCCGGACTGCTGGTCATAATCGGGATCTTCTTTTGCATCGTTCGGGATTCGAATCGCTCGAACCACTTTTCGGCGGCGCGGAGTAGTGCCGCCCTCCACAATCCTTAGCGGGAATTGGTGCAAAAACCCAACTCAAATTGCAGCCGAGCTGGTACATTTTGTTTCGAGGTGGTCTTTACAAGGCCGTCTGCGCCCAGTCACCGGCGATATTTTGCGATATAGACTTGACGTAAGCGGGTGAAAACAGTAGTACGCCCCTCATCAGATCCCATGTGAGGCAAGGCCGTTCGGAACGACGCGTTCTGGAGTTCACCTCAAACAAGGTTCTAAACGCACGTTGAAGACCAAAATGCTGCACGCATGACGCATGTAGAATGCGTCCTCTGTTCCTTGTGGTCCATCCGCGAATAGCGGGTAGGGCCACATTTTGCGCATGACGATATTCGTGTGTCCACCGCCGGAAACGGCAGAATAACGGCCCGGAAGGGCTTGAGAGACAAGATTTTGCAAGGGATGGTTATATGCCTACCGTAAACCAGCTGATCCGCAAGCCCCGCCAGGCGCAGGTAAAGCGAAACAAGGTTCCTGCTTTGCAGGAAAATCCCCAGAAGCGCGGCGTTTGCACCCGCGTCTACACGACGACCCCGAAGAAGCCGAACTCGGCGCTTCGTAAGGTTGCCAAGATTCGCCTGACCAACGGCTTCGAAGTGATCGGTTACATCCCGGGCGAAGGTCACAACCTTCAGGAGCACTCGGTCGTCATGATCCGCGGCGGTCGCGTCAAGGACTTGCCGGGTGTGCGTTACCACATCATCCGCGGCGTCCTCGATACCCAGGGTGTCAAGAACCGCAAGCAGCGCCGTTCGAAGTACGGTGCAAAGCGTCCGAAGTAATTCGGTTTAACGGAATCAGGTGCTGCGCGAGGTTCTCCGCGTGATAAGGCGCCATTAAACAGTTGAGAGACAAGAAGTATGTCCCGTCGCCACAGTGCAGAAAAGCGTGAGATCAACCCGGATCCGAAGTTCGGCGATCTGGTCGTCACCAAGTTCATGAACGCGATCATGCTCCACGGTAAGAAGTCCGTGGCTGAAAACATCGTGTATGGTGCCTTCGATGCCGTTCAGGGCAAGTTGAAGCAGGAGCCTATCACGGTATTCCATCAGGCGCTCGACAACATCGCGCCGCATGTGGAGGTGCGTTCCCGCCGCGTCGGTGGCGCGACCTATCAGGTTCCGGTCGACGTTCGTCCGGAGCGCCGTCAGGCTCTCGCAATCCGCTGGCTGATCGCTGCTGCTCGCAAGCGCAATGAAACCACCATGATCGATCGCCTCTGCGGCGAACTCATGGATGCTGCCAACAACCGTGGCAGTGCGGTCAAGAAGCGCGAAGATACTCACAAGATGGCTGACGCAAACCGCGCGTTCTCGCATTACCGCTGGTAATCTGAACCGACCGAATTTTGAAAGGCAGTCCATCATGGCTCGCGAATATAAAATCGAAGACTACCGCAATTTCGGCATCATGGCGCACATTGACGCCGGCAAGACCACGACCACCGAGCGTATCCTTTATTACACCGGCAAGTCGCACAAGATCGGCGAAGTGCATGATGGCGCAGCCACCATGGACTGGATGGAACAGGAGCAGGAGCGTGGCATCACGATCACGTCCGCTGCCACCACGACTTTCTGGAAGGGCCGTGACGGCAAGATGCGCCGCTTCAACATCATCGACACTCCCGGCCACGTCGACTTCACCATCGAAGTCGAACGCTCGCTGCGCGTTCTCGACGGTGCAATTGCTCTTCTCGACGCCAATGCCGGCGTTGAGCCGCAGACCGAAACCGTCTGGCGTCAGGCTGAAAAGTACAACGTCCCGCGGATGATCTTCTGCAACAAGATGGACAAGACCGGTGCTGACTTCTACCGCTCGGTGGAAATGATCAAGACCCGTCTCGGCGCCACCGCCGTTGTCATGCAGCTCCCGATCGGTGCAGAAGCCGAGTTCAAGGGTGTTGTCGACCTGATCGAGATGAATGCTCTGGTATGGCGCGACGAATCCCTCGGTGCGGCCTGGGACGTTGTCGAAATCCCGGCCGACCTGAAGGAGAAAGCCGAGGAATATCGCGAAAAGCTGATCGAGACCGTTGTCGAGATCGACGAAGAAGCGATGGAAGCCTATCTGAACGGAGACCTGCCGGATAACGACAAGATCCGTGAACTCGTTCGCCGCGGCACGATCGACGTCAAGTTCCACCCGATGTTCTGCGGTACCGCCTTCAAGAACAAGGGCGTTCAGCCGCTGCTCGATGCCGTTGTCGATTACCTGCCGTCGCCGCTCGACATTCCGGCGATCAAGGGCATCGACTTCAAGACCGAAGCTGAGATCGAGCGTCACGCTGACGACGCCGAGCCGCTCTCGATGCTGGCGTTCAAGATCATGAACGACCCCTTCGTCGGTTCGCTTACCTTCGCCCGCATCTATTCCGGCAAGCTCGAGAAGGGCGCTTCGGTTCTGAACACGGTCAAGGACAAGCGCGAGCGCGTCGGCCGCATGCTGCAGATGCACTCGAACAGCCGTGAAGACATCGAAGAAGCCTTCGCTGGCGACATCGTTGCTCTCGCAGGCCTGAAGGAAACCACCACTGGCGATACGCTCTGCGATCCGCTGAAGCCGGTTATCCTCGAGCGCATGGAATTCCCCGAGCCGGTCATCCAGATCGCGATCGAGCCGAAGTCCAAGGGCGACCAGGAAAAGATGGGTCTCGCGCTCAACAGGTTGGCTGCCGAAGACCCGTCCTTCCGCGTCAAGACCGACCAGGAATCCGGCCAGACGATCATCGCTGGTATGGGCGAACTTCACCTCGACATCATCGTCGACCGCATGCGTCGCGAGTTCAAGGTCGAAGCCAATGTTGGTGCTCCGCAGGTTGCCTACCGCGAAACCATCACGCGTCAGCACGAAGAAGACTACACCCACAAGAAGCAGTCGGGTGGTACCGGCCAGTTCGCTCGCGTCAAGATTGTGTTCGAACCGAATCCGGACGGCGAAGACTTCAAGTTCGAGTCGAAGATCGTTGGCGGTGCTGTTCCGAAGGAATACATTCCGGGTGTTCAGAAGGGTATCGAGAGCGTTCTGTCTTCCGGTCCACTTGCCGGCTTCCCGATGCTGGGCGTCAAGGCAACTTTGATCGACGGCGCTTTCCACGATGTCGACTCGTCGGTTCTGGCGTTCGAAATCGCATCGCGTGCCTGCTTCCGTGAAGCAGCCAAGAAGGCGGGCGCACAGTTGCTCGAGCCGATGATGAAGGTTGAAGTCGTCACCCCCGAAGACTATGTGGGTGACGTTATCGGCGACCTGAACTCGCGTCGCGGCCAGATTCAGGGCCAGGAAGCACGTGGCGTCGCCGTTGTGATCAACGCCAACGTACCGCTTGCCAACATGTTCAAGTACGTGGACAACCTGCGCTCCATGTCGCAGGGCCGTGCACAGTATACGATGACATTCGACCACTATGCGCCGGTGCCGTCCAACGTCGCCCAGGAAATCCAGGCCAAGTATTCCGGTCAGAAGTGACCGGAATATAGATCCCTCGCAAGAACAACAGAATTACCCCTGACGGGGGCAAGAAAATGGAGAGCCGAAAATGGCAAAGAGTAAGTTTGAGCGCACGAAGCCGCACGTTAACATTGGCACGATCGGCCACGTTGACCATGGCAAGACGTCTCTGACGGCTGCGATCACCAAGTACTTTGGTGAGTTCAAGGCCTATGACCAGATTGACGCGGCACCGGAAGAGAAGGCCCGCGGGATCACGATCTCGACGGCGCACGTGGAATATGAGACGCCGAACCGTCACTATGCGCACGTCGACTGCCCCGGCCACGCCGACTATGTGAAGAACATGATCACGGGTGCTGCGCAGATGGATGGTGCGATCCTGGTATGCTCGGCTGCCGACGGCCCGATGCCGCAGACCCGCGAGCACATCCTGCTTGCCCGTCAGGTTGGCGTTCCGGCGATTGTGGTGTTCCTGAACAAGGTCGACCAGGTTGACGATGCCGAGCTTCTGGAGCTTGTCGAGCTTGAAGTGCGCGAACTTCTGTCGTCCTACGACTTCCCGGGCGACGACATTCCGGTGATCAAGGGGTCGGCTCTTGCCGCTCTTGAAGATTCGGACAAGAAGATTGGCGAAGACGCGATCCGCGAGCTGATGGCGGCTGTTGACGCCTACATTCCGACGCCTGAGCGTCCGATCGACCAGCCGTTCCTGATGCCGATCGAAGACGTGTTCTCGATCTCGGGCCGTGGTACGGTTGTGACGGGCCGCGTCGAGCGTGGGATCGTCAAGGTTGGCGAAGAAGTCGAGATCGTCGGTATCCGTCCGACGACGAAGACGACGGTTACCGGCGTTGAAATGTTCCGCAAGCTGCTCGATCAGGGCCAGGCCGGCGACAACATCGGCGCTCTGATCCGTGGTGTGAACCGTGACGGCGTCGAGCGTGGCCAGATCCTGTGCAAGCCAGGTTCGGTGAAGCCGCACAAGAAGTTCAAGGCCGAAGCCTACATCCTGACGAAGGAAGAAGGCGGCCGTCATACGCCGTTCTTCACGAACTACCGTCCGCAGTTCTACTTCCGCACGACGGACGTGACGGGTATCGTGACGCTTCCGGAAGGCACGGAAATGGTCATGCCGGGCGACAACGTGACCGTTGACGTCGAGCTGATCGTTCCGATCGCGATGGAAGAGAAGCTGCGCTTCGCTATCCGCGAAGGCGGCCGTACCGTCGGCGCCGGCATCGTCGCCTCGATCATCGAGTAATCGAGCGACGGGCCGAAAGCTGCCGACGCGCCAGAGAGGTGCCAATGGCGCGCAAGCGCGATTGGCACACGGCGCCGGCATCGTCGCCTCGGTCATCGAGTAATCGATTGAC
>Ga0172380_10004017_pt1 | contig 19424 bp, 17 predicted proteins | sample Leawe162metaG_FD_119747 | JGI IMG/M metagenome (GOLD analysis project Ga0172380, IMG submission 119747) | Leachate microbial communities from a municipal landfill in Southern Ontario, Canada - Leachate well 162 metaG | ecosystem: Engineered > Solid waste > Landfill > Unclassified | place... | reverse complement strand
TAGGTGATGATCTGGGTGACATGCTCGTCGCCGCCGTATTTGTCATGCACGTATTTGATGACTTCACCGCGCCGGTCCTGGCAGAAATCCACATCAAAGTCGGGCATGGATTTGCGCTCGACATTGAGGAATCGTTCAAAGATGAGACCGTAGGGGATGGGGTCGATATCGGTGATGCGCAGGCAATAGGCCACTAGGCTGCCCGCCCCGGAACCGCGGCCCGGCCCCACCGGGATATCATGATTTTTCGCCCAGTTGATGAAATCCGCGACGATGAGGAAATAACCGGGAAATTCCATGGTCTTGATGACGTCGATTTCCATGTCCAGCCGCTTGCGGTAGGTTTTTTCCAGCTCCGGACTCACCTCCTGCCGGCGCCTCAGTTCGCGGAGCCGTTCCTTGAAGCCGTCCCTGGCCGCCTTTTCAAACAGAGAGTCCAGGGATTCCTCTTCCGGCACCGGGAAAATAGGAAAATAGTGATTGCCGAATTCGAGTTCCAGGTTGCAGCGGGCGGCAATGGCGACCGTGTTGGCAATGGCCTCCGGGCAATGGGCGAAACTTTTGCGCATCTCCTCGGGGGATTTGAAGTAGAGCTGATCGGTGGTGAATTTGAAGCGGTTGGCATCCAGGATGTTCTTGCCGGTCTGGATGCAGAGCAGCAGCTCGTGGGCCTTGTATTCCGCCCGGTTGAGATAATGGCAGTCATTGGTTGCCACCAGGGGAATGCCGAACTCGGCGGACAGCTCTTTGAGTCCTCGGTTGGCCTCATGCTGTTCTTCCATGCCGTTTTCCTGCAGCTCAAGATAGAGACGGTCCCCGAAGATCGCCAGCAGTTCCCTGGTTTTTTCCCGGGCCAGCTCCATGTTCTTTTCCCTGACGATCAGGTAGGGGATTTCGCCGTGCAGGCAGGCGGTCATGGCAATCAGGCCGGCGTTGTGGGCCACCAGCACCTCCTTGTCAATGCGCGGCTTGTAGTGGAACCCCTGGAGCTGGGCAATGGACGCCAGTTTCAGCAGATTTTTATAGCCCTCCAGGTTCATGGCCAGCAGCAGGAGATGAAAGGCGGCCTTGCCGGAGCTTTTCGCCGATTTGTCGGCGCGGGATTCCGGGGCAATGTAGAACTCGCAGCCGATGATGGGTTTGATCCCGGCTTTTTTTGCCTTTACATAGAACTCCAGGGCACCGAACATGGAGCCATGGTCGGTGATCGCCACGGTGTCCATGCCGTATTCCTTGCATTTTGCCAGCAGGTCATCGAGACGGATGGCGCCGTCCAGCAGGCTGTACTGGGTGTGGACATGGAGATGGACGAAATTGGCCGGGCTGGTCTGGTTGGTCTGATTGGTCATGCTGGTCTCACTGGTCTAATTGGTCTTACTGGTCTTACTGGTCTTACTGGTCTAATTGGTCTTACTGGTCTAATTGGTCTTACTGGTCTAATTGGTCATACTGGTCATACTGGTCATGCTGGTCTCACTGGTCCGATTGGTCTGTTAACTTTGACTAATAAGACCAGCCCGACCAGTTAGGCTAGTCCGACTAATCGGACCAATCAGACTAAAACCCCAGCTTGTCAAGCGCTCGCAGGCTTTCCAGCACCCCGTCTTCCGTATGCGGTTCCAGGGTGACAATGGGCGAGAGATGTCTTTCCCTGAGATAGCTAAAGAAGCCGCTGAAATCAAAAATGCCCTGGCCCACGGCCAGGTGGGTATCCTGAAGGCCATGGTTGTCATGGAGATGGAGCTGGCCGAGCCAGGGTTCGAGTTCCGGCAGCCAGTCATGCCAGTTTTTTTTGGCAAAAGCCAGCACATGGCCCACATCCAGGCAGAAACGGGCATGGGGCGAAGCAAGGGCCGCAAGCATCTGTCTGTGCCGGTCAGGTCCCTGTTCATAGGTGTTTTCCAGCATGAGCGGGGTGTTATGTTCTGTGGCAATGGCCAGGAACTCCTGCCAGGCCTCCAGCGAGTATTTGAACCACTCATCCGGTTTATAGCCATGTTTGTTTTCCTCAAAACCCAGATGGCAGACAATTGATCTGGGTTGGAAAAGCGGAATCAGCTCAAAGGCCTGGCGGATTTTGCTGCGGCTGACTCGGCGGATTTCAGGATCGAGACTGCCCGGATACAGCTCATAAAAAGGGGCGTGCAGGGTGCAGGAAAGGTTATGAGCCGCAAGTTTTTCGGCAACAGCGGCAAACTCTTGGGGCTGGGCGGCGTACAGAACATCCCCTTCAAGGCCGATTTCAGGCTGTATCCCCTCGCTGATAAAGCGGCTCAGGTTCGCCTGCAGATAGCGGAAAGGGGCATTGACAAAACAGCGGGACTTGAGAGAAGCCAGCGGCATGGTGCGTTAACCCTCTTCCAGGGGCTTGGCCTCGTCGATCAGCATGATGGGAATGTCATCCCTGATTTCGTAAACCAGTTTGCAGGTTCGGCAGACCAGGCCGTTACCCTGGCCGTTGAGCTCAACGGGACCCTTGCATTTCGGGCAGGCGAGAATGTCGAGCAGTTCTTTTTTGATCATTGGTTACCCCTTAAAAAAATAGTGTATGCCTGAAGCCCCTGGCAGAATCATTTTTTCTGCCCGGCAAAAAAGGTCTCGAGGCTGGTTAGCAGCGCCGGCAGCCGAACCCCGAAGATACTGTATATTTTCTGGCAATCCAGGACAGAGTATTTCGGCCTGGGTGCGATGGTCGGGAACTCTGCACTGGTGATTGGTATAATCTTTCTTACTTTAACGGGATGAATTTTTCTTGCAAGATCTAAGATGAGGGTGGCGAATTCATACCAGGTCACTGCGGTTGCCCCGCAACAGTGATACGTACCCCAGCAGTTGGTCTGCCCTGCGCCGATTTTTTTGGCCATGGCCAGCAGGGCTTGGGCCAGGTCGCCGGCAAAGGTGGGGCAGCCCCATTGATCATCGACCACTTTCAGCTCCTCTTGCTCCTGACCCAGGCGCAATATGGTTTTGACAAAGTTGCGGCCGTGAATGCCGTAAACCCAGGAGGTACGGATGATGAGATGCCTTGCCAGCCGTGCCCGCACCTCCTCTTCCCCGCCAGCCTTACTCTTGCCGTATATGCCGAGCGGCGCAGTGGGTGCTGTCTCCGGGTAGGGCCGGTTTGCCCGCCCGTTAAAAACATAATCGGTGGAGAGATGAATAAGGGGTATACGCTCCCGGGCGCAGGAGTCCGCCAGCCACGCCGGCCCATCCCGGTTTACCGACCAGGCCTTTTCCTCTTCCTCTTCCGCCTTGTCAACCGCCGTATAGGCGCCGCAATTGATCACCAGATCAGGCAAATTTTCCCCTATCTCCCGGGAAACGGCCCGGCTGTCCGTGATGTCAAGGGCGTGGCGCTCAAGGCCGATGATCCGGCAACCCTGGCTGGGACCTTGACGCAGCAGTTCCCAACCGACCTGGCCGTTTATGCCGGTAACAAGAATTTTCATGGGTTCATCCGGGAAAGCGGGGCAGATCACCGGGGGAGATATGCTGCAGAACGGGGTATTGCTGATCCTTGGGCGAGAGCAGGAAATTACCGCCTGGCCAGCGGATGGCAAGCTGGGGATCGGAAAAGATGATGCCAGCCTCACAGTCTGGGAAATAAAAATCACTGCATTTATAGACAAAGGAGGCGGTATCGCTCAACACGACAAAGCCGTGGGCAAACCCCGGCGGGATGAAAAGCTGTCTTCTGTTGGCCGCGGACAGTTCGGCGCCTGTCCATTTGCCGAAGGTTGGCGAGCCGAGCCTGATATCAACCGCCACGTCAAACACCGCTCCCTGAACAACATGGACCAGCTTTGCCTGGCCGTGGGGATGCTGGTAGTGGAGACCGCGCAGGGTATTTTTCTGGGAAAAGGAGAAATTGTCCTGGACAAATTCAACCGTTATGCCCGCTTTTTCATATTTCTCCTTGTGAAAGGTTTCCATGAAAAACCCGCGTTTATCCTCAAACACGCGAGGCTCAAGGATCAACACCCCGGAGAGTTCCGTCTCAGTCACCTTCATAAAGGACCTCCTGCTGCAGGAGTTTCATCAGATACTGGCCATAATTATTTTTCAGCAGGGGGAGCGCCAGCCTTTCAAGTTGCGCATTGTCGATATATTTCATGAAATAGGCGATTTCCTCGATACAGGCCACCTTGAGGCCCTGTCTTTTTTCAATAACCTCAATAAATCGTGAGGACTGCAGCAGGGAATCATGGGTGCCGGTATCAAGCCAGGCGATGCCGCGGCCCAGTTTTTCCACATGCAGCTCTCCCATTTCCAGATAGGCGCGGTTGACATCGGTGATTTCCAGTTCACCCCGTGGGGATGGTCTGATCCGGGCCGCGATATCCGCGACACGATTGTCATAGAAATAGAGGCCGGTTACCGCGTAATTTGATTTCGGCACTAAAGGTTTTTCCTCAATATCGACAATCCTGCCTTCCTTGCCGAAGGTGATAACCCCATAGCGCTGGGGATCGCTCACCTGATAACCGAAGATGGTCGCCCCTTGGGTCCGAGCCGCCGCCTTATGAAGTTTTTCCGGTAGCCCATGGCCGTAGAAGAGATTGTCGCCGAGGATCATGCAGACGTTATCGTGGTTGATAAAGTCCCGGCCCAGGATAAATGCCTGGGCCAAGCCCTCAGGCCGGGGCTGTTCAACATAAGAAAAAGAGAGCCCCCATTGCGAGCCGCCGCCGAGCAGTTCCTGGAAGCGGGGAAGATCAACCGGGGTGGAAATAATGAGAATATCCCTGATCCCGGCCAGCATGAGCACGGCAAGAGGGTAATAGATCATCGGTTTGTCATAGACAGGCAGGAGCTGTTTGCTGACTACCTGGGTGATGGGGTAGAGGCGGGTGCCTGATCCTCCGGCAAGTATGATTCCTTTCATATTATCTCTTTTCGTAGTTGAGTTCCAGCCACTGGCGATAGGCGCCGGAGCGGACGGAGTCGACCCAGGCCATATTGGCCAGATACCAGTCAACGGTTCCGTTTAAGGCCTCGGCAAAGGAGTAGCGCGGCTTCCAGTCCAGTTCCCTGCTGATTTTTGTCGCGTCAATGGCATAGCGGAAGTCATGGCCGGGACGGTCTTTGACAAAGGTGATAAGCGATTCGGCAGCCCCGGCGGATCTCCCTTGTTTTTCGTCCAGAATTCTACACAGTTGCCTTGCGATGTCAAGATTAGACCGTTCCGCCCCGCCACCGATATTGTAAGTTTGTCCCGCCTTGCCCTGCTCAAAGACCCGCAGGAGGGCGTCGCAGTGGTCAAGCACATAGAGCCAGTCCCGCACATTGCTGCCGTCACCGTATATCGGCAAGGGTTTTTCCGCCAGAATATTGCATATTATAAGCGGAATAAGTTTTTCGGGAAACTGAAATGGTCCGAAATTATTGGAACAGTTGGTGATGACAAAGGGCAGGCCATATGTTTTCCCGTAAGCCCGGACAAAATGATCAGAGGCTGCCTTGGAGGCGGAATACGGACTGGAGGGATCATAGGGGCTTTGTTCGGTGAAAGCGCCAACCGGCCCCAGGCTGCCGTATACCTCATCGGTGGAAACATGATGGAAGCGGAAATCCGCAGGTCTGCCCCGTTGTTCCCAGGCATCGAGGCTGGCCTGCAAAAGGGTGCAGGTCCCGCCGACATTGGTGTCAGCAAAGACTTTTGGGCCGTGAATTGAACGGTCCACATGTGATTCCGCCGCAAAATGGATAACACCTTTAAATAAATATTTGCGGAAGAGTCCGGCCAGCAGATCAGGATCGCGGATATCGCCGTGCACAAAGGTGTGCCGGTTGCGGTGTGCAGCCGGCAGAACGGAGAGACTGGTGAGATTGCCGGCATAGGTCAGGGCATCGAGATTAATTACCCGCAACTCAGGCCGGTTTTTCAGAATGAAGTGGATGAAGTTGGCGCCGATGAAACCGGCCCCGCCTGTCACCAGGATATTGTCAGTAGTGGTTGGGTTATCCATCTCTGCTCATCAATAAAGAAGTATTGTCAGTGAGGTGTTACAATAAAATCGCAAGTATACAATATGTTGCTTAAATCGTCCATGAAGAGTAAGATAACAAATTTGCTCATTTTCTGCTTGGGTCAATTTCGCCGTATATCCGGGCGGAACAATTCTCTATTTTGATTTTTTATCGAGTGAATGACAAAGATATCCATAGCAAATTTATTTGACCCGAAAATTATCGGACTTGTCCGGCCGTATTACGGCAGGGTGCTGGCCGCGCTTTTATTCAGCTTGGTATCTTCCGGGGCAAGCGGCATCATTGCCTGGCTGGTGAAACCAGTCATCGATTCTATTTTTGTTGACAAGAAATTCTCGATGCTGGTCTGGTTGCCATTTGTGATCATGCTCCTCTATGCTCTCCGGGGCACCTGTGAGATGATCTACAGCTATCTGATGCGCTCCTCAGGCATCAAGCTGGTGAGGGATCTGCGCGTTCGCCTTTACGAGCATCTGCTTCACCTGCCGGTTTTATCCCTCGGCAAGGAATCATCCGGTAAGATGATTTCCCGTATCCTCACCGATACCTCCTTGGCTCAGGGTCTGGTGAGTGATACCCTGCTCACCGTTTTCAAGGAAGTCCCCACCATTATTGTCCTGTTGGGAGTGGCCTTTTACCGGCGCTGGGATATCACCCTGCTCGCCCTGGTCGGCCTGCCGTTAATCGTCAGTGCTGCCAACCGGGTGGCCCGCAAGGTGAAGGCGAAGCGTAATCTGGCCCAGCAGAGCGCCGCCACCTTGACCCATTTCATCAGCGAGGCCTCGGTCGGCGCCAAGGTGATTAAAATTTTTGTTAATGAGGAGGGGCAGGCGGCTCACTTCCGGAAGACCAGTCAATCCAATTACAGCCAGGAAACCAAAATTATCCGCTATAAAGAGATAGCCAAGCTGATTGTTGATATCTCAACCGGCATCGGCGTGGCCATCGTCATCTGGTACGGGGGAAATCTGGTGGCGAAAGGGATTATAACCAGCGGAGATCTTTTTTCCTCCCTTGGCGCCGTGGTGATGATCTTTAATCCGGTCAAACAGGTGGGGAGATCCTATGCGGTTTTCCATGAAATTATGGCGGCCACTGATCGCATCTGGTGGCTTGAAACAATGGAAGCGGAAAAAAGCGGCGATATCCCGCTGCCGTTCTTTCAGAAGGAGATCCGTTATGATAATGTTTCACACCGATACAGAGGGGATGGCGAACTTGTTTTACAGGGCATCAATCTGACCATCCGGAAGGGTGATGTGGTAGCGATTGTCGGACCGAGCGGGGCCGGCAAGACCACGTTTATTGATCTGCTGCCCCGGTATTATGATCCCTCTGAGGGCCGTATCCTGATTGACGGGCATGAGTTGCCAAGTGTCAGGCTGAAGGACTTACGAAAATTGATTGGTCTGGTCAGTCAGGATATCGTTCTTTTTAATGATACGATCAGGGAAAATATTGCCTTTGGCTCTCCCGAGGCCCAGGACAGTGAGGTTGAAAAAGCGGCACGCCTGGCATTCGCCCATGATTTTATCGCGGAATTTCCTGATGGATACAATACCATGCTCGGCGAAAGAGGTCTCAATCTCTCCGGCGGGCAGCGGCAGAGAATTGCCATTGCCAGGGCCATCCTGAAAAATCCCCCTATCCTCATATTGGATGAGGCGACATCGGCTCTTGATGCGGTGTCAGAGGCCCTGGTGCAGAAGGCTTTGGAGAGATTGATGCATGACCGGACTACAATCGTCGTGGCCCATCGTCTTTCCACCATCCGCAATGCTGACCGGATTCTCGTCATGGATCATGGCCGGATTATCTCCCAGGGCCGCCATGAGGAGTTGCTGGAGAAATCCCAAACCTATAAAGAACTCTACCTTTCTTACAGTGAGAAAAAGTCAGAGTCCTGCTGAGCTTTTGCTGTCGCGAGAACATAAATGAAGGATACAGCCGGGAAAATTACCATTCTCCATGTATGGAGCAGTTTTAAAGGCGATTACCCATTATTTAACCAGATTGTCCATGGGCTGCGGGATGGATACCGGCATATTGTCTGTTACCTGGCCGGACCACCGTCAGACCAGGAAACCCTTGCTGAGGCCGGTTTTGATGTCAGATGGCTTCCCTTTGGCAAAGAGGATCTCCGGAATTTCAAATACCGGGTGGTGGGGGAACTGGATCAGATCATCAAGGCGGAAGGGGTGGATATTGTCCATGCACAAAGGCATAAATCGGTTGTTTATGCCGCCCTGGCTGCACGGAAAAACAGCAAGGTGCGCCTGGTCACCACTGTGCATGGCCTGAACCGCTCCCGCTCTTTTTTACGTAAAATCGGCAACAGAATTCTCTGGCCCCGTATTAACAAAATAATTGCGGTTTCCGAGGCGGTCAAACGTGATATATTGCTGACAAATTCCTGGTACCCGGCAAGTAGGGTTGAAGTCGTGTATAACGGCATTGATCTTGCCCTGTTCGGCAGCAGCAATCTCGATAAAACCGAAAGCCGGTCGTTCTTCGGCTTACCTCCGCAAGCCCTGCTCTGGGGGGCGGTGGGCAGACTGGCCCCTGTCAAGGGTCATGATGTTCTTCTCCGGGCATGGGCCGCAAGTGGAATCGGCAAACTGGGAGGCCATCTGGTCATAGCCGGGAAAGGAAAACTGCGTGATGAGTTGACTGCCCTGGCGAGGGAACTGGGAATTGCAAACCAGATCTCCTTATTGGGACATGTTGCCGATATCCCGAAGTTCCTGGCTGCTTTGGACGGTTTTGTCATGCCTTCCCGACATGAAGGATTTCCCCTGGCCGTGCTGGAAGCGCTGGCGGCCGGGCTGCCTGTCGTGGCAAGCGGGGTTGGCGGCATACCGGAAATTCTGACGACCCTGGCGGACAAGGGGCAATGCTTTTTGGTGCCTCCTGAAAATGAGAAGGAGCTGGAATCTGCTATGGGGCAGATGATGGCATGGACGGAATTGCAGAGAAAACAGGCAGTTGCAAGCATAAAGCAACAGGCGAAGTTTTTTGACGGCAAACGCATGGTTGCCCGGATGGATTCCTTATATCATAATCTCATGATTTAATTTGGCGCTTCATGACAGATTGAATATCCTATCGCGATGCTCGTTTCAATCATTATCCCTTCATACAACCATCAACACTATATAACCCAGTCGATCACCAGTGTTCTTGAACAGACCTGGCCAAAGATTGATCTTATTGTGATTGATGATGCGTCTACCGATGACAGCGCAGCAGTTATTGACGGGATTCTTGCGGAAAGAGAGGGGGGATTCCGTTTTATCAAGCGGAAGCGGAACAGTGGCTTGATCAGTTCATTAAACGAGGGGCTGGCCATAGCTGATGGGCAGTATTTCTGTGAACTGGCTTCTGATGATTTTTTGCTGCGGGACAGCATTGAGAAACGGGTCCGTTTTTTCACCAGCCATCAGGAGCATGTGGCCCTTTTTGCTGATGCTTTTCGGGTGAAAGGTGAGACGGAAACCTGCAGCTGCGTGCTGGATGATAAACGGCGGGCTCTTTTCAGACAGCACGATCCTCTTTCCTCGATGTTAAGCGGAGTCAGGCCAATCTTTGCCACCGGTATGTTCCGGACGGAAACCTTGCGGAAAATCGGCGGATTTGACCCGCAATATCGATGCTACGAAGACCTGGAGATGCCGGTTTTGTTGTGGCTGGCGGGGAAGGTGGGCTTTCTGGATGAACCTGTTCTCTGCAGGCGGGAGCACGCGACCAACGTGTCTTCAACAACGTCGACGATCAGAACGGATAAGATTCTCTGTTATGAAAAATTATCACGCAATCCTGATCTCGCAGCATATGCCTCACTGATTCGTTATCAGTTGCGCAGGTCTTATCTGGCCCTGGGCAGGCATCTCAGCGACCATGGCGGCGGTAATGCCTATGAACGCCGGATTTTTCAGAATGCCTGGGGCTATGCCCTGCAGGATGTCAGGCTGTTATGGCACCTCCTCAAATGGGGCCGAAAGCAGAACTGATATGAAATATTTTCAGGATAAGACATCTCCGGACTGGCCCGGTTGGCTTGCCTTTCTCTTTTTGATAAATCTTTTTGTCAAAATTCTGCCATTGTTTCAGGGCGTCATGATTCATCCTGACGCCCCGGTATATCTATGGTCCGCGCAATCACTGGAGCAGGGTAATATTCCTGGGGCGATCAAAGCATATCCCATGCTGTTTTATCCCTTTCTCGTGATGTGCGTTCACAAACTTGGTCTAGACTGGCATGCCGCAGGCCGGGCCATTTCCGTGGCAGCCTCATGCCTGGCTTTTTTTCCTTTTTTCAGTCTTGCCAAGAGATTTTCACCGGGATGGCCTGCCATAATCATCACCATGGTCTTTGTGCTGCTGCCGGAATACAATTCCATAGCCTTTGCCGCCATAAGAGACCCTCTCTATCTCTGCTTGTCTCTCTATAGTGTTTATTTTGCAGTTTGTTTTGCGGAAAGAAAGGAATTGAAATGGTTTATTGGCGTGATCCTCTTTTCAATCTGTATTCCTTTCTTGCGGGTGGAAGGGATTGTCGTGTCCTTGGTGATATTGGGCTGGAGCTGTGTGGGATTTATACGCCGATTTGATAGCAATGGCAGAATGTGGGCCGTGGCAGTAATGGCAGGTCTTTTTGCTGTTCTTTTCTATATTTTCAGTTTCTCTGAGATAGGCCGCGATTTGCTCAGATTAGATCAGGTGGCAGCAATTCTCCAGCAATTCAGCACTCCTCCTCCATCTGTAGCCTATTACCTCAACACACTTGATGAGCTTGCTCATAATAAGGTGCCGGATGGATTCGGTAATAATTTCTGGCAGGTCATAGAGCGTAATTGGCCATGGATTTATGGAATTGGCATGCTGCGCATGTTTGAAAGTAATCTCGGCTGGCCGCTTATCCTGCTCGGTATGATTGGGGTAAAAGACGCCCTGCGTGTCCGCCAAACCGGCTTGATGCTGTCGGTGCTTTTTGTGGCGAATATGTTGGTTATTCTGGCAAAATACCTGTATTCCGGCTCAATGGAAGGGCGAGTTATGCTTTTCCCTGCGGTACTCTGGTTGCTGTTTGCCGGGGCAGCTATCTCTGCTGTTGCCGCTTACATGTCGGAAAAAGCCGGTAGTCTTATTATTTGCAAAAAGCTGAATGTGGTCATACTGTTGGGGTTGCTGCTGACACTTCCGCTTGGCTATAAGAGCGTTTCCATGGATTATAATATCAATATCCCTGTAATTCCGGAGTCATGCTGTTGGGTTAAAGATCAGGTTCTTACAGATGAAAAAGATTGGCAGATATGGGTAAATATGAGAACAATGGTCTGGTTTCTTGAAAGACAGGATGTCAGACAGATCGGTCCTGAAGATAAGCGGAAGGTCTTCAATATTCTCAAGCGCAGCAAAAAACCGGTAGTCGTAATCTTGTTGCTGAACCGGCGGGATGATAACGATATTATTTTAATGAATAAGTTGGTCGAGGAAAAGGCATTTTCTTCCAAGGTATTTAATGATCAAGAAGACGAAAAGAACTTCGTTGTAGCTGTCTGGCATACCGCGGTGGGAAATACTTCTCCCCCATGAAACTGCCAAGCCATTTTGCCAAAGACAAACATGTTGAACAACTTTCAGCTTTATGGCATTTCAAAGATATTTCTTCTGAAACCTGCGTGCCCCTATTGCGGCTTTGCCGCTGAGGGGCGGGATGTCAGAATTAATTTGATAACAGCCTGAAAAAGACATTGAAAATAAAAAACAAAAAAATATCTGTTGTCATACCATCCTACAACCATCAGGCTTATGTCGTGAACGCCATAGAAAGTGTTCTGACTCAGGATTGGCCGTACATTGATCTCGTCGTCATTGATGATGGATCAACAGATAGGAGTCCGCAGATACTCTCTGATTTTTATCGGGAAAAGCGAGGTTTTCGTTTTATTTCCAGGCCGAATAAAGGCCTTATAAAAACACTTAACGAGGGTTTGAAAATTGCTGAGGGTGAATTTTTCTGTCTCCTTGCCTCTGATGATTATCTCCCCCCCGGCAGTCTATCCGGTAGAGCCGCATATTTGCTTGCAAACCCTGATTGCGTAGCTGTATTCGGTGATGCTCTCCAGTTGACCGGAGACAAGGTTTCTGGTCAGCGGGTCATGGACGCAAAGCGGCGTCGCCTTTTCGAACTGGCTGATCCCATTCCGGAGTTTATTAAGGGAGTAAACCTGCCTATCCATACCCTTATGGCCAGGACTGAACTATTCAAAAATATTGGCGGATTTGACGTGAGGTATCAGTATTGCGAGGATCTTGATCCGCAGTTGCTCCTCTATCTGGCCGGGCCGATCAAATTCGTTGATGTCCCTGTTTACTGTCTCAGGCAGCATCAGACGAATTCCTCTCGAACCAATCCGCATGTTGCCCGGGCGGACAAGGTGTTACTCTATCGCAAATATCTCGAAGAGATCCCGCAACTAGCTCCCTACAAAAAACTGATACGGCATCAACTGACAAGACAGTATCTTCTGTTGGGAAGATATCTTAATAAAACCAGTACTCCTCCTTCTAATCTAGAGAAAAAATTATTTGCCGGGGCCGTGGAATATTCATGGCGGGATATTCGATTGTTATGGCATTTATTGTTATTGCGGATACGGGGAATTATAGATTAGATGAGAAGGCTTTGTCCTCGTCACAATAAAATCATAGAGAGAACCGGCACCATACATGGGATATTTCAAACATCCGCAGTCAATCGTTGAATCTCAGTTTATCGGTGATGAAACGAGAATATGGGCATTTGCCCATGTTCTGCCTGGTGCCCGCATTGGCCGGGACTGCAATATATGCGATTATGTGTTTATTGAAAACGATGTCAGGATCGGCGATAGGGTCACCATCAAATGTGGTGTTCAGGTATGGGACGGCATCACCATAGAAAATGACGTGTTTATCGGCCCGAACGTTACGCTGACCAATGATCTTTTCCCGCGCAGCAAGCAGTACCCTGAAAAATTTTCCAGAACAGTAATCCGCCAAGGAGCATCCATCGGCGCAAACGCCACAATTCTTCCAGGTGTCACCATCGGCAAAGATGCCATGGTTGGCGCCGGAGCGGTGGTTACCAAAGACGTGCCTCCATATGCCATTGTAATCGGTAATCCGGCCCGCATTACCTCCTATGCAACTCCATCGAAAACTCAACGTTCAACTCCAGCTGCTATTACTTGCGGCGAAAAGAAGACGGCGCCTGACGCAATGGTAAAGGGAGTTACAATTTTTTCACTCCCATTGATTACCGACCTGCGCGGCAGTCTTACCTTTGCTGAATATGGCCAGTTTTTGCCTTTTATTCCGAAGAGGTTCTTCATGGTCTTTGATGTCCCTTCCAAAGAGATCCGCGGGGAGCATGCCCACAAAAAACTGCATGAGTTTCTCGTCTGTGTGAAAGGGTCATGTTCTCTCGTGGTTGATGATGGTAAAAACAGAGGGGAAATTCTTCTCAATTCAGCCAATATCGGCGTTCATGTCCCGCCACTTGTGTGGAGGATACATTATAAATATTCTCCGGATGCTGTATTGCTGGCGCTTGCTTCAGAAAAGTATGAAGCGGAAGATTATATCAGGGATTACAATCAATATCTTGAAATGGTTTCCGATGGAGCTTCTAAAGATTAAGTTGGGCATTGCTCAGCGATTATGCCGTTGCTTAATTGTCACCTGACTTTGTGTTAATGACTATTTGCGGGATCTTTCATTTTGACAGAAGAAATTCCTTTCCTGGATTTAAAAAGTACTTACCAGGAACTTAAAAACGAGTTAGACGCAGCGTACAAAAGGGTGCTGCTGAGCGGTTGGTACATCCTCGGCTCTGAGGTTGAGGCCTTTGAAAAAGAATTTGCCGTCTATTGCGGAGTGAATCACTGTATAGGTGTTGGCAACGGTCTTGAAGCACTTTCTCTGATCCTCCATGCTTACGGCATCGGCAAAAATGATGAGGTGATCGTGCCGGCCAATACGTATATTGCATCGTGGCTGGCTGTTTCCCATAATGGCGCCATCCCGGTTCCGGTTGAACCCGATGAGCATACATATAATATTAATCCATCTCTTCTGGAAAGGGCCATAACACCAAAAACCAAAGCGATCATGGCCGTTCATCTTTACGGCCAGACCGCAGATATGGATCCGATCAACGCATTAGCTGCGAAATATCATCTCAAGGTTATTGAGGACGCAGCCCAGGCCCATGGAGCGCTCTATAAAGGGAGAAAAGCGGGAAGCCTGGGGCATGCGGCCGGTTTCAGTTTTTACCCTGGCAAAAACCTCGGAGCTTTTGGCGACGGCGGTGCGGTCCTCACCAACGACACTCACCTGGCGGAACTGGTGCGGAAGTTAAGAAACTATGGATCTGGAACAAAATATTACAATGATATCATTGGGTTTAATTCCAGGCTTGATGAATTGCAGGCTGCCTTTCTGCGGGTGAAACTTTCCCGTCTTGATGAATGGAATGAACGCCGCAGGAAAATCGCTGTTCATTATCAGGGCAGGTTACGCCAGACCTCTCTTATCCTGCCTCTGGTTCCTGAATGGGCCGAACCCGTGTGGCATCTCTATGTGGTCAGATCTGAGAACCGCGGCCTCCTGCAACATAGGCTATTTGCAGCTGGTATTCACACCATAATTCATTATCCCGTCCCCTCTCATTTACAGAAAGCTTATGCATCCACCCAAATGACGGATGGTTCTCTGCCTCTTACGGAGACAATTCAGTCAGAGGTGTTGAGTCTGCCTATTGGACCGCATCTGTCTCCTTCCGACCACGAAAGGATCATCGAAACATTATGCGGGATTCTCGCCTAAAAATTCGTCCAGAAGTACATAATTGCCGGAAATTAACGGGCGAAGCCTTTTTTAGAGCCGTAAAAAAGATTTGGAAAAAGATTAAATGGTAATTGTAAGACTGCATGGCGGCTTAGCCAACCAGATGTTTCCCTATGCTGCAGGTCGCAGATTGTCCCAGGTAGTTGGCACACAATTGAAGTTGGATATCGCAGGGTTTAGCGTCTATCACGAAAGAAGTGATATTGATTTCCGACAGTATGGTTTAAGTGTTTTCAACATAGAAGAGTCTTTTGCTACTCCTGATGAAATTGCAAAGTTAACCATGGTCCAGCAAGGAAAGCTTGCCGGCTTTGTTCATCGTCTTTTTCACAACAAGCCGAAACGCCCGAAGAGCTATGTAAGGGAAAAACATATTCATTTTGACCCGGACATCCTTAACCTGCATGATGATGTTTATTTGGACGGTAATTGGAACAGTTGGCATTATTTCGCGGATATCGAATCGATCATTCGCTCGGACTTTACTTTCAAGAATCCAGCCACAGGGGAAAATAGAATTTTCCTCGAGAAGATCATGTCTTGTGAGTCTGCAAGCCTTCATGTCAGGCGAGGCGATTACGCTAACGATGTGAAAACTAATAGTATTCACGGCACGTGCAGTTTGGAATATTATCAGGGTGCCATGCAGTTTATTGCAGCCCGGGTTAAAGACCCGCATTTTTTTGTTTTCAGCGATGACCTGAATTGGGTCAAGGATAATCTAAAAATACCTTTCCCCTGTACCTTCGTTGATTGTAACGGCCCTCTCTCGGGACATGAAGATATGCGATTGATGAGCCACTGTAATCACAACGTCATAGCGAACAGCGGTTTTTCCTGGTGGGCATCATGGCTTAACCCACATCATGAGAAAATCGTTGTTGCGCCAAGAAAATGGTTTAAATCAAGCAAATACGAAATGTACACCCCAGTGCCTGATGAATATGTGAAGTTGTGATGGCTATTGGCCAAGTCCTGAATACCTACGTTTGATTTTTTGTTAGCCAGCTCTATCATTTTTTTTGTTTAACTTCTTGAGTTGACGTAATTTATTGATTTTATGCAGATGTGGCAAAAATAAGTTTATTTATACGGAGTCTGCGATGATTTTCAAGAAGCGCACATTAAATATCGCGTTTTCTGATAAAGTTCTTGAGGTAGGTCCAGGTGGCAGTCCTCATTCCCGTTCAGATATTTTTCTTGAAATGGAATTTATTGATGAAAAGGAAGCAGCTATCCAGAGGAGTAATTCGCCAAGATTAGAAACTGAACCTGAATCCGTGAAATTTTTGCAGTAAAAATCGTCTGCATAATCAAATAACATGTTGAAATTTAACAAAAAATATTGCAATATTCGCCTGTCTAAAAACATCACTCTGCAGGTGAAAAAATGAAACGATTTATTCTTGAACGCTCATCGGACGAATTTTATACCTCTCATTCCGGCCTGGCCCTGGTCGGGCTCGGTATCAATCGCTTTACCAGCTTGAACGCCAGGCTGAAAAAGGCGATACCCGACACCAAGGACATTGCCAATACCGATGTCATTCGCAGTTATCTCGGGCTGCTCTCACTTGGCAAAAGCGATTTCGAAGCCATTGCCGACATGAAAGAGGACAAGTATTTCCAGCAATCCCTTGGCATAAAAGCTGTTCCTTCTCCCGAGACCTTGCGGCAGCGCCTGGACGAAACCGCAACAGTTTTCCAGCCGCTTGTCTCCTCAACCTACAAGGAGTTCATCCGCAATGCCAAAGGCAAAGTGACGCCGCTGGTCATGGGGCATGTTGCCGTCGATATGGACGTCTTTTGCATGGACAACTCCGGCACCAAAAAAGAAGGTTCCAAGCATACCTATCACGGTTATGACGGCTATGCGCCAATAGCCGCCTACATGGGAGAGGAAGGTTGGTGTATTAATCTTGAGTTCCGGGAGGGAAGCCAGCACAGCCAAAACAATTTCATCCCCTTCCTGCAGGAAACCATCTCCCGCGCCAGGTCGTTAACCAAGAACCCCCTGCTTTTCAGGCTTGACTCCGGCCACGATGCTGTCGAGACCCGAGCAACGCTTTATGGCCACAAAAAGGTCGATTACATCCTGAAATGGAATCCCCGCAAGCAGGACCGTTTCGCTTGGCTGGCCCGTGGGCTGCAAGAAGGAGAAGTGAGCGAACCACGACGCGGTAAACGGGTTGCCGTATTCAGTTTCAACCAGCTTCAGGAGCACGAGGGCAAGGAGTTCAGCACCCGCCTGATCGTCCGCGTGATTGAACGTACCATTGACAAACGCGGCCAGTTGCTGCTGGTGCCGGATATAGAACTTGAGGGCTGGTGGACATCCCTTTACCTGCCGGAAAAAGAGATCATCAAGCTCTACCGGGACCACGGCACAAGCGAGCAGTTCCACAGCGAATTTAAAACCGACATGGATCTTGAGCGGTTGCCTTCGGGAAAATTTGCGACCAATTCCTTGATCATGTCCTTGGCCGGCTTGGCTTATAACATCTTGCGGTTTATCGGCCAGCTTGGCCTTCTCGGTGATCGCTCACCAGTGCGGCACTCGGCAAAACGCAGGAGAATTCGTACTGTTAGTGCGGCCGGGCAAGGTCGCATATTTTAGCGGGTGCGAGGCCCGCCCCGGAAGGGCTAGCCACCCACCGGGTAGCAAGTCCTTGGACCGCTGGGGGTAACTTCCGTGGTTAAGCGTAGGACAGCGAGCCGATAGGCCGTAAGCCGAAAGGCTGAAGTGATTGAGCCCCGAAATTGAAAATTCCGGGAAGGATGACGTCTTTAACGTGATGGAAATCAACACGGTCCGGGCGTATTGGCAAGCCTGAGACCGCTTCCCCGGGGTCAGAGAGCATGGCATGTCGGACATGGCGAATATGCGGCAACCCGGGAGGCCCTGAATCCCCTTGCAGGGAAGTGAGTATGCCGGACAACTGATAATAAAGGGAGGAAGGCAAATGGGGTTCAGGGAGTCGGATGGCGTCGTAGTACCGATGAAGGCGGGTAACGCTGCTGGAGGAAAGGGCGCCACATCAGAACAACCGTTGGCAAGGAGACACGAGCTGTGCCCAGTAACAGAGAGAACGTGGGAACAAAACTGCAACGGATAGCAGAGAAGGCCCGCAGTGACCCGAAGTGCAAGTTCACCAGTCTTTTTCATCTGATGGACGAAGAGTTGCTGTGGGAATGCTTTGAGGGACTGCGCAAGGACGCCGCCTCTGGCATAGACAAGGTCACCAAGGAAGAGTACGGCAAGGACTTGGCTGCCAATCTGTCCACACTGGTCGGACGGCTGCACAAGATGTCGTACATTCCGCAACCGGTGCGCAGGGTATATATCCCGAAACCGGGAAGTACAAAACAGAGGCCGCTGGGGATTCCGGCACTGGAAGACAAGCTGGTGCAGGCGGGACTGGAGAAGATACTGGAAGCAATCTATGAGGCAGATTTCATAGAGGACTCCTACGGTTTCCGTCCTGAGCGCGGCTGCCACGACGCACTGCGCTCGCTGAGCCAGGAGGTGGAAGGGGGAAGCATCAACTACATCGTTGAGGCCGATATTAAGGGTTTCTTCGATAATGTCCAGCATGACTGGATGATGGAGTTCCTCGGTCACCGCATTGCCGACAAGCGGGTGCTGCGCTACGTGAAGCGCTTTCTGACCGCCGGAGTTCTTGAAGATGGATTGCTTGTGGCAACAGAGAAGGGGACTCCGCAGGGAGGGATTATCTCTCCGATACTGGCCAATATCTATCTTCACTATAGTCTTGATCTGTGGTTTACCCGAAGTTTTGCCAGGACGTGCGATGGTCGTGCACGGCTTATTCGATACGCTGATGATTTTGTAGCCTGCTTTCGGCGAGAGTCGGACGCAACGAGATTCAGGGCGGAACTGGACGAACGGCTGGGAAAATTCGGACTGGAAGTGGCGCCCGAGAAGACCAAGATTATAGAGTTCGGGCCGCTGGCGGAGCTGAAGACGAGAAGGCAGGGCGGTAAGCCTGAGACCTTCGACTTTCTGGGGCTGACACATTTTTGTAGCCGGACGCAAGACAGAAAGCGTTTCCGTATGAAGCGCGTCACCTCGCGAAAGAAGTTCAGGGCCAAACTGAGGGGGCTCAAGGAGTGGCTGAAGGCGAGCCGGACGCTGCCTACCCCGGTACTGATGAAGTTTGTCGTGGCGAAACTTCGGGGGCACTATGCCTACTATGGGGTGACCGACAACTCGGCGGGAATCGCCAGATTCGCTCACGAAGCCCGGAAGCTGCTTTTCAAATGGCTTAACCGACGGGGAAAGAGAGGATGCATGAGCTGGGAGAAATTTAAGCTGCTCCTTGCGAAATATCCTCTACCGGCGCCGCGTATAAGGGTGAACCTGTTCATTTCGAAATGAAGGTACTGATGAGGAGCCGTGTGCGTAAATAGCGCAAGCACGGTTCTGTGAGGGGCCGGAGACGACGAGGGAAATGTGACTAATGCGGGTTGACACGTAGTAGCCGCGAGCGGCGGGGCGTTTATGAAAGTTCATCTGTCTT
>Ga0172380_10004016_pt1 | contig 19431 bp, 8 predicted proteins | sample Leawe162metaG_FD_119747 | JGI IMG/M metagenome (GOLD analysis project Ga0172380, IMG submission 119747) | Leachate microbial communities from a municipal landfill in Southern Ontario, Canada - Leachate well 162 metaG | ecosystem: Engineered > Solid waste > Landfill > Unclassified | place... | reverse complement strand
GTGGGACATCCGGAACCTCCTGAGCGGGTTTGTGACAAGCATAGTGTTCGGGGGCAGCGGCTACATGCCAACACCCGGGGACTACGACGGGGACGGGATGACGGACCTGGGGGTGTATAAGTATGCGAGCGGGTACTGGTACACGAGGCCGCTCCTCAGCCAGGACCTGGAGATCTATGGGGGGAGCTACTGGGCGGGACCTAAGCTGGCGTCTTCCGGGGGCTTTGTGCCGGTGGAAGGGGATTACGACGGGGACGGGATGACGGACCCGGCCATGTATCGCGAGCTGAGCGGGCTATGGGCGGGATTATTTTCAGGGAGCGGGTATGCGTATGTCTCCGGCATCTTCGGCGGGCCGGGATACACAGCTATCCCGGCGGACTTTGACGGCGACGGGCTGACTGATCCGGCGGTGTATAACGAAGCTACCGCGCAGTGGTACGTGCTCTATTCCGGGGACGGGTACAGGATCAACTCTGGCGTCTTCGGCGGGCCGGGGTTCATGGGGATCCCGGCGGACTACGACGGGGACGGCAAGGCGGACGGGGCGGTCTACAATGAAGCGACGGGGCTCTGGATCGTGCTGCCCTCAAGCACCCTTACGCCCTCGGGCTATGTGCCGGTGAGCGGGATATTCGGGGGACCGGGGTTCGTGCCGGTGCCGGGGGACTACACCGGGGACGGCATGGCGGATGCCTGCGTTTACGACGAGCTGACCGGCAACTGGTACATCGTGGCCATAGACGGCTCGCGCGTGGCCTGGCCGGTCCGGCATGGGGGGTATGGGTGTCAACCGGTGAAGCCGTAGGAAGAAGACCGACGACGGATGACAGATGACAGACGACGGATGACTGAGGACAGACGACTGACGACTGACGACAGACCATAGACAACATCCCCCTTCGCCAAGGCTTCGGAGAACATGGACGATGGAAGGCGGAGGACGTAGAAAGCAGTTGAAGCGGCAAGTTGAAGTTAAAATCGGAAGAAGCAAGAAGCCAGAAATAAATAACTGCAGAAAAAAATGTAGAGGCGGTTCGAGTCGGCCCGCCTGCAATGCTGTGCATAGCACTGCGGGCAGGTGAGAACCGCAGGAATTGCCGTTCTTACGAACGGTCACTACAATGGATGAAATAACCGCAGGCTGCGGTGATGGAAAGAAAACAATGTTTACCAAAGAATATGTCTGGTCTGAAAAACAGGTTTTTGCCCAGTGTCATTCTTCCACCCTCGTGGAGCTGGAAAATGGCGATTTGATGTGCTCCTGGTTCGGCGGGAGCCGGGAAGGCCATGATGACGTGGGTATTTACTGGGCGCGGCGCAGCGGCGGCAGCTGGGGCAAGGTTACTCTTGCTGCGAAGATTGCGCCTGTTGCGCATTGGAACACGGTGCTTTTCCGGGATGCGGCCGGCACGGTATTCCTTTTTTTCAGGGTCGGGAAATCAATCAAGCAATGGAAAACATATGTCCGGCGCAGCCAGGACGGCGGAAAGAACTGGAGCGAGCCGGAGGAACTCGTGCCGGGGGATGATTCCGGGGGCAGGGGGCCGGTCAAGAACAAGCCGATCATGTTAAGCGGTGGAACGATTGCCGCGCCGGCATCCAGGGAAGTCAGCGGATGGTACGCATTTGTTGACTTGAGCAGAGACGGCGGCAAAACATGGGAGCGGTCCGGCTTCGTGCCGGAGGTAAAGGCAATGATCAAGGGAAAAGAGGATAAGGTCGGAGTCATCCAGCCGACCTTGTGGGAGTCAGCGCCGGGCAAGGTGCACATGCTCTTGCGGAGCAATGCCGGGCAAATATACCGCAGCGATTCAGGCGATGGCGGGCACACGTGGGGAACAATGTACCCGACCGGGCTGGTCCACAACAACAGCGGCATAGACCTGGTGAAACTGGCGGATGGTACCCTCGTGCTGGCGCATAATCCCACGACCTACTGGCGCAATAAACTTATCTTAAGCGTTTCGCGCGATAACGGTTTTACCTGGGAATTGCTGCAAGTGCTTGAGGATAAGCCCGAAAACGTGCCTGAAAATGAATACTCGTACCCGTCGGTAATCCTTCTGCAAAACGGTTCATTGGCGGTCAGCTACACCTTTGAGCGTCGCACGATAGCGATAGCGAAAGTGACGCTGTAATTTCCACACTAAAATAATATCACGAAAAAATAATTGACATGTAGCAGTGCTACTACTAAAAGGTATGCGTAGCAATGCTTCTATAACGGGTTAGTGCCTTTAACACGAAAAACTGCAATGAAAAACAAGAAAACTCTTACTGCGGAGTCGGAAGGAGACTCTGTACGTGTTCGTCGTCCGATTAATCGGAATTCCCGTCGCTGCGGCGGGATGCGAACGTGGAGCGAATTCGGTTTCCCGAGCTTGTCGAGGGATTCGCAAAAGCAAGGCAGGCTTGGCTTGGATGCGGGTGCGCCGCGCGAAGCATCAGACTTGAACTCTATGCGAGCGCGGAAAGCCCGCAGACAGGCCGAGACCGCCGAAGCATTTTGCGAACCGAATTCGATCCACCTGGGTCGCGGGCATTAGTCCGCTTTTGAATAACTTATTTTGCGGAGAGGGAATAAGTGATTATGAGCCAATCAAGCAGCAGCATGTCCTCAGCTTTCAACGGCGAATGGATAAACGCCGCCCAGCATGGCGCATCCGGATCGGAATTTCAGGCAACCGGAGCAATCGCGGCCGGCTCCAACGAGATCACGCTCAAGGATCCCGGGGACTTTACAGTAGGCCAGGAAGTGACCATCTCCGGCTGCCACCGCCACTATTACGGAACGGTTTACAACGAGAAGGAGCCGTATTTTGCCAGGAACCAGTCCCTGCTCAAGGATGAAATCGAGTTGCGCGGATTAAACGCCAATAAATCCTGGCAGACATTTGTCCTGGATTTTTACAAGACCGAGCCAATCACTTTCCGGTGGCTGGCAGTTGACCCCGCATACCAGACCCTCGTCACGACCCATCCCGTCGTTAACCGTTACTGGCGCTGGCAGGGCGAATCACTCCCTGTCAATACAGACTGGATCCCTCTGGCCGACGGCGTGGAAATGCGCTTCAATAAACGCGACTGGCTTCCTGGCCAGAGCATTGCCTTCCATGCAAGGAACCGGCTTTTGGCCAAAATCACCGGCATCCGCGGCAAGACTTTGATCCTGAGCGAACAGGCGACCCTCGATGCGCCGGAGGCCGCGGTGCGCCATCACGACCAGGCGGCCTTGCAGTCGGCCCTGGACCGGGCCATTACGGAGCGCAAGGGGCTCTTCATTCCCGCCGGGCGTTACCGGCTGGACAAGGGCCTCTGGATTCAAAACGCCTCCGTGCGGATCGAGGGTGCGCAGCGGGACCTGGTCACGCTCGATATCAGCGAGGATCACACCGCCGTTTTCTGGATCTCCGGCGGCCGGGAAGTGATAGTCCGCAACCTGGGCATGGTCGGCCACACGGGCTTCATGGAATTGCCCTCGCCCTCTTTCAGCACGGCCACCGGCTACGCCTACTGGCCGCTGGCGAACCAGCAGATGGAGATCAAGGGCTGCGCGGCGGCAAACTTCGCGGGCACGGAGCATCTTCTGTTCGAGGACCTGAAGGTAAGCCGGATGGCCTCGGAAGTTTTTTATTCGCACGGCGGCGACCGCTACGGGTCTGAGCCCTACATCCAGGCGCCGCACGAGGGGCGCCCGGAGATTCTCAAGCAATACACGAAATCCTGCGTGTACCACCGCTGCCAAGTCAGCGACTGCAACATGACGGCGTTCAACAACAACGATTTTGCCGAGGGCACGAGCATTTTGCACTGCCACGTCGAGCGGACAAGCAATTTGTGCGAGAATGCGAGCCGTTTCACCCGGGTCATCGGCAATTACATGAAGGACGGCTGTTCCTTCAGCGTGCATGCCGGCTCGGCGGCGGATCCGCACCGGATCGGAACCACCCAGGCGATTGTGGCGGACAATGTTTTCGAGGGCGGAATTCTCCTCGGCGGTATTGGCATCGCCAACAACGCCACCCAGGTCATCGTGGCCAACAACCTTTTCATAGGATTCAGCAAGGAATCGGCCATATTTGTCCTGGGCGGGCGGCGCATCATCATCACCGGGAACCATATAGACCTGACGCGGATCGAGGACAACCCGGATAACGAGCGCTGCGGGATCTGCATAGAGGCCTCGAACGTGCTCGTGGCCGATAACCACATCTACGTGCGTGGCCCGGACTCGGACAAGGTAACCGGCATTCACGTGGCCGACGATGCCGTTAATATCAATATTCACGACAACCTGGTGGAAAATTGCCATTGGGGATTCCGCACCGGGCGCCGGGAATACCTGCCGCAGGGCGAGCCGGGAAGGTTCGCTTTCCTGAAGGGGCATTTCGAATTCCGGCATACGGAGGCGGAAGTGGTCACGCCGCTTGGTGAACGCGCTTTCAGCGAGAAGGCGCTGCCGTTCCGCTGCGACGATTCCGCCCCGTATTCCGGCTGGTATTTGCGCTGGCTGACGGGGTCCGGCGCGGGCCAAACCATGACCATCGCAAGTTACAGCTCCAGGGAGCGCCGGGTGTCCTTAAAGGAATCCTTTGCGCCGCAAGCCGGTGACAGGTTTGCGGTCTATCCCCGTTACGCGAACTGGCAGGTGCATCACAACACGGCAGCCGGCTGCGCCTGTCCGATGGCCCTGGACCTGCCGGGGGCGGAAAACGTCAGCATAAGGGACAACATTATTTCACCGCCGGATTCCGCCGGGTGAACAAGCCCGGCCGGCGCGCATGATTTGCGGAACGCACATGCAGAAAATCGTCAATGCGCTCGAAAAGGCAATCAGGGAAGGCCAGTATTCCGCCCCGGGCCGCTTGCCCTCGGAGCGCGAATTGACAAAACGCTTCAGGGTGCCCGTGCGCACTGCGCGCGCGGCGGTGGACGTGCTGGCGGAACGCGGGTTAGTGTACCGCATCGAGCGCGGCGGAACCTTTGTGAAAACATTCGCCCCGCAAAATCCGGACGCGGCCGCCCAGTCCCGTCTGAAATCCATCAGTTTCGTGGAGCCGGTGCGTTCCCAAACCGATCCCTTCGCCTTCGCCCTGGCAACCTACCTCCACGGTTATACCCGCGTGCTGCAGAACCGTTCCCTGCGCGTCCAGTTCATCTCGCTGGCCGAGGACGACGCGGACTTTGAAAATATTATGAACCCGGCCCTGCCGGTCGAGGGCCAGGGATGCATCATAGGCGACATTGTATCGCGCGAGTTAATGGAATGGCTCCTGGCGCGAAACATACCCTTTGTCATCCGCCGGTTTGCCTTCTATGACGAACGGCTCTTGCCAAAACATCACGGAGTCTATCTGAACCGGAACGGGGCCAGCTTTAACGCCGTTAAATATCTCATGGGGCTTGGTCATTGTTCGATCGGTTTCATCGGGCAGCTCCCGGACGACCCGGACCGTTCAGCATTGTCGCTTGAATGGTGCTATTGTTATGACGGCTACCGGTCGGCCTTCAGCGTTGCCGGCCGGCAGGTTAATCCAGATCACCAGGCGCGCGTTTCCGGCAGCTCCATCGAAGAAGCCTGTCTTGCGGCCACTGCCATCCTCGGGCGCCCAGGCCGTCCGACCGCGGTTGTCTGCCAGAACGACCTGACCGCCTTCGGAGTCATGAAGGCGGCGCGCAACCTTGGCATGAAATTGCCCGATGATTTGAGCGTGGTGGGTTTTGACAACGACCCGGCCGGCGCGGAATCCGATCCGCCCCTGACCTCGTTCTGCGGCCACGAAGAGCTGGCCGTGGCGGCCATCGAGAAATTGTTGGCAGTTGCAGATCGCAAATGCCGGCATTATGAAGTCAACCCGGTCGAATGCCCGATGGTCGTCCGCCAAAGCACGGCCCGGCCGCCGGGAAAAAATGCTTGAACGGAAAAATAACAATAAGCCCCAGTGTACTGTCCCCAAAATAACTTGCATATGATTGTCATTCCGGGCTCGACCCGGAATCCAGTCTTTTTAACAAAGCAGTCGCAGAGTTCCCCGCGGCTTGCCGCGGAGAGTTTCCCTCTGGATTCCCGCTTGCGCGGGAATGACAGCATAAACATTAATGTAAACAACATTTGGGGCACAACACAAGGAGGCGATTATGGAACAAAAAATCAGTCGGAAAACATGGGATGAATGTGCGGGCAGAGTGCGAATCATTGCGTTTTTATTGGCATGCATGCTGGTTGCCATTGCCGGCTGCGTCTCGGCGCCGAAGCCGCCGCCGGCCGCGGCCGCCAGGCCGGCCATTGACGTAAACTATTCCTGCTACCGGGTCGAAAAACCGATCGCGCTGGACGGAAAAATGGGGGACCCGGCCTGGGCCAAGGCGCCGGCGCTCACATTCTATTTAATACCCCACACCAGGGAGCCGGAATTTAAAACCGAAGCCCGCCTGCTTTACAACAATGATCATCTTTATGTCGGCTATAAGGCCGTGGACCCGGACGTCTGGGCATATTTCACCAACCGCGACGAAGCCACCTGCATTGACGACTGCCTGGAGCTTTTTATCCAGACCGACCCGGCCCGCGAGCCCTACTACGGGTTTGAAATCAACGCGCTGGGCACCATCAACGATTCGTATTACCTCAGGGCGGTCATGGCCGGCGGCGGGCACCGCCGCTGGAACAAGTGGACCTGCACCAACCTGGTGGTGAAAACCGCCTGCGACGGCACACTGAACGACCCCTATGACACCGACCGGGGCTGGACCCTCGAAATGGCCATCCCCTTTGCCGAGCTGCCTTCGCTTGCCGGCAAAAAACCGCAGCCGGGGGATACCTGGAAATTCCACGCGGCGCGCTGCGAATACTCGGTGTGCCGCACCAACAGCGAAGCGAGCACATGCGCCCCGCTGACGAACAAGTCCTTTCACGTCAACCAGGACTGGCTGAACCTGAATTTCAAATGAGTTTAATGGTCTGAATAAAAAACCAGCCTTATGCTGTCATTCGCGAAAGGCGCAGTGCCATGATATTTGTGGTGTAATGGGAGTAGGTTATGCGCGCTAAGAAAAGCGATCTGCGAAAATTGCATTGGTTGATATTGATTCTCCTTTTTGCCGCCGGATTGGGCCCGCCGCCGGCAAATGCCGGCCTGACAAACCGCTATGTTGTCAAGGACAATTCCGGGGCGGCTATTCCCTATGATTCACTGGCCAACGCCGCCGGCGATATACAGACGGCGATCAGCTATGCCAGGGCCGGCGAAACCGTGCTGGTGGCCGCGGCCACGTATGATACAGGCGGGGTAAAGTATGCCGGCCGGTATTCGACCAACCGGGTTTGTATTTCCAACACAATCACCGTACGCAGCCTGAATAATGATCCCGAGCATACCATCATCAAGGGGGCATGGCATCCTGGCACAACCAACGGGTGGCTGGCAGTCCGATGCGTTTACATGGTGGCCGGCTCCTCTCTGGTCGGGTTTACCCTTACAAACGGCGCCACGATCACTACCAACGACGTCGATAAAAACATAGTTTCCCAGGATGCCTGCGGCGGGGGCGTGTGCCCCTGGGGCACCACCGCGGTTACTGTCTCCAATTGTATCATTACCGGTAACTCGGCCTTCGGCGACCGCGCCCAGTCATCCAAGGCGGGTGCAGGCGGGTGCGACGGCACATATTTCAATTGTGCATTCATCGGCAACTCTGTCCATGCAGGCGGGGGCGGGACCGACAACGCGATCCTTTCCAACTGCACGCTTGTAGGCAATTCCGCGGTTTCGAGCGGTGGCGGCGCAATGCGCGGTACGCTCTATGGATGCCTTGTCGCCAGCAATACGGCATCAACCGGCGGCGGTTTGGCGGGCTGGAGCGCAGCCTGGCCGTGCAAGGCATATGATTGCACTATAATCACCAACAGAAGCGCTTCCCACGGCGGTGGAGCAATAGGCGGGAACAATCAGTATTCAGTATTTCTGTATAACTGCACGGTGGCTTTTAATACGGCCGGGGGGGTAGGCGGGGGCACGTATGTTGCTTGTTTGCTCAATTGCAGCGTGGTCAGCAATCGCTCGGTCATCAACCTGGGCGGCGGCACGTCAAGCAGCATGCTGACAAACTGTATTGTGGCTTACAACGTCGGAAATGGCTCGCGTGAGAGCACAAAAGCGCGCAACACGCTTTTTTACGGCAACCATGGAAGTGCCGCCAGGGTTGTGAACGGCGATATACTGGAAAACTGCGCTTTTGTCGGGAACGATTACGGGATATCTGTTGAAGCGGCCGCCACCGTGGCGGTTGTAAACTGCATCAGCTATTCCAATACCGTCAACTGGACTACTTATTCAACCGCCGGAAGGATTTTGGCTTTTACCAATTCCTGTACTTTTCCGGTATACCCCGGATGGCATTCATCAAACACCACCAACAACCCGCTTTTCGTGTCGTTCGGCAGCGGGCGAGGGTTAAGCCATGTTGCGGGCAACTATCGCCTTGAGGGCCATTCGCCCTGCGTCAACAGCGGCATGAATGACGGGTGGATGGCGAACGGTTTTGATCTCGATGGCCAGCCTCGCATCCGATACGGCACGGTGGATATGGGAGCTTACGAGGCTGTATTTAACGGAACTGTATATAAGTTGCGCTGATCTCGGAAAGATAACAGTCGGGTAAAAATAAAGGTAAAAAACGCGATATGAAAAGAAATAAAAAAACAATCATATTCCTGGCGGTGGGCATGATTTCACTGGCGGTCAATGCCGGCACGAATAATGACCTGCTCTTTTACTGTAATTTCGACGGGAGCGCCAACGCAACCTCTTCCCGCGGCGACGGCGCCGCCAAATGCGCGGTTGCCCCGGAATTCCAGCAGGGCGTGCGCGGGCAGGCCGTCGTCATCGGCGGCAGCACCACCACCCCACAGCAGATAGTCGGCGATTTGCCCACCAACACCCAGAAGACTCTGAACTGCTATTACAAGCCGGCCGGCAATTTTGACGCGGAAAAGGGCAGCGTCTCCTTCTGGCTCAAGCCCCTCGACTGGGACGGGAAGACAAAGGGGTTCAACGTCTTCTTCCGCACAGGGATCGGCAATGATTACTTCATGCTTTACAAGTTTTTCAGCGACGACCGGCTGCTTTTTTTGCGCGGCGAGCAGACCAAGTGGACCTCGGTCAACAACAGGATCGGCGAATGGAAAACGGGCTACTGGCACCACGTCGTGGCCACCTGGAGCCCGGCCGAAATACGGCTCTTTATTGACGGCGACATGGTTTGCGCTTCCCGCGTCCGGTTCCCGCCCGACCTGTCCTCGCCGGTCGAGCCCCTGAGCGTCGGGCCGGGCGGCTCATGGGAAAAGGCATTCTGCGGCCGGAGCCTGCTGGACGAATTTCGCATCCACAGCCGCCCGCTTGGCAAGGAAGAAGTCACCCGGCTCTACAGGCAGGATGCGGATAGCGTGGAAATTGAAACCGGGATGCTGACAATCGGCGAAAAGACGCCCGCCCTTGACGGCCGCATTGACGACTTTGAATACGCCCTGGCAGACATGGGGCTGTCTTCCCAATCCGATCCGCAGCCCAAAGGCATTTACAGCCTGTCTTATGACCGGTCCAACCTGTATTTTGCCGTCCGCTCCGGGCTGGGCCGCTCCAATGCAGCCCCGGCCATGGCCCGCGACGGAGATTTTGCATCATCCGAGCGCGTGGAAATTTTCCTGGACCCGAAGGCGGAAACAAAACCGCTGTACCGCTTTGTGCTCCTGCCGGAAGGCGGCATATATGACTCGAAAAACGGCGACAAGGACTGGAACAGCGGCAATGCGCGGGTCTCAAATTCTGTCGCAAGCAACCTCTGGACGGTGGAAGCGGCTATTCCTTTCGCAGACCTTGGTATTTCAAACGTTCCTGACGGGAATGACTGGCGCTTCAACATTGCCCGCGTGTTCACATCGCCGGAGGAAACTGTTTCGCTGGCGCCGGTGAAAGGATCCCTCGAAGACAGGAGCAGCTTCATCACCCTTGTTTTCCGGCCGGACGCGCCCAGGATCCGGATCGCCGGGTGGAGCGATCTGGAGAAAAAACAGACCGCCCGGAATGTGAGCGTTCAAACAGGAAACGACCGTTCGGAAATCAAGTTTGTTTCAATCAGCGATACCACAAAGCCTTACGGTTTGCGGACCACTTCCTATTCTTTGTTTGCCAATGGCAAGTCAACTCCTTACCAGTCTCCGGTCTGGCGGACCGGCCAGCAGGATTTTGCCCTGAGCGAGTCCCGGATCCTGGAAATCGTCGAAGGCAAAATAACAACGCTTTATTTGAAAAAATCCATTTCCGAAGACCAGTCGCCGATGAAGACTTTTTTCCTCTACACCCAGGCCCAGAAGCGCCTGTTCGTCTCGGCCCTGCGCCGCGCGGATGGAACGATCCGGGCCCGGTTCCTGAAGCCGGACGGCAACTGCGCCTTCGAGGCGATCCAGCCGATCCCCAAGGACGCGACCTATTTCAACGCGCTCTTTGATATGGATTTTGAAAAGCTGGTGCCCGGGGATTACCTGATCAAGATAGATTATGTCGCCCCGGACGGGAAGGCCATCGAGACCTGGGAGCAGGCCCTGCGCATCCCCAGGAAGGATGATCCTATGTTCAAGCCCTACGTTGATCCCGAGGCGGACAAGGTGCCGGCGCCGTGGGTCCCGCTAAAGAGCGACAACGAGAAGGTTGCAATGTGGGGCAGGGAGTATGATTTTTCAAAGGGGTTCCTGTTTTCGTCCCTGGTGAGCCAGGGGAAGGAAATCCTGGCCGCCCCCGCGGCGCTGAGGCTCGATGGCGAAACTCTTGCGCCTGTCGGGCCGGCCGGGCTGGAGAAGAAGGCCGGCACGGACATGCTGGCGGAGTGGGAAAAGAGTGCGGATCTTGGAAAGCTCAAAATTGAAAGCCGGATCAGGACGCACTTCGACGGTTACTGCGAAGTGGCGATGACGCTTTCCCCCACCGGCAAGGAGCAGGTGATCCGGTCGCTCGCATTGGATATTCCGTTGCGATCGGAAGCGGCCACCCTGGCGCGGGACAGCAAGCATTGCGTCCTCGGCGGCAGCAAGAGCGGGGCGGTCGGCGACTACTGGAGCCAGGATTTTTCCGGCGGCACGTTCGTCTGGATCGGGAACGATTCCGTCGGATTCAACTGGCTGGCGCCGAACCTCGAAAACTGGAACTGCCGGAACAAGGCGAAGAACGTCGAGGTCATCCGCACGAACGGCACGGCCTTGCTGCGCTTCAATTTGGTGGATACGCCCACAAACTGGGCTGAGGCACGGACGATAAAATTCGGGTTCACCCTGACGCCCTCGCGGCCCCTGGACAAAAGAATCCACCGCCTGCGCGAGATCAAGGACTACCAGATGTGGTGCCAGCCCTGGCACTATTTCGCCTACCCGGACTACGACCTGGTCGACCGGAGCGCGATCGAGCGCGCCGGGGAGGGGGTCAATGATGTTTTCCTTTATTTCGGGGACGGCCTGACTTCTCCGTTTTCGCCCGAATGGACCTGGTGGGAGGAGGAGTGGCGGGATGTCACGCGCGGCACGCGCACCTACGGGGAATGGACAGGCGATTTCAACGAGCCGAAAATCCGCAACACATGCTGCTACGTTGAGGCCCGGGGCGAAACCTATTTCAATTTCATGCAGAACAAGCGCAGCGTCTTCTTCGAGCGCGCGAAAACGCCGCTCATACCAAAGGCGCGCAACTACTACTTTGACACCGGCGCCTCGACCGCCGATTCCTACCGCGAGCAGGCGCTCAACGTCTACCGCATGATCCGGCGCACCGGCCCGGAGGCCAAGATTTACACGCACCAGGGCCTGCTGCGCGTCATGCCGATGCAGCATTTCACCGACATCATCTGCGGCGGCGAGGGGCTGGGCACGCTGGTGGTCAGGGACGGCAACTATTACGCCGAGCTGACGCCGGAAATGTTCCGGGCCACCTATTCGCCCTATATCTGGGGCATGAAAATGGTGTTCCTCGACATGATTGTCCGGTCTTTCCGCGAGAACTACCCGGATAAAATCAGCTTGTTCAACCTGAAGAATCCGGAAACCAGGAAGCCTCTGCTCCATTCCTACGGCTATTGCGTGGTGCACGACGTGGATATCCATGATTCTAACAAGGAATCAGCCCAGTTGAGGGAAACGATCTGGGCGGCCCAGGATAAACTGGTCTGGGATGAGCAGGTTGTCTTTCATCCCTACTGGGAGCAGGGGGCGGTCAAGCTGGTCAGCCCGCAATCAAACCGCATTTTAGCCTCGGCCTATACCAAGGAAGGTAAAATGCTGCTCGCTATCCTGAACGATACGGACAAGGAGCAGGATATAAGGCTGGAACTGGACCTGGGCAAGCTCGGGCTGAAGGAAGGGCTTGAGGGTCATGACGTCTGGGAGCCGGAAACAAAATATAAGCTTGCCTCCGCATTGGAAGCAAAAATGCAGCCGAGAGGATTCAGGCTGATTTTATTTGATGACAAGCAAAAGTAAGGGAGCAAGAAGTCAGAATTCAGTAGTCAGAATGAAGATAACTGTACAATTGGAAATTGAATTTGATGTAGTGGCGGTTCGGAAGAACCGCAGGAATTGCCGTTCTGTCGAACGGCCTCTACAATTTAAGATTGAATCCGGTGTAGGGGGCGGTTCGAGTTGCGAGAACTGCAATCCGTCAGCTGGGGGATACAGCAATATGGACAGGCCATGCGGCCGGTACAGCATAATGACAAGATGAAAAAATATATTGTAACAGTGATAGCCGGGTTGTTGGTTGTCCAAACATCCTCCGCCGGCCTGACCAACCGGTATGTGGTTAAGGGCAACGCAGGTGCGGCTATTCCCTATGATTCCCCGGCCAATGCGGCCGGGGACATCCAGACGGCGATTAACTATGCCTATGCCGGGGAGACGGTGCTGGTGGCCGCGGCCACTTACGATTCGGGCGGGATCACGAACTGGCCTTCCGGCGGCAGGCTGACCAACAGGGTGGCCGTAACAAAAATACTCACTTTGCAGAGCTTGAGCAACGATCCGGCCGCCACCATTATCAGGGGCGCCGGCCCGTGCGGTCCCTCAGCCGTCCGCGGGGTGTATCTTTTAAACGGAGCCCGGCTGGTCGGATTCACCGTTTCGGAAGGATGCAGCATGACGACAACCGTCTATTCCAGCTCAGACACCCAGGGGGCCGGGATCTATTGTCCCGGGACGGCAACCGTTATATCCAATTGCATTGTGGCCGGCAATACATGCTACGGTTACGGGGGCGGGATAATGCAGGGGTATGTTTTTAACAGCCGCATTGTCAGCAATTCGGCCAACATGTCGAGCGGCGCCCACAGTTGCATATTGTCCAATTGTGATTTGAGTTATAACCGGGCGAATACGATTCAGACTTGGAATACAGCCTACGGCGGCGGAGCCGGATGCACACTTTATAACTGCATTGTGTCCTATAATTATGCCCTGAGCGGCGGCGGATTGGGGAATGCAATAATGTATAACTGCCTGGTATATGGCAACCAGGCCAGCTATGGCGGGGGAGTGTACGGGTCTTTCAACTTGAATAACTCAACGATCGCCGGCAATTATGCATCCGGTTATGGCGGCGGGCTGCTGGCGGAATCCGCCGGAACAAGGCCAGTGATCAACTGCATTGTATATTCGAATGGCGCCTCCAGTTATCCCGAATGGAGAACCAATGCTGCCGGCGCGATTATTGCCTTTACCAATTCCTGTGCTTTAACTCAGATGGCCGGCTGGAATGTATCCAATATAACCAATAATCCTCTCTTCGCCGCCTGCGGCAACGGATACGGGACCAATCACGTGCCGGGTGATTACCGCCTGCAGGCAAAGTCCCCTTGCGTAAACACCGGGACAAACCAGCCCTGGATGAACGATGCGCTTGATCTTGACGGCAAAAAACGCCTGCGTTACGGGCGGGTGGACATGGGCGCGTATGAAGTAATATATGACGGCACGGTTTATGTAATGCACTGATTTCAGTGGCGTCCCATAAGTGACGCCAAGGCTGTAGGTAGTAGGTTAAAACTGGAAAAACAGATCGGCAAAAAACGGGAACTGACGTTTTCAAAATATTTACAACTCATGCTGTATTTCTGCGGTTTTCCTAACAGCCTATCAACCTATAACCTATTAACCTGCATCCCATGGGATGCTAATGCACTGATTTCAACTTTATGCACAGTGGTCAGCCAATATTAAGTTTGCCACCAGTGCCTGGGACAGGAAGACCGGATTAAGCGAAGTATGATAAAAGAGAAAGTGAGAACAACCAAACTTAAGCATCGTTTGATCGCCCTTGAGAAATTCGGGATGCGCTCCGAAATTGATTTTCAGCCGGCGGCGCTTGCCATGGTCAAAGACGCGGGTTTCACCGGGGTGTTGGTCAACGGCGGCGCGGGCATGGGACCGGATATGATGCCGCCGGAGTCGCTTGCGGCGGCGGAGCCGCTGGCCGACCTTTTCCCCCTCACAACCGCGGCCAACCGGCGGAAAATCCACGGGCGCTGCAAGATGCTGCGGGAGCGGGGGCTCGAGCCCTGGCTGCTGTTCTGGGGAGTGCCGGGGCCGGATGAATCGGAAAATTCCCTGAGCGCTGAATCCAACCGCCTTTTTGACCGCCGCAGCAAGCTGGAAATGAACGCGCTCATGCGCCGGCGCCCGGAGATCTTCGGCTGCCGCTCGCCGCGCAAGGTAAGCTGGCGCGGCAGCCGCCCGCTTTGCCTGAGTCATCCGCTCGTGCGGGAATTTTACTCAAACCTGGCCGGGGCCCTGGCCCGCGACGAGGAGGCCGGATACGCGGGGGTGATTTTCTTCCCCGGCGACAGCGATCCCGAAATGTGCGACGATCATTGCCCGCGCTGCACCGCCTCCGGCCGGGGGAGGTGGGAGATCATGGTTGAGCACGTGAACCGTCTGTATGCGGCCCTGCAAAGCGGCAGCGGGCGCATTCCGCTCTATTTCTGCCTCTGGAACCAGCATCTTCACGGCGGTCTTGACAATATCCGCTCGGTCGTGCGTTCGCTCTCTCCCGGCATGGGCATCTGCATGAGCATTTCGGACGGCGTGGTGCAGGAGCGCCGCGGCGGCCGTATTGCCTTTGACCAGCCGTGGTGCAATGTGATCGAGCCGGGGGAGTTGTTTAGCGAGGCGGCAAAGCTGGCGGAAGCGGAGAGCCGTCCTTTCATGGTCTTCGGCGAGATTGCCCAGTCCGAGGTCTGGGACCCGGTCTGCCACAACATGCCGCTGCCGGCCAAGACGCTCGGCCTGCTGCAGAACGCGGAAACAACTCCCGCCGTTGACGGCGTTTGTGACTTCTGGGGTCACCGGCATCCTTTTCTGCCCCATGCCAACTTTTCCGCGATGCGGTCTTATTTCCAGGGCTCCGCCGGGGATGCGGCCGGCGATCTGCGAACAGCGGCGCGGTGGCATTATGCGATTCCGGAGGCGAGGGAGGACCTGACTGATGTCGCGCTGGGCGCCTGGGAAAAGTTTGACCGGGCGGTAGACCGCTGGGCGCTGCTGATGTGGGGGCAGCGTTTCAGTTTCGCCATCGGGCGGGCTGCGGCGCGCGGGCGGACCTATGGCCCCTTGATCCCGCCGGTCCTTGGCGGGAGGTGGCTCAAATGTGTCCCCTCGCATCCCTCGTGCGCCGACATTGCCGGCGCCGAACATTTCCTGTCTTTGCAGAAGGAAGACCAGGCGGCGTTCGCGGCCTGCGCCGGCAGTTTCGACAGCTTGTCCGGGACCTTGTCCTCCGCCGGCTGCGAGTCCGCCGCGTTTGCCCGCCGGGAGGCCGCCAACATCCGGCTCGCCTCGGAGCTGATCGTCAGCGAGGCGCGCTTCCTGCTGGCCATCCGCCTTTTTGCCGGGTCTTCGTGGGAGCGGCTGCGGGAGATTGTCCTGGAAGAGCTGGATGCCCGCGAGAGGCAGCTCGTGATAAGCGGCGCATGCGGAGAGGGCGCCGGGGTGGACCCCGCGCTGGTTGAGGAAGACATTCAAAACATGCGCCTTTTTCTTTCCGCCGGCTGTTTTCCTAATGTGCCGGATAACTGGTTCCAGCTGACCCCGTGCCCCTATACGCTTTGAAAAAGAATGATGAACCTAAAAATGCATGCAAGTGCAGCGCGTTAAAGTACATGGCAGCATATTCAAACATTACGGAAAGGCAATAGCGATGAAAAGATTCCATAAAAAAATACCGGCAGCTTTCCTGGCGCTCATGGCCGTTTTCTCATTCCAGGTGACTGCAAGCGCTGAAATTGTTTTCGGGCAGCGCAACGAGTGCTCCGGCTCGACCGATGCCGCCCTTGAATTTTCGCGGCAGGGAAGGTTCTTTGCCACGACGGATTACGCCGATGCGGGCAACGACTTTGGCGTGCTTACCCGCGCGCGCAACATAGCCAACCCAGGCTCATACCCCGCCTATAACCGGCCCTGGACCAGCGACGGGGGCAGAACGCTCTTCGGCGTCGAGTTCGATAATCCCATCAAGCCCAACTATCCGGGACAGTTCGGCCCCTCCACAAATATAATTCCATTGTTCACCCGGGCCGAAATCCAGTGGAAAGAGAACGTGCCGGCAAGGGGCGACTGGTCGGCCTGCATCCGGACGCCTGAGGGCAAATTGATCAAACTCAATGCCGATACCGGCAAGGTAATATATCCCTTCGACCGCACGACCATCAGTTTCGAGCCGACCGCAATTAAGACTTTTTTGATCGGCCTGAAGGGCAGGGAGGATGGCCTCGTTAATTATGCGGACGTATTGGATATCCGGCTTTTCATCCCGCCTGAGCGCTCCAGCCTCACCAACAGGATGGCGGTGTGGCATCCGGCTTTTTACCTGGCGGTATTCAATCCCGCGGTGCCGGGCATGATCGAGGGCCTGACGCCGGTCAATTCCTATTGCGCCTCGCACCATACCTTGTACTACCACGGGCAATATACTTTCGACCTGTTTTTCCGGATGGCGCCCTTCATTGAATACAAGGGGACAAATATCTTTGCGGCCAAAAAAGATTATCCGGTCAAGGTTGCGAAAAACGGGGATGACGACCTGGCCGAATATACCCTGGTCTTCGACCTGCCCGGCGAAAAGCAGGTTGATCTGGAGGTTAAATCAGTTTTCCGGCCAAACGCGGAAAAATCCCTGGAATTCAGTTTCCGCGCCCCGGCCCTGCCGGAAGGTGCAAAGATCGGCTACCAGTTTTACGGTCCGGCCTCGGTCTTTTCCAACATGGTCGGCGCCCTGCCGACTTCTTCCGGCCAGCCTTGTTCAATCGTCACTCCCGCCGGGAAAATGAGTTTCCAAATCCGGGGCGGGGGCGATATCGCGGCGGCGCGCGAACCCGGGCAGAAAATCGGATGGAATTTTAAGGACGAGAAAGTTAAATTTACCACCCTGGCAGCCGGCCGGGACCTGGCGCTGTTTTTTTCCCTCCCGATCGGGTCGGCGGGCCAGCCGCGGCCGGAGGTCCTGAATTACACCTGGCGGCCTTCGCTGGCCGGGGAAGGCGAGGCGGGGATCGCGCCGTTCAAATTATCCGACCTGGAGCTTCTGGACGAAATTGATTGCGGCAATCCCGACGACCCGCATCCGTGCTTCGACGTTTCGAATGATCCGGTTATTGGAACCCTCCGGAAAAGATTCGGCACGCTCAGGGAGCGCGGAGGACAGCATGGCCCGCACGGCTTTTACGGTTACCTGGCGTTCCTGAACAATCCCCAGGAAGGGGTTTTGCCGATCGCGACCGTGGCGGGTAAACCGTGCCGGGAGATTCCGGACAAGTTCGGCATTTATTTCCGGTATAACCTGAAAGCGCAAATCAAACCCTGGAACGCGTACCTGGTGGTGATCGAGCACGCCTTTGACCAGCTGCGCCGGGGAGAATTCCATTCCATTTACCTGGATAAGAACGACAATTTGCTGCACGGCTCGCTCTTGTCCGGCGGAATTGAAACCAGCGCAAGGGCGGAAGGCGGATTCAAGACCGAGTCATTCCTCTGCTATAACCTTGCCAAGCGCTGGCCCGAGGATAGCGTGAGCTCAATCGTGTTCAGCGGGGTCTATTCGGATGGCGGCAGCTGGGAACGTGCGCCCGGCCCGGCCGTAAAAAGCATCAAGATTTACCGGGTAAAGACCATGCCGGAGCTTCCGGATATTTCCGCCCTGCAGCCGCCCGCGGAAAAGAGGCGTTCGTTCATGTGCCTGACGGAACTGTGTTCGTCGCCCGGCCCCATGTGGCTCTTCCAGTATTCAAAGCTGGTCGGCTACGACGGGATCTGGACCTATCACGATCCGATGAGCAACTTTTTGGGCGGCAGCTCCAACATGCGTAAAATTTGGGTTTACCCGGGCACGCTGGCGGGCAACCGGCAGCTATTCGCGGCCGCGCAGGAGCAGGGCCTTTTTGTCAACCTGCACCTCGGCCAGCTCCTGACCCTGGGATTCGAAGGCACCGACTACGACAGTTTCATGGGATCCTTCCACGGCTCCTATAACGGCGAGAGCGTTCCCTTCAAGCCGACAACGGAGGAGCTAGCGCACATTTCCTCGGCTTTGAAAGTATCACTGGGCGCGCTCTCCGGCTACAAGTCGCTCAAGGATATTTCCCTGGCGGACAACATCCAGGTGCCGTGCGTGTGGTCGGAGCGCAACCTGCGCGACTTCTGCGCCGATACCGGCATTAAGCTCACCCCCTCGCCGCTTTTCCTGGAAAACGCCCACGCGCTCCTGGACGCCGGCCCGGAGACGGTCGGGAAATGGATGGACTGGGCCTGCGCCGGGCGCTTCAAATTCCATGCGTGGCTCCTGGACGAGGTCAGGAAATACCGGCCGGACCTTTACCTGACCTTGAGCCGGAGCTGGTACAAAGGGATGATTGCCACTTATGCATCCCGGACCGAGGAACCGATCCAGGGCGTCACGCGCGAGCGCCTGGCGGAACTGGGCGTGAAAAATTATTTTGATTTCCTGAAATTCATGGGCATCAATCCCGACCTCTATGCCGGTAAAGATGGTTTTTCGATGGAAATCGATTCCAACATGCGGATCAGGCCCCCGGAAAAGCAGCACCCGCGCTTTTACGGGACCGAATGGTTCAATAAAATGAAGGATGATTTCAAGGCGGAGGGCCTGAGCATAATGGCCAATTACTGCTACGAGGAGCATTCCAAGCCGTTGCGGTCTTACTCGACTATATTTGCCTGCAGCAGGGAGCGGTTCCGCAAGGGGCTGGTCGAGGCCTTCCTCTACGGCAACGCGCGCAACATCACGCTCCCGACCTACACCGAGCCCTGGAGCGGCCACCTCGACGACGCGCGCGAATTCACCATGCCATTCCGGCTTCTGCCTTACGCGGAGCCGGAGCAGTTCT
>Ga0172380_10004015_pt1 | contig 19433 bp, 15 predicted proteins | sample Leawe162metaG_FD_119747 | JGI IMG/M metagenome (GOLD analysis project Ga0172380, IMG submission 119747) | Leachate microbial communities from a municipal landfill in Southern Ontario, Canada - Leachate well 162 metaG | ecosystem: Engineered > Solid waste > Landfill > Unclassified | place... | reverse complement strand
ATTCAAAAAGATTGTACTCAAATCTAATCTTAATGAGAAAATTCACTTCCATACTTTGCGTCATTCCTTCGCTTCCCTATTAGCCCAAAAAGGAGTCTCGCTTTATGTCATCAAAGAATTATTGGGTCATGAAGATTTGGCAACAACACAAATTTATAGCCATCTACAGCAACAAAATTTAAGAGATGCGGTAAATCTTTTATAAAATAAAAAACCCGAAGAACTTCTTCGGGTTTCTAATTCTAAACAACTAGAACGATTAATCTTTTTCGTCTTCTTCTTTCTCGCCCTTCTCTTCTTTTTCGGATTTTGATTCTTTCTTTACAACCGGTTTGCCATCCTTAGTAAACATTAAATCTTTGTTCAGTTTGTCTTTTGAAATTTGTGCTTCGAAAGTAACGTTTCCCTTGGCATCAACTATTTTTGCTGCTTCGGTAATACTCCATCCTTTATGATTCTTAGCTACAAATTCTTCAACTCCTTTTGGTAATTCCGATTTTGCAATGTCTGTTTCCGTTTCTTTTAAGTTGCCTTCAGCATCAATTACAACTGAGACAGCAGTCCCGTTTTGTTTGAATTCAGCTTCAAATTCATCTTTACCTTCCTTACCCCATTTTACATCTTTAACATTGGGGTAATTTTTCGCAAAACAAGCTTTCGCTTTCTCTGTTACTTTTACTTCTTTTTTGTTTTGTGCTGAGATTGAAACTGCAAATACTAAAACGACTAACAATAAAATTGATTTTTTCATTGTAAATACTCCTTTGGTTTTAAGATTCAATACAAAACTAAGAACCGATTCTGGAGATATTTGGGATTCTGCAATTACTTATTCAATCTATTTATTCACACAAAATATATTTACTAAAAATTATACTTGAGTGTTATTCCTCCTCCATTTTGCAAATAATACGTTGACACAGACAAATTATTTATATTTTTCTCAGCATCATATTTAACAACAGCTTTTCCAATTGTATATCCAATCAAAGCGCCAAACAAAGCATCTGATGCCCAGTGCTGATCATCGTAAATTCTTTGAAATACAGTAGAGGCCGCCAGCGAATATAAAAACACTGAAGCGTAAACATTATCAATTCTTTCAGCTAACACAGATGAAACAGCAAACGCTACTGTTGTATGTCCCGATGGGAATGAAGTTGTTTCAGCTTTTACTTGAAATCCGTTGAAGCGAGAAGGTCCATCTTCTGTATATGGTCTGCTTCTACCAATAACCGATTTAATAACTGTAGTAACAACACCGGAGTAGAATAAGCTTTCCAATAACATTCTTCCGGTTGTAGAATATTTTTCTTCTCTAAATATTTTACCACCAAGATATATTGCACTGGAAAAAGTTATAGCATAAGCGGCATTGCCGTAATTATGTCCTACATCTGCAATATTATCCAATAAACGAGTATGATTATTTTTGAAATTATTTCTTATATCATTATCAACCAAAATTGTAATTCCGGTGGCAGCTACTGCCATGCCACCATAAATCCAATCGCTTGTTTCAAAATGTGCCGGACTTGTAATTAATTTATAACCTGTGTTTATTCCAATTTTTATATCGTCTTTCAAACTTGTTATAGAAGAATCCACTGCAATTGACTCGTAGCACTTTGCCATCCGTTTAACTTGTGCAATACTGCTCTCATTTAGTAAAACGAACATCAGAAATAATACATAAATTATATTACGCTTTGTTCCATTCAACACTTTTTCTCCTACTTCTATTTCACAGTTTATAGATAGCAAACCGATTAATCATATCATAATTAGAAACTATAAGAAACCAAAATGGAATAGTTACCATTTGCTACCGAAGGCATTATAGAAATGTTTTTCTTGCTTAAAACGTTTTCATCATCAATCGTATATCTTTTCGAAATAATCTTCCCAAAAGAATAGCCGATTGCTAGTCCAAGAGGTAGATCGCTATACCAATGCATATCGTGCGCAACAAGACTTATTCCCAACAAACCAAGAATCCCATACGAAACTGGCTTAAGCCATTTTACTTCCGAATAATTTTCTGTTATAACGGTTAAAAATGCCGTTGCACTTGTAATATGTCCAGATGGGAAAGCATAATACTCCGGTTGTCTATGCTGGTATTCTCCTAAATCCGGAAACAAGTCCCAGTAACCGCCCGGTGATGTATAAACTGCCGGACTTTCTCTTCCGCTGATTCTCTTAAGAAGTTGAACAAAAAGCCCGGAAGCAATAACAGCTTCTGCAGTTTGGAAAGCTGTATTTTGTAAACGCGTATCATCAGTCAGATAACCAAACATTAAAGCAGCCCCGGATAAACCGAGATGCCATTTTGCATCTCCTGTTTCAACAAAAGTATGTGTAAATGAATTAAATGAGTTAGAGCGATTAACTATTTCTTTTGTTCTTTCCCAAGATTTATGATCACAGAATATTAATCCGGTTGTAACAGTTGATAATAATACGACTGGCACAATGCTTTCTTTGGAAAATATTGAACTCCCGAAATCGAAAAAGTCCATTGGAATGTCTGTAATCACATGATAGAAACCGGGATAATTGCTTCCTTCTGAATTCAATATAGATCTATGTTTTTGGAATGAATTATAATTTCCAATTTGATTAAGTTCGGGAAATAAATTTATTTCATTTCTTTCTAGCACTGGTTGAGCAAATCCGAGATAAGGGAATAGTATTACTATGTATAAAGTTAAATTTATTTTCACTCTGCTTTCTTATATCATTATTCATTTTTGTTGATTGCACAAAATAAAATGGAACAGAACTATTCTTTAATAAAAGTTAGAATTGTTGGCAGCACAATTAATAACAATGGTAATGCAATTATAAATCCGCCAATGATTGCAATTGCAAGCGGCTGATGCATCTGCGCGCCGGTTCCAATACCAAGAGCTAAAGGAAATAAAGCTACAATTGCTCCAAGAGCTGTCATAACTTTTGGTCTTAAACGGGTAGATATCGAATATACAATAGCTTCTTCAGTTGAAATGCTTTTCTCTTTTGCTTCTCGATATTGAAGATATGTAAAAATTGAATTCTCACCGATAATTCCGACAATCATAATTATTCCCGTATAACTGCCAACATTAAGCGGTGTGCCCGTTATAAATAATGCTATAACACTGCCAGCTATTCCTAGTGCTGCAATAAATATAACTGCAAAAGAAAATTTTATACTTCTAAACAAAAACAAGATTACGGTAAACACTAACAAAATAGCTGAGAAAAGAATAAGCAATAATTCTTTGAACGCTTGTTGCTGTTCAGCGTAAGCTCCGCCATATATTATTTGATAACCTTTAGGCAAGACCAATTTCTTCTGCAACGTATTTTGAATTTCCTTAAGCGCGGTTCCCAAATCAATATTATTTAATCTCGCAGTTACTGCAATCATTTCTTTCAGATTTTCTCTATCAACTTCTGCAACTCCCTTGGTTACAACCAAATCTGCAAATTCATCAATCGGCTTTAATTTACCATCCGGCAAGAAAATAAAATTATTTTTCAATTTGTTATAAGATTGTTGTCCGGGGGCTTCAATCATTCTTATATCAACAAGTCGGTTTTTTTCTAAAATATTTCCGGCAACAACGCCTTCAATTTTTGTCTGCATCTGAAATTGAAAATCATTCGGCGTTAATCCATATTGCGCAAGATTAGCAACTTTCGGTTCAAGATTTATTGACGGTCCCGCAATTGTAATTCCGTTGAATGCATCTGCAATACCATTCATTCTAGAAATGGTATTTGAGACAGAATCTGCAAGCTGTTCAAGTTTGTTAAGGTCATCTCCATAAATTTTTATTTCAATTGGCTGAACAGAAGCCATCAAATCGCCAAGCATATCGCCAATCACTTGCCCAAAATCTACACGAAGCGCCGGCAATGTCGATTCTATCTTTGTCCTAATTTCGTTCGATACTTCATCCGTAGTTTTACTTCTCTTTTTCTTTAGTTGGATTAAATAATCGCCCCGGTTCGGTTCGGTTATAAAAAATCCCATCTGCGTGCCAGTTCTTCTGGAATAAGACTCAACTTCCGGAGTGTTCTTTAGAATCCCATCTACAAGCGTTAACATTTTATCTGTCGCTTCTAACGAAGCTCCGGGCGGACTTGAAAAATCCAGAACTATTGACCCTTCATCCATATCCGGTAAAAAACCGGAAGGCAATGTTGGCAATATGAGTAATGTGGAAACGATTAGTAACAGAACAAAGACAATAGAAATCCAAGGTTTGCGAATAAAAAAGTAAACCCAGTTTCTTTGCTTCAATTCTTTTGAAGATTGTTTAACTGCATGCTCTTCTTTAGAAAACAAGACATAAATTACCGGCAGACCAATCCACGTAACAAAGAAAGAGGCAACAAGTGTTATAATCATCGTATCTGTCATTACTTTGAAATACGCTCCGGCAACTCCTCCCATTAAAGCAAACGGTAAAAAAATTACAATTGTGCTCAGTGATGAACCAACCATTGCCGGGAAAAGATATTTTACCGCTTTAGTAACAAGAGTATAACTGCTCTCTTCCGGATGCTCTTCGTGCGTGCGGTGTATCTGCTCAACAACAACTATTGCATCGTCAATAATTAAACCTATTGCCGCGGCAATCGCACCAATTGTCATTATGTTAAACGTATAACTAAGCACATATAGTATTATTAGCGTTAAGCCAAGCGTTATTGGAATAGTGATAAGAATTACAGAACTTGCTTTGAATGAACGTAAGAAGATTATTGTTACAAATATTGCAAGCAGAAGTCCAATCCATAAAACATCTTTTAAGCTACTTATTGAATCGCTTACAAAATCCGCCTGGTTATAGTATGGAATTAATTTTACTCCCTTTGGAAGAACGTTTACAATTTCTTTAAGTTGGTTTTGCACCGCCGTAGCAACATCAATAAGATTAGCTTTCGGTTGTTTCGCTATCGCAATCAAAGGGACGTCTTTTCCGTTTGCGTTAATCTTTACGTAATCTCTTCTCTCGCCAATCTGTATTTGCGCAATATCTTTTAACTGAATTTTACTTTTAGGGGAATTCAGAATTACTGTATTCTCTAGTTCATTTTTATTTTCTATTGCAGCATCTGTCAAATTCAAATAGAGCCGATTATTATCTACCATAAATCCGTTGGAAGAAATAAAATTAGATTTGGATAAAACATCGGCTACATAAGCCGGCGTAATTCTGAGATTACTCATTTTCATCGGATCTAATATTATTTGATACTCTTTTACTTTCCCTCCTATAACTGAAATTTCGGAAACGCCTTCAACACGCGATAGAATTGGTTTAATTGTATATTCGGCAAGCTGACGTAACTCTATAGGATTTTGTTTAGTTCCTTCCAATGAGAAACCCATAATCGGAAGTATGGAAGGGTTCATTTTTTCAACAACAACATTAATCCCTTGCGGAAGATTTTGTTTTATGGAATTTATTTGAGCTTCAATGCGCTGTTTACCAAGGTCAATATCGCTTCCCCAATTTAAGAATGCCGATATTTCGCAACTACCGCGGCTTGTTGTGCTTCGTAATATTTTTAAATCCTCAACGCGCTTGATGGCATTTTCCATTGGTATTGTTACAGTTGCCATCATTTTATCAACGGGTTGTTCTCCGTTATCTGCAATAATTTTTATTTTAGGAAAAGTTATATCCGGGAATAATCCTGTCTTTAGATTTAATAAAGAATAAATTCCGCCAAGGAATATGAAAATAAGTATTGCCGCAATCGGTCCTTTGAATTTCACATAGAGATTTTTCATATCATCACTTGCCAATAATTATTTTTGTTGTATCCGGTAAACCAAAAGCACCGTCAACAATAATTCTGTCGGTTAAACTTAATTCCGGTTTTGTAATCTGCACATATTTATCATTCTCAATTCCTTTTGAGACATCCACTCTTACCGCAAGTGTATCACTAATCAGTTTCATTACCCAAAGCTGATCTAATGTTTCATTAGTCATAATCGCTTTAAGTGGAAGGGTAATAGCGTTTCTTACCGTTCGTATTGGAATACGCGCATTTACATTTAGATTCTCCGGCAATCTTTCTGATTGATGCATTTCAAGTATATATGTTTGCGTTTGAGCAGTAAGATCTACCCTTGGAATAATTTTTTGAATTGTTGCACTTATAACTTTACCGTTTGGCAAAAATATTTCGCACGATGTGTTGATATTTATTTTAGCGGTATACTGATAAGGAACATTTAGATTGATTCTGAGCGATGATGGATTAGCAATAATTGCAATTTGTTCGCCGTCCGAAACAAAATCTCCGGCGTTATAATAAAGTTCGGTTAATACTCCATCGGATTTTGCTTTAATCTGGATAATGCCGTTAAATGTCTCATTGTCAAGCGGAACTTGCAGATTATGATCGGCAGCGGATTCCTTTGTTTTTATTTCCAATAATATATCGCCGCTCGAAATTCTATCGCCAATACTTTTGTAAATCTTCTCAATAAATCCTTGAAAAGTAGCGCGGACAATTTCTTTCTTCAAGAAAACCGTGTTAGCGTTTAGAGTAATGTATTCTGTTAAATCCATCTTTTGCGGCTCTGCTGTTTTTACTTTTGCGCCGCTATTCACTGCACTTCCGCTCTCGTCGTTTGAACCGCAAGAACTTAATATTATTGCTATCAGAATTACTGCAACGACTGCAAACATTTTTTTGATTTTTAATATCATTTCATCAATTCCAGTAGTTATAGTTGTTTATTTCGGTCTGTAAATTTGTTTCTTTCTCAATTTGCGTTTTGCGCAGTTCAACATAATTTCTAAGTATTGTTAAATATTCTATCATGGAAACGTCTCCCGTTTGCAGTTGCTTATTGGATAGTTGAATTAGATTTTTGTAATCGTTCAACTGCATTTCGGTATCCTTCAATCTATTCTTAATAAGCTGAATATTTGAAACAGCGCTTTGTTTTTGAATCTCAATGTTTGATGCGGCATACTGTTTGTAATTCTGTATCGAGTTTGTCGTAATCTCATTTTGTTGACGGGTTATACTTTTCTGTCCGCCGTCATAAATCGGCATCATAAAATCAACGCCTGCGCTCATCCCAAACTTTCTTTGAATCCCATCTAGTTCAACTGCATTTAATCCGGTATTAAAGAATAGTTTTACTTGCGGATTATATTTTGTTTCAAATAATTCTTGCTGGTTGCTAACTGCCAGACTGTCTAGTTTATATTTTTCTAAAAAGCTAAAATTACTTCCTTTAGTATTCATACTTATTTGAACCGGCTCAACAAATACTGTTTGAGTGTCTTTTATCCCACACGAAGAATTCAACTGAAGCAGAGTATTTTTATACTGTTGCAGTATTTCTTTCATCAATATTTGCTGCGATTTAAGTTCGATCTTAAGAAGCAAATAACCTTGGCTCTTTGCATAACCTTTTTCTACTAATTCGCCGGTATATTTTAATTGTTCTTCAACATTATTTGTAATTTCTTTCGATAGCTGATAAAGCATCAGCGATTTATATGCACTCATATACTGGTCTGTAATTTGCTTTTGCAGATTGCGGCTTTCTAATGCATAGCCGTATTCATATTGAGCTTGCTGGATATTTGTTTGGTTCTCCAAAGCTGAAGTTATTCCGCCGTTAAAAATATTTTTCTCAATATTTATCTGGGCGGAATATAAACCGCCGTTTGTTATTCCCGCATCATAACCAATTGCGTGGGGATCCGGATTTGCAGAAACAATTTTGCCGTTATTATTGAAATAGGGGGCGAATAAATAATTTGATGTAAGAGAAACCTGAGGGAGCTTGTATTGCGATTCGTTCAAGGATTTATTCAACTCGTTAATATGGAGGAGATTTGTATTCTCTTTTAACACCGGACTGTTTCGAATTGCTGCGTCGAGATAATATTGCAAGTTATTTTGGGCTGTTAAGCTATTAACACAAAAGCATACTACAATTAACATGAACATTATAAGACGATATTTCCCATTTTTCATAATATTTACTTTATTGTTTTGTTTAGTTAAAAAACAATTTTTATTTGATGCCACTCGTTTTGAACAGAATATTCAACCATATATTTGTAGAGATTACAAATTTGTTTTACAATTACTAAACCTAAACCGGAAGAATCAGTTGCATTACTTCCTTTTGCAAATCGCTCAAACATTTTTTCGGGCTCTTCATTCAAGGGTGTTCCGGTATTCCTTATTAAGAAATTTCCATCCTTAACCTCAATAACAATTTTACCCCCCTCATAATTATGTTTTATTGCGTTACTAATAAGATTCGACATCAACAATTCAAGCAAATCTTCGTTTATTCTTAAGTCAAAATCTTCTACCGGTTTTATCTCAAGAACTATTTCTTTTGATTCGGCTATTTCAATAAAATCATCCACCTTCCTTCGAATGAAGCTTTTCAATCCAATTACTTTTTTCTCTTCGTATTCTTCGCTATCTAATTTGGTTAGTATGGTTAAAGACTTATTTATTCTTGAAAGTCTGTTTGCTGTTTCATTAATGGTTTTCAGTCGTTCTATCGTGTTGCTGTTTAGCTGTTCATCCTGCAACATTGCTTCTATCTTTGCTTTGATTATTGCAATTGGCGTTTGCAATTCGTGCGAAGCATTTTCCGAAAATTCTTTCAACTTTTTATAGTCGCTTGTAACTCTTCCGGTTAGCTCTTTCAATGATTTGTTTAAGTCACTAAACTCATCAATACCCGGATCAATCAATGATAGTTCCGCTTTACCTTCCACTGAAAACTTTTTCAGATTCTCTATGTTTTTATAAAACGGATTCCATATTGAAGAATTGATTTTTCTAACTACAATAATTGATGCAAGTATTACGAACAACAAAAGTATTGATAGTGGTATGCCTATTGAAACAAGCAAATCCGTTTGCTCAAGATTATCGGTTCTCACTATTATTAAATAATTTCTATCGTTGTTACTATATGTTACTTTTAATTGCCTATAGGAATCATAATCTTTTTCAGCTTTATTATATATGATTGTATCTTTTATTTCTTCGGAAAATTTGTAATCATTCACGCTCAATTCTTTCACTTCAACAAATGGTGCAAACTCAACTTTATACCCTTCCCTAAGGTTTTTTATAACATTCCATTTTGTGGTTTGTAATTTTTCATCTGTCTCGGAAGCAATGAAATAGTTCATAAATAGAAATATTAAGATCAATCCCGCTAAAAATATCATTAGCGAAAAGGATGCATACTTTCTATTTATTTTACTTAATAGTTTCATTGGTTTGTAAATTTATATCCAACACCGTAAACGGATTTTAGATAATCTTTGCATCCGGCTTCAATCATTTTCTTGCGTAAATTTTTTATTTGAGAATAAACAAAATCCAGACTGTCAAAAGAATCGGCAATATCACCCCAAATGTGTTCAGCAATTGCTTCCTTCGTAAGAACTTTACCCTCATTACTTATAAAATATAGCAAGAAATCATATTCTTTTCTTGTTAAGTCTAAAAGCACATCATTAATTCTTACTTCCCGTTTATCAGAAATAACAACAATCTCTTCAAAGACAATTTTGCTATCACCATCAAATTTTCTCCTTCTTAAAACAGATTGAATTCTTGCGTTCAACTCTGCTAGATGAAAAGGTTTTGTAAGATAATCATCGGCGCCTAAGTTTAGACCGGTAAGTTTATCACTTAAGGAATTTTTTGCCGATATAATAATTATTCCTGTTTCCTTAGATATTTTCTTTATCTGTTCGATTAACTCAAGTCCGCTTCCTCCCGGCAAAGTAATATCAACTATAGCACAGTCGTATTCATGCAAATTAAGCTTTAGTAATGCAGAATTATAATCATACGCTGCCTCGCAAACAAAACCTTCTCTGGTAATAAAAGTAACGATTTCGTTTGCTAAGAATTTTTCGTCTTCAATAAGTAGTAATTTCATAATTGTATATTGTGTTCAGTATAAAATACTACCTAAATCTGTAAATAATTAGGATTTTTGGGAAAAACAACTTTATCTATTTTATCCCCATCTTCTTCAGCAGAACTTTCGACCTACAATAAATCTTCAATTATTTGCTTGAGAACATAGTTACTTATACCTGTGAGTATTCTCTAATTTCCTTTTCCTCAAAATTTCCCGCCTCTCAACATCCACTTTCAGCACAAACTCATTCAGCAGATACATAACCTTCGGCTTTTTCAAAACCCGTCGTTGAAGCAGTATTTTTCTTAATCGTGCATCCCTGGCGGTTTGGATTAGAACCAAGCCGATAAGGAAATAAAACACAATCCTTTATCACGCATTCACGCACTTGCTTCTTTTCATACCCGGAACATTCAAAACAATGTTTCTTAATCGCTTTCAACGGTGTAAGTTTCATACTTCCTCCAAATTATTATTCTGTAACTCAATTTTGGACATTTGGACGCACACTTTTCTCTTTCACTAACTGAAACCAAATAATCAGTGTCCATTCGTCCACATTTACAATGGTTCACTAAACTTTATAAATCGTTCACTTCCGGATTTTCTCTCTTGTACTGCAATTCCTTTTATTTTGGCTGCTTCTTTCATCCACTTTGTAAATTTGTTCATTCTTAGCTCGGAATACTCTTCATATTCCTTCTTGAACTGTTCAAAGACATCTTTCTTGTTAAGCTCATTCTCAAAGTCCATGGTTTCAAAGAACTCAACAAACTCCTCACAAGTGCTGTCAATTAGTTTTTTCTTATCTAAATTGATTCTGGTGTAATCAATCAAACCTTTGTTCAAATAAAGCTGTATGCAGCTAATCATATAATTATTAAATGCATTCCATTGCTCACTTTTCCACTCGACAAAGAATCTGTGTCCAAATTCGCTTATTGGCGTGTGTCTTCTGTTGTAATGATCTGAAAACTCCACAACAAATTGTCGGTCCAACGCAGAATCATCGGCTCCTTCTATTGTGTAGTTGGTGGAAATTAAAATCTTGGGCGATTGATTGAATGGAATTATAAACTCATCTTTATTCTTTTTCTCAACTGTTATATCATCTGTTATTATTGCAAACAGCTTATCAAAGTTGAATCTTTTAGATACATCATTAAACTCTATTATTGCAGTATCAAGTGTTACAGATTGGAATGCAAAACTTTTCCCGAAATTAAAGTTCCTTCCATCTAACCGGACTGATTTCTTCAATCTTCCAATTGCTTGCGAGACTAATCCCTTACCACTTCTGCCAAAAGCACCATCACTCAGTTTCTCATCAAGAAATATTATCGCCTTTGCGTTTGTTGAATCCTTATAGTTATGCAATAAATATCCAATCGCACTTCTTAAGGATAAAACTCTATACTCATCATTTCTGCAAATGTTACGGATAAACGCCTCAAACTCTGCTTCACTTTCCTCAATCCAAAACTTTTGTTTAATTACTTGTTTATCCCAGATGTAACCCTCTAATTCTTCATACCTCTTACTCTTAATCTTACTCTGTGTAATCTCAACAAAACAATTGCTAAAGAAAAGAAATCCTTTCTCTTTTGTATCACGTAAAAATTCCAAATCTCTTGTTTCTAAAAATTCTAAATACGGTTGCACAAAATGCTGCGGAGCCCCTTTTATTACCGCATCTATAACTTGTGTCCTTGTTACATCATCAAAATGTTCTTCATCAATCCTTTTCAAGTAATCAAGCACAAAGTCTTTCATGTCGCAAACTTCAACTTCTCGTACAATATTGTTTGTAACCTTCAGCAGTATATAGCCGCGTTCCAATTTCAGTTTGCAAAATCCATTCTCTTCTAAAAACCTCTTAAAGTTTCTTTTTGAAATATGTGTCTTCTCATTTTCAACAAACCAGAACTTTACAAATGGTTTTTGCCAGCCATACTTCTCTGCAATATGATAGACAGTACCTAGAGTTATTCGTTTATCATAATCTTTTATAAATCCGTCAAATTTTTTGCTTATCACTACTTCGCTATCATGATATTGCGGATTGCTAATGCTCATCCTTATAAAATATTTTCTCCCCTCTTCACCTATAGTAACTAATCCAAAACCAATTCGGTACCAATCTTCATAACAGTTCTTTGGTAAATTCAATCCTAAATACTCTATTGCACTGTCTAGTTTTTCTCTATCAAATCCAGTTGGTTCAAATGTTCTCCTTCCTATATCAAGAATTTCTTTCTCACGTTCTAATTCACAAAACTCTTCAATGCAGTCAATTAAAACATCCACATCAATTTCTGTTGGTTTCTCTTTCGGCTCGTCATGCAAGAACTGATAGAAATTGCCGCTGTTATGTTTAGAATACGGTAAAACAGTCTGAGAATCTTTCCAACGCAATTCTATATGGTCACACAATCCCTCATCTTTCAAATCCAATCTGTAAACGCTTTTTTGTCCGTTAAGTCTTTCATACAATTTTTCATTCTCACTTGCCCTAAACCATATATGGAATCCAGAACCGCTGCCGCTTTTCACTACCCATCGGTAATTGGATGGCAGTCCAAGCCTCTTGCAAATCATATCTACAATGCTTGGATCTGTAACTTTATCAAAATCAAGATTCCGTATTTCATTAATCCCGCAAATACCGCCTATTCCGGTTATCGAACTATTCCAACCCAGTTCAATAACATCATTTTCACTCTGTTCAATTAATTGCCAGTTTTCCCATTTAATTGTTGGTCTCTTTCCTTGTATTGGCAGTACGTTAAAACCAAATATTTTATTGTATGTTTTAGCAAACTCTAAATAATTCGCCATTATAAACCTCCTGTACTAATTTTATAAATCTTCACTTCATTTAATTCCCCTCTTGAGAGGGGTGGCTCCGAAGGAGCCGGGGTGTGTGAGTTAACAGTATCTAACTTCTCAATCGCTTCCCTCAAAGAATCCAAATTCAAATGAGAATAAATCTCAGTTGTTTTAATCGTGCTGTGTCCAAGTAAATCTTTTACAGTGTACAAAGGCACGCCATTCTGCACCAAATTAGAAGCAAAAGAATGTCTTAACGAATGAAAGTGAATTGACTTATCTATCCCGGCTGCTTTGCACGCTTTTTTGAAACTCTTTGAAACATAATCACCGCTGTATCGTTCGCCGTTTTCTTTACAGAATATAAAGTCATTCATTTTTTTGGCTTTTTGCTTTTCAATCCTAATTCCAAAATCCATATTCTCAATTCTCTTTAGTGTTTCAAGTACTTCTTCACAAATTGGAATCATTCTTTGGTTCCTTGCCTTTGTAGTAAATTGCTCATCACCAACAGTTATCAAACGTGCGCCAAAATCAACATTGCTCCACCGTAGATTTACAATCTCATTCAATCTCATTCCGGTATTAAATGCCACCGTAACAAAATCTTTTAGTACTTGCGTCTTTAGTTTGCTCTTGATTCTCTTCAACTCTTCGTTCTTAATAAAACCCGGCTTAACTTCTTGCCTCTTGGGAAGCTTAACGCGGCAAAACGGATTCTCTTTTATATAATTCCATTCTACCGCTTTGTTAAATGCTGCTTTTAATGTTTTGAAATAGACTCTATAACCCTTTGTAACTTTTGTTTTTACATAATTCAAGAACTGTTCTACTTCTCTTAATTGGATCGTTGCAATTGGTTTCTGAACCCCAAAGAATTCAACTAGCTTCTTAAATGATGAATCCACAGAACTGAAATAAGCTTCAGAGCGGTTTTGCTTAATAAAGTTTTTGTATTCATCAATAAAAACCCGCAGCGTAACAACTTCTTTGGCATTTACATTGCCGTAACCTTGTAGCAATTCCGGTAATGCAATAGCTATCATTTGCAAAAGCTTATCCCTATCAAATAGAGTTTGTCCCACATTTAGCTCGGGATTTGCTGCTGGTATATTTTGTATTCTCTGTTCCATAATTTTAATCTGTTCTAATCCGCATAATTCTTATTGCTTACTTCTTACTGCATATTTCTGATTTCTTATTTCTTACTTCTGCTTTCTCACTTCTTTTCTCATCCCTAATGCCTATTGCCTAACCACCAATCACTAATCACCTACAACCTTTATTACCGCTTACGGCGGTTCTTTTTCCTCATCTTCTGTCATCCCGAGCCCAGTCGAGGGATTCTTCTTTTTCCGCTTGGTCATTCCGAGCGAACTTGTGGTCACCGGAGCCGAACCAGTCGAGGAATCATCACTCTTCGTTCTGCGCCCTGCACTGAGCGAAGCCGAAGTGTCATCCCTGCCTTTACTAATCCATTCATCCAGCTCATGCTTAAAAAAGTACAATAATTTGCCGGATGGCTTATGTGCCGGGATTTTTCTTTGATACGTGAGTTTGTAAAGTGTACTTTGAGAAATGCTTAAATACTGTGCTGCCTCAACAAAGTTGAGTGGTCTTTGGTCTTTTTGTTTTAGAAAGAATTGAATCTCTTCGAGTTGTCTTGAAACTTGTGTTTGTTGCTTCTTTGTTTTCATTTTTAACTCCGTAATTATCTTTTGTTATTACGGTAGCTAAAATGAATTATTTCTTTACTGGTAGTTCAACGCCTTATTTACACCCCAATACACCCAACTATTTATTACTAATATGTTTTATAATATTACTTACTTCTTCGCCTGGTTTTTGTGCCCAATCTTTTCTGTTAACATTTGCAAATTCAGTTTTTAACTGCTTAGCTGTCATCTCGCCATCCATCCAAATAAAATGTTCGGCTAGCATCTTTAGTTTATCCTTTCTAAAACTTAAAAACCCAAGTTTTATTAGCTGGTCAAATATATAAGCAAAATCATGTTTGTTTTTCATCCAAACTATTTTATCATGAATTCCAGTTGGTTCTTCAATTTCAAATTGGGTCTTCAAATACTCTATCTCATTCTTTATTTTTTCTTCAAATGTTGGTCCGTTGGAGTACAAATCTAAATCGAGCTCGGCGGGATTGTTCTTCTTTTCCTTCAACACATACTCTAAATAAACGATCTGTACTTTCAGTTTATTAAGAGTCTTTGAGTAATTGATTACTTTGGCAAAATCAAAACCGAATACATCATATTGATTTTTGCTACTTACATTTTCTTTCGATTTTCTTTTCCCCATTTAGGTTTTCCCAAAGTTATAAATATTTTTACTACAAGGATCATGTTGTTTATTTCTTTCACTGTCCAGTTATTCCATTAATAAATGTATCTACAAAATTCAAAATCCTCTTTAGAATTCTGTCACCTATCTTTTTACGTTCTAAAACTTTTGGTTTTTCCCCTTCAAGTAATTCCAATATTTCATCTCGGAGTGGCTCTCTTTCGGCATACAAATAATCTTCAATGAGTGTTCTGGTTTTGTCAGCCGATAATTTTTCATCCTTCACAAGTTGGTTGAATGCTTTTTGTTGTTCTTCATTCCAGTATTTTTCAAACTCTGGTAAAATGTCGTCAGTGTCTTCAATTGCTGGTAAATTCGCTTGTATAAATTTCTCGATCAATTCACGTTTGCTGCGTAAATGAACTTCTGTGTTCAGCAAATTAAATATTTCTTTCTCGGTTTGTGCAACTTCAGCTCGTACTTTTGATTTCAGCTTTATAAGCAACTGAATAATGTATGCAACATTTATTTCATCACGGTGAATTAGTTCCAATTCAAAGTCCACATCTTCCAAAATAGAAACTTTCTCTTTTTGGTGGTCCGATTTTACTTTGTCATAAAGATCAAGGTATTTGCTCTTGTAATCTTCAAAAAGCTGTTCGCCCATTGCCAAGCTTTCCCACTTAAAATCGGAAAAGGAATGAAGAATATTTTTTATACGCATCAACTCTCTGAAAGCTTTGATAAATTCCAACTCATCATTTTCAGTTTGTAATTCATTTACACTGTTTACCGTTGGTGTAATTTTCAGCAAGGAAATGAACGCTTCATTGAATTTTTTTACATAATCTTCATAGGGTTTCATTATGATAACATCAATAGCTTCTTTATTGCTAAATAATGTTATCGCTTCATCTGTTGCCTTTTTAAGATTACGAAAAACAACAATATTACCCTGAGACTTTTGCTCGTTCAGTATTCTGTTAGTTCTTGAATATGCTTGTATCAACCCATGGTATTTAAGATTTTTATCAACATACAATGTGTTCAGTGGCGGACTGTCAAAGCCGGTAAGGTACATATTTACCACAAGCAGAATATCAATTTTACGTTCCTTAACCTTCTTGGAAATATCATTGTAATAGTTGTAAAACGATTCGCTGTCCTTCGTTGAAAATTTAGTCTCGAACATTTTGTTATAATCTTCAATATACTCGTCCAATTTCTCACGGCTGTGTGCATGTAAACCGTATAATACCTTTGGTTCTTCTGCTACCGATAATTCTTCGGGTATAAAACCATTTGCGTCAGCATCTTCTTCATTTGCTGTATAGCTGAAAATGGTTGCAATTTTTAAGTTGTGTTTTCCTTCTTCTTTTTTCTTTTGGAGTATATCGTAGTATTTAATCAGCGTTTCAATTCCACTCACACAAAACATTGCGGTAAATTCTTTGCTATGTGTTTTACGGTTGTGATTGGCTAAAATATAGTCAGCAATTTTTTCTAGACGGATTGGTGATTCCATCAACTCGTTTGTATCAATGTCTTCTACTTCAATATCGATCTCGGTAGCTGTATCTTTTCTCTTATATCTCCCAACGTACTCTACCGAAAACTTTAAAACATTCTCATCCTTTATTGCATCCGTGATTACATATTTGTGCAAGCAATCGCCGAACAAATCTTTCGTAGTCCGTTTTCCTAGCTCATTTTTCATTGCATTCTCTGCAAAGATTGGTGTACCCGTAAAACCAAACATCTGTGGCTCATTGAAAAATGTTTTAATGCGGGTATGTGTATCACCAAATTGAGAACGGTGACACTCGTCAAAAATAAATACAATCCGTTCGTCTTGCAGTTTTTCCATCTTGGCGAAATACTGTTTTTTACTTATTGCTGTATTTAGTTTTTGAATGGTTGTAACTATTAGCTTAGTATCATCTGTAAATTGCTTCACCAATGCCTTGGTATTGTCCGTCCCGTCTATACTCCCTTTGCTGAAGCTGTTAAATTCTTTGGTGGTTTGATAATCAAGATCCTTTCTATCCACCACATAAACAACTTTTTTAACTTTAGGCAGTTTGGTAAGCACCTGACTCGCTTTGAATGATGTTAACGTTTTTCCGGAACCTGTAGTATGCCAGACATAACCATTGCTGCGGCTGTGCATTACCTTGTCAACAAGAGCTTCCACCGCATAATATTGGTAAGGGCGAAGTACCATCAATATTTTTTGTGTTTCATTTAGAACTATGTATTTGCATATCATTTTGGAAATATGACATGGCTCTAAAAACTCACTCGTAAAACCATTTAAAATATTTGTAAGCCGGTTGTTCTCTTTATCTGTCCAGAAAAACGTTTGCTTGAATGACTGAAACCTGTTGTTCGCATAATACTTTGTATTTACGCCGTTACTAATTACAAATATTTGTATGTATTGATACAATCCCGAATTTGCGCCGAACGAATGGCGCTGATAACGGTTTATTTGGTTGAAAGCTTCTTTTAATTCCAGCCCGCGCCTTTTTAATTCTATTTGAACTAAAGGTAGACCATTAATAAGTAAAGTTACATCGTAGCGGTTTTTGTATTTGCCTTCAATTGTTACCTGATGTGTTACCTGAAACTCGTTTTGGCACCAATGCTCGGTTTGGATAAACTCGAAATACAAATTATCCCCATTGTCCCTTACAATGTGCTGTTTTTGTCTTAGCGTTTTAGCTTTTTCAAATACAGAACCTTTGCTCAGTAAGTTCAGCACTTTTTCAAATTCCTTGATGCTAAACTGTATGTTGTTGTGTTTTTCTAACTGCTGTTTGAGATTCGCAATAAGTTCTTTTTCGTCTTTGATAATAACCAAGCCGTAATTCAACTTATGCAGTTGTTCTACTAATTGTTCTTCTAATATTTGTTCCGGTTGTTTAGGCATTAATTTTACTTCGTTTACCTATAGAGTTTAAGACACCTTCATTTCTTTGCATAAGATGATTTTCTATTTCAATTCTACCGAAATTAATTTCCTTAAATGTGAATTCAATATTATTCTTAAATTCAATATTTAGTTGTTCCTCAAGCTCTTGGGGATACTTTCCATTCATAATTTTAGCTTTTGGATTCAGAAACTTTCCTAGTTTTTTTCTAAATGAATGATTAACTGTTCTTTTTACCTCTTTCATTCTTTCTTTCAAGTTTGCAGTTTCACCAACATACACCAATATATCTTTATAGAATATTGCGTAAACCCCAGCTTTCTTTGGAAAATTGTCTGACCAATTCCATGTGCGTGAAAATTTTATCCGCGCCATATCCTTTAGTTCTTTCTCACAATTATCTATTATTTCTAATATTTCTTTTTCTGTAAAGTTCATCTAACAATACATTTTTTGAAGCAATCCCTTTTTATATTCTTGAGTTTGCTGTATTTGAATTTCGGTTCGATTTAATTTTTCTTCAATGTCAGAAAGAAAGTTTGCGATTTTGGTTTGTTCTGCTAAAGAGGGAATATTTATACTAAATCTTAGAATATCTGAACCCGGCAAATTTGAAACAGTTGCTTTCCTGATATATTTATTGACTTGATTTATAGCAATTTTAGTTTGGAAAAAATATTTAAAGAAATAAGGATTTGATGAATTTTTTAATTTTATCTTAACAGTATATGCACTTGGAATATAAGCAATACTCTGATTTCTGAAAACACCTGTTAAACCACAATCAGCTGTCGTAATCATTACTAAGTCGCCATCTTCTAAAAGGTGGTTCTTAATAAAGTTAGGGTCTAACTTTGCTAATGGCACTTGAGAGTATAATATTTCACCATCTACTGAAATATCTGTACCTCTTATTGTTTTTACATTTCCTTCAGAACTATAATCTTCGCCATTAAATCGAGGACCATATCCGCTGTCTTGAATTTCTTCTCCAAATTTCTTTTCAACCCATTTTGGGTACTCTTCACCATTTTTATCGTTAAATCGTAGCTCTTGTGAAAATAATTTTTGCATTACCCCTTTTTTGTATTGCTCTAAAAGGTTTTTCTTTTGTTTAAGTACGGCAATTTTTTTTTCTAAAACAGTAAAAAAAGTAGCTATGCGTTTTTGTTCGTCAGTTGTTGGTGCAAATATGCGGTCATGCAACACATAAGCGTTGTTAATCTTCATGTCATTTTTAGCACCTTTCTTCACCAATGGTCGTAAATATCGGTTAGTATTTGCATCTAAAGAAAAGTAATAATCTAAAAATGGTCCATAAGCGTTTTTCTCTTTTACTTTATATACGGCATAAAGCGTAGATACAATTCCTGCCTTGCCTTTATTAAGTTTAATAATTCCAAAAGGGTTTGCTTTAAGAGGGCTTT